>Ga0209060_10000153_pt1 | contig 170947 bp, 128 predicted proteins | sample Coa_R1_8_FD_187155 | JGI IMG/M metagenome (GOLD analysis project Ga0209060, IMG submission 187155) | Surface soil microbial communities from Centralia Pennsylvania, which are recovering from an underground coalmine fire - Coalmine... | ecosystem: Environmental > Terrestrial > Soil >...
CCGTATTGGAAGAGGTGGCAGTAAGTCCAGGAATCGTATAAGTGGTCAGAGCGCTGACGCCGATATTCAACAGGTCTTCCACCACGGTGCCCCCGAACAATACCTGCAGCTCCATCGGGTTACCGGAAGTCCCAAACTCAAAACTCAGGGTATAAGTATCGCCCGCAACCGTTGCCAGATCTTGAAAAAGATAGCTCTGCTCTGAGGGCGAGCCCGTGATGCATTGCTGGCCAGTGCAACCATCGGAGGCATACCTGAGCGCTCCCGATGTAATAACCGCCCAAGGGTCATCTGCCGCCGCGTTAATCGTCCAGTTAGAAAACCCGCTCTGAAAATTACCATTCAGAACAAGATTGTCTGCATGAGCGCACACTGGAACGGCTAAAACCAAAGCAAAGAAGGAAAGGACAAGCCTAAATCTCGACAGATAAATCATTCGCGTCTCTCTGTTTAGCTCGATTTGGCCCGGTAGCTATTGTTTACGAGCAATTTAATTGCCAATCGAAGAAATCCCTAAATCGCCTTTCTTTCATCAACTTACAGTCGATACCATAGAAACCAATGCGCAAGTCTTTTCATATGAATGGGAGGGATCCTTCCACTACGATGAAAGGGCGTTTACCCAGCCACAAACGGAGCGAATGATTGCCGGAACTCCCCGAAGTTGAAACCATAGCCAACGGCGTCCACGAGCGCATCCACGGCGAGACCATCCTCTCCGTCTGGACCAGCAACAAGCCCCAAACCTTCAAATCCCCACCGGAGGTCATCGCCGAAACCCTCACCAACGCCCGCATCGACCGCGTCCACCGCGTAGGCAAGACCATCGTCGTCGACCTCACCCGCGACAAACGCCCCGCCCAATTCTTAATCCACCTTGGCATGACTGGCCGCCTCCTCGTCTCCACCCCCGAAACCCCCATCCCACCCCACACCCATGCCATCCTCACCCTCAGCAGCGGCCGCGAACTCCGCTTCGTCGACGCCCGCCGCTTTGGCCGCCTCTCCGTCGCATCCGACACCTACGCCGGCCCCGGCCGCGAGCCCCTCACCATCTCCCTCGAAGACTTCATCGCCCTGTTCCGCTCCCGCAAGACCCCCATCAAAGCCGCCCTGCTCAACCAATCTCTCCTCCACGGCGTCGGCAACATCTACGCCGATGAGGCCCTCTTCCACGCCGGCATCCGCCCCCTCCGCCACGCCGGCCGCCTGACCCGCGTCGAACTCACCCGCCTCCGCGCCGCCCTCATCAAAGTCCTCAAACACGCCATCAAACTAGGCGGCTCCTCCGTCTCCGATTACGTAGACGCCGAAGGAGTAGCAGGCTTCTTCCAACTCCATCACCACGTCTACTCCCGCACCGGCGAACCCTGCCGCATCTGCAAAACCCCCATCAAGCGAGTAGTCGTAGGCGGCCGAAGCACTCACTTCTGCCCCACCTGCCAAAAATAAGGCCGCCACATCTTGATATCATCGCTGGTCAACACGGAGCATCCATGCGCAAGCTGATTCCTCTCCTCCTTCTCGCGCTTTCAACCACCATTGCATCCGCACAACAATTCGATCTCGTGCTTGAAGGCGGCCGCGTCATGGACCCCGAAACCGGGATGGATGCCATCCGCAACGTAGGCATTCGCGACGGAAAGATCGTTCGCATCTCCTCCGAAGCACTCGCAGGACGCCGCACCATCCACGCCACCGGACTAGTAGTCGCTCCCGGATTCATCGACGTACACCAGCATGCCCAGGACCTCGCAAGCCAGCGCGTCAAAGCACTCGACGGCGTCACCACCGCACTCGAGATGGAGATCGGCGCGCCCGACGTAGCTCAGTTCCTGAAATCCAAAGAAGGCCACTCACTCATTCACTACGGCACCGCAGCCAGCTACGTAGCCGCGCGATCCCTCGTCTTCGGCGTCCCATTGCCAGCCGGAACCATCCTGCCCCAGACCGGACCCGCGACCGACCAACACGCCACACCCGAACAAATCGAGAGCATCCGCCAACGCCTGCGCGCAGAACTGGACGCCGGAGGCCTCGCCGTCGGCATGGGCATCCAGTACACCCCCGGAGCAACCCGCCTCGAAGTCATCGACATGTTCCGCCTTGCCGCCGAGCGCAGCCTCCCCGTCTACACCCACATACGCAGCGCCGGCCGCGTCGAGCCCGGCTCCTCTATCGAATCCGTCAGCGAAGTCATCGGAGCAGCCGCCATCACCGGAGCCCCACTGCACATCGTCCACATCAACAGCTCCTGCATGCGCGACGCGCTCGAATGTCTCTCCATGATCGAAGGAGCCCGAGCCCGCGGCCTCGACGTCACCACCGAGGCCTACCCCTACATCGCCGGCATGACCGCCGTAAACTCAGCCGTCTTCAGCCCAGGCTGGCAGGAACGCATGGGCATCACCTACAGCGACCTTCTCCTTCCCGAAACCGGAGAGCGCTTAACCAAAGAGCGCTTCGACTCACTGCACAACTCCAGCACGGCCCACTGGGTTGTAGTCTTCGGCAATTCTCAGGAGATAGTAGACAAAATAATCCCGCACCCTCTCATAATGATCGCCAGCGATGGCGCTGAAGGACACCCCCGCAACGCCGGTACCTACTCACGCGTGCTGGCCCAATACGTCCGCGAAAAGCAAACAGTCACCCTGATGGACGCGCTACGAAAGATGAGCCTGATGCCAGCCCAGATGCTCGAGCGTTCGACTCCCGCAGCACGGCAAAAGGGCAGACTGCAGGAGGGAGCCGACGCCGACATCGTCGTGTTCGACGCCAAAACCATCACCGACCGCTCCACCTTCGAAAAACCCATGGAGCCAAGCACAGGCGTCCGCTACCTCGTTGTAGGAGGAACACTACTCGTCGACGAAGGCAAGCTAGTACCAGACGTATTCCCCGGCCGAGCCCTACTGGGACCAGGCAAGCGCTCCGCAGCGTACTAGCGACCGCCCGCGCTACTTTCTTTCTTCTGTGCGGCAACAACCTGACGCACGATCGCTGGAAGATCGCTCAGATCGATAGCTTTCGAGGCGTGATCAACAACTAGGCCACTACAGACAATCGTGTCGGCAATATGCGTCGGCGAAGGCCGTTCGAGCCGGCACGTATTCGTCGTCAACGGCCCGGGAAGCGGTCCCTCCGGAACGGGCTTACACGAAGAATCGCCCCCAGACTTACAGATCAGTTTGAGAAGCTGCTTTTCCCGTACAACCTCTCGGCTCTGCACGCGGATAAGAATGTCGTCCTCCGTTCGACTCCATGTCCCAAGCCGTAAGACAAACCCCTCATTCAGATTCAAGCCAATCGGCTGCTTCCCACCGCTCTTGATGAACGAGGCCTTGACCTCGGCATACACACCTTCCGGATAGAGAATGGTGAGCGTTCCATCGGCGGACTTAACATCACGCGGAGCACCCGCCACCCTCTCCCACTTCAGCGGCGTCACAAAAACGCGATTCGGATCAGGATCAAGCTCCTGCGCCGCGATACGGCCCGCCAGAATCAGCGCAAGCAAACCCACCAGCGAAATCCGCCCCATCCCGCTACTCCCTACTTCCTACGCTGCGCCTTTAAATCCCCGCCGCCTGCTCCGCACTCACCGCAGCCCCGATCACCCGAACCTCCGGATTATCCTCCACGATCTCCAGCGAGTAGCTCTGCAGTGGACTCATCTTCACCATCTGCTGCATGTAATCCCTCAGCATCGGCATATCCAGAAACCGTGCATTGAACCCCGTCAGAAAGAACTTCCCCGGCCCGGCCATATGGATCGAAGTCGCTGTCGCTGCCGCCAGAGCCTTATGCCACAGCCGCTTGAACTCCACGCACCGGGCATCGCCCTTCTTCGCTTCCTCAAACACCTCTTCCGGCTCCATATCCAGAAACCGCAGCCGCATCGCCCTGTGGCCCATGATCCCTTCCATGTGCCCACGCCCGCCGCACCCGCAGAACTGCTCCTTATCGTCCAGCGTCACTACCGAGTGGCCGCCCTCCCACACTCCCTTCGTAAACGGGTAGCGCCCGTGCCCAATCCCAACGCCCAGCGTCCACACGCGAATCATGCTGTCCAGCTTTCCATGCACCGAAGCCAGTCCCGCAGCCATCCCATCCGCATCGTTCATCACCAGAACCGGCGTATTGATGTCGTGGCTTCTGAGTTGCGACGCCACCAAATCCCGCAACCGCGCCCCTTTCAACTGCGGCAGGTTCGGAGCCTCCTCCACCACGCCACTCTTGATCAGCCCCGGCACCGCAATCCCAACCGCATCCAGGTCTTTGTGCCCGTTCGCCGCCAGTACAACCTCTTTGCAGATCGTCTCCACAAGAGCATCCGTATGCAGTTCCACCAGCGCGTCCCGGTCCTCTTCATTCTCGGGAAAACGGCGCAGCCCACCCTCCAGCTTATGGTCGACTACCAGCCCCGCTACAATCCCATCCGACAATGTAACGCCAATCGTCTTCGACATGCCTCATCCGCCTGACCGGGCCCGCGTTTCTATTCAAACTTGCTCACGCGATTCAACCCATTGAAAGCAGCCACTTTATAACATTCCGCAAGAGTTGGGTAGTTGAACACTGTATCCACAAAGTATTCAAGCGTTCCACCTAGGGCCATCACGGCCTGCCCAATGTGCAGCAGTTCGCTCGCACCCTCGCCAATGATGTGTACACCAAGAATCGAATGGTTCAGCCGGTGAAAGATCAGCTTCAACCGCCCCGTCGTATCCCCGCGAATCTGACCACGCGCAATCTCACGGTAGTACGCCACGCCAACCTCGTAAGGAACGTCCTCCTCGGTCAGCTGCTCCTCCGTCTTGCCAATAAAGCTGATCTCCGGAATCGTATAAATCCCATACGGATACAGCCCCGGATTCGACAGAATCTTGTCGTCCCCAAACGCCCTTGCCGCCGCAACCCTGCCTTGCTCCATCGACACCGAAGCCAGCGACGGAAACCCGATCACATCGCCCACGGCAAAAATGTTCGGCACCTTCGTTCTGAAGTCTTTATCCACCGGAATCCGCCCACGCTTATCAGCCTCAATCCCCACCGCCGCCAGGTTCAGCTCGTCCACATTTCCCTGCCGCCCGACCGCATACAGCAGAGCATCCCCCTGCACCTTCTTCTTACTCTCCAGATTGGCGACCACAGTCCCATCCGGCATCTCCTCAACCGACTCCACCTCTTCGTTCAGCCGCATCGTCACCCGCGAATCCCGCAGATGGTAGCTAAGCGCCTCGACGATCTCCTGATCGGCAAACTCCAGCAGCCGAGGACGCCGTTCAATCAGCGTCACCCGCACCCCAAGCGCGGCGAACATACAGGTGTACTCCACCCCAATCACACCGCCGCCCACCACAATCAGTGTCTTCGGCAGGTTCACCAGATCGAGCACCAGGTCGCTGTTGACGATGCTGCGCCCATTGATCGGCACTTTCGGCGACGCCGCCGGCTTGGTCCCTGTCCCAATAAGCACACTTTTCGTCTCATACACCGACGACCCGCGCGAGTTCGTCACCTTCACGTGCGTCGCGTCCTCAAAGCTCGCCACGCCCACCAGCATCTCGATGTTGTTCCTCGAAAGCTGCGCCTCGGTAACGTCAATCTCGGTCTTAATGACATGCTGCACCCGGAAAGCAAGGTCCGCCATCGTAATGCGTTCCTTCACCCGGTAGTTCATCCCATAGATGGACTTATAGTTATACCCGGACAGATGCAGCACCGCCTCCCGCATCGTCTTCGACGGAATCGTCCCCGTATTGATCGAGGTACCGCCCACCACCTCGCGCATCTCAACCAGCGCAACCTTCTTGCCTAGCTTTGCGGCATAAATCGCGGCGCGCTGCCCGGCCGGGCCGGACCCGATAACGATCAGATCGTACACACTACTCATAAATTCTGGACTCTTTGCGCCTTAGCGTCGTTTGGGTTCCCGGTTAGTGGCCCGTGCAGCAAGCATCGAGGGCCCGCCACTTCAAAAGAAGACACTTCCTGCCTAAAAACTACCACATGGCCGTTAACCGCACGACCACCACCTCCTCCAGGCGTTATGCCTGTTCTCGACAGTGACGGAGCAAGGATATTTGTTCGATGGCCTACTTAATCAGAAAGCTTAGATCCAGACTGCTCTTCCACTTGCAGTTCCGGAGCAGCAGCCAATTCGGGGTAAACTCGTGGGGAAATTCCAAGAGGGATGCGAACTGTGAATACGCCGTGCCGTCGTTATTCAGCGCTGCTCGTATGCATGGCTTTCCTTCTTGGCTTCAAACAGGTCCGTGCTCAAGCGGATGGGGCTGGGCGTCCCGATTACGCAACTCCGTTGGCGTCTGACGCCGAAGGCCTCCTCAAGCTTGATGTCGTAGTGACAGACAAGTCGGGCAACCCGGTAACCACTCTCGAACCCAAGGACTTTACCCTGCTCGAGAACGACCATACTGACAAGATTCTCTCCTTTCACGCGTTCGATGGAGTCCTCGCGAAGCCCAATCCTCCGGTAGAAGTCATTCTTGTGATCGACACAGTCGGCATGTCTGGCGGACAGCTTCTCATTGCAGAGCATGAAGTCGAGAAATTCCTGCGGCAGAACAATGGACATTTAGCCCAACCGGTATCGATGTTCTATCTTTCTGATACCGGCTTCTGGGTTCCACCCCAACCACAGCCTTCCAATGATGGCAATTCCCTCGCTGCATCCATTGAGCATAAGGGTAGGCTACGAGCGATTAGGAAGCTCCAGAACGACAAAGATTTACAGTACCCGTCAGCCCCCTACGCCTCATCTCTCAGGGCGCTCCCCTTTATCGCTGCGTTTGAGAGGCAGAAGCCCGGCAGGAAGTTAATGATTTGGATTGGACCTGACTGGGGATTGGCAGACGGGAAGTATATTCGATACCACGATATCTTCGACGCGATCGTCTGGTTTTCCATTTCGATGCGGGAGGCCCGCATCGCTCTTTACGATCTTTCAGTCCAGGAACCCGAGTCGCATGCTATCCGCGATATGGAGCCCACCTACAGTTGGGACACTGGCCCGTGGCCGCCTCGATATCAAGACCTTTTGAAAGGAGTGACAACGGCCCGGGAAGCCAACCCCGCTCATCTTGATACAAAGATACTTGCGGTACAAAGCGGCGGCCGTGTGCGGGACGCAACTAAAGATCTGACGACCCAGATCAATCGCTGTGTCGCGGACGCCAGCGCCTTTTATATGCTGTCATTTGATCCTCTGAGTGCGGATCACCCCGACGAATATCACGACCTAAAAGTACTAGTCGGTAAGCCAGGGCTAACCGCCCACACGAACACGGGGTATTACGACCAACCGTACTACCTCGATCAACCGAACCCCGCAACGAAACGCGTCACAGTCGAGGAGCTGGGCCAGATGCTGGAGGCCGCCCATGGCAGTGCGGCTGCCGAGCTTACCCGGCAGCTGTCCGACCTGGAACTGACAGAGCGGCTGAGCACCGTAAAGCTGACGGCCTGGATTGCGACCATACACGATGCGAAAGCCCGGCAGGCTCTGGTCGCGCGGGCCGATGCGTCCGCGTTTTTGGATCCTCCTGCAGCAGAGATCCCCACCGATGCTCCTCCAGACGCCGCCGCACGACGGCAAATGCTATCGCGGACTCTCGACTATCTGACCAAGACCGTTCCGAAGTTACCGAACTTCTTCGCAACACGGACGACGGTTCTTTACCGGGAAACCCCGCCAGATTATGAAGGCGCAGGAAAGGCCGGGGTGGGTTATCAGCCGTTACACATGGCCGGCATTTCCAAGACGACACTTCTTGTACGCGACGGCAAGGAAGTTACGGATCAAGGCGCAACACGCAGGAAGCCGAAAGCAATTGACCCTTCTTCCATCGCTCTCAACACAATCGGCACGTTCGGTCCCATTCTGAGTACAGTCTTCCTCGACGCCGCCGCAACTCCCCAGGGATTGACCTGGACCCGATGGGAACGGAGCGCAGAGACGCCGCCCGTGGCTGTATTTCGCTTTGTAATCCCGCCAAATAAGTCGCACTATCAGCTGGTGAGCTGTTGCCTTCCAGACGGCGACGGAACAATCTCGTTTCAAAAGCTCGTAGGCTATCACGGAGAGATCACTGTCGATCCAGTCACCGGAACGATTCTCCGCCTCACACTGGATGCGGATCTTAGCCAGTCAATGCCGGCGATGCGCTCCGACATCATGGTCGAATACGGCTCAGTTCAAATCGGCCCCAATAGGCATACCTGTCCTATAAAAAGCGTTTCCATTTTGAGAGGGCGGTCGGTCAGAGTAGTGGGGGAATGGGATGCGAGATTCAGGACCTTTGGCCCCTTTGTAACGACGTTGAACGATGTTGCCTTTGGGGACTATCACATGTTCGGCGTAGAGTCGCGCGTACTACCCGGCTACAACCGCGTTCCGTAGGACGTGCAGCAAGCATTGAGGGCACTTCAAAAGCCGAGTTGGACGCCAATTCTACCTGCTGGTATTCTCCTCGTGCCGAGCGGAGCAAGTGTGCGCCGGGCTGGAGGTAAGCCTTGGTACGATCGGAAAGTCAAGGTAAGTCTTTGACAAAGTGGGTCATTCTTGGGTGCCTGTTGGTTGCCCTTGTAGCTGGCGCTTTGTGGTTCTTTCGCCGCCCCGCGCTGGTTTCAGTTGCGCATCCCCAACGCGTTTCGCTGACAGAAACGATCGCCAGCAGCGCGAGAGTCGGCGGAATCCAGGAGAGTGCGATTGGCGCTCAATTCACAGGCACGGTAGAACATCTCTTCGTAAGGCTTGGCGATCGGGTACAGGCAGGTCAGCCTATTGCAACTCTCAGGAATAACGTAACGCAGCAGCAAAAGGCGCAGGCCGCGACTGCGGTCGATACAGCACGGGCTCGTCTGGCGCAGGTTTCAAAACCTCCTTTACGCTCGGAGATGGATGAGGCCACGCATCAGGTCACCGAGGCGAAGGCTCAGGTTGCACAGATAAATGCAGACCTCACACTTGCGAACACACAGTTAGAAAGAAATCAGCAACTGTTCCAAAGTGGCTTGATCCCCAAGAGTGAATTCGATACCGTGCAGTCGAACCAGAAGAGCCTTCAATCGCGTCTACGGGCAGCCAAAGCGACGGTGAAGGTCCGGGAAGCCAGGCTGGAGACGCTGCAGAAGACACCTCTGCCTGAAGATGTGCAGGTGGCAAGGGCGCAACTGTCCGAAGCCGAGCAGGCCCTTCGAGTCGCGGAGCAGCAGTCAAAAGAAGCAACCGTAACGGCACCCTTTGCAGGCGTCGTCACCGCAATCAATGCCGAACAGGGACAAACCGTAACCAACAGCGGCGTGGTCAACCTCGTGAGCGACAGCCTTGAGATACGCGTTGATCTCGACGAGAACAACCTCGCCGACCTCGAGTTAGGCCAGACCGCCATTCTGTCCTCATCGGCCTTCGGTGATAACACCTTTCAAGGTCGCCTCACGGATATCGGCGCCGCAGTCGATCAAGCTCGCGGAATCGTTACCGTCAAGATCACGCCCGATAATCCTCCGTCATGGTTGCGGCCCGGGCAAACAGTAAACGTCAACCTCATGACAAACGAAACGGTCGACAGGCTGATCGTTCCATCAACCGCCGTCCTTCGTCAGGGCAGCCGCACCGTTGTCATGGTGGTGCAGGATGGTGACGCAGCCGAGCGAACCGTACTAACCCGTCCCGCAGTCCCACAAGGAATTCCCCTATCCGCCGGCATAGTCGAGACCGATCAGGTGATCGTCAACCCCTCGGGCATCAACGCTGGTCAGGCCGTCCGAATCAGAAGGTGAAGCGAATGAACTCGCTGGTTCCTCTCAAGTGGCGATTCGAAGTGAAACTTGCACTGCGGCACCTGACCACGGGCGGAGGGCAGACTTTGCTCACGGTCGGTGCCGTTGCCGCCGGTGTGATCGTCATCATTTTTCTGACCGCACTGATCTTCGGTATACGGGCAAGGCTAACCACCATGCTGACCGAGTCCATACCGCACGTGACGCTCAGGGTTCGAGATCTGGAGCCCGTGCCTCTCTCGGAGATCCAGAACCTCGAGAATGCCATGAGCAGTACCCGGATCGAGAAACAGGCTCCACAACTGAAGTTCATCGATAATTGGCAGCACGTAATCGATGTCGTCCGCACCGTACCCAACGTTCGCGTCGCATCGCCTGCGGTTCAAGGGCAAGGATTCGCTTCGCGGGGAGGCAACCCCATCGGAGTGTCGATCACAGGCGCCGACCCAGCCCAGCAGGATGAGATCTCTCCAGTAACAAAGGACCTGATCGCCGGAAGGTTCGTGGGGCTGGCCAGCGATGAGGTCGTAATCGACTACGAACTCGCGAAGGACCTTTCGGTAGCGGTCGGAGATCGCATCCGCATGACGTCCAGCATGGGCAACACAGAGTCGCTTTCGATCGCCGGCATCTACAGCCGCGGGCAGGGCCGTGGAGGAGCGTATGTAACGCTGCGTACCGGCCAAAGTCTCTTCGCGATGGGCAACTCAGTCAACGTAGTTTATGTAAAGGTATACGAACTCTTCGGAGCCGATCAGGTTGCCGATCGCATCGAGAGCCTGGTGCCGTACGAGGCCCGATCGTGGTCTCGTGAATTTCCGAGCTTCGTCTCATCACTGAATGTTCAGGCGGCGTCTGCCTATCTCATCTCAGGCTTCAGCCTGATTGCCTCCTCCTTTGCAATCGCTTCTGTCCTGATCGTCTCCGTTCTTCAAAAATCAAAGCAAATCGGAATATTGAAAAGCATCGGCGCAACGCGCTCGCAGATTCTGCGCGTGTTCACGCTGGAAGGACTCGCCATTGCCTTCGCCGGCAGCATCAGCGGAGCTATCGTCGGCTCCCTGCTGGTGTACCTCATCAGCTTGCCCCTGCAAACAACTTCGAGACCGGGACATGTGCCCGACCAACTATTTCCCGTCGCAATTCTTCCCGTCTATATCTTCGGCGCGATGGGTGCCGCGATTCTCTCAACCGTTATAGCCGCTTGGTTTCCTGCACGACGGGCTGCAAAGATGAACCCTGTCGACGTAATGCGTTAGGAACACTGGACAACGAATGAATGCGATGACAGAAGACGCACCGAAACAGATCGTTGTGGCAACTCAAGGGCTGAAGAAGACCTACTTCGGCAAGATCGCGACGCCTGTCCTGCATGGCATCGACATCGAAATCCGCGCGGGCGAATTTGTCGCAATCATCGGACAATCCGGCAGCGGAAAATCAACCCTGCTCAACATCCTCGGCGCACTCGACATCCCAACCGAAGGCAAAGTCCTGATCGACGGCGTCGACATCGCAACCCTCACCGAAAACGAACTGGCGGCCCTTCGCAATCGTGTCGTCGGCTTCGTCTTCCAGTTCCACTACCTGTTGAGCGAGTTGAGCTGCCTTGAAAATGCACTCACTCCCGTCGCCATCAGCAAGGGAGAGGCGACCGAAGAGGACACAGCTCGCGTCATCGCATTGCTCGAGCGAGTAGGTCTGGGCAAGCAGATCCATAAGTATCCCGATACGATGAGCGGCGGCCAGAATCAGCGCTGCGCCATCATCCGCGCGCTCACCAATCAACCCAAGATCGTTCTCGCCGATGAGCCAACCGGCAACCTCGACAGCCGCTCCGGCAATGAAGTCTTCAACATCATGCGCGAGATGAACCGCGAGAACGGAGTCGCCTTCATCATGGTGACTCACGACGATCGGCTCGCCCAGGAAGCAGATCGCATCCTGATGATCGAAGACGGGTGGGTGCATGAGGTCGATAAGAACGAACATCGGATGAAACTGCTCAGCAGTTTAAAGACCTCCTAGCTGCTCGATGTGTCGCTGAATTACCTGACCATTCGTAGAGAGAATCACTCAACCGTGCGTCTAGCGACCGCAGCGGAGCACGGCAGCACAACGAACCAGCCTCCGCCATGCATGGGTTTAAATCCCTTGACAATGTACTAGTATACTAGTACATTCTGCTTTGTGAAGTCCCAAGCCAAATCCGGAGACACCGAGTTCACCTTCCGCCTCGACCCGCGCAGTGGTGTCCCTGTCTACCGGCAGCTAATCGACCAGGTTCAGGCCGCCATCGCCACCGGGGCTGTGTCCGTCGGAGACCAGCTTCCCACCGTCCGCCGTGTAGCCGTCGATCTCGCCATTAATCCCAATACCGTCGTCCGTGCCTATCGCGAGATGGAAGTTCGCGGCATCCTCGATACCCAGCAAGGCTCCGGCACCTTCATCTCAGCAAATCAAATCGAGCAATCGCACGACGAGCGCGAGCGTCAGCTATCGCAACTCGTCACCGAGTTCGTCTCCCGCGCAGGATCAGCAGGTTTCAAGCTCAATGAGCTTCTCGAAGCCCTGCAACATCTCTCATCCAAAGTTCAAAATAAGAGGAGGTAACCGTGTCCCATCGCAATCAGTTCAGCAATGTCGGTCTCTTGGTCTTCGGTGGATCCCTGATGCTTGGCTTCATAACTTCTCGCCTCACCTACTCTCCCGGTCCGCTGATTGTCGGCGCTCTCGTTGGAACTTACTTCCTCTTTGCCATCAAGATCGTCGACCAATGGGAGAAGGTAGCCGTCCTTCGTTTCGGACGTTATCGCGGACTGCGCGGCCCCGGTCTTGTCTTCATCATCCCCATATTCGAAACCCTCAGCCGCTTCGTCGATCAGCGCGTCCGTGTCAGCACTGTCAGCGCCGAGTCCACCCTCACGCGCGACACGGTACCGGTGAACGTCGACGCCATCATCTTCTGGCTCGTCTGGAACGCCGAAAAGGCCATCCTCGAAGTGGAAGACTTTACCCAGGCCATAGGGCTCGGCTCTCAAACCGCACTCCGCGAATCCATCGGTCGCCACCAGCTCGCCCAGATGATCACCGAACGCGAGACCCTAGGCCACGAACTGCAAAAGATCCTCGACGAGAAGACCACCCCATGGGGCATCACCGTTCAGTCCGTAGAGATTCGCGACGTCCGCATTCCGCAATCGCTCGAGAACGCCATGTCCCAGCAGGCGCAAGCCGAGCGCGAACGCCAGGCCCGCGTCATCCTCGGTGACGCCGAAATTCAGGTCTCCGAGAAGTTCGCCGAAGCCTCGCGCGTCTACAACGACAACCCCGGAGCCCTCCACCTTCGCGGCATGAACATGCTCTACGAGAGCATGCGCGAAAAAGGCTCGATGGTCATCGTCCCCTCCTCTGCAATCGAAAGCATGGGTCTCGGCGGAACACTCGCCGCCACCGCAATCGCCAAGCAGGCATAACGCCGCAAAGTTGCAGTCGCGCACACGAGAGGAATCATCATGAAGAAGCTAGCTGTCGCCATCGCGTACTTCCTCGTCCTTGCAAGCGTTCCTCTCGTAGCGCAATCGAACAAGACCGCCCCACTTGGCGTATGGCGTGGCACCCTCGACGGCCTTCCCGGCGTCACCCTCACCCTCGCCAACGACACCGGAGAGATCGGCGGCACAGTCGTCTTCTACGGCATCAACGGCGAAGCCCGACAAATCGTCATCATCGAACCCCATACGCTTCTCCATCCGAAGCTCGATGGCGACACGCTCTCCTTCCAGATAAAGTTCGGCGGAGACCGAACCGGCCTCGCTAGAGTCACCGTGGTCTTCAGCGCAGACAACAAGGCGCAGATTCATTGCCTCGACTGCGGTCCCGACAGCCCGACCACCGAGCTAATCAGACAAACCAACTAGCCCCCTAAAGCGCTTGTCCGCTATCGCAATTTTGATCGACACGAGACCTATTTACGAAAGTCTTCCGGATTCATCGCCAATGACGCGGGCGGAAATCTCGCAACCGACGAGCCGAGCGACATGTTCGGGGTGTCTCCCATAGTCAATTCCAGCGTGCCACCATTGGCAATATCGGCGTGGCGAAACCAGACTTGATCCATCGTCTGCCCGTTAAGACGGATGCTTTGGACATACTTGTTGTCATGGGAATTATTGTTAGCGATGATCGAAAATTCGCGTCCATTCTTCAGGTGGATCGTTACCTTATCGAAGACTGGGCTGCCCACGTCGTACGTTGGAATTCCCGGTGTGACGGGATAGAAGCCCATCATCGAAAAGACCACGAATGCACTCATACCACCGCCGTCTTCATCCCCCGGAATACCTTGCAGCGTATCAGTGAAGAACGATTCAAGCAGCATACGCACGCGCTTCTGGGTCTTCCACGGCGCCCCAAGCCGGTTGTATAGATACGGAATGGCAAGGCTCGGCTCGTTCCCCATCGAGAATTGGCCGGCCATGGATGTGGAATCAGGAAGCTTCGCCTGAAATTCATACTTTGAACGACCCAGCGGCTCGCGAAAGAGCTGATCCAGATTGCCCTCGGCCTTCCCCGTCCCACCCATCAACGCGACCAAGCCGTTGAAATCGTGCGCTACATCCCATGTGTACGTATAACCGTTATTTTCGTCGTAGTAGTCACGTGCACCCATTCCACCGTCGAACTTCGGATCCAGTGGTTCAATCCAGTGCCCGTCTGAATCTTTGGGCCACATAAGCCCCTTGTCTGCGCGGAACAGATTCTTGTAATTCGCTGCACGCTGAAGAAAGAGTTTTTCGTCCTCAGGCTTTTGCAGAACCCGGGCAAGCTGAGCGATGTTCCAATCGTCAAAGCTGTTTTCCAGCGTAACAGGCACCGGCTGACGCTTCTCGAAGGGGTGAACTCCCGGCACAGTTTCCTTTTCACCCGGACGCAACGCAGGCATGTACCCATGCGTAGAGTAGAAATCATCGAGCGGCCCCTTTGGAGCAAGGCTCCAGGGAAGCATCGTGACCTCCAGCGATCGTTTGCGGACACCTTCATAGGCTGTAGGCAAATCAAAATTGCGCACCCCTTTGAACCATGCGTCGGCAAACCACGGCGCAGCGTGATTGCCATTCATGCACGCGTAATTCCCGGTCAGAGTCGCAAACGTAGGCATCAAGCCCGACTGCTGATACATGCGAACATACGATTGAATCTTGTCCGCTTCCATCTCAGGGTTGAGCAGTGTTTGCAGCGGCTCTAATGCACGGAACGTATCCCACAGCCAGTTGTCCACATAAAACGGACGCGCGTCCTCATGCACCTGATGATCGAACGCGCTGTAGTAGCGACCATCCTCGGTAATGTTGATCATCCGCTCAAAACACCGATAGAGAGCGGTGTAGAAAATCCTGCGTTGCGTCTCAGTGCCACCTTCTACTGCAATCTGACCAAGAGCTTCGTTCCAACGCGCCTTCCCCGCATCCTTGACTCGTGCAAGACCCCACGCAGGAATTTCGCGTCGCAGGTTTTTCTTTGCCTGCTCAACACTGATGAAGGAAATGCCGTAGCGAAAGTCTAGAGATCTGGTATCACTGCCTGAGACTGTCAGCCGTTTTCCGGCTTTGATGTCTTCCATCTTGACAGTGACTGGTGCATTGAACTCCCCGTACACAAACGCCTTCATTCCGCCAAAACGTTCTTCGCCAGTGACTACATTGCCGTCTTGCATCTCCAAGCCACCGGACAGCCGATTGGCAAGCACAACCGAAGCTTTGCCATTCGGAAAGCTAAAGCGAAAGTATCCGCACCTTTCGGTCGGCGAAAACTCCACCCCAATCAGCGACTCGTCGAAGCGCGTGGAGTAGTAATACGGTGTAGTTTTTTCCTGGTCATAGGCTGATGGGCTGCCGTCACCCGGCATGATACTGAACAGCTCGTTCATCCGGTGGGAGCTGATCGTCAATGGAAATGACTTGATCTGATCATCGAAAGCATCTTTGCGTATCGGATACACACGCACCATGCTGTTGGGCAAGAACACGGTCGGACGAGTTGGCTCGAGAAGAATGCCAACATTGCCAATGGTGGGATCGACATAGTCCACCTGCGCTGCGGCATGCGCCGTGAACATCATGAGGGCCAGTACCAATCCAGCGGCTACGTTATTTGCAAGGCAAATCTTTTTTGCAACAAGTTCTGCAACTTTCACTCGATCTCCATTCCATTTGCCGAGCGGTACATGGCCAGTGAATGGCCAAGGCCCCGGAGGCACGGATTCGTTATCTCAAATATCAACCTTCATCCGGACGCTCTCGACTGTCCACACTAGTCTAGTTCCGAATTGTCGTGAGTTAGGCCACCATCCTGCTCCCGTACACTCAAGGTGCATGCTCCGCTGCGCCATCACCAACCGCACCCTCTTCCCCGGCGACGAGTCCCGCCAGCAAGCCGCCCTCATCCGTCAGGCCGCCCTCTGGGCCGAACAAGGCATCGACCTCATCCAGCTCCGCGAAAAAGACCTACCCGCCGCCACCCTCGCCACCCTTGCGCGCCAGATCCTCAAAGCCATCGAAGGCACCCCCACAAAGCTCCTCATCAACTCCCGCCCCGACGTAGCCATCGCGGTCGCCGCCCACGGAGTCCACCTCACCTCCGCCCCCGGCGAACTGACCCCCTCCGAGGTCCGAAAACTGTGCAGTCCGCTAACCACCTTTCCCACACTTATTACCATCTCCTGCCACACAATCTCCAGCATTGTGGCAGCGAAAACGCACCAACCAGACGCAATTCTCTTCTCCCCCATCTTCGAAAAAAACATCGACAACCAGACGATCCTCCCCGGCCAAGGCCTCACACGCCTCCACGAAGCCTGCCTCGCAGCCGCCCCCATCCCCATCTATGCACTAGGCGGCATAACCCAAGCAAATTCAGCACAATGCCTCCAGGCCGGAGCCGCCGGAATAGCCGCAATCCGCCTCTTTCACCAAACCTAAGTGAATAAAAAGGGCGGCGTAATAGCCGCCCATCTCATCCATTAAAACGAAAATTTCTCATCCGCCGAAGGCCCATACAAAGCCGGCACCGCCGCCTCATTCAGCCGCAAATAAACCGTCAACTGCCCACGATGATGCGCCCAATGGCTAAGCACACCATGCTGAATATTGATATACCGCGGCTCCTCGGCAATCAAATACCCAGCCGCCTTCAGCTTCCACAGCGTCATTAAATGCTCGTCCGTCGTTCCCTCAAGCGCCACCCGCGCCTTCGCCATGCTCTCATCGAAAAGAGTCACCAACTCCGAACTCTTCTTCCACTCAATAGGCTTGTTCTTGTTCTCCCCAACCGGCGCAAAATCCAGCTCATCCTGATTGACCATCAAATCAATCCACTTCGGCATCGTCGCCACGAGCGACGCCAGGTAGCCCATCTTCATTGATTTCTCATGCGGAGCCCAGTCGTTCTGCCCCTCCGGAACCCGCTCCAGCGCCTTCCTCGTCCCCGCCTCATCGCGCTTCAGCGTCTCAAGAAAAAGATCCTTCATCGCAACACTCATCTCGAAAATCCTCCAGTCGGCAGCTCTAATCGTCCACAGAATCCACTGTCTTGCCTCATTCTAACTAGCCATTCCAGGCCGAACACCCTACTCCTTGTCATACACAGTCTTCGTATTGAACTCCCCCGCACTCATCGACACATGCGTCGCCTTCCGCAGCACCTTTCTATCCCCCGAGAGCGAGTAGCTGGCCTTCAGCGTCCCCTCCTCCCCCTGAAAACTCACCTTCTCCGTAACCACCAGCACCGGCCCCTGCCACTCCCCCTTCACACTCAGCACCCGAAACGGCGCATCGTCGGCAAACGACCCCTTCGCCAGCGGCATCTCCGCTCCACCCACTTGAAACCGCAGCGTGTAATGCTGCTTCCCCTGCTCCCGCTCCAGCGTAATCTCAATCGCGAACTCATCGCCCGCCTGCTTCACCACCTCGCTCTGCCGAATCGGCGGAGGCGCCTCTCCAAAATCGCTCTGCGCTACATTCAGCTTCCACGTACCGTTCAGGTCAGGCTTCGACGCGGCACGCACCCCACCGCCCTGCGCAAACCCCGTCATCGCCACGCCAACCAGCAGCAAGGCAAGGCAGGAGATATTTCTCATGGAGATCCTCCGTAATTAGGTTATACTTGACACTGTCATGAATGACATAATAGTCTTAAGCCTGCTACTCGAGGGCCCCAAACACGGATACCGCCTCAAACAGGACGCCGCCATGTTCGCAGAGCAGCAGCAACTCCACAACAACACCATCTACCCCCTTCTTAAACGCTTCCTCAAAAGCGGCTGGATCACCCAGCAGGAAGCCAACGGTGAACGCGGCCAGACTCGCCTCCTCTACGCCCTCACCCCCACCGGCAAAAAAATCCTCGTCGACAAGGTCGCCGATTTCTCCGACGCCGACGTAATCAATCCGCATGCCTTTCGCCTCCGCGTCGGTCTCTTCGGCCTGCTCGACAGCCCAACCCGTGAGCGCATCCTCCGCCTCCGCGACGACCATCTCGCCGCCCGCCTCGACCGCATCCACCAGATCGCCAAGGCCCACATCATCGAAGGCTGGTCCGCCACTACGATGGACCACGTCCTCAAAGAAATTCAACTCGAACGTAAGTGGATCTCCCAACTCATGACCCAAATCTAAACCGCCTCCCAGACAAGGAGAAACCCAACATGCCATCCGTCACCCTGTGGAATGAAACCAACTCCCTCTGGCTCCTCTTCGCCGTCTACTTCGTCGCCAGCATGCGTCGCATCCAGGTAAAGCGTTCGGTCCCGCTGCCTTCGTTTGAGCGCGTCTGCCTCCTGCTGACCACGGCCCTCCTCTTCTTCCCTCGCACTCATATCTCTTTCCTGGCAAATCGCTTTCATTCCAGCCGGGCCATCGGCATCTTCGGCCTCGTTCTCACGATCCTTGGCCTTGGCTTCGCCGCCTGGGCCCGTGACGTCCTGGGCCGCAACTGGAGCGGTCGCGTCGTCATCCAGGTCGACCACCAACTCATCACCGTTGGCCCCTACGCCTACGTCCGGCACCCGCTCTACACCGGCCTCATCACCGCTCTCGCCGGCACGGCACTCATCTCCGGCGACGTCGGCTCCCTCCTTGGCTTTCTCATCGCCATCAACATCTTCCGCCTCAAGGCGCACCGCGAAGAACAGCTTCTCGAGACCGAGTTCGGCGCCACCTACTCAACCTATCGCGCCCACACCGGAGGCATCCTTCCCCGCATCGCCCACGTCTAGCAGCGCTCGCTCAAAGTCACGCCCCGCCTCGCCTGCTTCACCACCTCGCTCTGCCGAATCGGTGGCGGAGCCTCCCCAAAGTCGCTCTGCGCTACATTCAGCTTCCGGACTCTGCGGATTGTCTTAAGTGAGCTTCATGAAGCTATCAGACTTTATGGACCTTCGTTGCGGTAGGGTGGAAGACTTCCTAGTGATGTGGGCGTGATGCTACATCCCTCAACACTTCTGGGGTGGTCAAAATCTCAGATAAGTGTTGTCTACGAGCCAGTCTGCACACGCCGCAGCTCTTCTGACAGCAGAATCGCATCCGCAATCTCCCGCATGGATTTGCGACGTTGGCGACTTTCTTTATGCATCATCTGGTAGGCATCGTCTTCGCTCAGGGAGAGATCCCTTTGCAAAATGCTCTTAGCTCTATCCACTGCCTTCCGCGTTTCCAGTCTGTTCGATAACTGTGAATTCTCCGTCTCCAACCGCGCCCGCTCGATCTCTGCGCCTACCAGATAGCCAAGCGTCGAAAGCAATCGGACCTCATGCGTCGTGTGTTTGTAAGACAACCGGTGTTGCAGGTTGATAACACCCACCACTCTTCCCGCACACGTAATTGGAGTACACAACATCGCCTCGAAGTGGTCTTCAGGAATGTTCTTGAACGCCTTGAACCGCGGATCGTTGGAAGCACCCGAAGCGATCGCCACCGGCTGCCTGTATTTTGCGACCCATCCTGTTACTCCCTGCCCGATCTGAATGCCCACCTGATCGACAAGATCAGCGTGGGGATTTTTCGAAGCGCGCATCACCAGGTTCTCGCCCTCAAGCACATAGACAAAACAAGAATCGCAGGGAATGACGCTCGAGATGAAGCCAACAATCCGGTCAAGCACCAGGTGAAGCGAATCAGCCGCGGCAATCCGGCTGCTGATCTCGTGCAGAAAATCAATCTGCATCAACCCATCGCGGAATCCGGCCATAGTAGGAGTGGAAGCCGCCACGCGCCTTACGGGCTTCTGTGTGTCTATTTCATCAACATCTGACACATCAGCATCCGGCTCTACGCTCTCAGAAAACACCGCTTCAATCTTGCGATTCCGTTTCTCCTCCAGCAGCCGGCCCGCATACTGCGCGGCCTCATTAACCAGAAATCCCATCTTCGGACGAGAGGGTTCAAAGTCCGGTTGAATTCCGTAATGCGCCAGCTCCTCTGACGTAGTAGGCCCAATGGACAGCACGACCACCGATTGCAATGCCCCCCGCAACTGCTCCGCGACACCCATCTGCTCGGCCACCTGGAACATATGAATCACCTGCACGGCCGTCATAAACAGCACCACGTCGATCACGCCGTTCAGCAGGCCCAGCACACTCTCGCGCAGTGGCTGCAGGTCTTCTGGCAGCGCCCACTGATACACCGGCACCTTTGAGAGCCTGCGGCTGCGACTGCTCAACTCAGCAAGAAACTCTGGGTTCGAAGCACCATATTCCTGAACCGCAATGCTCATCGTGGAGAGTGAATCGCCATAGGTCTCGTCGATAGCCCGCAGCAGTTCTCGCCACGTGCTGGGCTCCTCGGAGACGACATGCAGGGGAACCTTCAACTCTCGCAGCGCGGTTGCGGGCTTCGCTCCTCGTGCCGCGATCTTGACCTTGCGCAGAGCGTCAAGAAACTCTTCTCCATCAATGCGCGTCTGCACGATGTTGAGCATGGTTCGAACACCCACGCCCGTCATAAAGACCACAAGATCGAACTCTCCCCGCAGCAGCCCTTCCGCAAACTCCAATGCCTCCGCGTTCGACTCGAGACTGACCTCACGCATGGCGGGCACAACAATCGCTTCGCCGCCGTAAGTGCGAATGAGTTTTTCAACCTCTTTCGCGCGGCGGGACTCGAGTGAAAGGACACGGAGTCCTTTGAAGCTTGCGTGCGCCACGGGTCCTCCAATCGGGGTGTCGGGTGTCTCCTACTGTGCCTTCAGGGGCAGCGTTCAAAAAACTATGGAATCGTAAGCAGGAGGAGATTTCTTAGATTCTAGCCGTGGTACGTCGATGAAGCAAAGAATAAACTTTGCGCCAGCTCTGCGCCGTCTCTTCCCCATTCAGAATGTGAGGCGTCCAGTGATCACAAGGCCGTGGTTATAGCTGTGAAAGCTGGAGGTAGCGATCTGCATGCCGGTTCCCAGTACCAGTCCCAGCCTGTCCCTGGGATCACGCCGGAGCTTGATCTTACTCACCATGATTCCCGGTGTCAGAAAGGTCTGGTTCTTTCCGTTGTTCGCGCCGCCATGATAGTAGCTCGAATTCACCTCGAGCTCTGGCCACAGATAGTTTCCAACTTTATACTGCGCAACGGTATTCCACGAGATTGTTCTGCCAATCGTCGTCACCGAACCCGTCGGTAGAATCCCACCGATCGCCGATTGCACATCAAAGCGGCCGAAGCCCTTTCCTCCCACCACGGTCGGCGTAATCGTCGAGACGGCCGTCCCATTCTTGTAGCTTCCCGTCGGCACACTAAATGCCACCTGCACCGCTGTCGAATAGTTGCCATTTTCTTTATTACCAGCGAACGGCCGGTACTTGCCGACAACAGAAAAGTCTCCCGCGCCATCCTGCACCTTCGGCGTGTTGTGTTCGATATAAGCCGGAAAGTTGATGTCGACCTCGGTTGCGGCGAACGGAATCAGGTTGACGCCCTTTCCGTTGCCATAGTTCCACGTCTCTGTGTGCGTCGATGTGTACTGCCGCACAAAATCGAAGCGCGCCAACTGCACGATGACAGAGGACGGAGCCACCACGGGCACGACCCACCCGGGCTGTGCTGCGGACGTAGCTCTCACGCGGTCCTGCCAGGCATGAAAGAAACCCGTCTGAGCAAAGACTGTGGAGCAGGCGACCGAGAAAAATAAAGCAACCGCAGTCGTAATCCTCTTCATATATTCTCCTGAAAATTTTTCGCTAGACCCTTCGAATCCAGGCAACAGGCGTTATTGCGTGAGACCAGTGACTTTGCAACCGCATGGTTTCGCTGGGAACCACGGTAAGCAAAGCTAGACAGCAGTCGCTTGCAGCGCACTCATTCGAGGGATGTTGGATAGGGGCAACGGTACGTTCACCCACCTGGGTAATTCCATGCCGGAGCCGCGTCCATGACACGTCAAGGTGTCAAATTTGTGGAGAGAAGTTATCGTATCGTGCCACGGCTTTCCAATTCCGGCAAGCCCGTTTTTGCAGCACGCAAGATTTTCACTTGCGCGACCTCTCGTTTCGCGCTACGATCCAACCACGTCCCCCGCTGGACGTTCTTTTCTAGCAGCCACGCACCACCCTGATGTGCGACGGCTCGCAAAATCTCCAAAATCACAAGCTCCTTGATGAGCGCTGATAAGCCCTGATCGTGATCCGCAGCATCATGTGCTGCGAAGCTTTCTGGCTTACGCATCTCAATCGGCCCGGCTCAATCGGCTTTGGCCTAAGCGGCAGATAAGTTCCGGTATGCACACCGCACCGGTGCAGTCTCTCAAGGGGTTTCGACATGAACACCAGCACCACCGTCAATCCGGCAGAGTTCACCGAAGACTTCACCCACGAGCAGAAGCAATACCTTCAGGGTTTCTTCGCCGGCATCGCTCAGCGCGGCCTCGCCCCCTTTGTCGGTCATACTGCGAACGGCCTCATCACCAACGACCCCGCGTCCGATCTCCCGAATCAAGCCGCAGCCGACACGGAACCAACCTGGTACAACACCCCCATCTCTGACCTATCAAGGGAAGAACGCTGGAAGTACGAACAGGATCCTTTCGCCATTTGGGACAAGATCCTTCAGTACAGCAGTCAGAACCAGCCGCCCACCGACGACGACCGTTTCCGCTTCAAGTACTTCGGCCTCTTCCACGTCGCCCCCGCGCAGGACTCCTTCATGCTCCGCCTTCGCGTTCCCGGCGGCATTCTCGCTTCGCATCAACTTCGCGGACTTGCACAACTCGCCGAAGATCACGGCTGTGGCCGCGCCGACCTCACGACACGCAGCAATCTTCAGCTCCGCGAGTTTCAGCCCCGCGATATCGTCCGCGTCCTTCATCGCATACAGGCCCTTGGCCTCACCTCCCGCGGCTCCGGCGCCGACAACATCCGTAATATCACCGCCTCGCCCATCACCGGCCTCGACCCAAACGAACTCCTCGACGTTGCCCCGCTCGCCGAGGCCATGCAAGCCTACATCACCAACTCGCGCGACATGTTCGACCTTCCGCGCAAATTCAACATCGCCTTCGACAACGGCGGCGCCATCTCCACCGTCGCCGACACCAACGACATCGGCTTCGCCGCCGTTCGCATCAACGAAGGACGCACCATCCCCGCAGGCATTTACTTCCGCGTCCTTCTCTGCGGCATCACCGGTCACCGCCAGTTCGCCACAGACTGCGGCCTCCTCCTGCGGCCCGACGAGACCGTCGCCGTCGCCGCCGCGATGATCCGCATCTTCGTCCAGCACGGCGACCGCACCGACCGTAAAAAAGCTCGCCTCAAGTACCTCATCGACAGTTGGGGCCCTAACGGTTCAGGCATAGCTCACTTCCTCGAGGAAACCGAAAAACTCCTCGCCTTCCCGCTCATCCGCGTCCCCGCCTCCGAGTGCGAGCCACGCAGCCCCATCGACCGCTCCGCGCATCTCGGCATTCACCCGCAATCACAACCGGGCCTCCACTACATCGGCATCGCCATCCCCGTAGGCCAACTCCCCGTGGCGCAGATGCGTTCTCTCGCCAACATAGCCGATCGTTTCGGCACCGGCGAACTCCGCCTCACCGTCTGGCAAAACCTAATCATCCCCAACATCCCAACCGAACATCTCGAAGCCGCCACGCAAGCCATCCAGAACGCCGGCCTCGATTACAAAACCAGCACGGTCCTCGCCGGAACCGTTGCCTGCACGGGCAACAAAGGCTGCCGCTTCGCCGCCACGGATACCAAATCCCACGCCGTCTCACTCGCCCGTCATCTCGACGCGCGTTTCCCCATCCTCGACCAGCCCATCAACCTTCACGTCACCGGCTGCCACCACTCCTGCGCGCAGCACTACATCGGCGACCTCGGCCTCATGGGCGTCAAAGTCTCCGGCGAAGAGGGCTATCAAGTGCTCATCGGCGGCGGTGTCGACAACGACCAGGGCCTGGCTCGCGAACTCATCTCCTCAATCCGCTTCACCGATCTCGCCCCCAAGCTCGAAAGCCTCTTCACCGCCTACGCGTTACAACGCCAGGACGACGAAACCTTCCTCCACTTCACGCGCCGTCACGACATCGCCACCCTTCAGTCGTTCTGCGAAAAGGAGAACGCCTAATCATGCAGACTGTTCCCTTCGTCCCCGATAACGCTCCCTTCACACCCGAGCAGCGCAGTTGGCTCAACGGTCTCCTCGCCGGAATTTACTCCTCCGCGCCCGCCGTCAGTCCGGTCGCGGACCCGCCGCCTTCACTCAAGATCGCCGTTCTCTACGCCTCGCAATCCGGCACCGCCGAGGGCCTGGCCCGCAAGGTCGCCAAAGACCTCAAGGCCAAAGGCCACATCGCCTCGCTGCTCACACTCGAAGGCTACACACCCGCATCACTCTTAGCCGAAACCTACGCCATCATCATCGCCAGTACCTACGGCGAAGGCGAAGCCCCCGACTCCGTCCGCCCCTTCTACGAGCAGCTCTGCCTCGAGCACTTCCCCTGCTGCGAGAATCTCTCCTACGCCGTCCTCGCACTCGGCGACTCCACCTACGAGCACTTCTGCAAATTCGGCATCGACCTCGACAACAAGCTCGCCTCTCTAGCCGGCACACGCATCTGCGACCGCATCGATTGCGACGTCGACCTCGACGAAAGCTTCGCGCAGTGGAAGGCCACGCTCTACGCCCGCATCGACGACATCGTCGCCGCACGCCCGGCACGCACCGCACCCTCATCGTCCATCATCACCGCACCTTCCTCTATCAGCGAACCCACAGCCCCTTCCCACACCCGCGACAATCCATTCCTGGCCCCGCTCGTCGACAAGCGCCCCCTCACCCGCGACGTCTCCAGCAAACTCACCCTGCATCTCGCCTTCAATATCAGCGACTCGACCCTCCGCTACGAAGCCGGCGACGCATGCGGCGTCATCCCCCGCAACGACATTCATCTCGTAGAGGAGATCCTCCACACCCTCAACTTCAGCGGCTCCGTTCCTGTACAGCTCCCCAAATCGGGAGCCACCACATTACTCGACGCGCTTCTCCACCATCTCCAGATCACCCGACTCACCCGCAAGATGATCGAAGCCTACGCAACCATCGGCCGACACACAGCCCAGTGTCAGCCACTCTTCCACCTCCTCGTGCCCGAGCAGCAAGCCCACCTCGAAAAGTACACCTACGACCGCGGCCTCATCGATCTCCTGCACGACTACCCCGGCATTCTCTACGAGCCCGCCGATCTCGTTGCCATGCTGCCCCGCCTCTCTCCTCGCCTCTACTCCATCTCCTCCAGCCCCAGCGCCCACGCCGGACAGATCCACACGACCGTCGCCGTCGTCCGCTACCGCGCCCACAACCGCGACCGCGGCGGCGTCTGCTCCACGCTCCTCTCCGACCGCACCAACACCGGCGAATCTCTCCCCGTCTACATCCAGCCCAACAAGCGCTTCCGTCTCCCATCCGATCCCGCCGCGCCCATCATCATGATCGGCCCCGGCACCGGCATCGCTCCCTTCCGCTCCTTCCTCCACGAGCGCCGCGCCCTCAACCACACCGGCCGCAACTGGCTCTTCTTCGGCGAACGCTCCGCCGCCACCGACTTCCTCTATCGCGACGAACTGCAGTCCATGCACACCGACGGCCACCTCACTCGCTTCGATCTCGCCTTCTCCCGCGATCAGGATCGCAAGATTTACGTGCAGGACCGCATGCTCGAACAAGCCCCAACCTTCTGGCAATGGCTCCAGGACGGCGCCAGCATCTACGTCTGCGGCGACGCCTCTCGCATGGCCAAAGACGTAGACGCCACCCTCCACACCATCGCCGAACAGCAAGGCCACCTCACCCGCGAAGCCGCTACCGAGTACATCCACCAGCTCAAAGAACACCACCGCTACCACCGCGACGTCTACTAGACCTTCTTCTCAAAGCCAGCGACCTACGGAACTGAAGCCATGACGCTCCCGCTCCACGAACTCGCATACTCCGAATCAGCGAACCCCATCGTTCGCCTGACCGAGAACGGCCTCGAGATCTTCCCTGCAAGCCCACCGCAACCCGAGGTCATCACCTCTCTCATCCCCCAACGCCCGCTCCAACCCGGCGAGCAGTACCGCTTCCACTTCAACATGACGAAGTGCATCGGCTGCCGTTCCTGCGAAGTCGCCTGCAACGAGCAGAACGGCAACCCCGCCGATCTCCGCTGGCGTCGCATCGGCGAAATCGAAGGCGGCACCTGGCCCACCACCGTGCGTCATTACCTTTCCATGGGCTGCAACCACTGCCTCAGCGCCGACTGCGCACGCGGCTGCCCCGTCGATGCCTACACAAAAGATCCCGTTACCGGCATCGTCCTCCACTCCGCCGAAGCCTGCATCGGCTGCCAGTACTGTGTCTGGAACTGCCCCTACTCCGTCCCGCAGTTCAACCCTGAGCGCGGCGTCGTCGGCAAATGCGACATGTGTCACGGCCGTCTCACCTCCGGCCTCGAGCCCGCTTGCGTCAACGCCTGTCCCGAGAACGCCATCGAAATCGAAATCGTCGATCAGCTCGAATGGCGCAGCGACTACGCCGCCGCCAACGCCCCCGGCATGCCCTCCGCCGGACACACCATCTCCACCACACGCATCACTCTCCCTGAAAACTCCGTCGCCACCCTCGAGCGCGTCGACATCGAAACCCTCCAGCCGGAGCATCCGCACTGGTCCCTAGTCTGGATGACCTCACTCATCCAACTCTCTGCCGGAACCCTCGTCGCTGCCTTGCTCTCGCGACACTCCGGCCCCATCGCTCTCACACTCATCCTCGCCCTCACGGCCTTCACGCTCAACATCTCCGTCCTTCACCTCGGCCGTCCCGCCTACGCCTGGCGCGCGCTCAAAATGTGGCGGCGCTCCTGGCTCTCCCGCGAAGTCCTCCTCTTCGGACTCTTCTTCTCCACGCTCACCCTCTTCACCGCTGCCGCATGGCTCGCGGCTATACACGTACTACCCTTCGCTGCGATCCTCCTGCCAGCCCTCCAACTCCTTACACCTGTCCTCGGTCTCGCAGGCATCTTCGCCAGCGCACGTCTCTATCTCGTTCCCGCCCGTCCCGCGTGGAACACACCTCACACGCCTATCGATTTCTTCCTCAGCTCCGCCGTTCTAGGCTGCTCTGCGATGCCGCTGCTCATCCGCGCCGCTGGCATGTTGCATGCACTTCCGCAGCTTCAGTCAATCGCTCTGCCACGCTGGGTGCCGAACTTCCCGCTCTGGCCGCTGATCATCACATCCGCCCTCTGGATGCTCAACCACATCGTCCGCACCATCCGCCTCCATCACTCCGTAAGCTACGAGCGACGAGCCTCCGCATCGCTCCTCAACACCTACAACCTCCGCGGAACCTTCCTCGTCTCCTTCGCCTTTGTCGGCCTCGCCATTCTTCTCTCCGTCGCAGGCCAACCTCTCTTCGCACTACCCGCCGCACTCGCCGGAGTCATCTCCGCCCGCTATCTCTTCTTCGTCTCTGTCGTGCCGCTCAACATGGCCCTCACCTTCGTAAGAACGGCCCACGCATGAGCAACTCTATCTTCACACGAATCAAGCGCCTAACCGGCATCGACACACGCCGCGAAAAATACGCCTACGCCAAAGACCCCGTCTTCGGTCACATCTCCAAATCGCGCGTCGCCGAGAAATGGGTCAAGACCACCTGCGGCTATTGTTCCGTCGGCTGCGGCATGCTCGTCGGCGTGCGCGAAAACAAAGCCGTCGCCGTACGCGGCAACCCCGACCACCCCGTGAATCGCGGCAAGCTCTGCCCCAAAGGCCTCTCCGAGCATCACATCCTCGACTCGCCGGGCCGCGCGAAACAACCACTCCTGCGCAAGAACGGCGTCCTCACTCCTGTCTCCTGGGACGAAGCACTCGACACCATGGTCGCCCGCTTCCGCGACATTCAGCACCGCCACGGCAACGAATCCCTCGGCGTCGTCGGCACCGGCCAGCTCCTCACCGAAGAGTGCTACACCCTCGGCAAGCTCGTTCAGCTCGGCTTCCGCACCCGCAACAACGACGGCAACACCACCCTCTGCATGGCCTCCGCCGTCTCCGGCTACAAACTCTCCTTCGGCTCCGACGGCCCACCCGGCTCCTACGCCGACATGGAGAACGCCGACCTCATCCTCCTCATCGGCGCCAACATCGCCGACAACCATCCCATCCTCTGCCACCGCGTCGATCGCACCTCGCCCGGAACAAAACCCCGCACCCTCATCGTCGTCGACCCGCGCGTCACCAAGACCGCCATGATGGCCGACATCCATCTGCCCGTCAAACCCCGCAGCGACATCGCTCTCCTCAACGGCATCGCTCACGTCCTCATCCGCGAAGGCCTCATCGACCGCGACTACATCGGCCGCCACACCACCGGCTTCGAGCAATTCGCAAACTTCGTCGCCGCCTTCACTCCCGCGAACGTAGCCGCCATCACCGGCCTAACCGAAGAGACCATCATCAACACGGCATGGCTCTACGGCAAAGCAAAATCCGCCTTTATCGGCTGGACCATGGGTGTCAATCACTCCACGCAAGGCGCTGTCACCGTCGCTGCCATCAACAACCTCGCCCTCATCACCGGCAACATCGGCCGCACCGGAGCCGCGCCCTTCTCCATCACCGGCCAGTGCAACGCCATGGGCACACGCGAGACCGGCTTTACTGCATCGCTCCCCGGCTACCGCAAATTTGATAACCCTCAGGATCGCGAGGACCTCGCCCGCATCTGGAACATCCCCGTCGACCGCATTCCAACCGCACGAGGCCTCGCATACCCCGACATCATCGAAGCCGCCGTACAAGGCCGCATCAAAGCCCTCTGGTTCGTCGCCACCAACCCCGCAGTCTCCTTCCCCAACGCAAAGCTCCTCGACCACGCCCTTCGCAGCGTCGAGTTCCTCGTCGTGCAGGACGGCTTCCATCCAACGCCCACCAGCGACTATGCCCACCTCGTTCTCCCCACCGCCATCTGGGGCGAAAAGGAAGGCACCTACACCAACTCCGAGCGCCGCGTCTCCAAGGTCAATCCCTCCGTCGCTCCTCCCGGCGAAGCCCGCCCCGACTTCGACATCTTTCTCGACATCGCACAGCGCCTTGGAGTCGGTGCCGACGGCAAAAGTATCAAAGACGAACTCTACCCAAACTGGAAGACCACCCACGACGCTTTCCTCGAGTGGCAGCGCGTCTCCGCCGGTCGCATGTGCGACTACTCCAACTTCACCTGGCAGCAGATCGAAGATGCCAACGGCCTCCAATGGGGCGGCGCCTCGCTCTACAGTAACGGCATCTTCCCCACCGAAGACGGACGAGCCCGTCTTCACAACGTCCCCTGCGATCCCTTCGCCGAACAGCCCGACTCCAACTACGACTTCATCCTTAATACAGGCCGCACCGTCGAGCATTGGCACACCCGCACCAAGACCGCCGAGGTCGAAATCCTCAACGACATGGTCCCCAACGCGTGGCTCGAGATGAACCCCACCGACGCCGAGCGCCTCGAGCTCAAACCTCACGACCGCGTCACCGTCCGCAGCCGTCGCGGTGCCGTCGCCGACATCGAGCTCCGGATCACCGGCATCGTCGCTCCCGGTCAGGTCTTCATGCCCTTCCACTTCTCCGAGACCAACTCCAACATCGTCACCCTCGGAGCCTTCGATCCCATCTCCCGCGAACCTAACTTCAAGCAGTGCGCCGTCCGCATCGAACGCACCCCCATCCGAGACCGTCGAAACGCCTCGCCCCCTCGCTCTCAGCGACAGTAACCAAACCGCGATTGCCACACATTGCACCGCTTGTTGACCACCAAAAATCCACACGGAGAACACCAAAAAAGCCATGGCCAACTTCAAGGCATTCCTCAAGTCCGGGCACCCTCCAACCCTTCTAAGCGCCTTTCTTTACTTCGACTTCTCCTTTGCCGTCTGGGTCCTCAACGGAGCCATGGGCCCCTTCATCTCCGAACAGTTCCACCTCACCCCCGCCCAGATCGGCTTAATGGTTTCGATTCCTACACTTGCGGGAGCTCTGATGCGTTTTCCCCTCGGTGTCCTCTCCCAGTACATAGGCCGGAAAAACGCTGCCATCGTAGAAATGTCCGCCATCGTTATCTCATTGATATACGGATATTTATTCGTAAAAACATTCCATGAAGTCCTGGCCATGGGCGTCCTTTTAGGCATCGCCGGAGCCAGCTTCGGCGTAGCGCTCTCCCTTGGCTCCGGCTGGTTTCCCCAACAATACAAAGGACTTGCGATGGGCATAGCCGGTGCAGGCAACAGCGGCACCGCCCTGGCCGCGCTCCTGGCCCCGCGCCTGGCCCAACACTACGGATGGCATCAAATCTATGGATTCGCAGCACTTACCATGCTGATCCCCCTCGCCGTCATGATCATCTTCGCCAAAGAACCACCAGACGCCCACCACCAAACCCTGAAAGAACACCTCTCCTGCCTCTGGGAAAAAGACGGCTGGGCCTTTAACTCCATATATATCATCACTTTCGGAGGCTTCCTCGGCCTCGCTACCTTCCTCCCATCCTTCTTCTACTCCCAATTCCACGTAACAAAAATTCAGGCTGGTTCCCTCACCGTCCTAGCCACGCTAACTGGCTCATTAACAAGGGTTTTTGGTGGATGGCTAGCCGACCGAATAGGCGGAATTACCACGCTCTCGATCGTCTTTCTCGCCGCCATAACCACCTTTCTAGGCCTGATATTTACCCCCCTCCCTCGCCACCACAACCATCCTTTTTATGCTCTGCTTCGCGGCCCTGGGAGCCGGTAACGGTGCCACTTTTCAACTAGTTCCGCTACGCTGGCCCTATTCCACCGCCGTCGCAGGCAGCATGATCGGCGAAATCGGAGCCCTGGGTGGCGGCATTCTTCCAAACCTGCTGGGACAAACCAAACAGCACACCGGCTCATATGCCATTGGTTTTATCGTCTACGCCGCACTAGCGCTCTCCGTCCTGGCCATGCTGCGCACCATCTCAAAAAAATGGACACACACATGGGTGGAGGCCGCCGGACGCGCTGTGGTTCTAGCGCCAGAGACACCCGATCCAGCAGAAATAGGGTTTTCGAATCCGTCACTAGAAACACCTCTTGAAGTTTAAATTTTGCTCACGCAAGACATCCGAACAACACAAAAGCTCGAAAATCGTCCGCTAGGGCCGACCACTTCTCTTCGGTTCCAAAATTTGCGTTGTTAGCGCAGCCTCTACGACTGTGGGATAAATCTCCGGGCTCGCGAACGTCTCAAAATACACTGTGCGCGGAAACTCCTTCTGAACCCGCGGATTTTGGCCTGCGTGGTAGACTCGGCAACGTATCCGACAAGATCTGATCAGCAAGCGAATGCGAAGGCCGTCCTGTGTCTGTCGTTGCATCCTCGCTACATGCTGCGCCGAGGTGTAAGTGGGAGTCGTTCGTCGAGTTGTTTGCCTGCTGTTTGACCTGTTTAGCTGCCGTTTTCTCCGCCGAGTTTCGAGCTCTCTCTTCCATCTTGCAGCCCTTGCACTCACGTTTTGCGCGTGCCTGCCCGCAATGCGTGCGCAGCAGGCACAGATGCAGGTCATGAGGCATCACGTGCGCCCGGAGGTGACGGACCATCGCGCCGCCTTTGTGGGGCGACTCCCTGACGACAAGCAGATGCACCTATCCGTGGTGTTGCCTTTGCGCAATCAGGCCGCGCTTACCAGTCTGCTGCAGAGGCTCTATGATCCATCAAGCCCGGACTATCGACACTTCCTCACGGTAACGCAGTTCACCGAACAGTTCGGTCCAACGGAACAAGACTATTCAGCGGTGGCTGCGTATCTGCAGTCACAAGGTCTGACGGTTAAACCCGCACCAGCGAATCGCCTGGTTGTTCCGGTGAGCGGCTCGATGGCGCAGGTCAACTCTGCCTTCAACGTGCAGATGAACACCTACCAGCACCCCACCGAGAACCGGACGTTCTTCTCTCCGGACCGCGAGCCCTCGTTGCCGCTCAATCTACAGGTAAGACACGTCACAGGTTTGGATAACTTCTCGCTGCCTCATCGCTTTACGCAGCGTCCGAATACCAGCCAACAAGCTGCCGCAGTGAACGGTTCAGGTCCAGTCAATTCGTATCTTGGCAGCGATATGCGTGCGGCCTATTACGGCGGCACGACGTTGGATGGCACAGGGCAAGCAATTGGTCTGCTTGAATTCGGCGGTTATGACATGACCGATGTCACACTGACGTTCAGCAATGCCGGGCAGACGACCAACGTCCCCATCAACAACATACTGCTCGATGGTGCCACGGGTGGTCCGGAAGGATCCTACGGCGGCGAGCAGGTTTTGGATATCGTGCAGGCTATCGGAATGGCACCGGGGCTGAGCCAGGTGCGTGTTTACATCGGAGTCGGTGAGGACGATGCGATAATTCTCAACTCCATGGCTTCAGAGAACATTGCCAAACAGTTGAGTTGCTCGTGGGGATGGCTACCTGTTGATCCTACGACCGACGATGTTTTTTTTCAGGAGATGGCCGCTCAGGGCCAGAGCTTCTTTGCGGCCTCTGGTGACGCCGGAGCCTACGACCAGTCAATCAATCCCTTCTTTTATCCGGCCGAAGATCAGTATGTTACAGCAGTCGGTGGTACACACCTGACAACGAGCGGGCCAGGCGGCACATGGGTCTCCGAGACTGTATGGAACTCGGAGGGTGATGGCAGCGGTGGAGGTATCAGCCCCGACGGCATTACTCTGCCTAGCTATCAGAGCGGCCTTGCGAATTCAGCCAATGGCGGTTCGAACACGCTGCGTAACGTGCCAGACGTCGCCATGGAAGGCGATTTTGACAACTACGCCTGTCAGGCACATCGCTGTAACGGCGACTGGGCAGGTACGAGCTTTGCCGCACCCCGCTGGGCCGGCTTCATGGCGCTGGTGAATCAGCAAGCGGTCGAAGCTGGGACCGCACCTTCGGGAGGCCTCGGATTTCTGAATCCGGCGTTGTACCAACTGGCTCAGGGAGCGAACGCGAGCAACGACCTGCACGACATTGTCTCCGGAAACAACAGAACCCAGAACCAGCCGGTGTGGTTCAGTGCCATCGCCGGCTATGACTTGACAACGGGTTGGGGGAGTGCCAACGGGCAGAGCCTGATTAATGATCTCGCCGGCGCGCAGGTGCCGGGTTTCTGGCTTACCAGTTCGCAGAGTGAAGTCGATGTGAATCCGGGGGGAACCGGTACGACGACAATCAAAATTACCGATGCTGGAGGTTTCACGGGCGCTGTGAATCTTGCTGTGACCTCGAACCTGCCAAGCGGAGTGACAGCATCGTTTGCTACCAATCCGTCGACAGCTTCCAACGTGTTGACGTTCTCGGTAGACAACTCAGTCGCGCAGCAGAATATTCCCATTACGGTGACGGGTACTGCGCAATCGTTGACCCAAACCACAACCTTGCTGCTTTCTATTCACACACCGGCCTTTGCCCTGGTGCCTGCATCAAACGGCTTGACTCTCAATCCCGGGCAGACCGTAAGCACAACAATCACGGTGGTGCCGGAGTATGGCTTTACTGGCAACGTGAATCTCGCAATCGTCGGGTTGCCAAGTGGCGTGACCGCTTCGTTCTCGCCTACATCAACGACCGGAACCAGCACGCTGACCCTGACTGCTAGCACCTCAGCGGCAGCAAACACCAACACGCTGACTATTACGGGAACGTCGGGCAGCTTATCCGCAACGACAAACCTAGGTCTGTCAGTTACCGGGCCGAAGTTCCTGCTGCTTGCGGGCTCGCCTGTATCGGTCGGACAGGGCAGCACGGTGTCAACCTATATCGATGTTTTACAGGAAAATGGCTTCTCAGGCAGCGTAAACCTTACGGCAACAAATCTGCCCTCGGGTGTCACTGCAACATTTTCGACCAATCCAACGACTAGCACGTCCAGCGTCAGCTTTACGGCCAGCAGCACAGCGTCTGTCGGGCAGAGCACGGTGACGATTACAGGAACATCGGGATCATTGAGCGCTACAGCCTCGATCACGCTGAATGTAATGGCGCCGTCGTTCACTTTGAACACGGCCGGCACCGTGATTTTCGGACAAGGCAGTTCTACCTCGACCTACGTGAATGTATCGGGGCAGTACGGCTTCAACGGAAACGTCGCGATGTCGGTCTCCGGCCTACCGAGCGGCGTAACAGCGATCTGGGGGCCGAATCCCACGAACTACAGCACCGAGCTTTACTTGTATGCAAGTAATTCCGCAATGCCGGGACAGTATCCGGTTACGATTACCGGCACCTCGGGTTCGCTGACAGAAACCACTCCACTGACGTTAACTGTTGCTACCCCAACTTTCACGATACCGTCGCTCGGTACGCTCACGATGGGAACTGGTTCAACGAACTATGAATATGTAAACATTCAGCGTTTGTACGGCTTTACCGGCAATGTTGCGTTGTCAGTGTCCGGGCTGCCTGGCGGGGTGACGGCATCGTTCAATCCCAACCCCATGACTAGCGCAAACTTCAGCTCTTATATGTCACTGCAGGCGAGTGCTGCCACTGTGCCTGGGCAATATACGGTGACGCTAACAGGTACCTCGGGCAGCCAAACAGTCACTACTTCATCGACTCTGATCATCGCGTCGCCAGGCTTTTCGTTGTCTACCAGCAGCCTGATTGTCGGGCAAGGATTGAGCGCGGAAACGTACGTCTACGTCAATCAACTCTACGGATTCAATAACGCCGTGAACCTCTCTGTGTCCGGATTGCCAAGTGGTGTAACGGCATCGTTCAACACGAATCCGACGACCTCATACTCCAACCTGCTCACATTCAACGTAGGCGCCACGGTACCCGCCGGGCAATATCCAATAACAGTTACTGGCACTTCAGGCTCGATGGTGCAGACGACCACGCTGACACTCACCGTAGGGGTACCATCGTTCACACTTTCGGCCTATGGAATAACGGTTGGACAGGGGCAGACTTCGTCTGCCTGGGTCTATATGAACGGGGTGAACGGCTTCAACAGTGCCGTGAACCTGTCTGTCTCCGGGCTACCAAGTGGCGTAACTGCATCGTTCAACACGAATCCAACGACCTCGTACTCCAACATGCTCACGTTCAACGTCGGCGCCACGGTTCCTACGGGACAGTATCCAATCACCATCACTGGCACTTCAGGCTCCAACACCCAGACCACCACGCTAACCCTGACCGTAGGGGTGCCTTCGTTCACGATCTACGCAGCCACTTACCCGACGATCGGCCAGGGATCGACCGGCTCAGGCTACGTCTATGCTCAAGCGCTGAATGGCTTCAGCGGTAGTGTCAACTTTTCGATTTCGGGCCTACCGAGCGGTGTGACGGCTACCTTTTCCCCTAACCCTACGACATATAGCAGCTCTATCTTATTTACGGTTGCGAGCACGGCCGCAATCGGATCGAGCACCCTCACCATTACTGGCACCTCCGGCTCCGAGACGGAAACCACCACGATGACGCTGACGGTAGCTGCACCCACTTTTTCGATCTATGGGCCTTACAGTGTGAGCCTTAACCAGGGAGGCAGTGCGACCTCCTACGCAACAGTGAACCCGCAGTACGGCTTCACAGGCAACGTAACCCTAAGCACCTCAGGCTTGCCCAGCGGAGTGACCGCCACGTTCTCGCCGAATCCGACGAGCGGCTCGAGCACGATGACACTTTCTGCATCGAGCACAGCCACACCGGGAACAGCGACGTTCACCATTGCCGGTACTTCGGGCAGCACCGCGACTGCTGTACAGGCTCAGGTGACGGTGAACGCGAGCAATTTCTCGCTCTCGGCGGCGCCGGGTAAGGTGTTTGCAATGCCTGGAGCTTCGGGCAAATCGACGATCAGTATCGTACCGATCAACGGCTTTGCGAACAGCGTGAATCTTTCGGTGAGCGGTTTGCCCGCCGGTGTCACAGCGACGTTTTCGCCCGCAACAGCAACGACAAGCAGCACGCTTACCCTAATGGCTAGCAGCACGGCGGCTGCCGGAAGCTCGCCCCTAACCATTACTGGAAACTCTGAAACAGAAACCGCTTCGACGCCATTGCTGCTGAATATCGAAAACACTAACGCAACGGTTACTTCAACAACGCTGGCTCTCACTGCCGGAAATACTGTGATCTCAACTGTGGCGCAAGGTGCATCTGTGACCGCAACGTCCAGCGTGAGCGCAGGCTCGAATCCGGTGACAGCAGGCCAGGTATATCTCTGCGACGCAAGTGCGACATATTGCGATTTTGCGCACAAGATCGCGATGACGCAGTTGAACAACAGCGGCAATGCCGTCTTCCGATTCGTGCCGGGTATCGGGCAGCACACCTATAAGGCTGTGTTCGCTGGAACTACTGCCAACGTTACAAGTAGCTCTACGTCGGTTCCGCTGGCGGTAACAGGATCACTTCCGACAACCACGACCCTCGCGCAAAGCGGGACGACTGGCAACTATACGCTGACCGCTACGGTCACAGGACAGGGAGCAGTCGCTCCGTCCGGCAATGTTTCGTTCATCGATCCCACCTCCAACAACGCCGTGGCAAACGCTGCTGCGACCGTCAACGGCGCAACCATTACGGAGAGCATTGCACAGACCATTCCAACCAGCTCTTATCCGGCCCAAATGGTTTCCGACGATTTCAATGGAGACGGTATTCCAGACCTCGCGGTGACAACCGTAGGCTCCTCTACTGTGTCCATTTCGCTCGGTAACAGTAGTGGCAAGTTCTCAGCGATCACGACTCTTCAGCTTGATGCGCCATCCGGTTCAATCGCATTAGGTGATTTCAATCGAGACGGAAATGTCGACCTGGCTGTAGTCATTCCCTCGAGTGAGACGATCGCTATCTTCTTCGGCAATGGCGACGGTACGTTCACGGCTTCGACGACAACCGTGTATACCCCACCTCAACCTGGCGGTATCGTCGTAGCTGACCTCAACGGCGATGGCTTGCAGGATTTAGCCGTGCTCAGCACAAATAGCTCCAGTGTCACAGTCCTGCTAGGTCACGGGGACGGCAGCTTTACGCCGGCAACTTTAAGTCCTTCTACAGGCACCTCTCCCTTTTCCGTCGTGGCGGGAGATTTTAACGGCGATAGCGTGGCAGATCTTGCCATTACCAACTATTCCTACAGCGGATCCACGGGAACAGTGACGATTCTACTCGGCAATGGGGATGGCAGCTTCACCGCAGCTCCGACTCTTTCAACCACAACTTTGCCATACTCGATCGTCTTGGGTGACTTCAACAATGATGGAAGACAAGATTTAGCAGTTGGGGCAAACGGTGGCGCAGCCGTAAACGTGTTCCTCGGCAATGGCGATGGAACGTTCACGGCCGCACCCAACGCGTTGACGACCAGTTATGCAATGTCACTCGCTGTTGCAGATGTGAACGGCGACGGCAAGCTGGATCTGATCGTTGCGGACGCTAACACCTATAAGCTCACCACATTGCTCGGCAATGGAGACGGCACCTTCACGACAGGCGCGACTATGACAGCTTCTGCACAACCTGAATCCGTCATAGTAGGTGATTGGAATGGCGACGGGGTGCCCGATCTCGCTTTCGCGAACTACTACGGCAGTTCGGTCACGACTGTCACGACGCAACGCACCCAAAAGGTCACGGCAGCGGTGAATGGTATTGCGTCGAGCGGCCCTGGACAGCAGTCGATTGCAGCAACATATCCAGGTGACAGCAGCTATGCGGGCAGCACATCGAGTGCCGTTACACTGACGGGCGACAAAGTTACTCCCAACGTAACATTGACGCTTTCACCTTCCATGATCTCCTCGACGACGCCGGTTACGGTCTCGGTGCAGGTAACAGACCCGGTGAACGGCGGTTTGCCTTCCGGCACGATCACGCTGACAAGCGGCAGCTATACTTCGGCTCCTGTGGCGCTCTCTTCAGGCCGTGGCACTATCACCGTTCCTTCCGGCATGCTGGCCGAGGGGACCGACACGCTCACGATTCATTACACGCCAGATACAGCCAGCGCATCGCTGTACACCGTAGCGACAGGCACGATCAGCGTATCCGTAAACCAGACCACACCGGCAATCACGTGGTTGATGCCAGTTCCGATCACCTATGGCATAGCACTAAGCGGTATGCAATTGAATGCGGCGGCATCGACGAGCGGAACGTTCAGCTACACTCCTACGACAGGTACGGTACTGTCGGCGGGACAGCACCAGCTTTCGGTGACATTTACACCAACGGATACGACGAACTATCGAAGCGTCACCAGCACTGTGTCGCTGAATGTAAGTCAGGCACCGCTGAGTATCAGTGCGAACAATGTATCGCGCATATACGGTGCGGCGAACCCGCCGCTCTCGGGCACACTGAGCGGCGCGGTGAACGGAGACACCTTCACCGAAACATTTTCAACATCCGCCACGGTTTCGAACTCGGCAGGCACATATGCGATTGTGCCGTCCGTGACCGGAGCCAGCCTGGCAGATTATTCTGTGGCAACCACCAACGGTACATTGACGATCTCACCGGCACCCACAACGACGACATTCAACCTCTCGAATCAGAACCTTGTTCTCACCGCAGCGGTCGCCTCGACGAGCAATGGCACTCCGACCGGATCGGTGATGTTTTATGCGGGACAAACACAGCTGGGTTCCGCGACGCTGAGCGGCGGCATTGCGACCTTCACGTTGACGTCATTTCCGAGTGGCGACGTTTCGCTCAGCGCACAATACTCTGGTGACGGCAACTTCGCGGCGTCAACTTCGGCATCCACACCGGTGCTTACGTTTAGGGCCGCCAATACCTCGCTGATAGTTGCTGCCTCAGGCTCAGTGACGGATAACTTCAGCATCACGGTGCCTTCAGGTTATGCGGGAACCCTACAGTTCTCCTGCACAGGACTGCCGCAGAATACGAATTGCAGCTTCCAACCAGCCTCGCTGTCGTTCTCCAGCACCACCAATACCGCGAGCACCATGTTGACGCTCATGACTGGCGGCCAGGCACTCATAAATTCGATCCCCCTAACGAATACGGACGCATATGCCGTGCGATGGGCCGCGTTGTTCGCGCTGCCCGGACTGCTTCCGTTGCTGGTCAAACGGCGGCGGTTGAGTGCGCGGCTTCGCAATCTATCGCTAATGCTGCTGCTCTCGAGCGCGGGTCTGTGGTTTACGGGTTGTGCAGGTGGCGGAGGCAGCAGCAACTCTTCCAAGCCGGTCACTCCGTCGGGCAATTACACCATCCAGGTAGTTGCGTCCGGTCCATCGGGCGTAAGCCAGTCGGCTGCTATCACCGTAACTGTGCAGTGACTTGGAAAACTCGTCTGCCAGGGTCGACCAATACTCTATCTTCGGTTTAAAGATAGCTCACGCTCGTGAGGTCTTCGCATATCTGCCACAGTCTGTTGGCATCGGACTCATTACGGGCCTGTACGGCGACCTCGGAAGGGCGCACTTCGTCACCGCGCATCTCTTTGAAGCCTTGTGGACCATAGTAGCCTCCGCTGGTGGCTTCCGAAGCGGTGGCTGCGTAGAGAGTGGGCAGAGCGCCCTCGGCGTCGGTGTTGAGGACGATGCCGATGGCGTGGCCGAAGATGGAGCGGACAGCCTTCTCGATGGAGGAGTGGTGGTCTCCGCCTTTGAAGAGGTTTGTGTGAGCTACTCCTGGATGCGCGGCGATGCTCATGATGCGTGAGGATGCGCGGCGAAGACGGCGATCCAGCTCGAAGGCGAACATGAGGTCGGCTAGCTTGGACTGAGCGTAGCTCTTCATCGGCGAGTAGTTCTTCGTCGATTGCAGGTCATTGAACTTCAGCTCGCCTCGCTTGTGCGCTATGGACGCAATGGTGACGATGCGTGGAGGTTCGGAGGATTCCTTCGCGGCCATTTCGAGCGCGGGCATCAACAAGCCGGTGAGAGCGAAGTGGGCGAGAACGTTGGTGCCGAACTGCAGCTCGAAGCCGTCGACAGTTTCGAGGCGTTGCGGCGGGGCCATGACGCCAGCGTTGTTGATGAGGATGTGTAACGGACGGTGCCGAGCAAGCTCGCGAGCCGCGAATTCGCGCACGTCTTTGAGGCTCGCGAGGTCGAGCAGGACCAGCTCCGTATGGGCGCTGGGAGCTTCGGTCTGCAACCGATCGAGAGCCTCTTCGCCCCTCTGGCGGTTGCGGCAGGCGAGCATAATACTGGCTCCCTTGCGCGCCAACTTGAGGGCGGCGTGGTAGCCGATGCCGCTGTTGGCTCCGGTGATCAGGACACGCTTATCGGCCTGCGAGGGCATCTCGGCTGCTGTCCAGGTCTTGCTTGTGACTGATTCGCTCATGTGGTTTGGATGCTCGGCGCGGGTTGAGGATTGCAATTGTCTGTGTTTGACAAGATCTCTGTCTACTGCGATGCAAGAGCTTGGCGCTCTGTGTGCCATAATCAGCCCAACGAATGACGCTGCTGCTCTTTACCGCTTTGGTCTTCGCCGGCTCGTTTGCTGCTGGTCTGCTGGGAGCACTTACCGGTCTGGGCGGCGGCGTTGTGCTGGTTCCTTTGCTGACGCTGGTGTTCCATGTCGATCTCCGCTATGCGATTGGGGCCTCTCTGATCTCCGTGATTGCTACTTCTTCGGGAGCTGCTGCTGCATATGTTCGCGAAGGCATATCGAATGTGCGGATCGGGATGTTTCTCGAGGTGGCGACGACGATTGGGGCCGTTTTCGGCGCATTGATTGCAACTCATGTTCCGACGCGCGGGTTGGCCATCATCTTTGGGTTTGTCCTGATCTACTCGGCATGGCTTTCGTGGAACGAGCAACATGCGGATGCTGCGGAAAGGACAGTGAATCCGTGGTCAGATCGGTTGCGGCTTTCGGGATCCTATCCGGATCGCACGGGAGTTGAACAGCATTACACGGTCGATCGCATCCCGGGCGGCTTTGTGACGATGTTTGGCGCTGGAACGCTCTCGGGATTACTTGGGATCGGGTCAGGTGCGGTGAAGGTCTTGGCGATGGATCGGATCATGCGGATTCCTTTCAAGGTCTCGACCACGACAAGCAACTTCATGATCGGCGTTACGGCCGCAGCCAGCGCAGGGATCTATCTGCGTCGCGGATATGTCGATCCGGGACTCGCGTTCCCTGTAATGCTCGGCGTGTTAGCCGGCTCATTGCTTGGCGCGAAGTTGCTGGTTCGGGCGCGTGTCTCGGTACTTCGCGTCGTCTTCGTAGTTGTGATTCTGACGTTGGGCGTCGAAATGATCGTCAATGGATGGAGGGGGACGCTATGAGTTCACAGGACAGCAGCTTTGACGACACTAGGATGGAGATCATCATGGGCCGGCTGCTACAGGTTGGCGTTCTGCTGGCTTCGGTCGTCGTCGCGTTGGGGGGCGCGATTTATCTGAAGGCCCACCATGGAAACGTGCCCGACTACAGGGTGTTTGCAAATGAGCCCATCGGTCTGCGCGACCCGGGACATTTTTTCGATCAAGTGGTTCGGGGTGAAGGAGTTGCGGTGATCGCGCTGGGCGTTCTGCTGCTCATCGCTACACCAGTTGCCAGGGTGGTGTTTGCGGTCGTGAGCTTTGCCCTGGAGCGGGATTGGCTTTATATGGCAATCAGCGCGATAGTGCTTGTGATTCTGGTGTTTGGGCTGGTTCATTCTTCGTGAATAGCCCCACCCCCCATACTTAAGTATCTAAAGTCTTCCATCTACATGGTTTAGGTTTGGACCTTCTTTGTGGACTTATCCAAAGTATTCATTCTGAGAGGAAAGGGCCTCCGCTAGGTCTGACAACGATCTTCAGCACCAAACCTAAAACGAAAAGCCCCGGGCTCCCGGGGCTTGTTTTACTCTCTCTATCCAGTATAGCGAGTTGGAGGAAATTATTCGGCCATGCCAATCTCCTTGAATGACACAGGAATTCGCTGTTCGGGGGCTTGACAGGTTCAATCAGATCTCTCGAGCAAAGAACGACCCCATGCGACAGGTCAGGCGGTGTGGAGGGCGGCTTCGATGGCGGAGTTGACTTCGGCCTGGGCAAACTCTGCAGCTACGCGGATGCCGTTCATGATGGCTTTCTCGTTCGAGGAGCCATGGCCTACGATGCAGACTCCGCGAACGCCTAAGAGAGGAGCTCCTCCATATTCGGAGTAGTCGAGCCGCTTTTTGAAGTCGTCGAAAGCCTTGCGGGAGAGCAGGGCTCCTACCTGCGAGGTCACGGTAGATTTAAGGGCTTCGCGGAGGGAGACGGTGACTAGTTTGGCGGTGCCTTCGCAGGTCTTGAGGGCTACGTTACCTACGAAGCCGTCGCATACCGAGACATCGGCGTGGCCATTGAAGAGGTCGCGGCCTTCGACGTTGCCTATGAAATTGATGCCGGGTAGGGCGCGGAGAAGAGGCAGAGTATCGCGGGTGATGGAGTTGCCCTTGGAATCCTCTTCGCCGATGGAGAGCAGGCCTACCCGTGGGTTGGGGATCTTGAGGACGTTCTGGGCGTACATGTGCCCCATAACGGCAAACTGGACCAAATTGTCGGGGTCGGAGTCTACATTGGCGCCCACATCGAGCAGGAGCGAGGGGATGCCGCGAACCGTGGGGAGAATAGTGGCCAGCGCAGGACGGTCAACGCCGGAGAGCATGCCCAGGACCATCTTGGCGGTGGCCATTGCGGCTCCGGTGTTGCCAGCGGTGAAGAAGCCGGCAGCTTTGCCGGGGCCGGAGGGGCCGTGGTGGTGGTGTCCGTGACCGTGGGGAGTCGGGCCATGATGCGAGGCCAGACCTTCGCGGACCATCTTGAGGCCTATGCGCATGGTTGAGTCGCGTTTGGTGCGGACGGCCTGCGCGGCCTTGTCGTCCATCGTGATCCATTCAGATGCAGGGACGATGAAGACGGGGAGATGCGCGCCGCGGAGATGTTGGCGGAGGAGTGGGCGCAGGATATCTTCGGGGCCAGCGAGATGGACCCGGACGTCATACTGACGCGCAGCGAGAATGGCCCCGCGAATCTCTGGCTCGGGGGCCTTATCGGAACCCATTGCGTCAACGACGATGTCGATCGGCATTAGGAGAAGATAACAGGATTATTGCTGAAAGTTAGCTGGCTTCTTTGGTAACCAGAACGTCGCGGCCCTTGTACGTACCGCACTTGGGGCAGGCACGATGGGGAAGCTTACGCTCGTGGCAGTTGGGGCACTCGGAGAGGCCGGTGGGGGTGAGAAAGTCGTGGCTGCGGCGCTTGGCAGTCCGTTGCTTGGAGTGGCGCCGTTTTGGATTAGGCATTGCGGTATCCCTTTCAATCGCGCTCGCGGCCATGCGCGAGGCAGGCGACGAAGCAAAACTTGATTAGTGCTTTAGCTCAAGCTTGTCAGCCAGACCCGCTAGCGCATTCCATCGCGGATCGGCGGGGGCCTCGTCGCAGGAGCATTTTGCAAGGTTCAGATTCTGACCACAGCGGGGGCAAAGCCCTTTGCAGTCCGGTTTGCAGAGGGTACGGCTGGGCAGGGAGAGTAACACCTGCTCGCGCACGACATCCTCGAGCAAAAGACCGCTCTCTTGATAATACCCTATTTCGGTCTCATCTTCCGTAATGGCATGCTCGCCTGGGGTGTCGTCAGCGCCGGCGGGGCGGAAAATCAAATCGAAATCGCCGGAGACCGGCGTGGGGACGGGTTCTACGCAGCGGGCGCAGAGGATCTCGAAGTCGGCGCGGTAGCCGGCCCGGAGGCGGATGTCGTTGACATGACTACGGGGGCCGCGGTGTTCAACGATGAGGTCGGCCTCGCCTTTCACGGGCATAGGGCCGAGCTGGCGGACGTCGGGGGCGTAGTCGAGGACTCCGGGGGCGATGGTTTCCTCGATCTGGAGAGGTTCGTCTACGAGTTGGATTGGGGTGATTAGCACCATTTAACGGTATGCAGGTTGAGGGTTGAGGTCAAATGCCGGGTCGTCCTCTGGTACTGATTTGCTGCAAAACCCTCCATAATAAGGAGTTGAACGATATCAAAAAGGAACCCAGTAAGGACTCCATACAAAGACACGGATGGAGTCGCGGGCCTCTAGTGACAGGAGGGGACGTCCTTGAATTGGTTGTTGACAGCCAGGGCGGCGAGGCCTTGGGCGCAACCAAGAACCTTCTGATCCAAGGGATCGTTGTCGAAGGAGTTGGTCGGGGTAAATTGGAGGTTCTTGCGCCGCTGTACATATTTGTCGCTTAGCTGCTGCATGTTGTTGAACCCGTTGGTGACGAGTTGGAAGGCGCTGCGGTCTGCGTCGGTTTCGATGGCCGCGGAGGCGAGGGCGAGTTTGCTGCGGGTCGCTCTGCTAAAACGGGAGACCCAGACTTCGTCGACGGGGTTATTGGTCTGGACGGCGTTGACGATGGCGACGCGCCACTCGCGGATTTCGGTCATGACCTCGATGGCTGCTTTGAGGAAGCCGGTAGAGAAGCCCGTGGGTGCGGTCTTCGCCGCTGGTGAGTTTGTGGGTGATCCGGGGAGTGCGAGAGTGATCTGGTTCGATTGAAAGCTGAGAGAGCCATGCGTGAGGCGCGCGAGGGACTCGATATCGACGTAGGACCTACCGTTGATTTGAACGGTCGGAGCCTGTCCGGAGTGGCCGGCTATGAGGAGAGTGCCGGACTGCTGTGGCGCTTGTGCAGTAAGAGTGAGCGCCGCTAAAAGGACGACTAGGCTTGTGAGCGAACGGGCGAATGGATGCTTCATGCTTGCGCTCCTTGATCTGGTTTCCCTCATAACTCGGACTAGGTGATGGCGCTCCAGTCGTCGATGGCTTCAGAGCCGTTGGGAATGTTGATGTCGATCTTCTGAAAGGTGAGGGAGATCTCCTGCAGTTCGCGTGAGTCGATGATGGGCCCTCCGGATTGAGGGAGCGCGACGGACTGCTTGACGGAGGCGATGCTGGCGTTGGTGAGTTTGATGGTGTGGCTGAGTTGCTGGACACCGGTCTTGTCGAGTGAGAAGAAACTGAAGAGTACCGTGGTGAGAACTTCGTTGGTGTAGGCAGCGGTGTAGAACTGCGGTGAGGATGCGCCCCACTCCTTGGAGAAGACGACGGGCTGGTGCTGGCGTCTGCCGGAGGCCTGGCCGCTAGCGATGTCGTGAGGGACGATGACGCCGCAGCTGAAGCCAACGACGGGGAGCATCTTCTCGCGGCCTTTTTGGGTGGTTTCGCCTTTGAATGCTCCCTGTTTGGCTCCGGTGACGGTTGCGTAGATCTGAACGGCCATGAATGTGGCTCCTTGTGTTGGGTGAGTCGCTGTGCACGGGGCCCCGGGTGGACGGATTCTACAGCCGCGCAGGGGGAAGAGGAAGCGGGTCTGCGGGTGTTTGTGTAGGGGCCTATAATTCTCAGTCTCCGGGCCGGGAGATAAATATCAAGGAGACAAACAATGGCCACTACGCTGATCAACGACTATGAAGTGATGTATTCGGCGAATACGTTTCCGCCGCGGATCTGGTTGATGAACTCGGGGAAGTTTATTGGGCAGCTGATCTTCCACCCGGATGGATCGGTGCTGCCTCCGGATTCGATGGTGAGCGGGCAGGTCAATCTGCAGTATCACTTGGAGGACTTTCAAAACTGCGCCGCGATTCTGCGGAATGAGAAGACGGTGTACCTGCTGTACAGCGGGTCGGGACCAGGATTTGAGAATGGGTTGCAGACGTCGCAGTTGCCTCCGGGAACTTAGGGTTGCGGTAGGGTGAAGCTGCATGTGCTCCGGCTGAACCGATGGCTGGGGCACATGCGTTTAATGGCGGAATGTCGGGTAGATGATTCCAAAATTTATGCGATATTTTTTGGCCCTTTACTTGACAGCAGCTGTTGCGAGTAGCAGAGTGTTGAGCACTCTTCTTTTGGAGAGAGGCCCCTTCCCGGAATCTTGCGGTTAGAACGAGGAGGTAAGTCGCATGCCCACTCCACCGATTCAGTTAGAGAACCTGGCCGTTGCCGTACAGAGCGCAGTCGAGCAGGTTCTTGCCCAGCATGGCGCCGTTCCCATCGACAAGATTTGGGTTGGGTTCGTTGCTCCGGATAATCTGGCGACGATCGAAAACGCAAACAAGATTGCCGCACTGCTCGGCAAAGAAGGCGGCGTGCAGGGTGGAGTCGGCTCTGTGGGCCAACTGGCAGCTGCAGGCGCGCCGGCAGCCGCCACGGAAAAGGGCATCGTCAAGCCGCCGGGCCACATTATTGGCATTGTCTACCAACCTAAGCTGAAGGTTTAGGGGATGCAGACACGGGAGGCCAGAACGCTTCTGTGTCCCAGTGCGCAGCCGGCGATGGCGGGCAGCATGGCCTTCGCCGTGGTCGCTGGAAGCCCGGAGGAGCCACGGGTGGCGTGGCTCGAACGACCGGTCCCTGTGACGGATGAATTGCTAGCGATGACGGGGCCTGTGCCTCCGACGCAAGTGCTGCGGTTTACGGCGCCGTGCGCAGAGGGTGCCTGCTGCCACTTCGATGGAGCCGACTGCAGACTGGCGAACAAGCTCGTGCAACTGATGCCGGCGGTGGATAGTTCGTTGCCGGCTTGCAGGATCAGGCAGGACTGCAGGTGGTTCGCGCAGGAGGGGCGGGCGGCGTGTATGCGTTGTCCGCAGATTGTGACGTATAGCGTGAATCCCACGGCGGAGCTGAGTTTAGCGGCTACCCCCCAGGGACATGCGGCTTCGGCTGCGATCTGAAAGCGCAAGTTGTACCACGCACTGTTACATATTGTGATGTCGTCAGGACTGGGGCTTTTGCGCGAGAAAGACCTGACGGAGAAGGCGTCGTTCGGCGGCGAGATTGTGAGAGATAAATAAAAATTTCTGGTGCTGCGCGAAGATGTCCTCGCCTTCCTGAAGCAGGAGTGCTTTTTTTCGCTTCTTTCTGGCTTTGAGCCATTGCTCCGCGATGCGGGCGGTCTCCTCGGTGGTGTCAATAACCTTTGGCTTCGAGAAGCCAGCCGCGCAGATGAGACGTTCGTTTTCGCCGGGGGTGCTGAAGATGTAAGGGGCGATGGAGGTACGGACCTCGATCTCTTGCTGTGAGATGAGTCCGGCGATGATGAGGGCGTCGCTGTAGAGGAGACGGCCGCCGGGTTTCAGAACGCGGAAGATTTCGGCCAGTAGCGCGAACCGGCTGGGAATGTGGCAGAAGACGTCGCTGGCGAAGATGGCATCGAAGACGGCGGTGTCGTAGGGAAGTTTTTGGGAGATGTCAGCACGCACGAAGCGCACAAGGGGAAGCATGTCTTTGGCACGTGCGAGACGATTGGCGTTGCGGATGGCCTGGGCGTTAATGTCGATGCCTGTGACACGGCAGGCGACTCTTTCGGCGAGATAGATGGCGTAGCCGCCGGAGCCGCAGCCGAGTTCGAGGACGTTGGAATCCTGGTTAAGTTTAAGCTGGGTGGGGATGTGATTGGACTCGTAGGGGCCGCTCCAACTGGTCTGGCCGAGATCGTTGCCAAAAGTGTCGAGACGAATCTGACGGTAAAGCTCCGAGGCGTAGTTTTCGTACGCAATGTCGTAGAGTTCGACCTTGTCGGGCATGCTATGGCTCCTCCACGTGATGCTGTCCGAAGGCGTGCAAGAAGAGAGCACATCTTAGCAGGTGTCGGCAGGAGTTGGTAGATAGTCATGGGGACGTGCGACCCGCTTCCTTTGTGGGAGACGGGTCATGATGGATTAAAAGGTTATAGTTCCTGCTGCCATCCATGTAGCTCAGTGTTTCCAATGGAGGTCAGGACCACGGAAGAGTACGCCAGCGCCGATGCGGAACTGGTTTTGTCGATTGCCCTGGACGTTTCTGAGTTCGGAGTAGAAGTAGTCTGCCTGCAGGGCGCGGATCCAGATGTGCCTGGATACGGAGATGTCGAGGCCACCGCCGACGGTGAGGGCGAAGGAAGTGTCGTAGCTCGTTGGCAATTTGCCAACGGGTGCGGGAAAGTAGCCGTCGAAGCCGTGGACGCCTCCGAACAACGCCTGGCCAAAGGGCTGGAAGCGGGTGTGGTTGGGCACGCGCATCCGCAGGCCGCCCATGCCGTAGAAAAGGCTCAGGCCCGTGTTGAAGTTGGGGAGGTTCCCTGTGGTGTGTCCCCCCATTTCGGCGACGGCTGAAATGTTGCGCCACACGGGCACGGAGATGCCACCGTGGCCCCCGCTCATCCAGAAGCATCCACAGCCTCCCACAGGAGCGTTGGCACGCATCTCACTATAGACGGCGTAGGCGTCCAGGGTGTTCGATGGCTTCTGGGCCATAGCTGCCAGAGAGAGCGACAACAGCAGCGCGTAGGCGAAGACTTGCGTCAGCTTATTCATCGCTCCTCCTATTCCACAATCAGCGTTACGGTAGTGTTGTGAACCAAGTTGCCGCTGGTTGCGGTGATGGTAATAACATAGGACTGCTGCGTCTGGTTGAAGTAGCCGCCGGTTCCACAGCCAGCGATTGCTCCAAACGATATCAGCGCCAGCAGCAGCCACAAAAGCGCGCCAGGTCGTCCGCGTGCTCTTCTCAGTAGCGCGAAGGGTACTAGCAGCGTCGCAAATACCAGTGGCGTGCGAGAGCTCCGGTCGAGTGTGGCATTCTGTTTTGGAACGTTGACGGTCATGGTCGATTGGACGCCGTCAGCTCCCGGTATTACAGGATTAGGACTGAAGGTGTAGCTTGCTCCCGCGGGTAGTCCCGACGCGCTCAGCGTTACCGGACTGTTGTATGGAAGATTCAGATCAGGGATCTTGATTGCAAAGTTAGCAGCCCCCCCAGGCGGGACCGTCTGCGGCGGCGTGGGGCTTATGACGCCGAAGTCCGGCGCGAGGATAGTCACACTGACCAACGCGAACGGCGTTATTGTTGTGAAGTTTGTATCACCGCTATATGAAGCCGTGAGCGTGCGTTCTCCAATAGGTAGCGTGGTGGTAATCAGCGTCGCCGTGCCATTGACGATCGCCACGGTGCCGAACGCCGTGCCGCCGTCGTAGAAGGTAATGGTCCCGGTTGCGCCTGCATTGACCATTGCCGTCAGCGTTACCGGATTACCCTGCACAGTTTGGCTTGGTGACGCAGTCAAAGTGACGAAAGTGCTCGCCTTGGTGATCGTCAGGGTGCCGTTCACTGCATGGGTGATGTAGTTTGCAAGTGCCGATCCGGTAGCGGAGGGGACGATGGGATACGTTCCCGGAGGAGAGTTGGTAGTCGCGATCGTAGATGCCGAGAAAGTAAAGGTGTCGTTGAGGACGGCACCCGTGATTGTTCCGGTAAAGGCTGGATTTGCCTCCCCAAAGACGCGCGAAGCATTGTTCGCAGACAGCGCCAGTAGGGCAGGAGTCACCGTCACGGCAAAGTTGACGGCTTGGCTAACTCCGGCTGTCATGGCAGTTGCAACAAAATCTCCAACATGTGTTCCGGTTACTATTACGCTGGCCTGTCCGCTGCCGTTAGTTGTTACGGTGGCGCTCGGCGAGAAGGTTAGGCCTGCTCCCGCGAAGGTCACCGTGGCCCCTGCAACCGGATTCCCAATGGCATTCGCGACCATAACAACCAGAGCCTGCGCGAAGGCCGTTCCACGGACAGCAGACTGGGCGTTGCCACCCACCAACTCGATAGTGGTTGGCAGACCGGTGACAATGCTTACCGTCACGGGGTTGCTCGAGCTAGTCCCGTTGTTTGGGTCTCCAGAATAAGCAGCGATGATGTTGTGGGTTCCCAAACTCAGGGAACTGGTCGAAAAGGTAGCCAGCGCATTCGCATCGATGCCTACTCTCCCGAGTATTGTCGTTCCATCATAGAAGATAACTGTGCCTGTCCGGGTGGGGCCGCCTGCGGATGTGGGTGGAGCTACCTCCGCCGTAAGGACGACTGGTTGGCCCTGCAACTGCGGGTTCACATCAGCGGTAACGGTAGTTGTCGTTGACAGTGGAGCAATCAGAAAGAGATACGTCGTGAGGTTGCCTATCTCCGGCGAGTTTCCACCACCATTCCCACCATTAGTGTTGTGGCCGCCCTCGTTACCGTATGAGGCGTAGACGTAGAGCGTGTGCAGTCCAACCTGTTGTGGCTGGCTGAGATTAACAGTGAAGCTTGCTGGGTTTGTTCCACTTGAACTCGTCATCGTTGCAAGATTCGATGGGCTCGCGCCGTCCACCTCGTAGTACACCTGCGTCGGTGGTGGATTGGCTACGGTGTGGCCGCTATATACACTCGTGCTGCTGAACACACTATTCACATTCACCGTGAAGCTCGGCGTGCTGTTAGCTGTCTGGAAGATATTTGTCGTCGAGATGGTAAACGGATCGACCACCCCGGCGATGGTTGTGGTCAGTGGCACGGTCTGATGTCCGTCCACATCGATTACCGCCACGCTGCCAGGGTTTGAGGGACCGGGTGAGAGATTTGTGTAGATCTTGTTGATCGCAGGGTATAACAACACCTCCTGAGGACACGACCCATTTGCAGCGTTAGAACAATTCGTTGTTAGTGCGTTTCCTACAACCGGTATTGTGCTCGTGACAATGTTGCTTGCTCCATCAATAACCATCATGTTTCGGCTGTTGAAGTTCTTGACATAGACATTGTTGGTGATCGGGTTTACCGCGATCCCCCAGGGAAAACTTCCCGAACTCGACGTGTTTATTTGGGTCGGGCTATTGGTCACCCCATCGAGAACGGTCACGCTTCCGCCCTGAGGGAAAGGTAGACCGGAGTTTGAGTTGGAGACATAGATTTTATTTGTCTGCTGGTTTATTGCTATCTCCCGAGGGAAAATGCCTGCTGTTGGGTTGGCGATGACCGTGTCAATAGTTCCGTCGATCACCGAAATTGTGCCGGGAATGCTGCTGTTGTTAAAAGTCGTATTGGCGACATAGATCCTGTTCGTTGCAGGATTCACTGCTATTCCCTGTGGGCCGGTTCCGACCGTCATCGTGCTCGTGACAGAGTTGCTCGCACCATTTATCACTGAAACGGTGTTGTCGGAAAAATTAGAGACGTAGATTTTGTTGGTTGCTGCGTTCACCGCGATGCCAGAGGGTGAGAAACCCACGGTTACCGTGGCAGCGATGGTCTCGGTTGTTTCGTCGATCACCGAAACGGTGTTGCCGTTGGTTAGCGGAGAGAGTGAGATAAAGGGATGGGCGACATAAACCTTCCCGGTCACCGAGTTTGCCGCTACTGCTTGAGGGAAAGGCCCCACAGTCAAGGTGTTTATGACAGAATCACTCGCTGAGTCGATCACCGAAACGGTGCCGTCTCCAAAGTTGGTGACGTATACCCTGTTCGTCACTGGATCGACGGCGGCCAAAACAGGTTGCGAACCGACACTCACCGTCGCAGTGACAGTGTTCGTCGCTACATCAATCGCTGTCACGGTGTCGCTGTCGGTGTTGGCGGTATAAATCTTGTTGGCCACTGGGTTCAACACGACAGTTTGAGGAGAGTCCCCCGTAGGCACAGGAGACGTCGAGATCGGCGCATTGATCGCACCGTCGATCACTGATACGGTCCCGGGGACAGAAGTGTAGACCCTATTGGTCACCGGGTTCGCCGCCACGATCAGGACGCTGCTTCCGGTTCCCACCGCCGGCACGGTAACAGTAGCGTTTGTTGCTCCGTCGATCACAGTTACGGAAGCATCAGAAGGATTGCTGCCACCGGTAAAGGTGAAATTGCCCACATAGATCTTGTCGGTTACCGGGTTCACCGCCAACGTATAGGGAAAGGTGCCTCCCATCGTCAGAGTGCTCGTCGTGTAATTGTTCGTTCCATCGATCACAGTAACGGTGTTGTTCGGGCTGCCAGCAAAGTCGAGTACGTAGGCCTTGTTGGTTACCGGGTTCACAACCACCATGGCGGGTGCGGTTCCCACCGTTGGATGTGCGATGGCCATGTTGGTCGTTCCGTCGAACACCGTCAGGGTTCCAGGGCTGGCGACGTAGAACTGGTTGGTCACCGGGTTCACCGCCACCGATTGGGGGGCCCCTGACACCGCCGCCGCAGTCGGCGTGTTGGTCGCTCCATCGATCACAGTCACGTTTCCCGCGCCGGTGACGGCATTGGCTACGTAGACCTTATTGGTCACCGGGTTTACTGCTATCGCATATGGGCGATTCCCGGTTGTAGGCACGGTAGCCGTCACGTTGTTGGTGGCGCCATCGATCACAGTCACGTTGTTGCTGTCCAGGTTGGCGACGTAGATTTTGTTGGTCAGGGGGTTCACCACGACGTTAAGGGGGGTAGTTCCCACAGGCACCGTGGCGGTAACACTATCGCTTGCTCCGTCGATCACCGTAACGGTGTTGTCGGTCGTGTCGGTAACATAAATCTTGTTGGTCACCGGATTCACTGCCGCCGTAGTGGGATTAGTTCCCGCAGTCACCGCCTTTGTTACATTCGTGACACCGTTGATGACGTTGACCGTGTGAAGAGCACCTCTGCTGGGAACGTAGATCTTGTTGGTCACCGGGTTCACGGCCACCGAAAGCCCTCCACCGGTAGTAGGCACAGCGATTTGAGCCCTAAGTACCGTAGAAGCAGCGATCACACTCAACAACAATAAGAGCCGATTGAGAACAGGGCGGCAGCGAAGAACGAGGGACGGCACCATAGGGAGACCTCCTCAACGCATTTGTCTGGGAATAAGGGTGCAGTCCGACCGAGGTGGTGTATCTCCATCGTCGTATCCGTTCCGGTTGAGAGCCAGAACTGCAAGGACACACCGTCGCGCAAGATCAAGGGACCGAAGTTGGCACACGCGAAGATTCACTCCCGCCTGCCAGTGCTCAGCAATTTACATGCAAGATAGTCGAGTTGTCACGCACTGTGTCCGGATTCGAACTTGGTTCGGAGTTCTATAAACAAAAGTCGGCGCTGGAGACTTAGCCATCAATACGAGCGCCCCGTTACGGTGGACCCATTGGACTTTCGTCGCTTCGCTAAGTTGTTGGAAGTAAATGGTCGGCCCTAGTGGACGATTTTCGAACTTTCGATGAGACGATACCTCTTTCAATGCCATCGATTCAAACTGCAGGGTGACTTTGGTGGAGATTCGGAAGGCATCAAGATAGATCGAACCAGGGTGGTCCGATCTATCTCGTATCCCTGTTAGAAATCGATTCTCAATGCAAGTTGGCCGGTACGATTGCCCGCATTTTCCGCTGTTTGCGGAGCGCTTAAGACACCGAAGGTCGTTGAGTTGTCGATTTGTGTGGCGGGCGGTGCAAAGTTCGTGTGGTTTAGAACGTTGGTGAAAGTACACTCAAAGCGTGCTTTCACTCGTTCAGTGAACGCATAGTTCTTCGCCAGTCCAAGCGCAACGGCTGCTGTGCCTGGCCCCTGAAGGATGCCGACGCCTGCATTTCCGAACCGGCCTGCTCCAACTGGAGTGGGAGAGAACGCAGCCAGGTTGAAGTACTGGCCACGTGACAGTCCTTTGTAATAGTCGTGCGAAATGACGTCGGGACGGAGCGTGGCACCACGATTCACGACATTGGTATTGGACTGGTCGTAAGACGTGCTGATGTTGGGTGTGAGCCATGGTCCGGTCTGGAGCAAGGTAACGTTATTGAGCTCCCATCCGCCGAGGAGTGCGTTCCTCCAGCCGCCGGTGTTGAGGAACGCCCTCCCGTCGCCGAAAGGCAACTGGTAGAGACCAGTCAGCAGGAACCGGTTGCGCCGATCTCCTTCTACGTTCCCGTAGTCGCTGGCGATGTGGAAACGGTCGGTAATCGGAATGCCGTAATTAACTTCACCGGCGAATGCTGTTGGAGTGCTTCCCTGGTTGTCCGCCAGATTCTTGGCCAACGTGTAATTCGCCTTGAAGTACAGGTCGTGGGCCATGCGGTGTGTTCCCTCTACTTGCAGGGCCTCGTAGTTTGCTTTACCGGCGTTAAAGGTACTGAAGAGTGTAAACCAGTTAGGATAGGGCGCACGCGGATCAACGTAAGGGCTGGTTGCTGTTGACTGATACGGTGATGTGCTTGCGGGAATCTGGTTCAGGTCTTCTGTGATGTTTAAGCGGTACGAGTGCATACCAACATAGCTGACACGCAGAGTATCGTTGCCGGTTAGCTGGCGTTCAACAGTGAGATTCCATTGGTTCGACTGCGGGTCGCGGTAGTTGGGGGAAACTCCTTGATCAAGTCCGCCACCACCATACTGGATACCGGCAATTGACGGAGCGGTGTTCGGGAATTGGATCAAGGGCGTTCCAGCCGCGGTGAGTGCGTTTGTATATGTGTGCAGATTTGATGTCGGGTTGCCACTGTTATTGAACGAGAGCGGCCCAAGGTTGGTCATTGTAAATACACCGAACCCGGCGCGGATTACGGTCTTCGTATCGTTGAATGGACGATAGGCCAACGAGAAACGTGGTTGAAAGTTTCCGAAGTAAGTCTTACGCAGACCCTGAGGCAAGTGATCCTGACTTGCTGTTACGTAATTTGAACAGGGCAATGCGGTGTAACCGAGACTGCACGCATTGAAGGACTGTTGGAATGCCAGGTTCGAGCCTTGAATCTTCTGCTGTGCAAGGTAGGAGGACAGGTCGTCCGGTACGACGATCGAGTTGTTCTTCTGGTCAAAGTTGGCCAGATTGCCTCCATCTTCGCGCATCGCCGGAAGAACCTGCCAACGCAAGCCATAGCTCAGAGTAAGTCTGCTGTTTAGTTGAAACTCGTCTTGCGCAAACAGCCCGTATTGCCAGGCGCTACCGCCTACATCAGGACTTGATACCGCAAAGAATAGGGTCGTAGGCGTGCCTTCAAGAAAATCTCCAAATGCAGTGCCGGTGAATGTTGGTTGAAAGGTAAACTGCCCAAAATCATCAGACGGCAGGAAGAGCTCAACATCAAAGTAACGGACACGGCGAGCATCAATGCCTGCTTTAAGCGTGTGCTTGCCGATGGTGTAAGTTACGTTGTCAGTAAATTGCATGGTCTTCGACTGAGTTACTCCGGTCTTGTCGCGACCGATCGAGGTGAAGCCATTGCCGGCACTGAAGTTAAATGTTGGGAACGCGTGTGTGGTTGGGTGTTGGCTAATGTCCACGCCACTGAGATCGAGTTGCGTCAGGGCATTCGCGCCTTCTATGGGGAATCCAACGCTAGTAGTCGCATTCGTGAAGCCATATCGAAATTCGTTCACGAGCTTCGAAGTGATGGTGTAGGTATAGGAAACGAGCAGGCTGCGATTATGGATGCTATCAGCATCGTTTGGTAGAAGAGGGTTGGCGTAGTCCTGCGTGATGTTCTTCCTGCTGAATCTCGCATAGGCCGATTGCTTCGCGGTGATCGTCTGGTCGATGCGGAGATCAGCCCCATCCGTTCGGGCCGGGGTCGATTGAAAGTTTTCGTAATTGTAGTTGGATTTTCCTGTTACGTTTGGCAATGGATAGTATGCAAGCAGTGCGATGGCGGTCGGATTGATATTACTTTGCGGAATGATCGGGCTGCCGAGGGCAGTCAGGTCTCCGTTGCGCTCTGCCTGTGTGGGAACTAGGAACTGCTGGGCGACAGCGGTCGTGCGGCGATTGCCCTCGTAGTCGGCAAAGAAGAAGGTTTTGTCCTTGCCGTTATATAGACGCGGGATGTGCACAGGGCCTCCGAGCGATCCTCCAAATGTATTGAATCGCTTTGGAGCCTTGCCGTTGAATCCATAAGGATTTGCATCAAGAGCACTGTTCTGCAAGTATTCAAATGCGCTGCCGTGATACTGATTTGTGCCACTCTTGGTCGTGAAGGTAACGTCCCCGACCTGCGAAAACTCGGCGCTATTGTTGAAAGCCGTCACTCGGACAGCCGAGATTCCTTCCTGTGAAGGATAGGCGTCCTGCAGCGCACCATTCTGTCGCACATTCGCGGTGGAGATGCCATCAACCGAGAAATTCACCATTGCGCCGCTCGCGCCACTGAGGGCTATATTGCCCGAACTGTCCTGTTGCACATTTGCCGAGAGTGCAAGCGCGCCAAGAGGGCTCGTCGTGGTTGCGCGGTTATTCAGGGGAAGTTGTGTAATGAGCTGATTGTCCTTCGAGTCGCTTAGAGTTCCGTTTTCCGTATTGATCTGATCAGATGCGGCGCTCACTTCAACAACTGTGGGTTTAGCGGATGCAATAGCAAGCGTGATCGGGATGCGGAGGTCTTGTCGCGTTTCCAGCGATGCAGAGTTAACGACTGCGTCTGCGAAGCCATCGTGACGGATTGTGAGTTGGTAGTGTCCTGGCTTAAGGTTCTCGGCGACAAACTCACCCGCGTCGCCGGTCGTGACCTGCCTGTCTACATTCTCATCCAGCGAGTGGATTGTTACGGCTGCTCCTGGGACCACCGCTCCAGAAGAGTCTTGCACTACGCCTCGAATACTGCCAAAGGTGGACTGACAGAAGGCGTTGGGGATTGGCATCGCACCCCACACAAACATGAGGAGCCACATAACAGATATTCTTCTGCAGAGCGATAATGGCCTTTCATGGCGTAGTGCAGTAGCGGCGGTGTTTTGTGAAGCGACACTTGTTGTGCGACCAATGGAAGGCAGGCCTCGAGAGTTCGTCATAATTGTTCTCCGGATCGATGGCTGGCTAATCGCCAGCTTTCGATGCTAGGAGACAATGGCCGTCATAATTGCTCCATAACTGAGACTCGCTTCTTTACGCTTTCTTTACAGCTTTCTTAAATGCGTACATCAGGGGTATGGAAGTTTACTCCATTTCTTATACGCGAGACGAAGCATTACATTCTCACGCTTTCATTACGGTTTACTTATGGACTAAGCGATATGCTTCGCCTTAACAACGATGCCCCGATCATGGTTTCAGCGTCCTTTGCGTTTACTGGCCAGCGCGATAATCATTGCGCTAGTGGCGATCATCGCGTATGGCGCCCATGCGAAATCATTCGCCGCAGGCTTTCTGTTCTTGTTCCCCATCATGTTGATTGCTTTCGGATGGGGCTTCGTTGAGGCAAGTATTGCGTCCGTGCTAGCAGTCGGCTGCTTGGATTATTTCTTCACCGAACCGCTTTTTCACTTTTATATGACGGACCCACAAGACTGGGTTGCGCTTGTCGGTTTCGGGACGATCGTTCTCGTTGTCAGCCAGTTTGCTGATCGTCTGAAACGGCATGCGACTGAAGCTAGTATGCAGCGTGTGCAGGTTGAGAAGTTATATCGCATGAGCAGAGACATTCTTCTGCTAAATCGGCGAACCGCAATTGGGCCGCAACTCGTTCAGCTTATTCTTGAAGCATTCGATCTTGACGGGGTGTCGCTGTGGGATGCTCGAGAGCCACGACTGGATGTTGCAGGAAAGAGACTCATTCCCGAAGGTGAAATCCGCGCAACTTACATTCGCCAGCGACATGGTGTGGATGTTGTCAATGGCAAATTCATGCGTGTCTTGCTTCTAGGCAGTAGGGCTATCGGCGCAATCGGCTTGGTGTGCAAGACCGCTGAGGGCAGCATTGATGGTCAAACCATTGACGCTATTACTTCGTTGACTGCTCTAGCGTTAGAGCGGTGGCATTCGTTTAAGTCAGAGAGTGAGGCCGAAGCTGCGAAACAGAACGAACAACTGCGCTCTGCAGTGCTGGATGGGTTGTCACATGCGTTCAAGACTCCTTTAACTACGATTCAGGGAGCGAGTTCCGGACTGCTGGAGATTGGGCCCCTTGGCCCAGCGCAAGAAGAACTTGTGGCCCTCATCAATGAGGAGGCGATTCGCCTGAGCGAATTGACAACGCAGGCGCTCCAAACCGCCAGAATAGACAGCGCAGACCTCAGGGTGAGCAAAGAAGCAGTCCAAGTCCAATCGCTGCTGGAAGATATATCTGAACAATGTTCGCAACATTTATCGTCACATCTGATGCGTGTCCAAGACGAGATGACAAACAAATGTGTCTGGGCGGATGGGCGTCTGCTGAAGCTCGCGTTGCTTGAGTTAGTAGACAACGCTTCAAAATATGCCGACGCCGAAGCACCGATTACATTGCGCGCGTCACTGATTGGACCTGACATCACCTTCAGCGTGCAAAACGAAGGATCGTACATCGCCCCTGAAGAGAGACTTCGCATATTTCGACGCTTCTATCGATCACCAGGCTCGCAGTATCGAGCCGCAGGAACAGGTATCGGGCTGTCTTTCGTCAAGCGAATTGCTGAAGCGCATTCTGGCCATGTGTGGGTCGAGAGCGAACGTGAGATCGGCACAACTTTCTTCTTTTCACTCCCAACATCTTTCTAGGAGATCATTTGAACCAATTTGATGGAAGAGTATTGATTGTTGAGGACGATTCGTCCGTGAGACGTGCCCTGCGCACTACGCTCGATGCTCTTGGTTTCGATATAGGTGAGGCGAGTAATGGAGAAGAAGCCCTTCAACGCTTGCGAATGGTCGACTATGAAGCAGTTGTGCTCGACATCAATATGCCTGGCATCGGAGGCATAGAAACTTGTCGGCGAATCCGTCGGGTCTTCACCAGACTTCCAATTCTTGTACTAACTGTACGAGACAGCGAGGACGACAAAGTTGAGGCACTCGAGGCGGGGGCGGATGACTATGTCATTAAACCGTTTCAAATCCGGGAACTGGTCGCAAGAATCCGGAGTGCGATCCGTAGATTTCGTGCACCTGAATCTCCGTCAGAGATGCCAATTACGATCCGCGACATCGTGCTTGACCCTGTACGCCGTCGGGTCGAGCGCAGTGGAGTTGAAGTGCGGCTTACTCCGCGAGAGTTCGACGCGTTGCAAGTTCTGATGGAACACGCGGGTCGTCCCATCACACATTCACGACTCCTGGCAGCTTTGCGCGGCCCAGGCTCGGGAGATGATCGTGAATACTTGCGTGTGCTAATCGGTCAACTTCGCAAAAAACTGGTAGACAATGCTATTGATCCTGAATACATAGTGACTGATAGCTATATTGGGTATCGCTTTCGCGATGCCTAGCTCTATGACGTTGCAAAATGACGTTGCGATTTTCTTACGGACGAATCATAGGCTTCCCATCCTGCAAAACTCGTTGTATACATTCTGGGATTGTGGCCAATCGATGGCATTCGATGCAACAGCGACTGAGTAGCTTTCTATTTTGGTCGGTTACCCCATTGGCCAATAAATCGCGATGACATTTCGGATTACGGCGGCGAACGTGATCGAGAAATGCTTCTGGACGGATATGCAGTTGTGATGGGTTCTTCGTACAGTAATCAAGGGATGATCGCCAAGTCATCTCCGGTACTCCTGCTAGCGCATAAGCGATTTGTCTCGGCTCGCTTTTATAGCGTCCGCTCTTCAGAAACTCCCAAAGATCACCGACATGTTCAGTCATTTTGATATAGCCTTCGGTAGATTCAGCACCCGGACAAGCTAGCTTGATCGTCTTAAGTAGTTGTTCGAGGGCTGTCCTTCGTTTCATAACGGTAACAAGATCAGGCCAGCGTATTTCGATGAACTCAACGAGATAATCGCGCCTCCGCGCCAGCTCTTCAGGTGCGATTCGTGGTCGCCGTCCGCGTTTCTTCGGAGGGGGTGCCTGTTTCATTGGCTCACTACTAAAGTCCGCGAAGGTTCCGCACCTCTGTTCAGAGGTATGGAATACAAAGGAGTTTAGGTCACGAACGAGAGTCTCTAACTCTGCTATACGTTTTTCGAGCCGAGAGACTTGCTCTGCCAAAGGAAGGTTTTCAAATTCTTGCGTTGAATTCAGCACAATTCGATTGTCCCACCGCATAAAGAGATCATCTAAGCCTCTCCTACCGTAGATGTGAAAATCGCTCCTCATGTCTAGCTAAACGTCTAACAAATAAGGGGTTAGTCTGCATTTGAGCGATGCGGACCCAAGACTCAAATTCGATTTCAAGTGAGCGGAATGCGGTTCACCTCAAGGCCGGGCAGCCGGTTTCCCCCTCCGGTCCGGGGCTGAAGGAACCAACACTTCCACGGACTGCTGACCGAACATCAGCGGCTCACTTGATTACCCGCCAGAGAGCGCAGCGCTCTGGCGGGACCCTCTTCAGCAATAAAAGGGGGCAGGGTTTGGGACAGAGTCCCATCAGCGCCGAAGGCGCTGTGCCTTTGCCTTTGATTGATAGCGACGAAATCGACAAGTTGACCGAGTTTTTCCTGCTGTTGGACGTATGGGACCGGAGGCGCGATGACTCTCCGGTCATGTAGCCAATGCGGTGCTCCAGCCGCGTTCTCCCTTTGCAATTTGATTTCAACCGTCGCGGCCAGCCCGCGTCGGCAGAAGTGCGGTGTCGCCAGCCTCTACTGTTCCGGCTGTATACAGCGCTTGGCGGAACTTCTAGAGGCTTACGGACACTCATCCCTGGAAAACCTAGGCCAATCGCTTAGTGAGGCGTATACAGCGTTGGCAATATCCACTGCTATTCCCTCTGACAGCCGGATGGAGAGCAAGTCTTGAGCCGCCGCTTCGAGATCGCTTCGAGTTGCAGGCTACGTCTAACAGCCTGCAACTCACGTCAATTTGACGTGGACGGCCTTCAACAGGTCCGGTCCCGATGATTGACAAGGCCGATTTCCGGGTACCGTTTAGCGCGAACTTCAACTCAGAGTTCCGCTTTATCAAGGACGAACTGAAGTACGCTGGCACGTCTGGCATCATTCGAAGATCCCAACACTATCAAGGAACCTGTGATTTGCGCCCTTTCAACATCGACGCAGTGCTCCACGCATACTTCAAGAGAAGTGGGGCCAGAAATCACAAACTTGAAATTCTCGATGCTGGCGGCAAATCCTTGGAGCAAATTGGGCAGACAATCAGTGCCGTCTTTGATGTGGATGTAGATCGCTTGGAGCCCATGCGGCTCGATTTCGCAGCCGATATGTTTGGCGTTCCGGTCCTTCACCTTCACGATTCTCTTCGAGTCAAGTTCAAACGGTCGTCCGATGAGCGAGGAGAACTCGATTACGCGGTGGTCGGGGGGCGGAAACTAGAATATTTTCGCTACGGTAAAGCGCCAAATTGTGTCCGCGTTTATGACAAGCCTGCCGAATGCAAGTCGCGCTTCGGTGCGATCCTAAAGCGGGCCAACCGTGACGCAGAGCCGCCCACCTTCACAGACATCTTCGGTTTTGCAGAAGAAACGATCATGACGCGGGTCGAGCGGCAAGCTGGCGGCAGTAGGCCGATCAAAGAACTTCCAAACTTTCGTTCTCTTTCCAACGCTGGAGATTACGACCCGTTCAAGAGCCTTGTCCTACTGCCACGAACGTTCGCGTTTCCCGATCCCAAACAACATGGCGAGACTAGAACGCTCAAAGTGCTAGGGATCAAAGCACTCATTGATCGGCTTGGCTATCAGGGAGCGCGCGCCATTCTCAATACAAATGGAAACGCGAAACGCATCATGGACGAGTACGACACTTACCTCGCTGAAACCGGTTCTCTATCCGGTCTTTCGGTGGGGAGGATTATCGAGTCGTACCAAAAGTCAGTACGCCAACAAATTAAGGGGACACTTGTCACGCGACGCTCGAAGTAGAGAATCCCGTGGCCGAACCGTCCCTCTAAGACGCCAGCGTATGCAGGTTTGTTATCCTCGTAATCCCACCGGAGGCAGCATGACTCAAGCCGTTATCTATACCCGCGTATCAAGCCGTGAGCAGGAACAGGAAGGGTTTTCTTTAGGGGCACAAGCGAAGCTCTTGCGCGAATACGCGGATCGCAACGGCATCCAGATCGTCCAGGCCTTCGAAGATGTGGAAACGGCGAAAATGCAAGGGCGCAAACAGTTCTCCGAAATGGTGACGTGGTTCAAGCGCAACCGGTTCTGCCGCATCCTTCTCGTAGAGAAGACCGACCGGCTTTATCGGAACTTCCGCGATGCCGTCACTCTCGAAGACCTTGACATCGAGATTCACTTCGTAAAGGAGGGATCAGCCGTCTCGAAAGATTCGAAGTCGCAAACCCGGATGATTCAGGGTATCCATCTCGTCATGGCGCGGAACTATTCAGAGAACTTGCGCGAAGAAGTGAAGAAGGGGATGCAGGAAAAAGCCTCGCAAGGCGGATTTCCCGGTCTCGCACCGTTTGGATACCGGAACAACAAAGCGGAGCGCACCATCGAAATCGATCCGGTTGATTCTCTCATCGTGAACCGATTGTTTGCCCTGTACGCAATCGGTTCGCATACGCTCTCTACCCTCAAGAAAACAATCCACACAGAAACCGGTAAAAAGCTGAGTCGCGGCAACATTCACTTGATCCTGAATAACCGGTTTTATATCGGTTTTTTCCGATGGGGAGGGCAGACCTATCCTGGTAGCCATCCGCTGTTCGTAAACCGATCGGTTTTCGACCAAGTTCAATCGGTTTTAATCGGTAATAACCGGCCAAAGTATTCCAAGCGGGAGATGCCTTCCGTGGACTCATGCAATGCGGCTATGACGGGTGCGTGCTCACCGGCGACGTTCAGAAAGAAAAGTATGTCTACTACCGATGCACCGGGCATCGTGGCAAGTGCGAACTTCCCCGATTCCGGGAGGAAGACATTGCCAACCGATTGGGAGAGCCGCTGAAGGGGCTCCAGGTGCCTCAGGAGGTCGTCTCGCAGATCGTCTCCACGTTGCGTGAGGATCAACGTCACGCGGCGGGCAAGGTGAGTGCCGAGCGGTCCCGCCTGGAGTCTCGTTTGACCGGTATCCGCAATCGGATGGACAAGGCATACACCGATAAACTGGACGGCAAGATTCCTGAAGACTTCTGGGAGCGCAAGTTGACCGATTGGCGGGTGGAAGAACAGCAGGTCAAGATGGCAATGGATGGCCTGAATAACGCTGAAACCGGTGATCGGGCTCTGGATGCTCAAAGAATCTTCGAACTCGCGAATAAGGCCTATTCACTGTATGTTTCGCAGGATTCGACCGAAAAGGCCAAATTGCTCAAAATGCTATTTTCGAACTGCTCTGTAGACGCGGTAAGTGTAACGCCTACATACAGAAAGCCCTTCGACATGATATTCAAAAGAGCTGTTTTGGAAGAATGGTCGGGACGACTAGATTCGAACTAGCGACCTCACCCACCCCAAGGGTGCGCTCTACCAGGCTGAGCCACGTCCCGACTTTTTTCTGTCTCCAGAGCGGATGACAGGGGGTAAGCAACAGTTATCAGTGTACACGAATCGTGACCCTTGGTTGGGTCGCTGCGTTCCGTTGAATCGTGTTCGCTCACTGAAGTTCCTGGCTGTTTTTTTAACTTCCCAGATTTTTTATTTTTTTAAAGTGGAACACCCCAATGGAACGGGGTGTGTGGTTCTCTTTCAACTCTTCTAACTCTATTTTAGCGAATGGCGCGAAATTAGTCGGCAATGGCGATCTACTGCGGTGTCAATGACTTGGGTGAAGTCGGGACTTGACATGTTTCGGGAGCTTCTATGCCGTGGGAGGGACGTATTCCTTGGGTAAGGAGCCACCTTCGCCGAAGAAAAACTCGTTCATTTGTTCGACGAGGAACTCCTGGGCTTCGCGTGTCCAGGGTTGGAGGCGGTACTCGTTTAGGAGCATTTTTTGGCGCTCTACCCACTCGCCCCAGGCTTTCTTGGAGACGTTTTTGTAGATCTTCTGGCCGAAGTCGGAGTCGAAGGGTGGTTCGTCGAGGCCTTCCATTTCGGCCTTGTATTTTGTGCAGAATACGGTGTGGGGCATTCGCTGTGAGCTCCTTGAAAGTCCTATTTTACGACGGAATTTTGGTGCGTGGTTTGTGGTGTTTCGGGCGTGGTTTTTTGTGGTTTCTTGTGGGAGTAAAGTGTGGCAATCGTGGAGAGCGGACACCACGTCTGAGGTCTCGTGTGGATTATGGCCGGGGGAGATCCAGCAGAACCACATCGGAGCGCTCCTGTTCTCTTTCGAGGACGACTTCATGGCCGTCCGGGGAGATGTCGAAGTCGTGAATATCGAAGTCTGAGGGTAGGTGGGTCAACTGCCGCTCGGAACCTGTGTCCAGATCGATGAGCCAGAGATCCTTATGTTGAATGTCTCCTCGCAGGACCACGAGTGCGCGTCCTCCAGGCAGGAAGGCGAGGTGTCGGGCTCCGCGAGTCAAGGTCAGGGCCGGCAGAGGATGCGGTGCGGCGTCGCCGGTGGCGGCCTTCACCGAAAACGTGGTGCCTATGTCGGGTCCCGAGTAGACGACGAGGCGTCCTTCGGGCGCCCACGCGGGATCAACTGAATAGTCCCGGAGAAAAGAGGTGGGAGGATGGCCGTCGACAGGCACTCGAAAGAGATGTGGGACGCCGTGATCAAGCACGGCAGAGGTGATGGATTGTCCGTCGGGTGACCAAGCTGGGGCGCCCTGCAGGTTGAGCGAATCGGAGACGATCCGAGCGTTCGTGCCGTCGGCCTGCATCACGTACAAGAGCGTTTGCCCGTGTTGGCTGACGGAGAATGCGATATACCGTCCATCGGCAGAGATTGCCGGGCCGCCGAAGATTCGCGCGCCCTGACCACTCCACAACTCGGTGCCAGTTCCGTTGGCGAGCTTCCAGATGCTCTCGGTCGTACCAGTTGCAGAAACATAAACGAGATAATCGGAGCCCAGTCGCGGGGAGAATCCCGTGCTGGTCGTTAGCGAGATTGGAACGGCCGCCGACATTTCCGCGGCTGAATCAGCGATCGGCAAGCGCCAAAGCGTTCTCTTGGGACTGGCGAGCGTGGCAACCAGACGGCGACCGTCTGCGCTGGCCGACAGCGACGTGTAGCGGTCGAGGCCAGAGGGGAGACGGTGGGGAATGCGGCGCTCGACGTCCACGCTATAAAGCCACGGCCCCGAACCATCGGCGTCGGTAGCTAAGTACATCAGGGTTCGCCGATCCAATAGGACCGGATAGCTTACGCGCGTGTTGTGCGACGTGATCCGTTCGGGAGTTCCTCCAACTGAAGGGATGCGCCAGATGTCTAATTTGTCCGGGAGGGTGCCCTGAACGAAGTAGATGAATTTCGTGTCGGCCGACCACAAAGGAAAGTGAGAGTGCAGTCCGGCGGGGGCAGTGAAGATGGGCCGAGCTTCGGGTCGCTGGCTGCCGTCTGATACGAACAACGGATCTCCGGGGCCGGGGGTGTGGTAGGCGAGTCGTGATCCGTCGCGCGACCAATCGAATTCGGCCGCGCCTTCGAGGTAGGGTTTCGGTTCTCCGCCCAGCGTGGGGACTGCCCAAGTGCCGATGGCATAGCCGCTTGAGCTATCTTGCCTGCGAACCCAGTACGTGACGAGAGAGCCGTCGGGCGCAAATCCCAGAGTGCGGATCGATGGGTTGGCGAGCTCCGGCGCGCTGCCTCGGGTCAGGTTGTGGAACTGCCCGGAACCCACCTGCGTCACCCAGACGTCCATCGGTCCGTCCCGGTCCGACAGAAACGCTACAAAATGACCGTCGCGTGAGACCGCAGCGGCCTGCTCCACTCCGCCGAAGTCCGTGATGGTCTGAAATCGTGCGTCGGCGATGGGGTTTCGCCAGAAGCGCTCCGTCCTCTGGAGCCAGAGCGTTGCGGCGGCCATTGCCAGTACAACTGCTGCCAGGAGCGCAGCCAGCAGGCGGGTGGAAAGGACTCTCTGCCGGGCAGGTTGAACGACAGGGCTTGCAGGTGCCTGAGCTGGCGGTGGTGGCGGCTGTACCTGCAGATTGGAGTTGCCATTGCTGGTGATGACCGAAGCGGTGAAGCGGTATCCCTTGCCGACTACGGTTTCTACGAATCGAGGTTTGTCGGGGTCGTCGCGCAGCACCACGCGGATCTTGCGGACGGCGGTGTTGATGCTGTGGTCGACATCAACGAAGACGTCCTTGCCCCAAAGGGATTCAGCAATCTCCTCGCGCGATACCAATTCCCCGCGCCGTTGAACCAGCAGGATCAGCAGGTCCATGGGGAGTTTTTCCAGACGCAGGAAGTGTGTGCCCCGTTGGAGCCGGTAATTCGACTGATCCAGCGTGAAATCGCCGAAATGGAATTCCTGGGGCGTAAAAATCCCCCGCATATTGCCTGACGTGCGCTGCGGGAATGATGCCCCATTCTTCGATAAGAAGCAACCACATCAGCAACTTAGGAAGTTACCTCATCTTTACCTCTTCTTCATATGACGTGCATGGCATTTCAGACGGTTTTTAAGCGATAAGCGAGCTGGCAATTACTGAGCCTTGGAGGATATGTGATGACGAACAAGTATTTGAGGTGCGTAACCCAGGTCGGAGTCTTCGTGCTGGCGGTAAACATCGGCGCGCTGGCCCAAAATTGGACGCCAGACAGATTACCGGAGAAATTTAGCGGGCAGATCAATGCCTATACGCCCACAACAACCAAAGCCCCGACTGGACCGTATGAGATTCGAGGGTCATGGTCCATGAATTTAAAGAGAGAAGGGACGAAGGCGGATTTTTCCGCTGCCGTGAACATGATCCTGTCCGATGGTTGGGTCTTGACGAACTCCACCGTCCCGCCCAATTTTGATCCGAGCACGAGGAATGCCCATACTCACCACATCTGGATGACCGATGCCGAGGTTACGATGCTTCCGAACAATGCCATTCAGGTGTCCGGCACGGCCACGGTAACGCTCAATGGCGGGCCTACGCCCTTTGCGCAACAGTCGCCTTTGACGGTGGTCATTACGGGGGGCGGCACGGGTCCAGACGACGTCGAATATTCCAATGTCACATTGACTTTTACCGGTCCGGCCTCTGGCCATTTTGGAACTGAGCCTCTGCCGGGCGTGGTCCGAAAGGTTGAAAAACGGAAGTAATGTAGCGCGGCGGCTTTACCCGATTTGGGTACTGCCGCCGTTGATGGCTGAGACGCTTTAAGCTTACTTTCGCTTGCCCTTGGTTTTCTTGTTGCGCTCGCGGGATTTGGATTTGGTCTTGCCCTTCTTGCCGGAGCGGTTGGGGCTGGGCTTGTTCGAAGGGGTGAATTCTGTGGCGCTTCGGCCTATCTTCGGCTCACCGGACTTGCCGGTGCGGCGAGCCGAAGATGGGGTGCTCGGTTCTTCGAGTAAGGCGAATTGCAGGCGGCGCTGGGGGCGGTCGATGCGGTCGAGCAGAACGTGGACGTGTTGGCCGATCTTGAAGACTCGGCCGTTGCGGGCGCCGGCGATGGTGCGGTCGGTGTCGCGGAAGAAGTAGCGGTCGTCCTGCAGGGTGGCGATGGGGACGATGCCTTCGATGAAGAGTTCGTCGAGCTCGACGAAGAAGCCGTATTTGGTGCAGGAGAGGATGATGCCAGTGAAGTCCTCGCCGATGCGGTCTTGCATGAATTTGATTTTTTTCCACTCGATGAGCTCGCGCTCCGCGTCGTCGGCGCGGCGTTCGGATTGGGAGGATTCGGTGGAGATGGCTTCTAGTTCTTCGGCGGGGAGTTCGCTGCTGCTTGACGTTCGTGGTGCTTCGGGCGAAATGCGGGGGTTCTTCCCCTTCGACTCGCTACGCTCGCTCAGGGTCAGAATGACAGGCTTTTGTGGTTTGTCGCCCCAGGGTTGGGGGTCCGTGCTTAGGATGGGGGCGCCGTGGGGGTTGGTTCCGGCTTGGAGGAGCGAGCGGAGGAGGCGGTGGACGATGAGGTCGGGGTAGCGGCGGATGGGTGAGGTGAAGTGGGTGTAGCTGGGGGAGGCGAGGGCGAAGTGGCCTACGTTCTTTTCGCTGTAGCGGGCTTGTTTGAGGGAGCGCAGCATGAGGTAGGAGAGGATGCGCTCTTCGGGCTTGCCGGCGATTTTGGCGGTGAGGCGCTGGTACATCTGGGGAGTGACGGGGATGGATTCGGCGACTTCGTGGGTTTTGACGGAGTGGCCTCGGGTGGTACCGCGGTCGTTTCGGCTGCGGGCGTCGCGGCGGTCGCCTTTGGTCTGGATGCGCTTGACGGGGAGGCTGGAGAAGCCGAGGGAGTAGCCGAACTGGGCGGCGGTGTCTTCGAAGTCGATGATGCGCTTGGGGTCGGGGGTCTCGTGGATGCGGTAGATGCCGGGGATGGCTTGGGCTTCGATCCAGTGGGCGACGCACTCGTTGGCGGAGAGCATGAACTCTTCGATGAGGCGATGGGACCAGCCGCGCTCGGAGCGGACGATGGCTTGCATGTTGCCGTCGGGATCGAACTGGACGACGGGCTCGGGGAGGTCGAAGTCGATGGAGCCGCGGCGGTGACGCTTGGCGTTGAGCTTGAGGGCGAGGGCGTGCATCTGCTCGAACTCGGGGACGAGGGTGGCGAATTGCTGGCGGGTGGGTTCGTCGCCGTCGAGGATGGCCTGGACCTGGGTGTAGGTCATGCGGCTGGCGCTGCGGATGATGCCTTCGCAGATCTCGTAGCCGAGGACTTCTCCGCGAGGGTCGATCTCCATGAGGCAGGAGAGGACGAGGCGGTCTTCGTTGGGGCGGAGGCTGCACATGCCTGACGAGAGGTCGGGCGGGAGCATGGGGATGGCGCGGTCGGGGAAGTAGACGGAGGTGCCGCGGAGACGGGCTTCGAGGTCGAGCGCGGTGCCGGGGCGGACGTAGTGGCTGACGTCGGCGATGTGGACCTGGAGTTCGAAGTTGCCGTTGGGGAGGGGGTGTACAAGGACGGCGTCGTCGAAGTCGCGCGCGGTTTCGCCATCGATGGTGACGATGGGGAGGTGGCGGAAGTCGCGGCGGAGGTTGAGGTCGGCTGGGGGGAGGGTGTCGACGGTTTGGGTGGCGGAGGCTGCAGCTTCGGCGAGGACGTTGGTGGGAAAGGTGTGGGGGAGGTGGTGTTTGCGGATGATGATTTCTACGTCGACACCGAAGGCGTCGGGGGGGCCGAGGACTTCGAGGATGCGGCCTCGGGCGGCGCGGCCAGGGGTGGGGAAGTCGGTGACTTCTACGTCGACGGCGAGGCCTTCGAGAGGATTGTGGCTGGCGTCGCGCTCGGGGTCGGCCCAGCTTTGTTGCTGGATTTGGGCCTCTTCGCCGAGGACGCGGTGTGGGGTTTGTTTTGGTGTTGCGGGGATCTCCATGCCCTCGGGGATGAGGATGGGTTGGGTCATGCGCTCGTCGAGGGGCGTGACGTAGTTTCCGTTGATGAGAGGCATGTGCTCCCACGTGTTGGTGCGGCGGTGAGAACGGGCGTAATGGAAGATGCCGACGACGGTGGGGTTGCGGCGGGTGAGAACTCGGGCTACCCGGCCAGAGCGGCGACCTTCGCGGTCGCGTGGGGCTTCGTCGACGAGGACTTCGTCGCCTTGCATGGCTCCGTTGATCTCGTTGGGTGGGATGAAGAGGTCGTCTTCGCGGTCGTTGCTGCCGTTGGGGCGAACGAAGGCATATCCGTCGCGGTGCATGTCGATGCGTCCGGCTACGAGGCGGTCGCGGGTGACTCGATGCTCTTGCGGGAGGTCGGCGGCGCTGCGGGGTGGGCGGGCTGTGCGTTCGGGAGCGGCTGAGGGGATGGCCCACTGCTCGCTTTCGGTTTTGATGAGGTCTCCGCGGGCGGTGATGCGGGCTAGTTGTTCGAGAAGGAGGCGACGTTCACGGCCTCCGCCGAGGCCTAGTTCGCGGATGAGTTGCTTGTAGCCGGCGCGATGGCCGGCGGAGCGCTCGATGCGGCGGATGAGTTCACGGTCGCTTTGTGGGTATGGGTGGCCAGACATCTTTGAGAAGGATAGCGCGTCGAGGGTAAGGCTGGGTAAAGGCGGGTTTCTCCGCTGCGCTGCTCACGATGAAACTGTGAGCAGCTTCGGTCGCAATGACACTTTTTAGAGAGGGATAAGTAAAGGCAAAGGCAGAAGCAGATCCCTACGGGATGACAAGCAAGAAAGGCAACCGCAACAGCAACGGCAACGATTAGCGTTGCGCGGCGAGGGCGGTGGGCTCTCCCTTGAGGATCGTGGCTGCTTGTTCGAGTGTGGTTGCCGGAGGGGTGGGGCGGAAGTCGGTCTTTACTTCGTCTTCCTGCTCGTGGATGTTTTTGAAGAGGAGGACATGGCCGTCTATGTGGATGTGGGACTCGGTGATCTGCCAGACTTTCGGGGCGAGTTCGCGACGCTCGATGTTGAAGGTGCCACCCTGGTACATGCGGCCAAAGAGGCCATAGGCGAATTTGACGTCGTGGATGAGCTTGCCCTTGATGGACTGGATGCGATTCTGCGGCTTGCTGACGACGATTTCGCCTGCCATGGCGGCGAAGACGCGAGCCTCCATGGACGGTGCGGTGAAATCAGGATCGGGAGTGAAGGCCAGGGTGACGGCGTCGGGGGCATCGCTCTTCACGGTCCAGAGGAAGGCGTCGGGCAGGAGACGCAACATGTTCTCGGCGCGCTTGTCGTCCTGCTCACCGTCTTTGCGCTGCTTGGCTTGCTGGGCGGGATCGTTGACGAAGGACTGGATGCGGGCGTCCTCGGCTCGAAGCTGATCGGGGGTGAGGGGCTGGCCGTTCTGCTTCAGTTTTTTCTTTATAGAGCCGTGATCGGTTTCGACGACATGGAAAAGAAACTCTCCATCGGGGTTGCTGTAGAGGTCGCGGTAGCGCCAGCGGGAGTGATCATCGCGGTCGGCGGTAAGCTCGGTTTGTACGGCAGCGCGGACGATGGCCTGCGCGTGGGGATCCTGATGCTGCGCATAGAGAGAGATCGCAGGCAGGGAGAGTACAAGAGCAAAGACCAGGGAAACAAACCGCATGCATGCAGGCATCGTCTTTACGACTCCTGTATCGATTAGACGCATTGTAGCGCGCACGCGTTCGCCGATGGCGTGGTTTCAAGGAGCTACGGGCGAAACGGTGCTGAATCTATATTTTGCGGGAACGCTGCGTGAACAAATGGGTGTCCTTCATAGCCTTTTCTCGCGGGGTTGTTCGCGATATAGAGGATTGATCTTTCTTCGGGTCCTTACGCAAAAAAGGGCTGCGAGATTCGTATCGCAGCCCTTCTGTTTTGGATTTTGGTGGGGATTAGAAATCAGGCCAGCGGAAGGTGCTTGTCCTGCGACTCGCGCAGGCTTTCCGCAATGCTCGCCGCCAACGCGGGGAGGCCGAAGAGCGCGCCTGCCGTAATGGCGGTCGACATGACGTCATTGGCGTAGAACGGAATCGCCGCGACATAGCAAGCCGCAAGACCGGCCAGCGAGTGCGGATACATGCCGCTGCCTGCCCAGACCATGAAATTGCTCAGGATGAAGAACGACGTTGAGGAGGCCAGAACAGCTCCGCCCACACGCAGCATGGAGGGCTTGCCGCTCAGCATCTGGTGGCCGAGGAGGCAGATGGCCGCGTACCAGGCCCAGGTGACCAGGTAAGCGCTGGCGTGGAAGGCCGCGCCATAGACGTAGGTGGTCAGGTAGAAGTCGGTCGCCATCAGGGCGAGCACGGCGATGATCGTCTGCCAGCGGCTGCGGCGAGCGCCAAAGAACAGCAGGCCTCCGCCGACCGCGGTGAAACCTACGCTGGTCGTGGCGAATACATGCGGCAGGATGCGGCTGAGAATGGCGAGCAGAAGAACGAGATAAGCGATCATGGTGGGCCTCAATGTCACGGAAGCGCATTCAAAGAACGCGCGTTCTATGATTCTCCGGCTTCAGAGCGGCGTGGTCAACCCATCCGTGCAATTTGGTTTCACTGCGATCAACAGACAGGGCTACCGCTGGACGTGTCCGCCCATCGTCATGTGGTCCACGCGGCGGTCGGAATTGATGTAGACGACGCCCGAAAGCGGAGGGTCTTCGCGTCTTCCCTGCTGCCGCGGCGTGTCGTACATAAAGCGCAGATCGCGGAAGGTGACTGCGGTCAGGCCGTCTTCATCTGTGGTGGTCTCGGTGACCAGGGTGTACTTCGACCAGTCGAGGTAAACCCTGCCGAGCCAGCTACGTTTGGCGACCAGAGTTGCCAATGTGGTCGGCGGCTTGTGGAAGAGGTCGGCCTGTGGGTCGGTCGCGATGGTGCCGTTGAGGGTGTCGGCAGAGGAGATCCGGTAGAACATTGGCGTCTCCGCTATGGTCTGCCAGCGGAAGGGATTGATGATGTGAGGGTTCGCATCTACGCGGAGTACCTGCGCGCCGTTGTAGTCAGCCGCACGGGCGAGATCGAGAGCCTTCTGGCGTTCGACCCACCGCCACCCCCACAAGGCAACGATCGCAACTAACGCGAAGATGGCCCAGCTACGCCCGCGATAAACAGGTTTGCGGGCGCCAACCTCACTGCCCACCAGGCCAAAGAGAGCCGGAGCCACCAGCCCCACTAGCAGCAGCCCAAACATCACCGGCTCGATCACGGAGACAATCGAACCCGAGTACCAGCGCGGATTGAATGGAAAGAACGGACGGACACCGTAGTTGTTGGTCCAGTCGAGGAGGATGTGGCTGAGAAGGGCGATCAGCGAGAACACATAGAGACGGGACCAGTGGATTGGCGCTGCGGTGGACGCCTTCCAGCTATGGGTGTTCTTCGTTCTTTCGCGCTTGAGTCGCCAACGATGGATAAGCCAGACGACCCCGACGACAGCTCCCGCTTCGAGAGGCAGGCCGATGAAGGCGTGGGTCCATCCGCGATGATGCTCGAAGGCAGCGACAGGGCCTTTGAAGAGCCACAGGACATCGAGATCGGGCGCCTCGGCTGCGAGCGTCATGGCCAACGTAGCGTAGGCCGCCTTGCGATTGAAGCCGGCGCGGCCCAGGCAGGCTCCGGTCATAAAGTGGGTTATCGGGTCCATGGCGTTCAGCATAGCTGACGTGGCATGGAATTATTCTGAATATATGACCTTACTTCCATCGACTGAGCCGGAGATTGAGGACTTTCTCGCGGCCTTTGAAGGCTGTACCCTGCCCAAGGTGCGGTGGACGCACGGAGCGCACCTGCTCACCGGCGCGTGCTACGTCCACGCTCTCGGGGAGCATGCCGCGATCGACCAGATGCGCACCTGCGTCCGCCGCTACAACGAGTCGGTAGGCACTAAGAACACCGAGAGCAGCGGCTATCACGAGACCATCACGATCGCCTGGATCAAACTTCTGACTGGGCTGCTACGGCGTTCTCAGCCAATCGAACGGGCGGCCTTCGCGATGCTGGCTGTCGAACATTTTTCGCCGCAACGAGACATCTTCAAGCGTCACTACGACTTCGATCTTGTGTCCTCGAGACAAGCGCGTCTGCAATGGGTTGAGCCGACGCTGCAGCCTCTCGACTGAGGAGCCGCGTTCCCTCTTTATAATCCTCGCTATGGCGCATTCCCTTTCGCCCGACCAACAGATCCAGGCCCTCCGCGACGAACTTCGTCACCACGAGCATCTGTACTACGTTCTCGATGCGCCGGAAATAACGGACGCGCAGTACGACGTGATCATGAACCGGCTGAAGAAGCTCGAGGCCGATCATCCTGAGCTCGTGACGCCGGACTCGCCCTCGCAGCGTGTCGGAGGCAAGCCTCGTGAGGGCTTCGCCAAGACACCGCACTCCCGGCCTATGCTCTCGCTCGACAACGCCTACAACGAGGACGAGTTGCGCGCCTGGGACAAGAGAGTACGCGACGCTCTGCCCGCGACCGAGACCATCCGCTATGTCTGCGAGTTGAAGCTCGATGGACTTTCGCTCGCACTGCATTACGCTGCGGGGCCGCATCACTCAGCGCAGCTTGAGCGAGGGCTGACACGCGGGGACGGCACCACCGGCGAAGATGTGACCTCGAATGTGCGGACAATCCGATCAGTACCACTGAGCATTGCCGCGGCGAAGTTGAAGGCCGCTGGACTGCCACAGAACTTTGAGGTGCGCGGCGAGGTCATCCTTCCGCAAGCCGCCTTCGTCAAGATGAACGAAGACCGCGTGGCGAACGGGCTCGCCTCAGCGGTCAACCCGCGTAATGCTGCTGCCGGGACCATTCGCACGCTCGAGCCGAACATCGTGGCGCAACGACGTTTGGACTTCTATGCGTACTTTCTGTTGCGCGATGGCGATACCTTGCTGCCGTTTCATTCACAGACGCTTGAGGCTCTCCGGACGTCCGGATTTCGCGTCAATAAGCATGCGCGCACAGTCGAGACTATCGACGAGGTGCTTACGTTTATCGTTGAAGCCGAGCCCTTGCGCGACACGCTGGGCTATGAGATCGATGGAGTCGTCATCAAGGTGGACTCTACGGCGCAGCAACGCCGGCTTGGCTTTACGGGTAAGGCTCCACGCTGGGCGATTGCATATAAATTTGCCGCACGCGCAGGTATTACGAGGCTTGAAGATGTGCTCTTCCAGGTAGGCCGCACAGGCAAGGTCACTCCCGTCGCGGCACTCGCTCCACTCTTCGTTGGAGGAACGACCGTGACGCGCGCGACCCTTCACAACGCCGACGAGATCGAACGCCTAGGAGTTCGCATCGGCGATCTTGTCGAAGTTGAACGCGGCGGCGATGTCATCCCCAAGATCACTCGCGTCGTCGAAGAAAAAGTCGCACAGAATCCGAGACGCGCAATTACTTTTCCCACACACTGTCCGCGATGCAAGACTGAGCTTGTCCGCGAAGAGGGCGAGGTTGACTGGCGCTGTATTAACGCGAGTTGCCCGGCGCGCCTCGAAGAAGAGCTGCGCCACTTTGCCTCACGATCGGTCATGAATATCGAAGGCCTTGGTGAAGTGCTTGTTGCGCAACTGCTCGGTCACACCATCGCTGAACACGAAGCCGTCGAGCAAACTGGCGATGAGATGGTCGACGATGCTTCGGCCGCAACTCCCACGCGCAAGGCTCTCGTTCACTCCATCGCCGACATCTACAACCTCAGGAAAGAAGATCTCCTCACCCTCGAACGCATCGGCGAAAAATCTGCTGACTCGCTCCTCGATCAGATCGAGCGTTCGAAGCAGGCGCCGCTTAACCGTATTCTGCTTGGCCTTGGCATCCGCCACGTCGGCGAGCGCACCGCGCAGGCCCTTGCTGAAGAGTTCGGCAGTATGGATGCGCTTATCTCGGCTACTGAAGAAGATCTCACCCGCATCAACGATGTCGGCCCCAAGGTCGCGGAGGCTATTCGCGAGTTCTTCGACAACAAGCGAAATCTCGATCTCGTCGAGCGCCTCCGCAAAGCCGGCCTTACCTTTACAGCGGAGAAGCGCGTCCGTGGCTCGATGCTCGATGGGCTCACCTTCGTGCTGACCGGGACGCTGCCGAACCTCACCCGCGAGGATGCGAAAGAGAAGATAGAATCCGCTGGCGGGCGCGTCTCCGGCAGTGTCAGCAAGAAGACGAGCTACGTCATCGCAGGCGAAGAAGCTGGATCGAAGCTGGACAAGGCAACTTCGTTAGGCGTGCCGATTCTCGATGAGGCAGGTTTGCTCGAATTGCTTGAGCATGGGCCGGCGAAGTAGCCGCGATTTAATGCAGTAGTAGATCGAGGCCTTTGCCTGTATCGGGCAACGTCAGGGTCACGGTATTCTTCGCAACGGACGGAGTCAGCGGCTTGCCGTCTGCGATTGCTGTTGGCTTAGTGGCAGGTCTCCAACCGTAGACTTCGACAGCGATCTCTTTCCACCAAGGCTGAAAAGTTCCCTGATGCTCGCCGATGTGAATGTGCAGTTCACCATTTTTGATCTCGCAGGTGGATTCCACGCGGAGATACGCGTTGTTGCGATAGGCAAAGGAGATTCCGTCGTCCTGATACAGCGTTCCGTGGCAGTTTTCGCCGACGTAGACACGCAGCGTAAGAGGACCTTTTGGCGTTTCGACGGTGCTCTGAACCAGCGGTTGAATCGGTACGATGCTGCCGCCACGAACGTAGACAGGTAGTTCCTCCAGAGTTGGCTTAATGAGCAGTGGCATCGGTGCGGGTGCTGCGGTTGCTGGTGTCGCGATGGGTTGGCCTGCGCCGGCTGGCAGCTTCGGCTGTTCTGCGTCGCGGCTGATGATGTGGCCAGTGCGGTCGAGCTTATCGCCGGTCCAGTAGTCAAACCATTCGCCGGGCGGAAGCTGCAGATCGTACGCGTCGAGCTCATCGGGATAAGGCGAAGGAGCGATGAGAAGATCGGGGCCGAACATATACTCGCCACCCGCGTCGAGGTCGATGGGGTGACCGTCCGGGGCCGCTGCGGGGAACTCGAGGAAGAGCGGACGAACGATAGGCACGCCAGTTCGCGACATCTCCTCGGCGAGCGTGTAGAGATAGGGCATCAGGCGATACCGCTCGTTGATGTAGCGTCGGCGGATCTCCTCCTGCCGCGGCCCATGCACCCACGGCTCCTGATCTGCCGTGCCCTTGGCGGTGTGGTCGCGGTCGATGGGCTGGAAGGTGGCGAGCTCAATCCACTTGGTCAGCAGATCGGGCTGTGGCGTTCCCGCGAAACCTCCCACGTCCGCGCCGCTCATGCCGAAACCGCTCAGGCCAAGGTTTAGCAGCATGGGTGTCGTCAGGCGAAGATGATTCCACGTGGAGCTATTGTCTCCTGTCCACGTTGCCGAGTAGCGCTGCCCCCCCGCATAGGTTGCGCGTGTCAACACAAAGGGCCGCTGATCAGGCTTGAGCTTCAGCAGGCCCTCATAGGTTCCCCGCGTGTTCTGCATGCCGAAGACGTTGTGTATCTCAAGATGAGTTGCAGTGCGCGGCATGAATCCCGGCTCGTCGATGCGATGCTGCACGGTGTCGGGCATCGTCTTGGTGGGAACTTTGAAGATCGCTGGCTCGTTCATGTCGTTCCAAAAGCCCGCGACGCCTTCCTTATAGAAGTCCTTGTACAACGTGCCCCACCACGCGCGGCTTTGCTGACGTGTGAAGTCGGGAAAGACGGCTGGGCCCGGCCATACCTCAGCTATGTAAAGTGAGCCGTCTGCATTCTTCACGAAGTGGTCGCCCGCCATGCCTGTATCAAACGGCGCGTAACCTTGATCTGGCAGATAGGCGATGTGCAGATCCGTGATCGCGACGACGTGGAACTGCTTCCGCGCAAGTTCGTCGATCATTCCGGTGAAGTTTGGGAAGCGCGTCGTGTCGACCGTGAAGGGTCGATTGTTCTTCTGGTAGTCGATATCGAGGTAGAGCGCGTCAGCAGGAATCTTGTCGGTACGAAGCCGGTTGGCGATCTCCATCACGCGCGCCTGCGATTCGTAACTGTAGCGCGACTGTTGAAAGCCAAGCGACCATAGAGGCGGCAGAGGCGAAGGGCCTGTCAACCACGCATAGGTCTCGACGACTTGTTTGGGTGTAGGCCCGTAAAACAGGTAGTAGTCGATAGGGCCGTCGGGTGCGCCGAATGAGTAGGCGTCCACAAGCTCTTTGCCGAAGTCGAAGCTGCTGCGCCATGTGTTGTCGAAGAGCACGCCGATGGCACGACCGCCGCTCATAGAGATAAAGAAAGGAATGCTCTTGTAGATTGGGTCGGTCGATTCCTGATAGCCGAAGGTGTCCGTGTTCCAGTCTGTAAAGGCCATGCCGCGCCGATCGAGTGGGCCTACCTTGTCGCCCAAGCCGAAAAAGTGCTCATCGGGTTGCATCTGCTTGTAGAGGCGAAAGCTGTTTCCGTGATACTCCACTGGCCGGTAGTCCTGCTGGAGCAAATGACCAGCGAGATCTGTGACGCGCAGGGTGGCGGTGTGGCGGTCGACCGTAACGTGCAGGGCCGTGGTGCTGAACCCCACGGAATCAGCGTTCGACTCCTGCTGCACCGAGCTGGTTGCTGTTCGCGCTGCTGGCAGAACGGCCCATGAGGCATCTTCGGGAAGTGCTCCGCCGCGGCCAATACGCACTCTAAGAACATCCGGGCGAAGCGCCGTAATCTGCATCGCCGCACCACTGACCGTTAAGGTGAGCCCGTTCGGCAGTGGCGTCGCGTTCTCTACGGTGGACAGCGTAAGGGTCGTCTGGTCGGCGGCGAATGAATAGCCAAAGGCAGGGCACGCCACAAGAAGGCTGAACGGGAGCAGTAACTTGCGCCGGATATGCATGGTGAAGAGATATCAGCTTGATGCGACAACGGGCAAGTGAGCGTAGGCTCGTTTTTCCGTCATATTGACGAACGTTTATTTTTAAAAGAGCCGAGAGTTCCGACGATTCGGAAACAAGCATCGACGAAACTCCAAAATGACCTGTACTGCTCATGCTGATTCCACTGTAGGAGAATCGGGAATGAATAAGATCGGTCTTCTATCGAGAGTGTTAGTTTCGGTTCCGCTTCTACTTCTGCTGCCGGCCGCTATAGCTCAGATGGATACTGCCCGCATTCAAGGCGCAGTCACGGATACGACTGGCGCGCCCATACCCGCCGCTGCTATCACTGTCACGAATTTGAAGACCGGCGCTCTCTTCAAGACCAGGTCCGATGGCACTGGCAATTTCACCGTCAGCGCTCTGCCAGTCGGCGACTATAAAGCTGACGTCCAGGTGGCTGGTTTTCAAAGCCAGGTGCAGAACTTCAGTCTGACCGTTTCGCAGGTCAAAACTATCAAGTTCAAGCTCGCGGCAGTGAGGCCTCCACGGGGATCGAGGCCACGGGCGCCCGCTCCGGTGGTCTATACAACGAGCTTCTCGACGGGCGCGGATCCGACCGGAGGAATGGCCTAAGCCGTCCGCTCGACCACGAGCATGGTGCGGTCATCGTGCGGCGGCACACCCTCGCAGAAACAATGCATGGAGGAGAAGACCGACTCGATTGGATTCGCGGCCACAAATTCCATTTCGAGTTTCCTCGAGCCGAACTGCACACCCGCGGGATTCTCGGCCTCGCTTACACCATCGCTCAACAGAACCAGCCGCGCCCCCACCGGCATAATGAGTGGAACCGAGTGGAAGGTGGCCGTTTCAAACAGTCCAATGGGCATGTCACCGTCGGTAATCTCCTCCATCTGTCCATTCATGCCGACGACAAAAGGACAGACATGGCCGCCATTCACTAACTCAACAGAACCTCCGTTGCGATAGTGCGCGGCCACCAGCGTTACATACTTCTGCCCCGAGACGCGTGCGCACAGGAAGGAGTTCACCGAATTCACCGTATCTACCAGGGACGCTCCACTCATGATCTGCGCATACATCATGCCCTGGATGATTGAGGCGAGCAGCGCCGCCGACATGCCCTTACCCGAGACGTCGGCGACGATCGCGACGAATCCGTCCTTGACGGGGATGACGTCATAGAAGTCTCCACCGACCTCTGTGCATGGCACAGACCTCGCCATCACCTTCGCGTACTGGAAGTCGGGCAGTTCACGCGCCATGATGCTCTGCTGGATCGACGCTGCGATCTCCATCTCCTTACGGAGCAATTCAGCGTCCCGTTCCGCCTGCATCATCCGCGCGTTCTCGACAAGGTTTGCGGCTTCGGACGCGATCGCCTGCAGGATGTCGCGCCCTACTCGATTCAGTGTGCTCGTCCGCAGCCGGCTATCGAGGTACAACAGTCCCAGCAGTCGTTCAGAACTTCTCCCCCGCAACGGAATTGCAATCACGCTGCGCAGTTCATGAGCCACCATGCTCTCGCGCCCAACAACGTGGCCGTCGCCACTGACATCTCCGACGATGTACTCCTGCCCTGACTCGGCTGCATCTCTCACAATCGAGTGTGAGATCTTCGAGTCGTCCATCAACGGCAACCCTTCGTTGTTCAATCCGCATTCCAGACGAAGCGTAGCCAGACTGTCACCCAGAAACACAAATCCCCGCTCGGCACCTGTCAGCCGCAGGGTATATTCCACCATCGTGTTCAATACTTCGTTCAGTACGCGTGTGTTGTTGAAGCTTTGCGCCGCCTGGAGAAACAGCGACAGTTTCTCCAGTTGGGAACCCGCTGACTCGCCCGCGATGCGGCTCAACAACACGCGGGTCGAAGTGTGATCCTGTGCGACGACAAACACCAGAACCACGTTGGAAGCGCCTGGCTGGATCCGGTCCCCCGATTGCAGTTGCGCCATCTCGATCTTCAGGCCGTTGACCAGCGTGCCATGGCGGCTTCCTAAATCCCGGATTACAAAGCCATCGCCATCACGTTCGATGACGGCATGCTGTCGCGAGACCTGTGGATTCAGCAACGAGAGATCACGATCCGCTTGCCTGCCGATCGTGAAAGGAAATGTCTCGATCGGCACAGTCCTGCTTTGGTCGCCATCCTGAACCAAAACCCGTGCAGTATGTTTTGCAGTCTCCAAGGCACCCCTCAAGGACCATCGATATCCTGGCTTTTCGACATAGGACGCATCGCTGCTCAGGATCGGATTGAAGTCTAACACCTTGCGAAATCGTTGCTTGCTGTCTTCTCCTACATCCGTCGTTGAGAGCCGATTCCGTGTGTGATAGCATCCCTCTCTCTTCGGGAAGCACGCCGCGGCCGGTCTGAAACGGACGTCAGGTGCGGTGCAGTCTATGTAGTTCGACGGGCGCGAAGAAGACGCAGGTAGACTCGAACGGCTGGTGCCTCCATGCATGGAATCGCACGGCAAACCAATACGGCCAGCAGCTTGAAGTTGGCAGCTGCAATCATTGAGACAACTTTGCTGCCCTCTCCCTGTCCTGCGGTTGCCCATTCGATTTTTAATCGCCATTGCAATGACAGCACCCCGCAAACCAGCAAGACAAATTCTCGAAAGACGGACCGAGGAGCCTGACATGAAGATCTATCCGGGAAATGAGATCCGCAACGTAGCTGTCGTCGGGCACTCGCACTGCGGTAAGACCAGCCTCATCGCCGCCTTGTTGCACGCTTCAAAGATGACGCCGACTCTGGGCCACATTGAAGATGGGTCCGCCGTCACCGCGTACGACGAAGAGGAGGTCGCACGCCGGACGACGATGTCCAACGCTGTGGCCTTCGCCGAGTGGAATGGCGTCAAGGTCAATTTCCTCGATACCCCCGGCTTTCACATGTTTGCCCACGACTCCCGCGCTGCCATGTTGCCGGTCGAATCAGCCCTGGTTGTCGTTAACGCGCGCTCTGGTGTCGAGACTGTCACCGACCGCGTTTGGAAGTATGCTGCCGAGGTCAACCTGCCCCGCGTCGTCGTCGTCAACCAAGTCGACCATCCCAAGGCCGACAGCCGCATCGGACGCCACGAGATGATCGAGACCATGCAGACAAAATGGGGACGCCAGGTCATACCTGTGCAGTTGCCTATCGTCGATCAGGATGGCTTCCACGGCGTGGTGGACCTCGTCACCATGAACGCCTTCCTCTATAAGCCCGACGGCGATGGCCGGGGCGAGGTCGGCAAGATTCCCGAGGCTGTCGCTAGTGACGCTAAAGCCGCGCACGAAGTCCTGGTAGAGCTCGTCGCTGAGGGCAAAGACGAGCTGATGGAGGAGTTCTTCGCCCAGGGCACAATCCCCGAGCAGCACCTCATCGCCGCGCTCCACGAGGCGATACGCGAGGACCGCATCTTCCCCGTTCTCTATGCCAGCGGCCTGCGCAACGTGGGCACAGATCACCTGCTCGACTTCCTCAAAGTCTACGCGCCCGCTCCCACCGAGCGCGAGCCCATGGCTGCCCGAGCCATGCGCCGCCCCTCGTCAGCCAATGGCCACGCCGACAACATGGAGCCAATGGAAGAGACGGTGATGCGGCATGTTGCCGACAAAGAGCCACTTGCCCTCTACGTCTACAAGACCATGTGCGATCCCTTCGCCGGTCGCATCTCCTTCTTTAAAGTGATCAGCGGCGTCCTTCGCAATGACTCTACCGTGCAGAACTTCACCCGGCAGGAATCGGAGCGCTTCGCGCATCTCTCCATCATGGAAGGTCGCAAGCCCGTCGAGGTGCCGGAGCTGCACGCTGGCGATCTGGGAGCCATCCCTAAGCTGCGGACGACATTGACTGGCGACACCCTCGGCGACAAGGCGCACGAGATCTTCATCGAGCCCGTACCCGTTCCCGAGCCGGCCATGACCTATGCCATCGAGCCCAAGTCGCGTGCCGACGAGGACAAACTCGCCCCTGCCCTGCACCGCATCATGGAGGAAGACCTCATGGTGCGCTTCTTCCGCGACCCCCAGACCAATGAGTTCCTGGTCGCCGGAGCGGGCCAGCAGCATATCGAGGTCGTTGTCTCCCGGCTCAAGCGCCGGTACCACACCGAGGTCACGCTCAAGGCTCCCAAGGTGCCTTACCGCGAGACCATCCGCGGTCGCGCCGAAGCCCAGGGCCGCCATAAAAAGCAGACTGGCGGTCACGGTCAATTCGGCGACTGCAAGCTCCGCATGGAGCCCCTGCCCCGCGGCAGTGGCGTCGTCTTCGAGAACGACATCTTCGGTGGCGCCATTCCACGCCAGTTCGTTCCTGCCGTCGAGAAGGGAATTCAGGAGTCGGCCGCCCGCGGCTTCCTTGCCGGTTATCCGGTCGTCGACATCAAGGTGACGGTCTTCGACGGCAGTTACCACGACGTTGACTCCAGCGAAATGTCCTTCAAGCTCGCTGCTCACCTTGCCTTCCGCAAGTGCATGGAGCAGGCGAAACCCGCGCTTCTGGAGCCCGTCATGCGCGTCGAGATCGAGGTGCCCGACGAGTTCGCCGGAGCCCTTATGGCCGATCTCAATGGCCGTCGCGGGCGCGTGCAGGGCATGGAAAGCGCCGGTGCTGGCACCATCGTCCGGGCCGAGGTTCCCATGGCTGAGATGCTCAACTATGGAACCACACTCACTTCAATCACCCAGGGCCGGGGCAGCTTCCGCATGGAGATGGACCACTACGACGTCGTCCCCCAACTCCTCTCCGAAAAGATACTCGCCACAGCCAAACGTCCCGTCAACGTGGACGCAGAAGACTGAAGCCTCATCGAATGACGTGTTGTTGTCCTTGCCTTTATCGTTCGTTCACCAAACCCTGTCATCGTGAGCAGCGCGGCTTACTGTCCCATCGATGGGGATCCGTGAATTACCGTCAGGCTTTTGGAATGAATATTTTGCCGCCAACTTGTTTATTTGGAATATTTTAGCGACTCCCGTTTTGTATCTGGGTAGAAACACGATACTTACCAATCGATCCCCAGAGGCAAGGGGCACAGACTAAGAAAATCTTCACCGTAGATTCGCATACCTATGCGTTGATCGGTGGCGTAGGGCTGAATTGCAACCGATAAACCAGAGGTCTATAGTCATCTGTCGCTGGAGTTGGCGCGCGTGTGGCGCGTTGTGATTTAGTGCCCTGCCAGTCAGATCTATCCATTCCATGGCCAAACCCAGGAGAACCAAAACAAATGTAAATAACGCCTCTTAAGGAGAATTTATGGCAGCGTCTATTGTCGAAAGCGTGATGAGCTTTTTGGGGCCCCAGGTTGCCGGCCCAGTGGCCTCGCAACTCGGAGAATCCACCGAGACTGTCCAACGCGGCCTTCAAGTCAGCTCTGCCGCTATGCTATCCGGCATTGCCGCCAAGGCTGATGAGCCCGGTTTCCTTAGCCAGATCTTCGGTCTTATTACCAATCCTGCCAACAGTGCTGGCGCTCTCTCCAGCCTTACCTCCGGCCTGGGCTCTGCTGTCACTGGCGCTGGTTCGCCCCTCGGCGAGCTCGGGAGCCGCTTTCTCTCCAGCATCTTCGGGGCTCGCCAGTCCACGATAGCGGATGCCATCGGCCAGACCTCCGGCCTCCCCAGCAGTAAAGCGATGAGTCTCCTCACTATGGCTGCCCCGCTTGTTCTTGGCGCTCTGGGGAATCACGTCCGCGAAAACGGCCTCAGCGCCAGCGGTCTGGCAAACTCAATCAAGAGCGAGGCTTCCGGTCTGCAGCGATTCTTACCGGCCGGGTTGCTCTCCTCGCTAACTGCCGCACCAGCCTACGTGGCGAACCAGACCGCGAAGGCTGCTGGCGCCGCCAATCGATGGCTCTGGCCCGTCATCCTGCTTGCCATACTTCTGCTCGGCGTCCTGTGGTTCTTCAACCGAGCGAAGGCCCCTGTCACCGAAACCGTGCAAAACGCCGCCAACTCTGCGAGCTCTGCCGTGTCCGCGCTCGGCGACTTCTTCAAGACCAAACTGCCCAACGGTGTCGAACTTAATATTCCTCAGTTCGGCATCGAGAACAAGCTCCTCACCTTCATTCAGGACACCTCCAAGCCGGTTGACCCCAACACCTGGTTCAACTTTGACCGTCTCCTCTTTGACACAGGCAAAGCTACCCTTCAGCCCTCATCGCAAGAGCAACTGGACAATATCGCCAACATTCTCAAGGCCTACCCCAACGTTCACGTCAAGATCGGTGGCTACACCGACAACACCGGTGATCCCTCGGCGAACATGACTCTCTCCTCAGAACGCGCCAAGAACGTTATGGACGCGCTTGTCTCCTCTGGTATTGACCCCTCAAGGCTCACCTCCGAAGGCTACGGCGACCAGTATCCCGTAGGCGATAACTCGACTGAGGAGGGCCGTGCCAAGAACCGGCGCATCGCTCTCCGCGTTACTGAGAAATAGGGTTGGTTGGAACGGCTCATTTCAGACCGGCGTAGACCAGAGACTGCGCCGGTCTCGTTCATATAGCACTTAAACCAATGCAGTGAAGAATTTACTGCAGCCAGCACGCCGATCCCGGGTATGCTTGTGGCAACATTCTTCTGCCTATGTTCTTGCCTGCCCAAAAGAAGGCTAAGTTACCGCCTAGGTTCTCTTCCACCCTCATCCTCGAGACGAGGTAGCTGATCGTGGAATCGAACTCGCTTTCGGCCTTGCTCGCCCTTCTTCACCATGACCCCGTCGAGGCCGCGACAGCCTACCGCCGCCTGCAACAACGGCTAGTCCGCTTCTTCAACCTCACCGCCGCCTCTGATCCGCAGCAACTCGCAGACGAGACAATCAAACGCCTTGCACAGCGTGCCACGGAAGATGCAGCGGCTGTCCCTACTGCCAACGCGAACGATTCCTCCAGTGCCGAAGGAGGGTCGCCAATGATCCGCTCCGCGACGGCCCTCGTGTCGGGTGTCGCCCGAGAGGTTTTGCAGGAGGACCTGAGCCGCAGCCAGTCCAACGATCAGGCAGTGGTCGATTGGTTTGCCCAGACGAGCAAGGCTTTTGACCCCAACCGCGAGCGGCGACAGGCCATTCTCCGATCCTGCCTCTCTCGACTGTCTCCCGAACGACGTCGACTGATCGAGAACTACTATGGCTGGAGTTCGAGTAACAAAGCTGAGCGTCATCTACAACTCGCGCGATCCCTAGACCTCAACCTCGATGCCTTGCATGCCAAAGTTCTTCGTTCGCGCGCCCAGCTTGAATCCTGCGTGCGCAGGAAACAGGAGAATACTTCGCGGCGTTCGAAGACCAGGGGAAGAAAGTCGTGACCAAACCCCTCAGCGATCGAAAGCGGAGTGCTCTTCGCGGACAATTGATCGCGTATCTTGCAGAAACTATGCCTGAGGCGCAGCGTGAAGGATTTGAGCAGCGTTTACTGAACGAAGATGCCTTCTCCGAACAGATCCATTATGCCCAGCAGGAACTGCTCGAGGACTATGCTGCCGGTGCTCTGTCGGCGGTGCATCGTAAACAGCTTGGCTCCTGGATCCTCAGCTCTTCTGGCCGCCGCCAGCACGTACAGCTCACGTCCGATCTGCTCTACCGTGCCCGTCATTCGAGAGCGATTGCCGTGCGCCTTGCTGTGGCGATTACCGCTGCCTGCGTGCTTTTGCTTTGGGGGCTTCGTTCGCTGCATCCCCTCCAATACTTCCACGGTGCACCGCCACCTCCCGCTGCACACGTTAATCAGCCTCCGCCCACTTTTATTGCGCCCGGTGAACGCTCAACTTTAGAAGATCCCGCTTCTATTGCCAGCGCAGATGCTCCCACCGCGATTCAACCGGTGGTCGTCCAGCTCGTACCTGAGCATGTCCGTGGCGAATCGCTGCCCACCGTCATCTATTCCTACACAATCCCAGCTCCGTCACCCATCCTGCTGCAGATTCTCGTGCCCTCCGACAGCGGCTGCGAGTATAGCGTCATGATCCACGCGGAGACTGCTGCTGTTGCTGACCGTCACATCGAGCGCGTCGCTTGCGTGACTGTTCGTGACTCGCAGTACGTAGATGTGGACCTGCCGCCCGGCTCTCTGCCTCCAGGGCAATACACGGCTCGTATTTCAGGACCGGATGGGTCTTTGATGGGTCGGTTTATTGTCCACTTTTAATGCGTTTTGAGTGAGGGAGGGAGTTATTGAATCCATTCGACACGAATGGATTTTTTTCCCAAACGAAGGACGGGAGATGGACCAAGTTGATCTGTAGTGATTTGCCGGTCAGCAAATTTTGATCCGTTAACACTGACGGCGTTTTCTGCGATCTTGCGGTTGGCCTCTCCAGTGGAGGCGGCGAGGCCTGCAATGTGTAGTAGCTTCGCGATTTTGATCGTCGTGCTGGCGCCTTCGGTGGGAGCGGTGAGGCCTTCTTCGGTGAGACTGACCTTTACGACGGGGACGTCTTCACTTACGCCACGCTGCTGGAATTGCTTGGACCAATTTTCTGCGGCGGCGTCGGCTTCGGCTTGTGAGTGGAAGTCGCGGGTGATGGTGTGGGCGAGGTTTTTCTTCGCCTGCATGGGATGGAGTGAGCCGCTGGCTACTTCGGCTTGCATCTGCGCGATCTCGGAGCCGCGGAGGTCGGTGAGGAGGGTCCAGTACTTCCACATCAGCTCGTCAGAGATCGACATGAGCTTGCCATACATCTCGGAGGCGGGCTCGTGGATGCCGATGGCGTTGTTGAGGGACTTCGACATTTTTTGAACGCCGTCGAGTCCTTCGAGGATGGGGTTCATGAGGATGATCTGCTGGGGCTGGCCGAAGTGTTTTTGCAGGTCGCGTCCGCGCATGAGGTTGAATTTTTGATCGGTGCCACCTAGCTCGACGTCGCATTGGAGCGCGACGGAGTCGTAGCCCTGGGCGATGGGGTAGATCATCTCGTGGAGGGCGATGGGCTGCTCGTCGTTGAAGCGCTTGTGGAAGTCCTCGCGCTCGAGCATCTGGGAGACGGTGAATTGGGCGAGGAGCTTCACCATGTCGTAGTAGCTGAGCTTGTCGAGCCACTCGGAGTTGTAGCGGACCTCGGTTTTGATGGGGTCGAGGATCTTGAAGACCTGCTCTTTGTAGGTCTCGGCATTGGCGGCGATCTGCTCGGGCGTGAGGGGTTTGCGGGTGATGTTGCGGCCCGTTGGGTCGCCGATGAGCGCGGTGCTGTCGCCGATGAGGAAGATGACGGTGTGGCCGAGCTGCTGGAAGTGGCGCAGCTTGCGGATCAGGACCGTGTGGCCGAGGTGGAGGTCGGGCGCGGTGGGGTCGAAGCCGGCTTTGATACGCATGGGCTTGCCGCTGGCGATGGATTGGCTGATGCGCTCTTTGAGGGCCTCGAGGGGGAGGATCTCGGCAGCGCCTTTGGCAATGAGGTCAAGCTGGTCTTCAACGGAGGGGAACGTAGACATGTCATTTTTAAGTATAAAGATGCTTGTCGGGATCGGGATCGGTTGGAGGATTTTGTGCCGGATAAGAAGCGCAAGCCGGAGCGGGAGACTCCGCATAAGGACAAGATTTGCAAGGCGTGTGGGCGGGTGTTTGCGTGGCGGAAGGAGTTTGAAAGGGACTGGGATGTAATGAAGTATTGCAGCGATTCTTGTCGCGGGTATCGGCCGGGTGAGGCGGATGCGGCGCTGGAGGCGGCGATTCTGGAGTTGCTGGCGGAACGGAATGTGGGGGAGACGATCTGTCCGTCAGAGGCGGCGAAGCTGGTGGGTGGGACGGAGACTCGGCGGGGGTGGGAGGGTTTGATGGTGCCGGCGCGGGCTGCGGCAAGGCGGCTGGTGAAGGCCGGAAAGATCGTCGTGACGCAGGATGGTAAGGTGGTTGACGCCTCCATGGCAAAAGGGGCGATTCGATTGCGATTGCGCTGACTATACTTTCGGCATGGACGTTGAGCGGATTCGTGGATTTCTGCTGGGGTTACCGCATGTCGTGGAGACGATGCAGTGGGGCGCGAATCTTGTCTTCTGGGTGGGGGATAAGGCTCTTGGCGGGAAGATGTTTGCGCTGGCGAATCTGGATGGCGATGGGCGGGCGATGATCTCATATGCTGCGGGGCCGGAGCGGTATTCGGAGCTGCTGGAGATTGAGGGGGTGATTCCGGCTCCGTATATGGCTCGGATCTTCTGGGTGGCGGTGGAGCGGTGGGATGTGTTTCGCTGGGCCGAGTGGGAACGGGAGCTGACGGCGGCACATGCGATTACCTTCGCAAAGATGCCGCCGAAGACGCGGGCTGTGCTGGGCTTGCCTGCGAAGGAGCAGAAGAGACTGATTCGCGAACGAAGGGCTTTACTGGCAGAACGTGCTGCAGCGAAGGGGTGAGCGGATCGGGCTCGGTCTGCGCCTAGGCTTCGGGATGCTTGGCGGAGAAGATATCGCCGAAGTGGTTTCGGTAGGCGTAGATGAGGAAGATCTCAAGCAGCGCCACGAAGATCGCCATACCGATGCCCTGCGGCAGCAAAGTGATGTGGAAGAGCAGGATGACAACGATGATGGGGCCAAGGATGGTCAGGGCGATGCCTACATAACGGCCGATCAGTAGGAGGACGCCCGCGATGACGTAGAGGAGACCGATGAAGTTGAACCATCCGTGGGCGAACATAAGAGCCGACATGGCTCCGGCATCGCCGGGGGGCGGTGTCATGGGGAAGAAGTGCAAGAACATGTTGAGGCCGAAGACGGTGAATATGAGGCCCAGGAGGAGACGGGCGATGAGGGTGGCGATCTTCATGAGCAAACTCTCCTTGATGAAAAGAAGTGACTGCTGCGTTCTGACAGACCTGGAAACTTGCACCTCCATATTAGATTGGGTAGCGTCAGCATATGGAGAATGTTTTGGATGCGGGCGTTGGTTTGTCACTTGCGGGACGGGTGGCGTTGATTACGGGTGGGTCGAGTGGAATTGGCGCGGCAGTAGTGAGGATGTTTCGGCGGGCGGGGGCGCGGGTGGTGTTCAGCTATCGTGCTGCTGAAGATCGAGCGCGAGAACTGGTCGCTGAGTGCGGCGGCGAGGAGGTATGCCGTGGGGTTCAGCAGGAGTTAGCTGCGCCGGAGGATGGTGCGGCTCTGGTTGCTGCGGCGGTGGCTGCGTTTGGGCGCGTGGATTGCCTGGTGGTGAATCATGGGGTGTGGCCTTCGCATGACGCGCCTATCGCGACGATGCCGACGGAACAGTGGCGGGGGACGCTGGGGATCAATCTTGACAGCGCGTTTGGGCTGGTGCAGGCCGCGGTGGCTCAGATGCAGCGACAGAGCGCGAATGGCGGGGCCCGGGGGCATATTGTGCTGGTGAGTTCGACGGCGGGGCAACGGGGCGAGGCCTTCCATGCCGACTATGCGGCGAGCAAGGGCGCGCTGATCAGCCTGACGAAGAGTTTGTCGAGCGAGCTGGCTGGACAGGGGATCTATTGCAACTGCGTGGCTCCGGGGTGGGTGGAGACGGAGATGTCGGCCGCTGCCCTGAAGCATCCGGAGACGTCCAAGAAGGTACTGGCCACGATACCGCTGGGACGCGCTGCCCGGGTGGAGGAGATTGCCGGACCTATATTATTTCTGTGCACGCCGTTGGCGGGGTTTGTCTCGGGTGAGATTTTCAACGTGAATGGCGGCGCTGTGCTGGTTGGTTGATGGAGTTGGAATGAAGAGAATTGCTGTTTGCCTTGTGCTGATTGGCGTGATGGCTTCACCGCGGTTGTTTGCGCAGGCAAGCGATATTCCGAGTGCGGCACCGTCGCGGCCTGCGGGACTGACGCAGGAACAACTAGGGCGCAAACTGCTGGACGAGATGGTCGAGGCGCTGGGTGGACAGGCATGGCTCGATCGTAAGGACATGCAGGTCTGGGGCAGGACTGCGGCGTTCTTTCAGGGGCAGCCAAACCTCAACGTGGTTGAGTTCACGGGGTGGCGGCAGTTTCCGGACGCGACTCAGACGGGGGCCGAGCGCATCGGGTTCCTGACCGATAAGAGCATGATTCTTCCGGGCAAGAAGATTGACGTGGTTCAGATATGGACTGCCGACAACGGCTACGAGGTGACGTACAAAGGCCGGACAACGCTACCGAAGGAACAGGTGGAGGATTACCTGCGCAGGCGAAATCATTCTATTGAGAGCGTTGTGCAGAATTGGCTGAAGGCTCCGGGGGTGATGGTCATCGCTGAGGGTACGGACATGGTGAATCGCAGGATGGTGGATAAAGTCACGGTGCTCAGCGCGAACAATGACGCAGTGACGATCGACCTCGACTCCACGACGCACCTTCCGACACGGCGGAAGTTCGAGTGGCGTAATGAGACCTTCAAGGACCATGACGAAGACGTTGAGGAGTACAGCGACTACCACACGATTCAGGGGCTGCCGACGGCGTTTACGATGACGCGGTATCACGATGGGGAGATTGCGAATCAGCGGTTTCTGACGAAGGTGCAGTACAACCAGGGGCTGTCGCCTGACCTGTTCAATCCGGATAGCCTGCTGAAGAAGAAGTAGTCCGCGGTTTATACTCAGGGCTGCTATGAGTGATATAGAACAGAGCCTTGAAGCCGCGCAGGAGTCTGCGCCGAAGCAGACAATGGACATCCTTGAAATCATGTCCATCCTGCCCCACCGTTATCCGTTCCTGCTGATCGACCGCGTCGTCGAGATGGAGCGCAAGCAGCGCATCGTCGCCATCAAGAACGTGACGATGAACGAGCCGCACTTTCAGGGACACTTTCCTGACTATCCGATCATGCCGGGCGTGCTGATGGTCGAGGCGATCGCGCAGACTGGCGGTGCTCTTCTGCTAACCGAGATTCCTGACCGCGATTCAAAGCTGATGGTCTTTACGGGAATCGAGAATGCGCGGTTTCGGCGTCCTGTGACTCCGGGGGATCAACTCCGCATCGAGGTGACGGTGTTGAACTGGCGTAGCCGTGCGGTAAGGATGCAGGGCAACATCACGGTTGACGGCAAATTGGTGTGTGACGCGATTGTGATGTGCCAAGTGGTGCCGCGTGCTCCGAAGAAGGCCACTGAGGTGCCGGCTGAGTGAGCATCCATCCGACAGCGATCGTCGCGGAGGGCGCGCAGATTCCGGCGAGTTGCACAGTGGGGCCGTACTGCACGATCGGCGCGAACGTTGTGCTGGGGGAGGACTGTGAGCTGATCTCCTACGTTGTGCTGGATGGGCACCTGACGATGGGCAGCAAGAACCGCGTCTATCCGTTCGCCTGCCTGGGAGTCGCACCACAGGATTTGAAGTACGCTGGTGAGCCCACACGGCTGGAGATCGGGGATGGGAATACGATTCGCGAGTATGTCACGATCTCGCGGGGGACGGCGGGCGGCGGTGGCGTAACGAGTGTGGGATCGGGCTGCCTGATCATGGCCTACACGCATATTGGCCACGACTCTTCTATTGGGAACGGATGCATTCTGGCGAACTCGGCGACGCTGGCTGGGCATGTCATTGTCGAAGATTATGCCGTGGTGGGCGCGCTGTGCCCGGTGCACCAGTTCTGCAGGATTGGCAAATACTCCTACATCGGCGGGGGCACGACGATCACGCAGAATGTTCTGCCGTACTCGCTGACTTCGATTGAACGCAATAATCATGCGTATGGTTTGAATAAGGTGGGGCTGGAGCGGCGCGGGTTCACGCCGGAGCAGATGAAGGAGTTGCGCGCGGCGTATCGGCTACTGCTGGCGTCGAAGATGAATACGACGCAGGCGCTGGAGGCGATGCGGGAGACGATCGCTGCTGGCAATGCCGGCGAGCATGTTGCTTATCTTGCCGACTTCATCGCCAACAGCGAACGCGGGGTCATCAAATAAGCGTGATAATTCGGGTCATCTTGCGTTAGGCAGCAGGCCCTTTTCGACGAGTACTGGTGGCCTGCGGTGCTGGGTTGTCTGCTCATACGCGTAGGCCCAACTGAGCAGGTCGCCGTCTTTCCATGGCCGGGCTGACAGTTCGAGACCGAATGGCAGGCCATCGGGATAGAAACCGCCCGGAACGACAACCGCGGGGACACCGATCATGTTCACCCAGCCCGTGGCACTGTGTGGGCCTTCGCTTATCTTTCCGTTCTGCGGCATGGTCTCATCGGGCGGAGGCATCTGCGTTGCTGGGTAGACGAACCCGTCGAGGTGCAGCCGGTCCAATGTTTCGTTGTATGCATCGAGCGCCCTTTTACGGGGGCCAAAGAAGTTGGCTTCGGCCTGCGGATCAGTCTCGATCAGGGCTTGTGGCAAAGATCGTCTGCCCTCTGGGTTTGTTGAACTTACGCCACCGATGATGGTGTGCGGCAGAGGAGAGCCAACGGCCTTCTCGTACTCTTCTGCTGAGTGGTATTGGGCTGGGCCATACTCCGCGAGAAACTTTTCCGTTCCTTCGCGGACGTATGGAAATGTGCCGACGCGAGCCACAGTCACAGCAAAACTGTCGGGGAGGATGGAATCGTCGAAGATGACGGTTGCACCGGCGGCGCGGAGGCCTTCGATGGCTTTCATAAAGGCAGCGCGTGTCTCCGGCCTTAGTAGCTCACGAGAGTCCTCGGTATCCTGCGCGACCTCACTCGGCGACGCAGCCGCCGGAATGCCTTGAAATGGAATTCCTGCCCCGCTAAGGATGAAAGCCGGCACGCCGAAGCGTTTTCCTTTGAGTGCATCTGACTTGAGGTACTGCGTGTACGGACCGCGTTGGGCCTGGGCAGCGGAACCGATTGTTCGGGGATCGTGCGGATCTTCTCCGGTCATAACATCAAGCGCAATGGTGGCGTCGGTCACGGTGCGGGCGATTGGACCCGTGTTGTCGAGCAGCCAGTCAAGCGGCGCAATGCCAGCGATGCTCACCAGGCCGCGCGTTGGAAAGACGCCGACAACAGAACTGGTGGCGGACGGCATGCGAATCGAGTTGCCAGTGTCGGTTCCATTGCCGAGCACTGCAAAATTTGACGTGACGGCGGTGACGGTGCCTCCAGACGAACCACCGGGGCTGAAACGCACATCGTAGGCATTTCCTGTCCGTCCGTACGCCGTACTGCGATTGGTATCGCTTGCGGCGAAGTCCGGCATGTTCGTCTGCCCGAGAATGACAGCTCCTGCAGCACGCAGTTTGGTGATGATCGTCGCATCCTTGGGAGCGACCAGCTCATGGCCGGGAATGAGGTAGCCTTTCCATCCATCCGTCGTGACGAGACCCTTGATGCTGGTGTTTGCCTTTGTCACGATCGGAACGCCCCACATGGGTCCGCGCACAAAATTGCTGCCACCCGCTTTTGCCTCTGCGTCCTCGCGGGCAGCGGTGGCGAGAGCTCCCTGCACATCCAGATTCTGCACGGCGCGATAGATTCCGTTGTACCTTTCGATGCGCGCGATATGCCAGCGCACGACTTCGGTAACGGTGTATTTATGGCTGCGGTATAACTGTTCGAGTTGTGGGATGGTGACTTCAAGCAGATCGTGATCCATCGCCTCCTGGGAAGCGCTCGGTGCTGTTGATGAAGCTGTGGTCTGCGCGTATAAGCCGCCGGTTGCGAAGATGGAAAGCACAAGGAGGAGACACCAGAAACTGGCTCGGATCTTCATGAGGGCCCTCTGAAATGGAGTGATGCTTTTTATAAGAACATACAGATGTTCCTATGCCGGGGAATAATGACGGTCAACCAAAGGCAAGTCTGGCATAGTAGAGTTGCATGTTGCCAGCGGATCAGTGCCTACTGTGGTGATTGAAGCGTCGTGTTGAAAGGCAGCATGAATTCACGTATGCAGGTAACGAAGGTGCCCCCCGCTGCGAACGACAGCATTGAGGCCGCGGACGGCGATACGACCGCGAGTCTTCGTAAACGCTGGTTGTATCTTCTGCCGGCCGTGTTCGTAACCTATAGCCTTGCTTATCTGGACCGGGCGAACTACGGCTTTGGTGCCGCGGCGGGACTGGCAACGACGCTGCACATCACCGATAAACAGGCATCTCTCCTCGGCAGCTTATTCTTTCTCGGTTACTTCGCCTTTCAGGTACCGGGAGCGTCGTTTGCAAGGAAGCGCAGCGCGAGCCGCCTGGTCTTCTTCGCTCTCATTGCGTGGGGTTCCCTTGCCGCGCTCACGGGCGTTGTTCGGACCTTTTGGTTGCTTGCCCTTGTTCGCCTTCTGCTCGGCATAGCGGAAAGTCTGATCTTTCCGGCCATGCTGCTTCTGCTGACGCGATGGTTTACGCGTGCCGAGCGGTCGCGCGCCAATTCGATTCTGATTCTAGGCAATCCGGTTACGGTGCTTTGGATGTCCGCGATCACCGGTTACCTCATTCAAGGGTTCGGATGGCAAAAGACATTCATCATCGAGGGTGTCCCATCCATTTTGTGGGCCGTGGTGTGGATACTCTTCGTGAAAGACAAGCCCTCTGAGGCCAGGTGGATGACGCCAGGCGCGAAGGAGTTTCTCGAGAGGCAACTCGCACAGGAACAGCTCTCTGTCGCTCCCGTACCGGCCGTACGGATCGCACTGCTGCGTGGCGATGTGCTCCTGCTCTCGGCGCAGTATTTTTTCTGGAGCCTTGGTGTCTACGGATTTGTGCTCTGGCTGCCGACGATCGTGCGACAAGGGAGCGCCTTAGCGATGGGTAAGACAGGGCTACTCTCTGCTCTGCCGTATCTGGCAGCAATTATCCTTATGTTGCTCGTGTCGCAGATCTCTGACAAAACCCTCAAGCGGCAATCCCTGGTGTGGCCATTTCTACTGATATCGGGAATCGCACTGCTCGGATCGTTTTTGTTTGCGCAGAAGAGTTTTACCATCGCGTTTATTTGTCTTATCGTGGGAGGCGGTTGCATGTATGCGCCCTATGGTCCGTTCTTCGCCATCGTACCGGAACGCGTACCGCGCAATGTAACGGCTGAGGTGCTTGCGCTGATCAACAGTTGTGGCGCCCTGGGAGGTTTCTTTGGCAGCTACTTCGTCGGCTTTCTTCAGGCGGTCACGGGTAACTCGCGCGCTGGATATTTGCTTATGGCGCTCTCGTTGGTGTGCTCCGCAGTGCTTCTGCTCTGCCTGCGTCCTGCACCAAGCGTCTCAACGCTACAACATGTTCGACCTGAGATTTCATAACGAGGTATGACAATCAATCCAAAGAGCTCGGTTACTGCAGCGCAGGTGTTTGAGAGTGAAGCCTCAGTGTTTCGCGAGACAAAGACGCATGCGCCGGGTCCTGAAGGGACGCTGCCAATCACTCCGGAGATGTTGTTGACCCAGCCTTCCGGCAATCTCTTTGGGCTCTCGCAGAACACTGGAATGGGATGGGAAGCTGCGCGCTTGCTTGATCCTGAATTTTTGATCCTCAGTACGCACGGAGGGATGCGCGCACAGGACGGAACGCCCATCGCACTTGGTTTTCATACTGGCCACTGGGAGGTTGGGTTGCTGGTGGCCGAGGCTGCACGTGAGCTTCGCAACCGCCATGCCGTACCGTTTGCCGGAGCCTGCACCGATCCCTGCGACGGCCGCACACAAGGCACGGATGGGATGCTGGACTCGCTACCTTATCGCAATGATGCCGCCATCGTTTTGAGGAGACTTATGCGTTCGCTTCCGACACGCAAAGGCGTGATCGGCGTGGCGACGTGCGACAAAGGTCTGCCCGCAATGATGATGGCGCTTGCGTCGTCCGGGGCGCTGCCAAGTATTCTCGTCCCGGGTGGAGTCACCCTTCTCCCCGAAAACGGCGAGGATGCAGGCAAAGTGCAAACCATCGGCGCTCGGTACGCACAGAATCAGATCACGCTTGAGTATGCCGCGGAGGTGGGCTGCCGAGCATGTGCGACACCAGGTGGCGGCTGTCAGTTTCTTGGAACAGCTGCCACCTCTCAGGTTGTCGCTGAGGCGCTGGGACTATCGCTGCCACATGCCGCGCTTGCTCCGTCGGGTCAGCCCATCTGGCTGGATGCAGCCCTGCGTTCCTCTCGCGCCATCCTGAGAATGGTTCACCTCGGCATAGGAACGTGCGATGTGCTCACGGATGCCGCTATTCGCAATGCCATGGTGCTCCACGCGGCCTTCGGCGGATCGACGAATTTGCTGTTACATGTTCCTGCCATTGCGCACGCAGCCCGACTGCGACGGCCGTCAGCATCAGACTGGGCCTCGATCAATCGGGCAGTTCCCAGGCTTGTAGATGCACTTCCGAATGGACCGAACAACTTCGCTACCGTTCAGGTGTTTCTGGCCGGCGGCGTACCGGAAGTTATGTTGCATCTGCGTCGAGCTGGGCTGCTGGATTGCACTGTACGCACAGTTACCGGAGAGACTCTCGACGAAAACCTCAATTGGTGGGAGCAGAGTGAACGACGTGGCGCACTGAAGGACAGGCTTCTCGCGCTGGATAATGTCGATGCCAACGATGTGATTCTTTCCCCGGATCGCGCGCGGGGGAGAGGTCTATCCGCGACAGTCTGTTTCCCTGTTGGCAATCTGGCTCCAGATGGATGCGTCATCAAGAGCACATCCATTGACCCTTCTCTTATCGATCAAGACAACGTCTATCGCCATACCGGGCCCGCCCGCGTTTTTATTACCGAAGCAGCGGCGATTGACGCTATCAAACGGGGAGTGATATCGCATGGAGACGTAGTCGTGCTCATTTGCGGTGGACCGGCTGGTGCCGGAATGCAAGAGATCTATCAAGTCACTTCGGCACTGAAGAATCTCCCTTTCTGCAAACATGTGGCCGTACTTACGGATGCTCGGTTCAGCGGAGTCTCGACAGGTGCTTGCCTCGGCCATATCTCGCCAGAGGCGCTTGCTGGCGGCCCAATCGGTCGCGTACGTGAGGGGGACATGATCGAAATTGTGGTTGATCGAGCTGGTCTGCGCGGCACTGTCAACTTGATCGGCGAAGGTAACAATCTTTTCTCTCCGGAAGAGGGAAGCCGCCGTCTCGCTTCTCGTGCACCGCGTGAAGACCTTGCGCCTCATCCTGCGCTGCCTGACGATACACGTCTCTGGGCCGCACTCGTTCAAGCGAGCGGAGGTGTCTGGGGAGGCTGCGTCTATGATGTGAATGCCATCGTCGCGCAGCTTGCTCGAGGTGCAATCAAGATAGACCAGCAGCCTCTTCAATCAGAACCTGCAAATTCAGAAAAGGTGATCCGTTGAAACTCTACCGTACAGCTCATGGGATCTTCGTTGAAGCGAACGGCAACTTCTACCCTGTAGATGCGTCGGACTGGGACGAACTCATTAGCAGCGTCGATCTACACGTGCGCGTCGCCGCTGCGATCGGCACCGAGGCATTAAAGACCTTTGACCCCACTGCTATTCTCGCGCCAGTTGTGAGCCAGGAGGTTTGGGCAGCCGGTGTAACGTACTATCGCAGTCGGAATGCGCGTATAGAAGAGTCCAAAGATGCTGGAGGCGGTAATTTTTATGATCGCGTTTACTCTGCCGAGAGGCCTGAGCTTTTCTTCAAAGCTACGGGGCGCCGCGTCGTCGGACACCATGGCGCCGTGCGTATCCGATCGGATGCCAAATGGTCTGTGCCTGAGCCGGAGCTAACTCTGTTGATTAGCCCCGCCGGAGCAATTGTGGGATACACCATCGGCAATGATATGAGCTCACGCGATATCGAAGGGGAAAACCCTCTCTATCTGCCACAGGCGAAGATCTATGATGGCAGCTGTGCGCTAGGTCCTTGCGTTCTTCTTTCAACCGAGCCGATGACGAAAACAACCGCTATCAGGTTAGAGATCACTCGGCATGGCAAAACCGTTTACGCTGGGAGCACGACTTTAGCAGAACTTAAACGCGAGCCACAGGAATTGGTCAGGTTTCTCTTTGGCGACAATAGCTTTCCCCAAGGCGTGTTTCTCATGACAGGGACGGGCGTCGTTCCCGCGGATGACTTCACGCTCATAAGCGGAGACATTATCTGTATCAATATTGATGGAATCGGAACGCTTGAGAATTACGTCGCATAATGGTGTTTGGGTCTGACTTGCCGCAACGCTTCGGGCGAAGACACAAGACCGTATCCATTGGTGCGAAGTTCGCTACAATTCCGTGGCAATTTTCACATTGACAGAGCTACCTAAGGGTTAGACAATCCTCCCATTGTAAAAACGGGCCCCGGATAGATTCCGTTGGCACCATCCTCCCCTCGACGGTTTCTTCAAAATTTGCTCGTTCTCGCAGCCCTGCGCGCATTTTTCTAGCGTGGCCATGACGACATGTGAGAACGAAAACTGTAGGAGGAAAGCGCAATGAAATCTGTAACTTTTCTGCGCACCATCGTCGCCGTTGCATGCACTGTAACAGCCACCTCTAACATGCACGCCCAGACGAATTCCATCCTGCTCTTTGGCCCAACGAACGTTCGCCAATCCACCAACGGTACGGGATTCGGCGCGAATCAGGTGGTCTTCAACAGCTCGACTGTGGCCCTGAACTGCGGCTCTTCACCCATTCGGGCCGTGCTCTCCTCTACTCCCGATGGCACAGGAAATGTTCTCGCCGATAACTTCGTTAACCTGACGGTTACGACAAACAGCGGTTCCACCGGCCCAGTCAATGTTTGCCGTGGTGGGTCTTCCGACTCCACACCGGATGGAATTCAGCTTGATTGCTTCACTCCGAGCTACCAGATTCCGGCTGGGCAAGGTAATCTCACCGGGCAGGATCCTGATACTTTTACAAGCACTGGCGGAGTTGCTCCTATCGATATCAGCAGCAGTCTTCAGCCCGGCTCCATACAGATAAAGATTGACCTGGTCGACACAGGCTCATTCCTGGCGAGTTCGACCCTTTATCTGGATACAAGCTGTACGCAAGCAGGTGTCACAGGTCCATCCAAGGTCACCGGCAACCCCATTCCACAAAACAACCCTCCGGCTTCAGCGCTGACCCAGAATTTCCCATTTGACTCCTCCACAAACCAGCAGGTTCAATTCACCTATGACTTATCCGTAGCGCAAGGCGCAGGCAGTCTTGCGATTACAGACGGTACGATCCCAAATACCGCGGATCTACCCATCGATCCTTTATCGTTCCAGCCTGTCTGGGTTCCCGGCACGTCATTTGCTACCTCAAGTTGCCTGATCCACACCGGCGAACTGTTGCCAAATGGCCAGCCAGCTTGCAAGCTCTTCACGCTGGAGTGTCAGGTTGGCGCCAGTTCCAATGAGAGTGGCGCCTTCTGCCCCCTATCAAAGCTTCGTAACGAGATCTTCGAAGACATATTCGACGGCCCCAGCTTCACTCTTCCTGACATCACTCTTCCAAACGGCCCAACCTTCCATCAAGGCATCGGCTTCCTGATGGCCAAGGAAGGGTGGACCGGAGGCCCCTGCATCTTCGATCCTGCAGCAGGCCTCGGCACGGAACTCTGTCCACAAAACCTGCTAACAGATTTCTCAGGACCGGGACTCTATGCCTTGTCTGGAACCGGTGATCACCCCAATTCAACCTTCATCCCCGTGGCAGGCGTTCCAGAGGATCTGACCACCGTCACTGTTGAAGGCCAGCATCCTGGTGGATGGATCAACAGCCAGACTCCTACGGTAGATTTTTCCAGCCAGCCACCGGACCTCTCCACTCTTGTGCCTGCTCTCCCCGAACAAAGCAGCTTTGTGCCAGCGCCTATACAGAGCATCACCTACGGCACAGCTCTTGCCTCAGCCGTTCCTCAACCCTCTCCAAAACTGCCCATTGCCACGGATACAGTTCTGACAAATTCTGTGTCCTGCCCAACGTCGGCCGCACCCACCACGCCTGCGGCTTCTGTCTTCACTGCGTCTTCACAAATCTCCTTTCCCGCAGACGGCCAGTATCTCCTTCACTATTTCGCCCAGGACTGCGCCGGAACCGAAGAGCTCAAATTCACTCAGGACGCAAACCTCAGCTGGTCGACGTCTTTTTACACGGTCCCAATCAACATAGACACCGTGGCCCCCACCGTATCCAGCCTGAAGTTTTCTCTCGCACCGTCCACCAATAGCGGGGTTGCGAACTCCTACACGCTGGGCGAGCAAGTCACCGTGACGTATAGCTGTAAGGACGACCGGTCCGGAATCGTCACGTGCGGCACAGCAACCTTTGCCCCGGGAACCACCTTGAACACCGGCCCCATTACCAACACGGTGGATACCTCAAGCCCCGGTATCAAGACGTTTCTCGCCAACGTAGTCGACGCCGCTGGAAATCACACGTCTGCTTCGGCAACATACCAGGTCGTTGCTCCCGCGGTAAATCTTGTCATAGCTAAAGTCGCACCGCTCCTGGTACGTCACAATGACTCGTTTACGTATGACATCGCTGCGGCCAATCTCGGCGACACCACGGCCTCAAAGGTTGTCGTGACCGACCCACTCCCTGCCGGCGTCACATTCCTCAGCGCCACCGCACAGGTCTTTGCCTGCGACTTGAGAGGTTGCACAATCCCCTCAGCGAATGCCCACTGCTCGTTTGCGAGCAATACTGTCAGCTGTGATGCAAATACACTAGCTCCTTCGAAATTGTTACGCTTCTCCGCGCTGGTCATTCAGATTGTCGTTCGAGCCGACGCATCCAAAGGAACGGTGATAAAGAATACCGCGAGTGTAAGTAGCGCCAATCCCGATTCGCACCCGGGCAACAACCAGTCGACTGCAAGCACACTGGTACGGTGACTCGCTTGGGCTTGGCGGTGAAAGTACTTACATCTTCCACTGCCTTGCGTCATCATAGATCGTCTTGAGATCGGCGCGATGCAGAACGTTCTCTGCACCGGGATCTGCTCGAATTGCATCGAGCAACCGTAAGGTTTCGCCGTAATAGTACGAACTGCGCCCCTTCTCCGCAGTACCGCGGAGTCTCATCGACGTACCGAGCAGATAGTTGATTCTGGCCGAATCGAGCCGCGTTCCGGCCTTCTCCGATCGAGCTAAGCTCTGCTCCAGATCGCGCTCGGCCTTAGCGTAATCTCTGGTATCGACTTCAGCTTGAGCGTTCGCGATCGCGCGTTGCAGCGACAGATAAGCGTTCGCCGTGTCACTCGAATTCAGTGGCCGTAACATGCCGAGCGCTTCTTTTGGATGATCCTGGGCCATCGCCATTCTTGCCACATTCAATTTTGACAACACAAGCGTGTCATTATCCTTGGCGTGGGTACTCAACGCCAGGGCTGATTTGTAGAACTGATCGGCGCTTTTAATATCTCCTCGATAGAACGCCACATCGCCTCTTGTATTCAAAATCTGCGCTATCAGCGCATCGTTCTTCACCTCACGCGCAATGGCCTCCGCCTCATCCAAGGGCTTGGAAGATTCGTCTCCTCTGCCGGCCCTTGCCAGAGCGCCAGCCAGATCATTCAGAAGTATCGCCATATCGCTGCCATGTTCTCCACGGTCACGAAAAGTTTTCGTGCTCTCCTGCATCGATTTCACTGCCGCTCCGAACCGTCCCTGGTATTCAAATACCAGACCGATCTGGTGCGACAGCAGAGCCGTTTGACGAGCATCCCCAACCTGACGAGAGAGCTCCAACCCCCGCATCAATGATGTGAGTGCAGCATCGTACTGGCCTGTCTGAGTGTAGGCCTCGGCCAGCCCCCCCAGCGTCTCCGAGATACGTGCGGAAACACCCAACTTCTCCCGCAACTGCAAAGCCTGCTGGTAGTACGTGAAGGCATTGTCGGTATCGCTCTTGGCCAGGTACACATCAGCAATGTTGTTCAGACAAAGGGCTTCGTAGTTCTGGTCGCCAGTCTCCCGCTGGATCTGTAGCGCTTCCTTGTACCTCTGGAGCGCCTGATCGTACTCCCCGCGATCCTGGTAGACGACGCCTATGTCGACCAGGGTGTCCCCTGCCTCCTTCTTCATCCCGATCTCACGCAGCAGCGCCAACGCTTTATTGAAGTCAGTCAGCGCAACGTCCGTATTCCCTCTCTGCGCCTGGAGATTCGCCACTTCGGCCAGTGCAGCGGCCACTCCCCGCTTCTGACCGATCTTCTCGTTGATCGCAATCGACTCTTCGAAATTGCGAAGAGCCTCCTCCGGATTATTCAGCTTCTTGTACGAAATTCCCATAGAAAGCAATATCAGCGCCTTCTGTTCCTGGTTGTCTACCTGGGTCGCCAGATTCAATCCTTTGCTGAGCGAATCAAGCGCGGCCTGAGGATTTCCGAAAAACAAAGCCTCCACGACTCCCATCTGCCAGAGCGCTTTGATGTTCTTCGGATCAGCCTGCAAAATCTTCGAGAACATATCTCGCGCCTTGGCATAGTCACCGGTCGCGATATACAAGCCGCCGAGGTTGTATTGAACATCCACGTCGCTTGGCCAGCTCGCCGCCAAATTCTTGTAAGCCTCAATCGCCTGTTTATTGTCCTTGATGATGCGAGCATGATTCGCGGTAATGAGATATTTCTCCGGCAGCGGCAGGTCTTCGCTGCTGGCAAGCTCCGTTGCCCTGCGCGACGATTGCTCCGCATCACTCTCAAAGCCAAGCTCCGACTGCACCTCGGCCAGTCTCGACAAGGCCAGGGCAAACTGCGGATCGTCCTTGGTAGCGACCTGAAAGCTCTTGTACGCATCCAGGTTCTTGCCTTCGCGCATCAACGCAAGGCCCTCGTTATAGTTACGCAACGCCTCCACTGACGTGGAGTTCGGCTTGAAGGACTGGGCTTTTAGTTCCTGTAACACATCCGGCGAAAGCGACAGATTCTTCCGCACTGAATCCGCGAGACTGTCGATCGCTGTCGGTAGATCTTTCGCGAGCGCCTGCGCCTTCACAGCGACACTTTGCCCACGCTTGATGTCCCGGATCGTGGCATCGATCACAATTTGATCGCCAAACCGCGCGTACTGCCCTGAAACAACAATGTCCGCGTTGCTGAACTGTGCCACGCGCCGCACCGTATCGGGATCGATCACTGTATCCGGGCCAATACGAAGATCCGAAAGCACCTGATGAAGACGATCCGTCGAAACCGTGCGCAGGTGGGCCGATTGGCCGATGTCCGTGCTCAGCATGTCAGCGACACTTGCTCCGATCCACGCGTCGTTCGCATCTCCCGAAGAGTTACGGAACGGAAGAATCGCCAGCGACATCCCCTGGACTGCGGCTCCCGACTCTTTCGACGTCGGACTGGCCGATTTCGAATGGACGCCGACATATCCTGCAATACCAAATACCAAAGCAAGAGCAGCCGCGCCCCACAGCCACCATCGCTTCTCCCATAACCACATCGACAGAACCGGCTGACGCCGCGCGGCCTGCGAGGTCACCATGCTCACCACGCCTTTGCGTTGCCACAGCTCAAGATCGGCGAGAATCTCCGTTGCGCTCTGATATCTGAGTTCCACCTCCCGCTCCAGGCATCGAGCCACGATCTGATCCAGCGGGCCAGAGATGTTGCTCGTGCACTGGGATAGCGGCATCGCCCGCTCCTGAGTCCGACGAATCAGACTCGCCAATGCGGTGTCGGCACGGAAAGGCGACTCTCCACTTAGAAGCTCGTAAAAGATCAGGCCTAGCGAATAGATATCCGACCGCTGATCCAGACTCTTCGACAGCGCCTGTTCTGGAGACATGTACTCCATCGTGCCCACTAGCGCGCCCGACATCGTCATGCCGTCGCCTTCAAGCGTGCGGGCCAATCCAAAATCCATCACCAGAATGCGGCCGTTCTGGTCCCGCATAATGTTCTGCGGCTTAAGATCACGATGAATGACGCCGACGCTGTGTGCCGCATCCAATGCACGGCATACCTGCGCGATGATATCGACGACTTCATCCGGCGGAAGCTTCCCTCGCTCATAGATGATCGTGCGCAGGTCCTTCCCTTCGATGTACTCCATCGTGATGAACTTCATCCCATCCGATTCACCCAGATCAAAGATGCGGACGACATTCCGATGGGTCACCTGCGTGGACAGGATCAGCTCCTGCTTGAAGCGCTCGACGATGGCCAGGTTTCCGCCAAGTTCGTGCCGTATCGTCTTCAGAGCAATCGTTCGGTTCAGCTCAAGATCTTTCGCTTTATAGACTGCCCCCATGCCGCCTTCGCCGAGCAACGCGACAATTTCATATCTGTGTGCCACCACAGATCCAACCTCAAGGATGGGCTGCCCTCCCGTACCTGGGTAGCTCCGTGGTCCATCCTGCGAAAGGCGCGAGCCCCCATAGGTCTGACTCGATTCCTTGTATCTCTCAGCATCTGGCGCGCCGAACAACGTAGGCGCATCGCTCGACAACTCCCCTGCAGACGAACTCTCCCCTTTCAGGGGGGTGCGCACACCACGATCTCCCGCTTTCGAGGGATCATGTTTCGGGGGAAATGGTCCGTAGTCCTCCATGGTTCGGCACCCGACCGCTGGAAACCAAGCGTGCACTTAAAGCCACAGGAATGTGGTTTATAAGGCGAGTATACAGTGTGGAAATCTTTGTGTCAGTAGATGTTCCGAGAGCTACATACGTCATTTTTCAGACCGAACCGACAGCAATCATCCAATTTTCTGGCAACAAAGAAAGCAGTCTCCCTCGATGCAGGACCGCCCCGAAGAAATTGATAGTATGGAGAATCGCCGTGTTGGGACCGTGGATTGGCAGCGTAGCAAAAATGTTACGAGACTGGACAATGCGCTCAAGCGGCACCGAACTCAGTAACGTGGGAAACATATCCACGTCTGGTCCGGAACCACTTGGATTCAGGCTGCTTATCCTGTCTTTGGCCCTGATCGCAGGGTCGGCAGCAACAGGACTGGGACAATGCGCTGGAGTCGCCTCCACTCCTGGCTCGGCAGCCGATTGCGTTGCCCATGCCACTCCACAAGAAAAGACCGTAACCCTCGACGCCACACACTCTTACTCACTGGCCGAGCTCATCGACATCGCCGAACACAACAATCCGCACACTCGCATTGTGTGGGAACGCGCCAAGCAGAAGGCTGATGAACTCGGCATTGCAAGGAGCGCCTACTTTCCAGTTTTGGCCGCCGCGGCTGCCTTTGGAGATCAGCGGATCATTAATCCCTTCCCGAAGCCGCTGGCTCCACGCGGTTATGTCATGGTTGAGATACCGGCGGTAGTCCCTGAGGTTACGCTCGAGTATCTGATCTTCGACTTCGGCAAGCGCGAAGCAAAGGTGGATGCAGCGACCGCCGAAAAGCTGGCAGCCAGTGCGAACTTCATCCAGGCGAACCAGGAGGTGGCCTTCCGTGTGGCCAGCTCTTACTACAAGCTTCTGACCGCACAGGAGCGTCTGCAAGCCGCACAGGAGACGCTCAAGACCGCGCAAACAACACAGGACGCCGCCGAAACGCAATTGAAGAACGGACGCTCGACGCTACCCGATGTGTTGAATGCCCGGGCCGAAACGTCGCAAGCCGTCTTCGATATGGAATCAGCCGACGGCGACGAGAAAATTGCGCGTGTTGCGTTGACGGAAGTGATCGGCGTCGAACCATCACCCAACATCACAATCGACGCGCAGAAGAGCGCTCCGCTGCCTGAGTCCTTGACCATGTCCATCGATGCGCTGATCGATCGCGCGATTGCAGACCGCCCCGATCTCATGGCGCAGGCTGCCGAGATTCGCGCAGCCGACGATGCCATCCGCGCAGCCAAAGCCGAGTACAAACCCAAGATCGTTCTGTCCGGATCTGCCGCACAGACCTCGATATGGCCTACCGCAGACTACGGTCAGCTTGGAAATGCGAGTCAACCAACATGGGCCGCCACCCTGGGCGTGGAGTGGCGCATCTTCGACGGTGGGGCGCGCAAAGGCGAGGTAGCCATCGCCGAATCCAGGCGCCGCGAAGCTCAGGACGAGATGACCGAAAAGCGCGACCAGGCCACACGCGAAGTGTGGACCGCCTACATCGCCTTCCGCACCGCACTGCGAAAGCAGCAGGCTGCAGTGGCGTTGCTCGATTCGGCCAGCGCATCCTACTCCTCCTCACTCGACGCTTATAACTATGGAGTAAAAAATCTGATCGACGTCGTTACGGCTGCAAGACAGCTAGCGCAGGCGCGACTCTCAAGCGTTTCGGCCCGATCGCAGCTTTTTCTTGAGGCAGTTGATCTGGAGTTTGTTACCGGCAACCTGTTACGCACTCAGCCACCCGCGACAAAAACATCGACACAGGACGGTCCACAACGATGAACCAGAAGAAAAACGCACCAGGGACAAAGCCGCTTTACCTCGCAACGATCTGCCTGTTGTGCAGCGGTTGCGGACGCGCGCCCTCGGTCGACGTCCTGGGATCGTTCTTCCCCGTCTGGATGGTATGTCTGACGATTGCCATAATTCTTGCATGCGGATTACGCCTTGTACTGTTACGTTATCGGCTTGAGTCGGAGATCGGCCCGGTAGCGCTCTTTTACCCAAGCGTCGTCATTCTTCTCACGAGCTTGTTGTGGCTGATCTTCTTCCGATAAAGGACAAGCATATGGATCAGGCGACTGAAACCCTCAAACGCAAGCAGCTCGGCAGATGGATCGGCATCGGCGTCTCCGTGGCTGCAGCGCTGGCATTGCTGGTCGTCATCTTTCAGACCAATCGAAACCCACGCACGGATGACGCCAGCGTCGTGGCCAACTATATCGAGATCGCCCCGGAGGTCAGTGGACGCCTGATTCAACTCGCTGTTAAAGACAACGCCTTCGTGAAGAAGGGTGACCTCTTATTTGTTATCGATCCCCGACCGTATGAGTACGCGCTACAGCAGACGCTTTCAGACCAGGAAGCGCTGGAGCAGCAGATCATCGACGCCAAGCGCAGGATCGCAGCACAACAAAGCGCCGTACAGGCAGCAACTGCAGCAGTCAGTCAATCGAAGACCGGAATCCAGACCGCCGGCAGCAGCGTGGATGTCGCAAAGGCTGCAGTTACCCGCGCACAGGCAGCCGTTCAAGCTGCCGAAGCGCAACTTAAACTCGCGACGAACAATCTGCATCGCATTGAACCCCTATTGCAGAAACAATATGTAACGGTGGAACAAGTCGACCAGGCCAACACCGCCGTGCAGGTTGCGCAAGGCAACTACAACGAAGCTCAGGCTTCACTGGCTCAAGCACAGGCTCAACAGACCCAGACCGTTCTACGCCAGCAAGAGGCTGATACTATGGCCGCCGAAGCACAGGCAAAGCTGGGTCAGGCAATTCACACCGTCGACACGGTCGATACATTGATGTCGCAGCGCCCGGCAAAGGCTTCAAGGGTCGAAGCCGCAAGGCTCGATCTGGAACGCACGCGAGTCCTCTCTCCATTCGATGCTTATGTAACGAACATGAACATCTCTGAGGGCGCCTACGCTCGTCCCGGCGCTCCTATATTCACGCTGATCGATACACGAACCTGGTATGTGATCGCAAACTATCGCGAGTCCAAGCTAAAGAACGTTCGCGTGGGTACGCCGGTGGATGTTTTTCTCATGGGGCATCCAGACAGGCGATTCAGCGGCGTGGTCGAGAGCATCGGATACGGCGTATTTCCCGAAGAGGGCAGAGTAACAGGAGGTTTGCCGCAGATCGGGCGAACCCTCAACTGGGTGCATTTATCCACACGATTCCCAGTTCGCATACGCGTCGAAGATCCGGACCCCGCGCTATTCCGGATTGGAGCGACCGCCGTAACGGTGGTGAGATAGCCGAATGGAAACAACCGTCACCTCGTGGGCGCGGCGAATCTGGCAGGATCTGCAGCCAACGCCGGGACGGCTCAGCGGCACCTTAAGGATTGTTCTGGCATCAGTCCTTACCTTGCTCTTCCTGATGGCCTTGCGCATGCCGTTTGCTTCCATCGGTCTTTACTTCATCTTTTTAATCGGACGAGACTCGCCTTCAGTGTCTCTTCGATCAGCTATCTACTCTCTTATCGCTCTGGCTGTATCGATTGGTACCTCGTTCGCAGTGGTCATCCTGACTGACAACGACCCCATGGCGCGCGTTCTCAGCGTGGCAATCGTCACATTCATCGCAGGCGTGTTTATATTAGCGAGCACAGTCTCCGTGCTCGCATCCACATGGGGCTTCATCTTCTGCACCTTGATTGCACTATGGGAGACGCAAACTCCAGCTGACACCATCGTCAAAACCTCTCTCTATCTTCTTGGAACCATTGGATTAGCCGTCGGCTGCTCCGTGGCCGTGGAGTATATCTTCGGCACGCGGCATCCCGCCGAAGAGCTCCAGGAGCAGCGCCGCATCCGCTATGAAGCACTCGAAACGATGTTTTCGCTTTATGCACGGGGTGCGACAGCGGAAGAGATATCGCCCGCTGCGATCCGCGTCGCGCGTCTTGCGGCGGCTGGGCAGACGAAGATGCAGGACCTGTACAACACCATCGTCGATCGAAATCTCGACACCGGTAATCTTCCCATTGGAACGCGTGTGCGGCTGACAATGCTTGCCCAATTGATGGACGTCGCTGCCGCGTTCGGCTCGCAGACTCCAGCGACAACCGACCCCGAAATTCGACGACGCTGTGCTCATATCGCCGAACTGTGCAGAGATCTCAACCCGAACATCATTCCCCCCATCGAGCGAGAGTCAGAACTCACGATGAAGGAAAACCCAACCCTGCTCGATCGAGTAGATTCGGCACTACACGCTATCGTATCCATGCCTGTCGATACAGCGACGCACAGAGAGGTCAAAGACAAAGAGCTGGTCGCCCTGCCCTCGAAAAAAGTTCCGCTCCTGATCCCTGGTGCGATCAAAAGTCCGGACACAATTGTCTTTGCCCTGAAGCTCAGTCTCTGCGCCACGATCTGCTACATCATCTACAACGCAGTCGATTGGCCAGGAATCTCAACCTCAGTGACAACAGTATTGATCACCGGATTGAGCAGCAGCGGTGCCATCAAACAAAAGCTGATCTTCCGACTACTCGGCTCAGCCATCGGCGGTCTTATCTTTGGCCTGGGAGCTACAGTCTTCCTCTTCCCCTATATGGATTCGATTACGTCGCTGGTCGTGCTCATCGGCGCTGTCGCATTCATCGCAGCATGGTGGGCGGCAGGAAGACAGTTCAACTATGTCGGACTCCAGATTGCATTCGCGTTCTATATCGTGGCCTTTGAGGGCTTCAGTGCCCCCACCGAACTGGCCCCGGCCCGAGACAGGCTGATCGGTATTCTGCTCGCACTCGTTGTCATGGCGTTTGTCTTCGATCTGCTCTGGCCCGTACGAACAGTTACCGCGATGCGCAAAGCCCTGGCCAGCATGCTCCACCGCGAATCCAGCTTTCTTCGTCTGCTCGAAACCGAGACCGAACACAGCGAGTTTGTTTTTCAGGCCGACATCTTACGCGATCAGATAGGCAAGTCGGTTGCCGGCATCCGTTCGATGGGAGAGGTCGTCGAATATGAGTTCGGTGTCGATCGTAAGGAGCACGAGCGGACGAGTCACATGATCATCGGAACGGCATTAACTTCCACCGCCCTATTCTGGAACCAGTTCGCCTTTCTACACGGTGAACAGGACATTGACTTTCTCACCCAGCCTGCTCTGGCTGAGATGCGCCGCAAACTCGCTGACCGAATCGATGCTATGGCTGCATCTGTGGCTGAAAAAACTCCCCTTCCCGCAACCAGTATGCCGATTGTCGATGATTCCCTGCTTAACGACAGTCGCTACGGTGAATATGTGCGAAACTCTGTAGCGCGATACGAGGAACTTCAGGTGGCTGTCTCCAATCTGAGCCTTCAGGTTTGACCGCATCCACGAAACAATTCGCTTGAGCTACTTTGCATCTCATTGTTCAACGAGTAGAACTCGAAGGAGTCGTCATGCGATCTCGCGGCCTGACAATAGCAGCTCTGATATTCCTCTTCTTAGCGTCCGCAGGCGCGCAAACACCCAGCAACCCCCCGACCACCACGAGCCCCCAGGGCGACACGATTCGCATTGACACCAAAGCACTCGTAACTCCCTTTCCGCACTTTTGGGAGCAGATGTTTGGCTCAGGACGCGCTGTGCTTGCGATGCGTGACAGCTATCGCGATGATCTCAGAACCGTGAAACACGCAACAGACTTTCAAGCGATTCGCTTTCACGCCATCTTCCACGACGAGGTAGGATTCTTTGATCTTGATTCCAACGGGCATCCCGTCTACAACTTTTCCTACATCAATCAGATCTACGATGGCCTGCTGGCAAACGGAGTGCGGCCTTTTGTCGAACTGAGCTTCATGCCCCTTAAATTAGCCTCGGATCCAGCCGCCCTTCACGCCTTCTGGTATCGGCCAAACATCTCCCCCCCGAAAGACTACGTGTTATGGGATGGCATGATCACAGCCTTCGTAGAGCACCTCGTAGAGCGCTATGGAATCGACGAAGTCTCGAAGTGGTATTTCGAGGTATGGAACGAGCCGAACCTGGATTTCTGGGGCGGTAAACCCGCGCAGGCGACCTATTTCGAGCTATACAATCACACCGCTCTCGCTATCAAGAGGGTAAACAATCGACTTCGAGTCGGCGGTCCCTCCACCGCACAGGCAGCTTGGGTAGAAGCATTTCTCGAACACTGCAGACAAGCGGGTGTCCCCGTAGATTTCGTCAGCACCCACGTCTACGGGAACGACTCAGCCAAAGACGTCTTCCAAACCGACGAGGTGATTCCGCGCGATCAGATGGTCTATCGCGCCGTTCGTAAAGTTCACGATCAAATCGCGGCATCGTCTCTGCCAGACCTCCCTCTCATCTTCAGCGAATACAACGCCAGCTACGCCAATGAGCCAAATGTCACCGACACCGTATACATGGGACCGTGGCTGGCAAATACAATTCGCCAGTGCGACGGCCTTACCGAAGCGATGAGCTATTGGGCGTTCTCTGATGTATTCGAAGAACAAGGCGTTGTAAAAACTCCGTTCTACGGGGGTTTCGGTTTAATGGCGGTGAACAACATTCCGAAGCCCGCGCTAAACGCCTTCGCTATGCTGCATCAACTCGGCGACCGCCGCTTCCCCGTCGACTCAAATTCAGCACTCGCAACCAGACGGTCTGACGGCTCCATTGTGATCGCGCTATGGAACTATGCCCCGCCCTTCGGCACAGGCGCGAAGTATACTCCCCCGCCAGCCGACCCTGGGCCCAGCCGCACCTTTACGCTAAAGATCAATGGCGTGGCAGCCAACGCTCGAGCGCAACTTTGGCGGCTTGACGCCGACCATGGCAACGTCGTGAAGACCTACGATGCAATGGGACGCCCTGCATTTCCCACTCACGACCAGATTGTAGCCCTTCGGACAGCCGCCAAACCCTCGCCCCCAGAGGGGGTTTTTCTGAAGAACGGAACTCTGTCGATCCGCATTCCTCCCCAGGGACTTGTTCTCGTCAAAATCAACAGTGCGAGGGTAGCACGATAATCTCCGCTTTCGACAAATCGGCCCGGATGAGATCTGAATGAAGTTCGCCTGCCCTGGACACATAACGCGACGCGACGCGACGAAGCTGTTGAGCGCAGCTCTGCTCTCAAGGTCCGTCCCTCTGTCCTTTGCCCACGCCCAGACCTCCAGCCAGCAAAGTAACCCTGCAGAAAGCTGGCCGACCGAAGCTGATATTGACTTCCTTGATGAGATGCAGCGCGCAGCATGTCTCTACTTCACCGAGCAGGTTGACGCCGCAAGCGGACAAGTGCTCGATCGTGCCCTCAATCAAAACCCAACGGGCGTCCGCGACAGTCGCTTCGTATCAAGCATCGCGGCAACCGGATTCGGTCTGGCCGCGCTATGCATTGCTGAAAAGCGCCGATACATCACGACCGCCCAAAGCCGCAGACAGGTACTGGCGACGCTCAGGTTTCACTTCAATAAACTCCACCATGAGTACGGCTTCTTCTACCACTTCAATAACGTTGAGACCGGCGAGCCCGCCATTAACAGCGAGATCTCGCCGATGGATACCGCCATCTTCTTGTGCGGGGTCCTGACCTGCCGCGCACACTTTAGAGATCCGGAGATCGCTCGCCTCGCCACACAGTTGTACGAACGCGTAGAGTGGCCGTGGATGCTGAACACTGGCATGACATTCTCCAAAGGCTGGCGTCCCGACATCGGCTTCATCTATTCGCGGTGGGATCACTACTCCGAGCTCATGATGATGTATCTGCTCGCGATCGGCTCACCCCGCCATCCCATCGGGGCCGATCATTGGAGCAGCTTCACTCGGCCTCGCATGGAATTTAGAGAATATCAATACATCAGCGGCCACGATCCGTTATTCGTACACCAGTACTCGCATGCATGGTTCGACTTCGCACACAAACGCGATGCGTACACCAACTACTTCACGAACTCCGTGATCGCCACACGCGCCCACAAAGCTTTTTGTCTCAGCCTCAACCGCGGCTACACCGAGGACTTCTGGGGCATCTCCGCATCCGACTGGGAACATGGCTACACAGCTTGGGGAGGCCCTCCGCTCATGGGTCCTGTCGATGGGTCTGTAACACCATCAGCCACATCCGGATCACTTCCCTTTCTTCCCAGAGAGTGCCTCCGCGTTCAACGATCCATGAAGGAAACTTACGGGGAAAACGCATGGGGACGATACGGCTTCTGCGATTCATTCCATCCAGCTTTGTCCTGGTTCGACCCCGATGTGCTTGGCATCGACCTGGGAATCGGTCTACTGATGGCTGAAAATCTCCGCACCGGCTTTGTTTGGAACACGTTCATGCAAAATCCAGAAGCGGTCGTGGCAATGAAGATGTGCGGCTTCCGCGATGAACCCAATCAATAGTCTGCATCGCGTTATGCGATTGCATCAGCTGGCTTCTCAGCATCGTCAAGGCTGACAGACTGAAGTTTGGATTGTTTCCTCAACTCGCGAAGCGTGTTCTTGCTCAAGGGTTTCTCATGTAGAAGCAGTTCCGCCGCGCGAACGATTGCGTTGCTGTGAAACCACCGCTGAACAATGTTGTCATTAAGCAAGTTGGTAAGCGCAAGCAGCGACATACCCTGATGGTGCGCCATCCACGAACGCACCAGCCTCGGCTCGCCGCCCTCCGTATAGTCCGCCGCTTCATAAAGTCCATAAGCTCCACTCCACCCCATCGAAGCCATGCGACGCAGGTTAGCCAGCGCCTCGTCTCGCAACAGAGCCAACGCAAGATAGGTGGAATAAGGAGAGATAACCGGGCCATCTTCTGCTCCATACTTGAGCGCAAGCCCAGGGATACCCCATGCTTGATAACCATATCGGCCCTGAGCATCTGTCTTGGCAAACCCTGACTCGGAAATTCCCCACGGAATCTTCCGCACGTGGTCGCGCTGAACATGGACCACAGCCTCGAGCGAACGCGTAACAAGACTGTTCGGGTAGGCCCGCATCCAGAGAGCAGGCATCATGTACTCGAACATCGTGCCAGTCCAGGAGATCAGCGCAGCGCGACCTTTCACAAACACGTGAGAACGATCCAGCCGGAACCACGCCTGCTGCGGTATGTCTCCTTTCGCAACGGCAAGAAAGAAGGCCATACGGGCCTCCGACGCAAGAAGGTCATAGCAGGCTGAGTGCAACTCTCCGGTAGAGCCGTCATAACCAATCGACAACAACTGCCGCGATGGCACAAGTAAAAAGCTATAGTCCATTGCATCCGCGTACTGCTCCGCCTTCGCTGCAATGGCAGCGATATCGGCCTGAAGCCGCGAAAGGTTCTGCTGTGCAATGAGCAAGCTGGAGCAAAGTTCAGCCGCAAGGGATCTGTCTTCGCTCGCCACATTCTGGGGGATAGCTGTACTCTCAAGCCTCCTTGCCAGATTCGCCGCATATTCCAACGCCTCTTGCAGCACCGGAATCTTCCCGTCTTCCGGTCCAGCAAATTGAGGAAGCTCGAACAAGGGAGCAAATCTTGGCAACAGCCATGGCGTATAACGTTCGACGAACTGGGCAAGCGCACTGTGACGACGGAATGATTCCTGCATCAACCAGTCTTCCGAGTCACTAGCAACAGGTGCCGTTGGAGGACTCTCCAGTAGCACTCGAACCTGTGCCCGCATTACAGAAGCATCACTCGAATCGACAGCATTCTTGCCATGACCACGCTGAAGCATCTGATCTAGCGCGATGAAGCTTTGCGCATGGAGCAAAGGACGCTTGAGCAAATCCAGCGCGCCAGCATGTACGGTATAGAGCGAAGCCGCAAGATTGCCACTGTCGACCGCCGAGATCGTGAAAGGCGCAATCGGACGCAGGCTCTCGATGTCATACCAGTTATAGATATGGCCACGATGCTTCTCCAGGCTGTCGTACGTCGCCAGCGTTCCCAGCGTGGATTCAGCAAATTCGGCGAGCGTCAGAAAACCCAGCTCATAAGCAGCCTGTCGCGCATTGAAGAGCATGCCGAGATTCGTGGGCGACAACTTACGCGTCTGGAACGTGTCCTTCTCCTCCACATTGTCCGGGATGAGCCAATGGTTCTCTGATCCGCCGAACTCCGCGAAGTAGCGCCATATCCCGAGCGCCTGATGCTGCAGAAAAGCCTTCTCTTTTGCCGCGAGCGGGCCTGTCACAGGCTTGGGAGAAGAATTCAGCCACGAAGCTGCCAACGGAGCCAACGCCCAGAGAACAAGTATCGGAGCCGCAGCAAGTAGTGCGTGAGTGTGTCTCCGAAACAAAGTAAGCGCAAGAATAAAAGCGATCACCGGCGAAAGTTTGAGATAGAGATCGAGCGAGCTAAAGGATGCGCCGGCCTCCGATTGAGCAGCTGTCTCCCAATCAAGAAGATGCCGGCCTGAAATCAGCGTCCTGATCAGCGAACGCACGATGGCATCCAGCGAAAGCAGCATGTGGTGCGGAAGAAAGATGAGATTAAGCAGGGTAATCCCAAAGGAAGAAGCGAACGTGTAGAACGCATCGCGAATGCCCGTAATGCTCAACTTCAGGACAGCATTAACAAAATTAAACCCAAGCTGCACCATTCCAGGAAGCAGAAGGACAATAAGAGTCGCTATCGTCCAATAAACTGCACCTCCGGGAAGGAAGAACCATCCGAAGACGAAGAGCAGAAAAGTAAGCGGCTCAATCAGACTGCGACGAAGATTATCCAGAATCTTCCATCGCGAGATCGTGCTAATGGGATTTGGAACTGACCGTCCAGACTCATCCGGAACAGTATTGAAAAGCCATCGCGTAATCTGCCAGTCCCCGCGCAGCCAGCGGTGTTTGCGGCGAGTATGCGCCGAGTAATGAGAGGGATAATCATCAATGACCTCAACATCGGTGACAAGCCCCGCGCGGACGTAAGCACCTTCGATCAAATCGTGCGACAAGAGAGCATTCCGCGGAAAGCGATGGTTAAGCACCTCATGAAAAATTCCAACCTCATAGATTCCCTTGCCGGTAAAGATGCCCTCACCAAACAAATCCTGATAGACATCAGAGACGGCACGGCTATAAATATCAAAACCGGTCTCACCCGAGTAAAGCGCAGCAAGGCGCGAGCGCGAAACCGATGCGACGCTAACCCCAACTCGGGGCTGCAGGATGCCATAACCAGCCGTAACAATACGCAGCCGAGGACTAACGATGGCCCGATTCAGCGGATGAGCGATAGTACCAATCAGCCGCGCCGCCGTATCCCGCGGCAACTGTGTGTCGGAATCCAACGTGAGCACATAGCGAACGCGCTCCAGAACATCAAGTGGCCCCGCCTTGACTGGAAAGCTATCGTAGCCATGCAACAAAAGTGAGTTGAGGTCGAGTAATTTTCCCCGTTTACGCTCCCAACCCATCCAGACACCTTGCCGCGCATTAAAGACACGATGGCGATGCAGCAGAAAAAAAGATCCCCCGCAATGTCCCATGTATTTCGCGTTCAATTCATCGATTGATCGTCGCGCCAGTTGAACCAGCGGATCGTTGCCCTCTGGCTCAGGGCGGGTAGGCGTGTCGGGCAAGTCCGTCAGCAGTCCGAAATGTATGTTCGGATCTTGATTCGATAGGTATCGCGCCTCGAGTTGTTCGACGAGTTCTCTGACTTGTTTCTCATGCAACAAAAGAGTAGGCACGACAACAAAACTGCTCGATTCATCAGGTACTCCCTTTGAAAAATCAAGCTTCGGGAGCGCTTCAGGCTTAAAGAGCGCCGACACGACGCCATTCACAAGATCTACCGCTCCCTGGGTTGCAGGCAAAAGCGCAAGCAGCAACGCGCCCATCACTGACCAGAAATCGTGATGTGGCACCAGGGGAAGAATAACTGCGGTAATCAGCAGGAGCGAGAGCGTAAACGTACCCAGTATGTAAAAGTCTTCATTCGAGCGGCGAATCAAACGACGAAGGCGATCGATCGCTGGTGGGTGATAGCCAATAAGATGTTCGAGTTGCTCAAGCCCTTCGGCAAATAGATAGTAGCCAATATGAGTCTTGCGAAGAGCAAGCCGGGGATCAGGATCGCCTACCCGACCTGCCTCACGCGCAAGATCGAGTGCAATCTGCGCTGTCTGCACTTCACTGGCGTCGGCATGTCTGGCTAGTTCAGCCACCCGGGTCCGATAGGCTCCACGCGTCTCCTCCTCCATAGCCGCAACAACATTGCCCGGGTCCTGCAGAAGGATCGCGTTAAAAGCGACAAGCGGCTCCAGCAAGACAGACCATTCTGTCTGATTCAGCCGTCTCAAACTATGGATAGGCGCAGAGAACGGCGACTGCTCAATCGGCGGCAGTTCACCAGCAGCAAAGGCTTCATCTGCACGATCGAGAATGAATTGAAGCTGCGCAAGCCTCAGAGACTCAGGCAAAAGTACCACTTCCTGCAAGAGAAGTGGATGATGCCGCTGAATCTCCCCCACATACATCTCGAGAGATTCAGGCGACCATATGCCGCCAGCTGCCGCAAGGTATCCCATCGCAAGATGAATCACCTGAGGCATCTCATCGCCGGACTCCACCCGAACCCAAGGTAGCTTGCGAAACCTCGTCGCAACATCCTCTTCCGAAGGAATCGCAAACTCGAACATCTTTGCACTTTCAAGTAGCTCAAGCTGCGGCGTTAGCTGATTCGGAGACGCAATTCGGCGGCACACACCGAGCCGTTCGGCCAATCGAATACGCAGTTCCGCCCGGCGTTTTATCAGGTTGTCACCAAGTGCGGACGCAGCAACCGGCTTCCAGCGAGCCACCAACTCATCAGCATGGACGCGCAGTTCCGCTTCCGTCACTGCCGGGCACTCAGCCAGACCGCCTGCAGGAAAATCAGGGACTGGTGCTGTAAGTGGTGAAGCGTGTTCGAAGCTGATACCTTCCGGATACAAAGCCATGACTCTACTTTCTGTGTGATCTTTGCGGTTTATCATCGCAACCTCTATCGATAGCTCGCCGCCTGCATCTCAAACATGCCTGCGTAGACTCCGCCCTTCGACATCAGTTGTTGATGATTCCCTTCTTCTATCAGTCGTCCGCCAGAGAGCACCACAATCCGGTCGGCCATCTTGACCGTCGAAAAGCGGTGCGAGATAAGGAGCGCCATCTTGCCTTCGGTAAGTTCTGCAAACCGTTCAAAGACCTCCAACTCACTCCGCGCATCGAGCGCAGCAGTCGGTTCATCCAGGATCAGCAGATCAGCATCTCGCAGATAAGCGCGAGCCAGAGCGATCTTCTGCCACTCTCCACCCGACAATTCAACCCCACCTTCAAAGCGGCGCCCCAGCATCTGATCATAGCCACCGGCAAGATGATCGACGACCGTATCGGCAAGACTCTTATGCGCTGCTACCTCTATACCAGTCTGATTCTGCATCTGTTCAATCTGACCGACCGCAATATTTTCACGAGCGGTCATCTCAAATCGAACGAAGTCCTGAAAGATAACGCCAATATGGCTGTGCAGCTCTTCAAGCGAATACTCCCGAAGATCAACACCATCGAGCAAGATCTGCCCTTCCGTCGGATCGTAAAGCCGCGTGATGAGCTTCACGACTGTCGTCTTCCCCTGACCATTCTCGCCAATCAGCGCGATCCGCTCCCCCGGAGCAAGCGTCAGATTGAAGTCCTTCAGAACCCTGCGCTCCGTCCCAGGATAAGCAAACGAGACATTACGAAACTCAAATCCACGACTCACCGGCGAAGGCATGCGGAGCCCGTCTGGCTTCGAATGCACCGTAGGCTCCATCTCGAAGAACGCAATGAGATCGGTAAGAAACAGCGCTTGATCCGCAATGCCGGACGCCGTAGAGAACACCTGTTGCAAATTCGAACTGGCCTGCTGAATCGCCGTCGTCAAAAAAGTGAACTGGCCGATATCGTATGCGCCATGTAGCGTCCGCCAGATCACATAAATGTAGGCTCCGTAGTACCCCAGCGTTCCAATCACTCCAAGCAGGCCGCCAACAATAAGCTTCGAGCGCGAGAGCGTGACATCTTCCCGATAGATCTGGTCAGCAAGTGACTTGAATCTACCCGTGAAAAATTTGTTCAGCCCAAAGAGCTTGACCTCCTTGGCACCTTCGCGGCTCCCGGCCACCTGCCGCAGATAGTCCATCTGGCGCTTAGCTGGCGTCTGCCGAAAGTTCTTGGCATATCCCAAAAACGCATAGTGCGTCTCACCCAAAAACGACGGCAGCACACCAATCGCGAGCAACAGCACAAGCCACGGAGACGCCCACGCAAGCGCTGCAGAAAAAACAAGCGTCGTAATCACCTGCTGTATCAAGCGACCCATCTGCTGAATCATCCCCAGCCGGTCCGTCGCCTGCACGCGAGCCCGTTCAAGCCGGTCATAAAAGACCGGATCTTCATAAGTCGTCAGATCCAACCGAGCCGCCTGCTCCATCACCCGCACGCTCACGTGTTGGGTATATCGATTCGCAAGCAACGCGTCGGAGTAGTCGATCCCCCGTGTCAGCAGGCCCATCAAAACATTCAGCCCGACTTCAATCGCCACCAGCGTCCAGAAGTTGTGGCCCAACGGTTCGCCGCGCAGAACCTGAGCAATATTGTTGATGATGAACTGCGCCACCTTGGCCACACCGAACGGCAGCACAGCGACGAAAATACGCAGAACAATACCCCACGTAACAACCACCGCCCCCGAATCCCACAAGATACGCAGCACAGGCGGAACATTACGCAAGGAGCGCAGTCGATCGAGCCACGGGCTCTCCATCTTCACGTGGTTACTGGAATCACTCATATGTCTCAATCAGAACGCCGCCGCTTGTTTGAATGGATGCGTCAAAGCTTCAACACGTTGGATCAATCCGTGCCGCCCATCGTCTTCGCCTCTATTTTGTCAGCTACTTGCACAACGCCAACCACTCTCAAGACTAAGCCAGTGCGATATATTTCTTGAGTCAACCTAGCAAAGAAAATCCAACCGCCAAGAGCACGAAAGATGCAGACGATCAATCCAACTGAACTGGCAAAAAAAATTGGCGAAGGCCTACTTTCCTTCCCCGTCACGCACTTCACGCAAGACCTTTCCTTTGACGAAGCTCCCTATCGCAAACATATCTCCTGGCTGCTCGATCATCGCCCAGCCGGACTCTTCGCTGCCGGTGGAACCGGAGAATTCTTTTCACTCACCCTTAACGAGTTCTCCGCGGTAGTCAAAGCCGCCGTTCAGGAAACTGCAGGCCGAGCCCCCGTACTAGCAGGATGCGGCTACGGAACCGCAATGGCGAAGGAGTTCGCCAAAGCCGCGGAAGACGCTGGCGCCGACGGCATCCTCCTCCTTCCTCCTTATCTACTCAACTCCGAGCCAGCAGGACTCGCAGCACATGCCGAAGCCGTCTGCGCAGCCACAAGACTCGGTGTCATCTTCTACAACCGCGACAACGCCATCATCGACGACACCACGCTCGAGCGACTCTGCGACCGCTGCCCAAACCTCATCGGTTTCAAAGACGGCGTCGGAGACATCGAGCTCATGACTCGCATCTACGCCCGCATGGGCGACCGCCTTACCTACATCGGCGGCCTGCCCACAGCCGAAACCTTCGCTCTCCCATACCTCGAAATGGGCGTCACCACCTACTCCTCCGCCATCTTTAACTTCCTCCCCAACTTCGCGCAGCAGTTCTACGCAGCCGTCCGTCGCCGCGACCACGCCAAGGTCTACGCCGATCTCCGCGACTTCGTCCTCCCCTACATCTCCATCCGCAACCGTCGCAAGGGATACGCAGTCTCCATCGTCAAGGCCGGAATGACCGCAGTCGGACGCCCGGCAGGCCCGGTCCGCTCCCCCCTCATCGATCTGGCTCCATCAGAATTTGAAGACCTGAAGAAGTTGATAGGAGACCGCACCTGACCGACGCCCCCATCAACGCCTCGAAGACAAAGCAGACCCACGTCCGCTATCTCATCGTCGCGATGATCTTCGTCGCCAGCTGCTTCAGCTATGGAGACCGCGTCGCTCTCTCCGTCGCCGGCACCGCGATGCAGAAGCAGCTCGCGCTCACTCCCGTACGCTTCGGCTTCCTCCTTTCAGGCTTCAGCTGGGCCTACGTCCTCGGCCAGCTTCCCTCCGGAGGCCTTCTCGATCGCTTCGGCTCCAAACGCGTCTACGGCATCAGCATCTTTGCATGGACTATCTATGCCTTCCTCATCGGATTCGCCGGCTATCTTCCCGCCGCCTACATCTTCAGCGTCATCTTCGCCCTTCGCCTCCTCTCCGGCCTCGCGCAATCGCCCGTCTTTCCCGGCAACGGACGCATCGTCGCTGCCTGGTTCCCCACCACCGAACGCGGCACCGCCTCCGCAATCTTCAACTCCTCGCAGTACTTCGCCCTCGTCGCCTTCGCACCCATCTTCGGCTGGCTCACCCACAGCCACGGCTGGCAATGGACATTCTGGTTCATGGGCATCTTCGGCCTCGTACTCGTCTTCGCCTGGTCGAAGATCATCTACAACGTCCCCGATCACCCGCTCATCTCGCCATCCGAGATCGATCGCATCGAGCGGGGCGGCGGCCTCGTCAACATTGACCGCACAGCAGGAAAACCCACCACCCGAGCCCTCACCTGGTCCGGCGTCGCACAACTTCTCCAGCAGCGAATGCTCGTCGGAATCTACATCGGCCAGTTCTGCATCACGACCCTCACCTACTTCTTCATCACCTGGTTCCCCGTCTACCTCGTTCAGGCGCGCCACATGTCAGTCCTCAAAGGAGGATTCGCCGTAGCCCTCCCCGCTCTCTGCGGCTCCGTCGGCGGAGTCCTCGGCGGCATCTGGTCCGACTCCCTCCTGCGCCGTGGCCGCTCCCTCACCTTCGCCCGCAAGCTCCCCATCATCGCTGGCATGCTCCTCTCCACCACCATGATCGCCTGCAACTACACCACGGCACAGTCGGTCGTCCTCTTCCTCATGTCGCTCGCCTTCTTCGGCAAAGGCGTCGGTGCACTCGGCTGGACCGTCATCGCCGATACCTCACCCAAAGAACTAATCGGCCTCAATGGCGGCCTCTTCAACCTCTTCGGCAACACCGCCGGCATCACCACCCCCATCATCATCGGCTTCATCGTCCAAAAAACCGGCTCCTTCAACGGAGCACTCGTCTTCGTCGGCATCACTGCCCTCATGGCCATCTTCAGTTACGTCGTCATAGTCGGCGAAATCAAACGCCTCGAACTAAAACCTGCGTCAACATAAAATCAGTTGTTTGCACTTGCTCTTGCACTTGCTGTTGCTGTTGCACTTGCTGTAGCTGTTGCTGTTGCTTTTCTTGCTTGTCATGCCCGAAGGGGACCTGCTTCTGTCTTTGCTTTTGCGGTTTGCCCGTAGCACCAACAAACTCAACCGAAACCAACAAATATGCCGCCACAACCAAACCCGAACGAACCCCCCACCATCACCACCATGCGAGTCATCCCCGTAGCCGGACACGACTCCATGCTCCTCAACCTAAGCGGAGCCCACGCCCCCTTCTTCACTCGCAACCTAGTCATCCTCACCGACAACTCCGGCCACACCGGCGCGGGCGAGGTCCCCGGCGGCGAAAAAATCCGCGCCGTCCTCGAAGAATCCATCCCTCTCGTCCTCAACCAACCCATCTCGAACTACAACGCGATCCTCAACACCATCCGCCAACGTTTCGCCGACCGCGACGAATCCGGACGCGGCCTGCAAACCTTCGACCTCCGCACCACCGTCCACGCTGTCACCGCCATCGAATCCGCCCTGCTCGACCTCCTTGGCCAGTTCCTCAACCTACCCGTCGCAGCCCTCCTCGGAGAAGGCCAGCAGCGCACCACCGTCGAAGTCCTCGGCTACCTCTTCTACATCGGCGACCGCAACAAAACCGACCTCCCCTACCAAAACAACGAGCACGCCACCGACGATTGGCTCCATCTCCGCCACGAAGAAGCCCTCACGACAGAATCCATCCTCCGCCTCGCCGAAGCCGCCCACACCCGCTACAGCTTCAACGACTTCAAACTAAAAGGCGGCGTCCTCCCCGGCACGCAAGAAATGGAAGCCGTCACCGCCCTCGCCGAACGCTTCCCCCAAGCCCGCATCACCCTCGACCCCAACGGAGCCTGGTCCCTCGCCGAAGCCATCGCTCTCTGCACCAACAAACAAAACGTCCTCGCCTACGCCGAAGACCCCTGCGGCGCCGAGCAAGGCTTCTCTGGCCGCGAGATCATGGCCGAATTCCGCCGTGCCACCGGCCTCCCCACCGCAACCAACATGATCGCCACCGACTGGCGCCAGCTCAAGCACGCCACCCAGCTCAACGCCATCGACATCCCCCTCGCCGACCCCCACTTCTGGACCATGCAAGGCTCCGTCCGAGTCGCCCAATTCTGCCGCGACTCGGGCCTCACCTGGGGCTCCCACTCCAACAACCACTTCGACATCTCGCTCGCAATGTTCACCCACGTAGCCGCCGCCGCCCCCGGCCGCACCACCGCCATCGACACCCATTGGATCTGGCAGGACGGCCAGCGCCTCACCACCGAACCCTTAAAAATCATCGGTGGTACATTGACCGTACCCGAGCGTCCCGGCCTCGGCATCGAACTCGACATGACCCAAGTCGAAGCCGCAAACCGTCTTTACCAACAGATCGGCCTCGAGGCACGCGACGACGCCCGCGCCATGCAATACCTCAAGCCCAACTGGCAGTTCGATCCAAAGCGCCCCTGCCTCGTCAGATAAAGCACGATAGACGCATCGAAGGACCCAATGAGCACCGCCAAGCCAGACCGTCCCCTCTACATCCGCATCCACGAGCGCGACAACGTAGCCATCGTCGTAAACCCCGGCGGACTCCCCGCAGGCTCCCGCTTCGAATCCGGCCTCTTCCTCACCGAGCCCATCCCCGAAGCCCACAAAGTAGCCCTCACCGACCTCCCCGCCGGCGCTCCCATCATCCGCTATGGAGTCACCATCGGCTACGCGCAAAAACTCATCCCCCAAGGCAGTTGGGTCCACGAAGGCCTAGTCGCCACACCCGAACCGCCCGACCTCAGCTCCCTGCCACTAGCAACCGCCGTGCCACACCCACTCCCCCCACTCGAGGGCTACACCTTCCAGGGCTACCGCAACCCAGACGGCACCGTCGGCACAAAAAACATCCTCGGCATCAGCACCACCGTGCAATGCGTAGCAGCCAGCGTGGACTACGCCATCCGCCGCATCAAAACCGAAATCCTCCCTCACTACCCCAACGTCGACGACGTCATCGCCATCACCCACAACTACGGCTGCGGCGTCGCCATCAACGCGCCCGGAGCCGAGATCCCCATCCGCACCCTGCGAAACCTCAGCCTCAACCCAAACCTCGGCGGCACTCCCCTCGTCGTCAGCCTCGGCTGCGAAAAGATGCAACCCTCCCGCATGCTCCCCACCAGCGCCCTCCCCGTCGTCACCGACGAGCCCTACATCATGCGCTTTCAGGACGAAGAGCACCGCGGCTTCGGAGACATCATCGCCGCCATCATGCGTATGGCCGAGCACCGCCTTGAGCAACTCAATCGCCGCCAGCGCACCACCTGCCCCGCATCCGATCTCGTCGTCGGCCTGCAATGCGGAGGCAGCGACGCATTCTCCGGAGTCACCGCCAACCCCGCCGTAGGCTACGCAGCCGATCTCCTCGTCCGCGCCGGAGCCACCGTCATGTTCTCCGAGGTCACCGAAGTCCGCGACGCCATCCATCTCCTGACGGCCCGTGCAGCAAACGAAACCGTAGCCCACGACCTAATCCGCGAAATGGCCTGGTACGACGAATACCTCCATCAAGGCCTGGTCGACCGCAGCGCCAACCCCACTCCCGGCAACAAAGAAGGCGGCCTCGCCAACATCGTCGAAAAAGCCCTCGGCTCAATCGCAAAAGCCGGCAGCACACCACTCGCAGGAGTCTCCGGCCCCGGCGAGCGCGTCACCCAAAAAGGCCTCATCTTCGCCGCCACCCCGGCCAGCGACTTCATCTGCGGCACGCTCCAACTCGCCGCCGCAATGAACATGCACATCTTCACCACCGGCCGAGGCACGCCCTACGGTCTCGCGATGGCACCCGTCATCAAAGTAGCCTCACGCACCGAACTAGCCGAACGCTGGCCCGACCTCATCGACATCAACGCCGGAACCATCGCCACCGGCCAAGCCACCATTGAGCAAGTTGGCTGGCAGATCTTCAACCTCATCCTCGAAGTAGCCAGCGGCCGCAAAAAAACCTGGGCCGACCACTGGGGCCTCCACAACGACTTCGCCCTCTTCAACCCAGCCCCCGTAACCTAGACTTGCCGCTGCTGTAGCGTTGCTGTTGTCGTTGCTGTTGTCGTTGCCGTTGTCGTTGCGGTTGCCGTTGTCGTTGCTGTTGCTGTTGCTGTTGCCTTTCTAGTTGTCATCCCCGAAGGGGACCTGCTTTTGTTCTTCAGACGGCGCTCCAACCCAACCATCGCTGTTGTCCGTTACCTGACACCCGATACCAGATACCTAATCCCCCTTCTAATCGGCGCAGATCGGTGTTAAGCCTTTCGAAGCCCTGAGTGGATCATTTCCCAGCAGCCACCACAAGCGCCCGCAGTGAAGGCAGAAAAGTAAACCGCACCAGAGCAACCGGCTTCTCCGCATCCGAAATAATCTGCAACTGCTGCTCGCTCCACCCAGCAGGAGGCTTCTGCCCGGACTGCAAATACCCCACCGCCGACAAACCAACCTTAGCAAGCTGATCAAGCTGCGCCACTCGCGTCCCAGCCTCAGGCATCCGCGGCGACTGACCCGCCAGCACCGTCAACTCCGGCACCGCCGCCTGCCACGCATGGAACCTCGCGACAAGAGCATCTCCACTGGCCTTTGCAGCAGTCCCTCCCACGACCAAAGCATCCACCTGCGTGCGAATCTCATGCCGCGAAGGCGGATCCGGCACCACAGCATCCACCAACCCATCCAGCGGAGTAGTCGCATCCGTGTGCTGCATCTTATAGCGATCGTGGAAGCTGACCGGCTCAATCACAGTAGCCAGCGTATCGAGACCAACCGGATGCAGCGAACCCGCAAGACTTCTTCGCGCCATCTGCGGCCCCGAAATATGCGTCAGCCCAGCCATCTCAAGCTGCAACGAAGTGCTGTAAAGCCGCCGATACATATCCGCAACATCGCGACGATCCGCAGGCGACCAGAAGCGCTCCGCAATCGCAGCAGTCCGCGGCCATATCCGCGAATCAACCGTCCGTTCGTTCAACTGTTCAGCCCACATGCAGACCTCGCCGCCCAAAATCAAAGCCTGTTGCTCAGGCGTCAACTGAGTATCCGCAGGCACAGGATCGGCCAAATAATGTTCCTCTGCAGTCTTCATCCCATCCAGATAGAAAGGAGCCGACAGAATACCCGTATAACCCTGACTCGCCCCTTTAGCCAACGAGGCAACGCCACGCCACGACTGCACCATCACGTCCTTCGGCAATCCAGGCGTAAGCACCTCATCCCAACCGATCATGTGCTTGTGATGGCGAGTAAGAATCGGCAGCAGCTGCTGATTGAAGTAAGCCTGCAACGCATCCGTATCCTTGATGCCCTTCGCCTGCATGAACGCCGCGATCTTCGGATTCCCGCGCCACGCCTTGCCCGTATTCTCATCCCCTCCAATATGGAAGTAAGGATCAGGAAATATCTCGCTCATCTCACCGATAAACGCATCCAGAAACTTGTACGTACTCTCCTGCGTCGGATCCAGCGAGTCATCATGAATCCCGAAAACAATCGGAAGTTCAATAGGAGCAGCAGAACTTGCAAACTCCGGATATCCAATCAGCCAGCTCGTCGTGTGCCCCGGCATATCGAACTCCGGTACCACACGAATCCCACGAGCTCGCGCATACGCAACAACATCACGCATCTCATCCTGCGTATAAAACTGACCACCCGATCCCATCCCCGTCAGCTTCGGAAACCGCTTGCTCTCCGCCCGAAATCCCTGGTCGTCGCTCAAATGCCAGTGAAAGACATTCAGCTTTACCATCGCCATGCCATCGAGGTTCCGCTTGATCACGCTGATCGGCTCAAAGTGCCGGCTCACATCGATCATCAGCCCGCGCCACCGAAACCGCGGTGAATCCTCAATCCTCACAGCAGGCAGCTGACAAGCCTTGTCCTTACACTCGATCAATTGCAGCGCCGTCTCCATCCCACGAAGCGCACCGACAACCGTAGGGGCCGAAAGCTGAACCTGCGAAGCCGTAACCACAAGCGAATAAGACTCATCCTCATCAAGCGACTGGACAACCTGCCCAGCCCCCTTCACGTCGATGATCAGCGCACCCGGCGCAGAGACATCCTTAGCGCCGCGCGACTGTGGCAGACCAGTAACGTATTGCAGCCGCGACAACATCCGCTCAACTCCCGCCTCAAGACGAGCATCATGGAAGTGCGGATACGACACACCAAGCTTCGGCGTCAGCGAAAAAGAACCTTCCCCCGGATGAACCGACGCAGGAGCAGGCATAAGCGTTAGTTGATCGTCCACAGCCGAGTATCCATACAGAGTCCCTGCAAACAAAAGCCCCAGTGCGGCAACAAACGATCTGGCAAGAAAGAAGGACCCGAAGAATGGCCGCGAAGAGGGTGAAGATGAATGCATGAACTTCCTTTCACAACAAGTGTCCCAACACAATAACAACGCTCCCGAGTATAAAGCTCTGCCCTCACGAGAAAAACCGCCGTTCCGACACGCCGCACACGAGCCATTAACCTGCCTTCGCCAACGAAGCATTGCCATCACCACAACAATCCGAAATAATCGCGCCATGCGAATCTGCCGCCTCAATCTGCTCGCTCTTCTATTGATCGTCCCCATGGCGCTGCAAAGCCTAACAGCCCACGCTCAAACCGCACCGGCGGCCCCACCCACGAACACCACAGACATACTGCTGCACCCCGCTGATCTCGACACGCTGATTCCCCCAGCGGTCTACTTTCAGGGTCAGAGTGCAACCGTGCAGAAGCGAAACTCCGGAGGCGTTCACTTCGCTGGCGGCCCCTACATGTTTGCCGTCAAAGTCGACACCGGCGGCTACTCCTCGAGCATCCAGGAGAGATACCAGACCTACCTCATCACCGAAACCGCACTCGATATCGACGGCCACAAACTCCCAGCCGGTGCCTACGGAGTCGGCTTCATCGCCAACAACAAATTCCTTGTAATGGACCTTGGCGGCCACGATATCTTCACAGTCACGTCACACCACGATGACGCCATGACACGACCAACACCCCTGCAAGTCCAAGCCGATCCCTCACACGGTTATCGCCTCTACACCGGCCGCGACTTCATCGTTTTCAATCGAAGCTCCAATTCCAAGTAAACCTAACGAGGCGCCGGCCCCGTCGATTTCCGCACCACGAGGCTGGGTTGGATCAAAGACTCCGCCCCCTGGCCAGGTTTTGCCGCTCCCGGTTCCCGAGAGTGGAACAGCGCACGAAAGGCTGCCGTAGCAATCTCCTCGCGCGGCAGCCGAAGCGTAGTCAGCGCCGGCTGGGTAAACGCGCTCAGCAAAATATCGTCATACCCAATTACTGAAATATCTTCCGGCACGCGCAACCCATGCTCATAGATAGCGCCCATAGCTCCGATCGCGGTCAAATCGTTCGAAGCCAGGATCGCCGTCGGCTTCGCGCCCGAACCCAAAATCCGCTGCATCGCATCATGGCCGCCATCCACGCGATGATTGCCTTCCTGAATCATGTTGGGATTCCCCTTCAGGTGGCTTCGCTCAAGTCCTTCGGTAAACGCGTGGAAGCGGGTACGCGCCGAAGTAAGCCTCAGCGGCCCACTGATAAAAGCGATCCTCTCGTGCCCAAGTTCGATCAGATGATCCATCGCAAGCGCAACGCCGGCGTGGTAATCGATGCGAACGCTGCTCACCCCCAACCCCGGTACGCCCGCGTCCATAAAGACCAGTGGCACATGACGACGGCTGAAGACCTCAATCAGCCGGTCATCCATCTCTGACGTCATGATCGCAACGCCGTCCACCTTGCGCTGAAGCATCCGTATAACGCAGCTCTCCATCCGCACAGGGTCGTAGTTCGTATTTGCGATCATGACCTCTTGGCCATGCTCCACAGCGATATCTTCAAATGCCTTTACCAATTCGGGGAAAAAGGGATTTGTGATGTCCGAGATAATCAGCCCATAAAGCCGGCTCCGGCCCGTACCCAGAGCCCGCGCATTCGTATCAGGATAAAAATTCAAATCCTCGACCGCGCGAAGCACCCTCGCCGCCGTCTTAGGACTCACCTTGTCCGAGCCATTGATGGTTCGGGACACAGTTGCTGTCGAAACCCGCGCTCTCTTCGCTACAGCTCGAATGTTCATACGCTGCTGCCCAATGTACCCGACTTTGGCCAGAATGAAAATCTCGCCCTCATCTTGAACCTGACACTCCCTTGAAAAATTCAAGCCGACAGCCCTCTGCGATGGAAAGAGCCAACTCCTTTTTCTAAGGTGCGAATCAGCTAAATCAAGCCATTCACTTAGGGTTAGCGCTGTCAATCCCTCGAAGGTAGTAGCGTTTCTTGACAATGGCTTTTAGCGTGTGGCCTACTTGTGCCGCCAATTAATTCGGTCTTCACCGTTTATTCAAAGTGCACCTCAACCGAGGTAGCACTCAAGGCAACCGGGTCCCCCACGCAACAACTCAATTTACGGAGGCTTTATGACACGATCCATCAAAGGAATGCTTCTCCTTCTGGTACCGCTGATCCTGGCGTGCCTGACCTCAACGCTCCGTGCACAAACCTCGTTCGGACAGATCGCAGGCAACGTCACCGATGCAACCGGTGCAGCTGTTCCAACCGCAACTGTCACAGTCACCAACGTTGGAACAACGCAGGCACGTTCGGTCACCACCGACGAGCGAGGCTATTTCATCATCACCAGTCTTCCCATCGGCGATTACTCCTTGCAGGTAACATCTACCGGTTTTCGCGGTGAGAATCGCACTGGCATCTCCATCACGGCCGATGCCCACCTTACCGCCGACTTCCAACTCCAGATCGGCGGCGCCACCGAAACCGTCACCGTCTCAGCCGTGACAGGCGAAACCCTCAACACCACCAGCGGCGAAATCTCTCACGTCATCGACCCCAAGCAGGTCGCGAACCTCCCGCTCAATGGGCGCAACTACATTCAGCTGATGACCCTCATCCCGGGCGCCATCACCACCAATCCCGATAACTTCGCAATCACTACCAGCCTCGCGTCCAACACCCAATCCATCAACGGCAACCGTGCCGACTCCTCCAATCTCACCGTCGATGGCGCCTACAACCAGGTCGCTGGCTCGAACTCCAGCTTGATGAATAACGTCAGCCCCGACTTCATTCAGGAAGTAAAGATTGCAACTTCGAACTTTTCCGCAGAATACGGACGCACCTCTGGCCCGGCCTTCAATATCGTGACCAAGAGCGGCTCCAACGGCTTCCACGGCGGCGCCTTCTACTTCATGCGCAACAACTATCTGGACGCCCGGAACTACTTCGCAGCCAAAAAGACGCAGCTCATCTATAACGACTTCGGTTACAGCATCGGCGGCCCTATCTTCCGCGACAAGCTCTTCTTCTTCGGCGGCGAAGAGTGGCGTCGTTTGCGCCAGCAGGCAGCGCCCACGCGCTTTACCGTTCCTGACTCCGCTCAGCTCGCCGGCAACTTCTCTGGTTTGGGACAGCTCTTCTACCCTGGGACCAAGAATCCCATTCCCGGCAACAACATCGCCTCGATGATCACCCCAGATGGCCGCGCCATGGCCAACGTCTACAGTACGATGGTCGGGTTAGGGCTGAGTTATACCGATACAGTCACAGCGAACAACCTCACGCTGGCCCCTTCGAATCCACTCAACTTCCGTCAGGACTTCGTTCGTCTCGACTACCACCTCAACGACAGGCACTTCCTCTATGGCCGTTGGATCAACGACAACAACTCTCTGATCGATCCCTACGGAACCTTCTCCGACAGCGGAGTCCTGCCCACCACACCAACGCAGCGCAATCGTCCCGGACAGAGCTACCTCCTCAATCACACCTGGAACATCTCCCCAACCCTCATCAACCAGGCGCAGGTCAACTTCAGCTGGGCCGCACAGCGTATTCCTCCCTACGGCGTCAACTGGCAACGTTCCACCTTCGGCTTCCAGTTCAACCGTCTCTATCCAGGCGGCGGATCGTATCCCACCGGAATTCCTAAGGTCACGATCACCGGCTTCGCGCCATTCCAGGGCCCCAACTTTGCCCTCAAGTCGCCAACAACGGATATCGAGCTTGGCGATTCGATCTCCTTCATCAAGGGCAACCACCTCATCAAAGCCGGCGTCATCGTCATCCGCGATCGCGTCGATCAGAACGGCCGCCCCTACTACACCGGTAACATCAACTTCAACGGAAGCAACGCCTCACTCACCACGGGCAACGCGATGGCCGACGCTCTCATCGGCAACTTCGCCAGCTACTCCGAAGCTAGCTCCGACCCAACCGGACACTTCCGCTTCACCCAACCCGAAGCCTTCGTGCAGGACTCCTGGAGAATGCTCCGTAACCTCAGCATCGAGTACGGCATCCGCTTCCAGTACATCCAGTCCATGTACACGCAGGGCAACAACATGGGCAACTTCGATCCCTCGGTGTACGCAGCTGGCACACCCGTTCAGCTCAACCCCAACGGAACACTCGTTCCCAACTCGGGCAATCCTTACCTCGGACTCGTCCGCGCCGGAAGCGGTGTCCCCGCCGATCAAGCCAGCCGCGTGCCGAACATCAACACCGCACTCTTCCCCCTCATCCCGGCAGGAGCACCTCGCGGTCTCTACAACATGAATGGAGCCGTCGGTCCGAGGTTCGGTTTCGCCTACGCTGCGGATGAGAAGACCTCCATTCGCGGTGGCTACGGAGTCTTCTTCTTCCGTCCCGAAGGCAACCTGACCTTCAGCCAGGTCAACGTCGCGCCGTTCCTCTCCAACACCGAGTTCGACAACGGCAACCTCGCCACGCTGGGCACTGGCACACCGAACACCAGCGCACTCCAGGGCACCATTACTGCGATCAATCCTCACCTGATCAACCCCTACGTCCAGCAGTACAGCCTCGGCGTGCAGCGTCAGCTCCCCTACGACATCCTGCTCGAAACCTCCTACGTAGGAAACGTTGGCCGCCATCTGGTGCGCCAGCCAAACGTCAACTTCCCCAGCCTCACGGGCACTGCGGCCAATCCCACATTCAGCACCAACTACTTCGCTCCGTACAAGGGCTACAGCACGATCAACATGTGGCTCAGCGACTCCACCACCAACTACAACTCCCTCCAGATCTACGCCGTCAAACGTGCTGGCCGGGTCACCTTCACCGCCGGTTACACCTACGCCAAGAACCTCGGCGACTCCTCCAGCAACAACGTCACGCTGGAGAACTGGCAGAACATTCCCTACAACTATGGCTCTCTTAGCATCGATCGCAAACACGCCTTTGTAGGAACGGCTGTCTGGCAGATCGCCGAACTCAGAGGTCAGAACATGATGGTGAGGGAAGTCCTTGGCGGCTGGCAATTAAGCGGAGTAGGACGCGCTCAGAGCGGCCCCTACTACTCCATCACCAGCAGCACCGCGACCGGCACACGCCGTTCGGACTTCCTCGGTGGCCCTTATCTCGTTCAGAGCGGCCGCAACGCAAACAACTACATCAACAAGGCTGCATTCGGCACCCCGCCGGCCACCCGCTTCGGCAACTCGGGTGTTGCTCCAGTAGAAGGCCCGGGCTTGCAGCAGATTGACGCCACCCTGGCAAAGACCTTCGCCGCCGAAAGGCGCGTGCAAGCCAGGTTCCAGTGGGACATGTTCAATGTCCTGAACCGCACCAACTACTCCAACCTCAACGCAACAACAACGGCGAGCAGCTTCGGAACGATCTCCGCTGCTTACCCACCAAGGCAGATGCAGTTCGGACTCAGAATCATCTTCTAACCTGACCAAACAAAAAATGGGCGGGGATTGCAGCCGCAAGCAATCTCCGCCCATTCCAGTTTAACGAACCGTTCATACTCAATTCGCCGAAGGCCTCTCGACACGGTCAATCACAATCACATCTACCGGAGCTTTAGTCGATACCAGCTTCAACCCCAACTGTTCCTGAATTGCTGTGAAAAGGTCCGGCGGGGCATCAGAGCCTTCCGTCGCCGAATGCATCTCCTCCGGCGTCCACCTCAACCTCAAGTCAAACCTTCCTGCGAGTCCAGTCTGATCCACCACTGGCCGGTCCAGAGCGCCCTGTTGCATTGCTCCGGCAACATCCGCCATCGTTGCGTTCGTCGCGCCCATATTTCCCGGCGGTCCGAATCCTAGACCTGGGAGTTGGCTAGGATCGCCCTGGCTTCTGGTCAGTTTGGGACCAGTCTTTGCGACCGTGAGCGCGTACACGCTCAGTTCTCGCTTTTCATAATGAAATTTGAGCTGAAACCGATCCGCCACCAGCTTTCTGACCATCAATTGCCATTGCTTGATGCTTGGTTCACCCTCGCCATCGGGTACAGCGGAGATATCGTACGTCTCCGAACTGAACCAATCGGGTGCGCCCGCAATCTCGCGTCGTTGGAGTCCATAGGCAAACTGGATCAGTTGGCTCAGAGAAATGTGAGTGACCGAAAAGCGGTGCGGATCAAACCAGAATCTCGGTCCATGTTCATCAGGACTGCCTGGCTTGATCGTGGCGACTTCAAATGCCGGATTCGCGTCTGCAGCCATGGGAGCCAAGCGCCGTGGAGGCTGGGGAATCGTCCACTCAGTCTCTAGCGTGGCGCGTGCAAAATTCAGCGGCAGCGGATTCTGTCCTTGCCTCCACGTCCCCGTGATGGAGTTGCCATCGGCGCCCAGAGTACCTTCGTATGTGGCAAAGGGAAGATCGATCTTTAGCAAAGAGCCATTGAGCGTGGCGGAAATCGCAGGTATGCTGCCCGTTGGCCCGTCGATGTTGTAGAAAGTAGCCCTCAACATCCCGTCGCCTACCGCCGTGATTTTAACCACAAAACGTAAGTCTCTCTCCGTATGCAGTGTCCCCTGCCAGGTAGCGGCGATGTTCTTGGCTGGGTTTGCCGGCGCGGATTGAGCCCGGACTTCCGCAACCCTGCCCTCCGTAATATGCAGTAGCCCAAAGACCATCGGAACAGAGATCGCCGCGATCCCAACGGCGCTTAGCAGTAGTTTTCGGCTCAAATCCAATTTGAGCGTCACCTGATTCGTCATGATGCGAAGAATGCGCTGCTTCAGTTCCGAACCCGTAACGCCCGACACGCATGCGAGGGTAGACTCGGTATAAAACTTGCAGACGTTGAGAATACTCTCCGCATAAACTTCCGCTTCATTCCCGAGCTGCAAAACCGCTTCATCGCAAGCCCGCTCGCGCTCTTCAATCAGGCGTCGCTCTAGCCACCAGACTCCCGGATGAAACCAGAAGATCGCTTCGACCGCCATGTGGATCGCAGCCGTAAGATTATCGCGACGTAGGACATGGCAATTCTCGTGCGCCAGGATACTGCGAAGCTGGGGCGCCGGAAGTCGATCCACTATTTTTTCTGGCAGCAGAAGTACCGGACGGATAATGCCGACGATTCCGGGTTCGATCATGCGCGAAGTTGAGAAAACTGGCACATCGATCGGCAGGGGCATTCGAGAAGCCGACCGCAGCATAGAGCGAATTGCCCACCAGTCGCGCGACCAGCGCAGAAGTAGGAAAAGGAATCCGCACAGCCACAGAACCACAAAAATCTCAGGAAGAAGACTACCGTGGTGAGGAGCCGAAGCAACAGTCGCTGGCTCGGCAAAAGCAGTCGTGAACGACTCCGAACTCTGTGGGCTCTGCAAAAAAGGATGTGCCATCTTCACCATGGCGCTGGCAAGCTGCGGGCTCCCTATCGGAGACATGCTCGCAGGACGAAGCCAATCACCGATCGCAGCCAGCAGCGAGAATGGCACAAGCAGCTTGAGAGACGCCGTCATCCAAATCCAGTAGCGCGTCCGCGCCTGGTTACGCTTCAACAGCAGCGTCAGCAGCCACGCCACTAGCATCACCAGCGTCGATTGCCATAAATGATTGACGATTGCTGCCGACCAGCTTTCTTTCCAGAGCTCGGTGAACATGGCTACTTCTCCTTCGAAGAAAGTTGCCGCAACATCTTCTCTGCCTCTTTCACGTCTGCAAGAGACAACTTGCCGCCTTTGATCAGGTGCGCCATCACAAGCTGGGAGCGGCCGCCGAACAGCGTCAGCAAATCATCAACCAAGCGGCGCTGGGCAGCGTCTCGCGTGATCGAAGCTGCAAAAAGGTGGAAGTTTCCCACCTTCCTCACCCGGCGCACGATTCCTTTCGCCTCCAGCCGGTAAACCATGGTCTGAATCGTGGTGTAGGCTGGCCGCGGCTCTGCGGGAAAGGACTCTTGTATCTCTCGAAGGGAAATCTCGCTCTTCTCCCACAGCGCCTCCATGATCTGGTATTCCATCCTGGACAACTTCGGAGCGGGCACATTCGCCTCCTTCATACTTATGTCGGTACAATTACTACTCGTGTATGTTTTTGTCAAGGAAGGCGCCACACACGCGCACGTTGCCCTTGCCGTTGCCTGTTCTTCTAGTTGTCATCCCGTAGGGATCTGCTTCTGTAGTTGTCGTTGCTCTTGTGATCCCCAAAAGGGATCAGCTTCTGTCCTTACACCCCCAAAACAGGTCATCCACCAACCGCAATAGCCACACTTTTCACCACGAGCTAACCACAAAACACCACGCGCAACACGCAAAAAACCCAACAAAACCAACCCTCCACCACACAAAAAAAATCCGCACAAAAAAACAAAAACCGCGAGGGGCAGATTACCCCTCGCGGCCTCCGTCACCTTCAAACCTTACCCAAGCACAGGCACATTGATCTGCTGCCCAGCCTGAATCCTGTCCGGGTTATCAATCCCGTTCGCAGCAGCTATCTCGTTGTATTTGTTAGCCGTCCCATAGAACAGCTTACTCACCTTCGACAAGTTGTCCCCCGTCTTGATGATGTAAGGCTGCTCTGCCCCACCCGTCGTCACAATCTCATGCTTCAGATCCGAATACGTAGGATCCACCTGCTTAATCACATCCCAAACCCGATTCGCAATCACCGTCGAAGGCACAACCCCTTTCAAATGAAGCTGTTCCCCATCCAGCTCCACCGCCTCCACCTTCGCGCCGTACTCCGCGTAGCCTTCAATCGTAGCAATCACCGGATCATACTTCTGCTTCAAAGCATCAAGATCAGCCATCACAGCTCTCCTCTGTCAGCCTGCGCTAACGTCATTCGTGCCATTGGAAACCTATGCCGGGAAGAACCGCGCAACGCCAGCCTGACTCGCTCGACTAGACCAGCTTGCCCAGAAACTGCTGCGCCAGCCCGCCCAGAGAACCCTGCTCTGCAGCCTGTCCATTTGGCGCAAAGTGTTGAATCGCCATCGGCAAAATCGTCGCCAGCGCAGTCTGCACAATCTGCGGCGATACACCCGCGCGCTCCGCTGTCTTCTCGATAAGGCCGGTTCCACTCAGCCCCTGCTGTACCTGCTCGGGGGTCGCTGTAGCATTCTGCCCGGTGCTCCACGCGCCGACATGCTCCGCCATCCCATTCTGTTTGAAGCTATTCAGCAGTCCCTGAATTCCCTCAGGATGCTGCGTCAACGCCTCAATAAAACCACCAGCTACCTTAGCCTGATCCGTCCCGGCAGCCTGTCCAGCCTGCCCGGCTAAAGCCTGAATCGTATCCAGAATTCCCATCTCAGACACCTCAACACAGTTGAATTTTGATCGGAAAAATAGCCCAGCACTGTCAGATGGCTCCTTTTCTCACCGAGCCGTCCGCAAGCCAGGAATATTTATCAACCCGTCATCATCCTGCCCCACAAATCACCGCCAAATCACGCCCGTTTGGAGGTTTTCTTCGCCACCGCCTTCTTCACTGCCTTCTTTACTGAGACCTTCTTCAATGCCTTTTTAGGAGCCAACTTCTTTGCTGCCTTAGCAGGAGCTGTCCTCTTCTTCCCGGCAACTCTCTTCGTAGCCGGAGCCTTCTTCCCTGCCGCCCCCTTACCCGGCGTCTTGGCCGCCTCTGCTCCGTTCCCGCTCGACTTCCCTGCCTCATGCGAATTCATCAACCGCTCGATTTGTTCCAGCAAAATCCGCGTATGCATGGGCTTCACCAACATCTTGTCGGCGCCCATCTCCTGCCAGTCTTCGTCCGCCAGTGGAAACGCCGTCAGGAGTGCCACCGCGGGACGATACGCCGCCTCGCGCGCAGTCCGGATCACCTCGGCTCCCGCCGCGTCATTCTCCATCCGCATGTCGGTGATCACCATGTTGTACTCGTTTTTGCGCAGCTTCAACTTGCCGTCACGCGCGGAAGCGGCCGTATCCACATCAAACCCGCTGATCTCCAGGATCGCCTTCATCGTCAACAGCACAGCCACTTCATCATCCACCAGCAGGATCCGACGTTTCATTGCAGGCCCTCTCTCAGACTTTCTTACAATACACATCTTGCACAGAACACGTCCTTGGATGAAGGCCGAGCATCCAACCGTTGTCCCCGGCCAATCCTGCGGCCCATTCCTCCCATACAACCAACCGCAGGCGGAAAGCAGCTAAGTGGTATACTTCTTGTTCCAGCGCAACCGAGCAAGCAAGGTGCGCCAACCCAAAAACAACGCATGGCGAGCCCGATAAAGCCGCTGTGGAGGGACCTATTCCACCAATCGATAAACGTTCCGCAAAGTCTTTCATCCGCACCAACGAACGCATCCGCGCACGCGAAATTCGTGTCATCGACGAGAACGGCGAACAACTCGGCGTCATGCCTCCGTTCGAAGCACTCAAAATGGCCCGTGAGCGTTCCCTTGACCTCGTAGAGATCTCTCCCAACGCCGTCCCCCCAGTCTGCAAAATCCAGGACTACGGCAAGTTCCTTTACGAAAAGGACAAGAGCGACCGCGCCGCCCGCAAGAAGCAGAAGGTCATCGTAATCAAAGAGGTCAAGTTCTCCGTCACCGTAGACGAGCACGACTACCAGACCAAAAAAAATCAGGCTGTTCGCTTCCTCGGCGATGGCGACAAGGTCAAGGCTTCGCTTCGCTTCAAGGGCCGTCAGATGGCCCACCGCGATCTCGGCTACAAGATTATCAATCGCCTCATCCTCGATATCGGGGACGCTGGCACGGTTGAGTTTATGCCCCGCATGGAAGGCACAACACTCCACGCCATCCTTGCTCCATCCAAAAAAGCTGAGGCCGCCCCGAAAAAGCCGGCTACTGCCTCGGCACCTTCACCTTCGAAGCCCGTCGAGCCCGCCGCACAACCCGCCCCGACCACCGCTTAAAAAGTCGATTCCTCACCCTCGAGCGCAGGCTAAGTCCTCAGGGGCTTAGCCTTGCATCAATCTGGCTACGATTGAGGAACCACAGTTCTTCGTGTTCGCCCCCCAAAAAGCTTAGCCTCAGTAATGGCGCACAGCTTTGCGCATCGGCCACAATTGTTGCCCTATTTGATCAAATTCAATCTATGAAATTGATGAAGCCGCATTTCCCCATCCAGATATTGCCTAACAAGATACCCAAAAACCACATCTTCTAGGCCAGCAAGACCACCGCAATGCCGGATTCAACATCCAAAGATAATGTTACTTCAGTAATTTGAGATGTTTTATATTCCTTTATATACCTCATTACATTGGACTTATTGTCCTTTACATCCTATGGTTACTTTAGCTCGTTTGTCCAGAAAAATCTGGAGATGTAAATACGACTTTAGGGGTACTCCATCATGAAGCTTATCGTCCGCGCAGTCGTCGTCGCCCTCGTCCTCACCGGTGCAGCAGCCTCCACCCAGATCGCCTCGGCCTCTGCTAGCTCCAAAGTCACCATCGCTAAGAACAGTGCTATGCCCATCCCCATGTGCGCTCCCGATGATGCCAATGCCTGCGGCTTGCGCTAACGTCCCCTAAACATTCGCAATCTTTCTAAGTATCCAAAATATCAGCTAGATGCAAAGGCCAATCCCGTGAAAACTATCGTACGTACTTTCGTCGCAGCCATTGTCCTCTTGGGTGCAGCAGCCTCCACCCAGATTGCCTCCGCCTCCAACCAAACCAAGGTTACCGTCGCCAAGACCAGTGCCATGCCGATTCCCATGTGCGCTCCTGATGATCCCAATGCCTGTGGTTTGCGCTAAACCAAGTTGGTAAGATTATCAAAGTAACCGAGATATTTATTGTAACCGCCTCAAAGTTAGGCTACGCTGATGGTAGTCATTGGGAGGCGGTCAATGTCTCAAGGCATATTTGTCGCGGCGTTATCTTACCTTGAACTAATTTTTTGCGCAGTAGTTCTTCTGGCTTTGGTGCGCTCTGGAGCAGCTCGCAAGTTCATCTTTTTGACTTCGCTGCTCGGTATAAAGCTCATCTCCGGATTAGCAGGCTCGATTATTCTCGGTTTGTCATCGCGAGGGATTGAGCGGCATCTCGCCTATCAGATGTATTTTTACGTCTACTGGATTTCATATGCCCTGGAGGCGATCTTTTCCCTCCTTGTCATCTACAGCATCTTTAAGCTAGCGATGGCTCCGCTGAAGGGTTTGCAAACTCTTGGAATGCTGGTCTTCCGGTGGGTTGCAGCGATTTCGGTTGCAGTTGCCATCGGCGTTGCGCTCACGCCGCACCTCTCCGGTGTGAAGTTCATGGTCTCCATGGTCACGCAGCTTCAACAGACATCGAGCATTCTCACGCTTTGTCTATTGCTGTTCGTCTGTTTTGCTATTCGTCCAATGGGTCTTTCCTACCGCAGCCGAATTTTTGGCGTGAGCTTTGGCCTTGGCTTTCTGGCAGCGGTCAGCCTGGTGGATTCCGCATGGCTCTCGCATAATTCCAATTTGTACTCCACCATCAACATCATTAATGGTGCAGCGATCTGCCTGACCCTGCTCATCTGGTCAGCTTACTTCACGTTCCCGGAGCCAAAGCGCCGCTTCATCGTTCTACCCACCACTTCGCCATTCCTGCGGTGGAACCAGATCTCGATGGCTTTGGGCGATGACCCCGGCTATGTAGCCATCGGCGGCATTCCACCTGAGCTGTTCGCACCGGCTGAACTTGAGGTCATGCGGCGTGCGTCGGCAAAGATGCCTGGCAATTTGGAAGGCCACACTGGGGTGCACCACTCCATCTCCGCGTAGCACCATCGCACACCATACTGATCATCAGGGCAACAAAAGAGGCCATCCCAAGCGGGATGGCCTCTTTATTTCTTATAGCCTTTTGAGAGTTGACCTACTCGCGCTCTGACTCAGATCGCTTCCAATTGATCAGATCACCCAGCGTCGTGCTGCTGCTCGATGAAGAAGACGAACTCGAGGAACCCTTGGGAGACTTGTCGCGCTCCTTATAGCTCTCGACCTCTGCACGGCTGGCCTCTTCGCCAACAGCCCGGATGCTGAGACCGACCTTCTTCTCATCCTGGTTCATCTTGACGATCTTGAACTCATGTTCGGAGTCAACGTCCAGCTGTACCGGCTTGTTATCCGTGCCAACAGCCTCGGACACATGGCACAGACCCTCGACACCTTCAGCAATCTCAACGAAAGCACCGAACTGAGCCGTACGTAGAATCTTGCCCTTGATGACGTCGCCAACGCGATGCTGTGCGAAGAACGTCTCCCAAACATCAGGCTGCAACTGCTTGACGCCTAGCGACAGGCGGCGATTCTCAGGCTCAACGCCCAGAACGATCGCCTTGACCTTCTCGCCCTTCTTCAGAACCTCAGAAGGATGCTTGATCCGCTTGGTCCAGCTCAAGTTCGAGACGTGCACCAAACCATCAATCCCGTCTTCGATCTCGATGAATGCACCGAAGTCGGTCAGGTTGCGAACACGACCCTCAATGATCGCGCCGGTAGGATACTTATCCTCCAGCTGCTCCCATGGATTCTCCTGCAGCTGCTTCATACCCAGCGAGATGCGCCGATCGTTCGGGTTCACGCTCAGAATGATCGTGTCGACCTCATCGCCCGGCTTGACCATCTTCGACGGATGCTTCATCCGCTTGCTCCATGTCATTTCAGACACGTGCACGAGACCCTCAATGCCCTGCTCCAGCTCGACGAACGCGCCGTAGTCAGTAACCGACAGAACACGGCCACGAACCTGCGCACCAATCGGGTAGCGCTCCGTCGCATCAAGCCACGGATCAGGCGTCAACTGCTTGAAGCCCAGCGACACGCGCTGCTTGTCCTTGTCGAACTTCAGAACCTTCACCTGAATCTCGTCGCCGACGTTCACCAGATCACGTGGATGCGTCAACCGGCCCCAGCTCATGTCAGTGATGTGCAGCAGGCCATCAAGGCCGCCCATATCGACGAACGCGCCGTAGTCGGTCAGGTTCTTTACCGTTCCGGTCAGAATGCTGCCCTCTTCCAGAGTCGCGAGCGTAACAGCCTTCTTCGCGTTCTGGTCTTCTTCGAGCAGTTCCTTCCGGCTGATCACAACGTTGCCACGCTTCTTGTTCAGCTTGATGACGCGGACTTCGATCTCCGTGCCGATATAGCCGTCCAGATTGCGCACCGGACGAACCTCAACCTGCGATCCAGGCAAAAATGCCTTGATGCCGATATCGACGGTCAGTCCACCCTTAACACGGCTCAGAACCATGCCCTTGACGGGCGTCTTCTCGTTAGCGGCCTGCTCCAGCTTGTCCCAGACCTTATGGCGAAGCGCCTTCTCGTAGCTGACCAGGTAGCCACCTTCGGGCTCCTCGCGTTCAACCACAACCTCAACAGAATCTCCGGCCTGGAACTTGGACACACCATTGATGTCCAGAACCTGGTCCAGCGGAATCAGACCTTCAGACTTGAGCCCGATATCGACAACGACATGCTTGTCCGTAATCTTGACCACGGTGCCAGTGACGATGACCTCTTCTGCGGTCAGGCTCTGGGCGGCGGCAGCATCAGCGGCCTGCTCGCGGTCGAAATTCGCCAATGCGGCCGCAAAATCGGCTGCATCATAGTCCGGCTCGTCGTGGGCGGCGTCGATTGCAGTGGCTACGTGGCCATGCTCTTCGCTCGCACTGGACGTGTCGTGGGCGGTCTCATGCTGTTGGGTTGAGGTGGATTCAGAAGACAGGGCGGCGTTCTCCGCTGTCGCTTCGGGCGCTAGGACTTCCAGTTCGGTGGTCAGGGGTTTGCTCTCGGCTTGTTCAGGATTATGGTTATCTACCATGTGATTGCGGACTCCGGGATCCAAGGGTACGTTCCGTCTCGGGCGTCGCTTCAGGAACCATCAGCGCTCTGTTTAGGAGGCTGGCTGGTCTTCCATCCCGTAAAAACTCGTCAGGCAGGAATGAACGACATCTAGCAGAGGAGCGGCTGCACTTGGGTCCCCCACGCAGTGGCTCACCTAAAATCATAGAACTTCGAACCCAATACGTCAACAGAACCACCCTCGCGCGACCGGATTTTCACCGCCACGTCATCCATTCCCGTCAAATCGCCCTCCCGCGCACCTCGCACATACCAAACCGCCAGCCAGAACGGATCCACCCGCTATACTCGCCCATATATGGATCGCCTCTGGACCCCTTGGCGCTACAGCTACATCACCCGTGCCGACGAGCAAGCCCGCACCGGCGTCCCTCCTGCGCTCGCCAACTGGCCTGCCGCCGAGGATAAACACTGCGTCTTCTGCAACATGATCGCTGCAACCGATTACGCCATTGCCCACGGCATGCAGCCCGAGATCGCCGAGCAGGCTGCCCGTATCGTCTACCGTGGCCAGCACTGCTTCGTCTGCCTCAACGTCTACCCCTACTCCACCGGCCACGTTCTCATCGTTCCCTACCTCCACCTCGACTCCCTCGCCGCCCTGCCCACCGACGACGCCCACGAGATGATGCTCATCGCTCAGCAAGCCGAGACCGCACTCCGCCACGTCTACCACCCCGACGGTCTCAACTTCGGCCTCAACCTCGGCGAAACCGCAGGCGCCGGCATCGCAGCCCACATCCATCTCCATGCCCTTCCACGCTGGAGTGGTGATACCAATTTCATGACCGTGATCGCCGAAACTCGCGTTCTTCCCGAGGCTCTCGACGTCACCTGGACCAAGTTGCGCGAGGCCTTCAACAATAAGACAACTTCCTCAACACCTGCCTCATCCAATCCCCTATAAACCCAGGCGAAAACTTCGCCCTGATTGAGGGGATCCTATGGCAAATCTACCTAAGTACCCTCCCGCATCTGTCCGGCCGGGCTCATCTTCATCTCGCACAAGCAATAACCGCGATCCAGAGCCACGACCTTACCTCCTCACCCTGCAACTTCGGAAACCTGGTTCTTCAGAGAAGCGCTTTGTTCCTCTTTTTCCCCACGAGTCCGAAGACGCACGCCTCACTGGCTCTACCCGTTCTCTCTACCGCAGGTTGCTGGCCCTGAATCTTCCTGGAGCCAGCCGCGAAATCGAGGTCTCAGCGAAGACCACTATTGTCAGCTCAAAGATAGCCTGAACCTCTGAGCTGCAACCGACATACAAAGTCCACCGCTCACCTATTGAGTTGGCGGGATGAGATAAAGATGCCCCAGCGAAAAGCTGGGGCATCTTTTTACAACAAAATTACATGGACGCGACAGCTCCCTACTCCATCCACTATTCTTCTCACACAACCTGGGACTATACTTGCCACGCTCTCAGAAACATCTCCTGAGAACGGTTCTTCAGTAGCCCGTGGAGGCGACATGACGACCACCTCTGGATCCATCGCAGCTTTGCTGGCCATCGCTCTGTTCGGAACTGCTTCGCGAGCACAGGAAGTCTCCAATCCAATCCAAACCGGAGACAAGACCGAAGCGTCCGCTCCAACGCTCCCGGAATCCTCACCTACACCTAATGGTCCTGCAGGCGTGCGCATCGTCCGCCTCAGCCAGGTGAACGGTGAGGTGGAGTTGGATCGTAAGACCGACCGCGGATTCGAGACGGCATTTACCAATCTTCCTGTCGCACAGAGCCAGCGATTACAGACACACCAGGGAATAGCTGAGGTGGAGTTCGAAGACAACAGTACATTGCGCATCACCCCCAACACTCAGATCGAATTTCCCGCTCTCCAGCGCAGTCCCGCAGGCGCGACAATCACTACCGTCAAGCTATTGACCGGCACTCTCTATGTAAGTCTCGCTGGAACCAAAGGAAACGAGTTCACCGTTACCCTCGGCAACGACACGATCGTCCTCACACCCTCCAGCCACATTCGCATCGACTCGGATGCCTCCAAAGCGAAGCTTTCTGTCTTCAACGGCAGTGTGCAGGTTGCGAACTCGTCAGGCACCACGACGGTGGGCAAAAACAAAGCGCTCGCCTTCGATGCCAACACGCAAGCTCCTCCGATAGTGGCCAAGAATGAAGAACCCGGCGCCTTTGACGAATGGGACAAGAAAGAGATGGACTACCACAATCTCCGCTCCGTCCCGGCAGCGTACGGAGGAGGCTCCTCTCTCTACGGCATCAACGACCTCAACTACTACGGCAGTTTTTCGGATGTGGGAGGATGCGGCTCCATGTGGCGTCCTTACCTTGCCAGCGCAGCCTTTGATCCCTTCGCCAACGGTGTCTGGGCCTGGTATCCCAGTGCTGGCTACTCTTGGGTATCTCCATACCCATGGGGCTGGACTCCATTCCACTACGGCAGTTGGAATTATTGTCCGGGTAGCGGCTGGGGCTGGCAGCCAGGCGGCCAGTGGACCGGCATCGCCAACTATCAGACCGCTCTTAATCCCGCCCGATGCGCGACCTGCCCGAGGCCTCCGCGTGCTCCGGTTGCCGGCCAGTCCACGCTGGTCGTCGTCAATAACAAACCCCTTGCCGTCTCGCGGCTATCCTCATCATCCGACACCTTCGTCTTCCACAAAGACTCCGCGGGTCTTGGAGTGCCTCGCCAATCCTTCGGCAACCTGAATAAGATCTCTTCAGGAGTAGCGCAACACGGCTCCGTATCGACCCCTGCGTTTGTAGCAAATCCGGCTGGCCCTGAACACGGCAACAATGCATGGGCTGGCCACAATGCGGAAGCTCAAAACAGGTCCAACAGCGCATCGACTCACGTCGATCAGAGTTCTCGATCGTCCGGATCTTGGTCGAACGCATCTCACACCTCTTCGTCGGGCCAATCTTCACCCGGCGGCTGGTCAGGTGGATCCCACGCATCTTCGCCATCGCCTTCACCTGCATCCTCTGGTGGACCTGCGCCCGCTGCCAGTGCCCCCAGTCACAAATAAATTCCTCGAATTCGCCGATTGACGCGAACTGAAGAGAAAGTGTGTGCGTAATCCCTTCCATGGCATAAATGCTGGGAAGAGCACCCTTCTTCGAGGAGAAGTCATGCAGTCAATGCTCCAGGACCTTCGTTACGGACTGCGCCAACTGCGTAAATCGCCAGGTTTCACGTTAACGGCCGTGTTGACCTTGGCATTAGGCATCGGAGCAACGACAGCACTCTTCAGCGTCGTCGACGGCGTGCTCCTCAAGCCCCTCGCCTATCGCGACAGCGGCCACCTGGTCGTCGTATGGGAGCGGGTTCGCTATATCGAAAAGCTCTTCCCCTACGTCGGAGCCAATGCCCGGCACGCCGACATCTGGCGTCGCCAGTCCACGGCCTTCACCGACCTCACTCTCTTCCAGCAAGGTTCCACCGGCGTCAGCCTCGGCGTCGATCACCCTCGCCTCGTCGGCAGAATCACCGCCCAGCCGAACCTCCTCGATGTCCTCGGTGTCCAGCCCACTCTGGGCCGCAACTTCCTGCCGGAGGAAGCTGTGGAAGGACACGAGCAGGTCGCCATCATCAGCTGGCATCTCTGGCAAACCCTCTTCAACGGCGACAACGGCATCATCGGAAAGTCCGTTCAAATGGCCGGAACGCCATTCCAAATCGTAGGCGTCCTTCCTCAGAACTTTTACTTTCCCAAGTCGAACGAATTATCACCATCGCCAGTGGCTCGCCAACTCCCCGACAGCGAGATCGTCACCCCTCTCGTGATTGATCCCACTAAAAACTACGGATGGAACAGCGACTACGGCAACTACGTTGCATTCGGCCGCCTCAAGCCCGGCATATCGCTCGCCCAGGCCACGGAAAATCTCAACATCATCGCAGACGATATCGCCCGTCAGATTCCGCCCAATCAAATCGACGGCAACCCGCGCGGCGCGCTCGCCACCTACATCCAGCCGCTCAAAGAAGCCATCGTAGGCCCAACTGCGGCTCGTCTCTGGCTTCTTCTGGCCGCAGTATGCAGCGTTCTTCTCATCGCCTGCGTCAACCTGGCAAACGCCCAGCTCGCCCGGTTTGTGCATCGAGACCGCGAAGTAGCGCTACGCTCTGCCCTCGGCGCATCTTCTGCACGACTCCTGCAAAGTGCTCTAGCCGAAGTCTGCCTTCTTTCCATCGTTGGCGGAACACTAGGAATCGGACTGGCTTTTGCAGCCGTCTATTGGTTCTCGAGGTTCGCGCAGACCGCGATTCCCCGAACGAACTCTATCTCCATCAACTTTGCCGTGCTTGCACTCTCTGTCCTGCTGACCGTCGGAGCATCAATCATCTTTGGAGTACTTCCGGCCCTGCGAGTCCTCCACATCAAGCCCCAGCAGGCCCTGCAAGGACTTGGTCGCGCATCCGGATCTCGCCGAAGCAACCTGTTGCGACGCTGGCTCGTCGGAGCGCAGGTGTTTTTCTGCACAACGTTATTGGTCGTCTCAGGACTCTTCGCCAAAAGCCTGATTCGTCTCTCCACATTCGACAAAGGCTTCTCGACCGACCACGTCGTTGCAGCGGATGTCGTCCTTCAAGGCAAGGCCTTCACGGAAAAAGCTCGCGCCACCTTCGACGACGGAGTTCTCGAAAAACTGCGTGCGATTCCCGGAGTGCAATCGGCATCCATAGTCAGCGCGATGCTGCTGGAGGGAGAGACCTGGCTCGATGGTATTTCGCCCACCGGCCAACCCGACCAGCGAAGCGCCATCGCCAACTATCGATTTATAGGCCCTGACTACTTCGCATCGTTGCAGGAACGAGTCATCGAAGGCCGCGCCCTCAACGACCACGACCGCGGAACCAAAAATGCAGTGATCTCGGAAACCACAGCCATGGCGGTATGGCCGAATCAGGATCCGGTCGGCCGCCAGTTCACCCACAACGGACAAGCCACGACTATAGTTGGCATCGTCGCTGACGCACACAATAACTCGCTACGATCCGCACCGGTCAACATGGTCTATCTGCCCTATTGGGACGACCCTCCCAGGAGCGCCTACTTCCTCGTGCGGGGTTCGCAAGATCCATCCCTTCTCATAGGAGCTGTGCGCACCGCTATCTGGAACTACAATCCCGACGTCACAATCGCCCGCGTTCATACTCTGGATTCGCAGGTAAGCGATTCGCTCGCACCCGAACATCTCCAGACCACCATCTTCGTTGCATTTGGCGGAGCCGCGCTTCTCCTTGCCCTTCTCGGCATCTACGGAACGTTGAGCTACTCCGTCGAAGCCCGCACGCAGGAAGTAGGCATTCGCATGGCCTTAGGAGCAACACGCCAGAGCGTCTATCGGCTGATGCTGGGAACGATCGTTGCGCCAGTCCTCACCGGCCTTGCCCTGGGCTGGATCGCGAGCCTCAGCATCGGCAAAAGCCTCGCAGCGCTGCTCTATGGAACATCTCCCAGCGATATATCTGTGGTTCTACCCGTAATCGTCATCTTCGCCGTCGCCGCCGGAGCCGCAACATTCCTGCCGTGCAAACGCGCAGCCGCAATTGAGCCCATGGAAGCCCTCCGAACGGACTAAAGGAACTCTCGGCAACGGTGTAAAGACCGAAGAGCAACCCATCAATCAGCCGTATGGGCCTTGATGTAGTTCCTCAGCGCAAGATTTGTATCCATGGCCTTCTGTACTCCGTTGTCCATCATCCGCAACCAGGCCGATGCTGGCTCCTTCTGCTCCGTCATGCTCAGCAGATAGCTGGTTTGCACAATGATCTCCAGCGCATTGCTTAGCTCATGCGCCAGCTTGCGAATCTCGACAGCAATATCTTCGGGGATACATTCGGCATCAGCTGGCGCCTGTGGTTTGTTCGTAGAGTCTGTCATCATTGGGTCATTTCGCATATCTCGAAGGTAGACGTGCTCGAACGCAGATAAGTCTACGCAGCCTGCGCCAGAATTGACAGCGCACGCCAGCTTTGAAACACTAAAGACTCGCGGTTAGCGTGTCCGGCCTTGGCCGACGCGACCACCGTGCCGTAGTGGCGGAATTGGCAGACGCGCATGGTTCAGGTCCATGTACTCGCAAGGGTGTGGGGGTTCGAGTCCCCCCTTCGGCACCAAAGTTCAAAAGGAGCACTCTTTAGAGTGCTCCTTTTTTTCGCTCGCCGTAGAATGGCTATATGCCGACCCAGCTCGACCAGATCCTCGCGCATACCCACCTCCAGGTAAACTCCCGTAAGGCCGCCGCCGACTACGGTGAGCTAGAGCGCAGAGCCGCCCTCCACACTCCCCGCGGATTCACCGCAGCCCTCCGCGCCGCCGCCGAAAAAGGCCCCGCAATCATCTCCGAAATCAAGAAGGCCTCCCCCTCCAAAGGCCTCATCCGCAAGGATTTCTACCCAGCAGACCTTGCCCGCGGCTTTGAATCCCACGGCGCCGCGGCCCTCTCCGTCCTAACCAACGAGGAATTCTTCCAGGGCTCCCTCGACGATCTCCTCGCTGCCTCCGCTCAGGTCCGCATCCCCTGTCTTCGCAAGGACTTCATCCTCGACCCCTTCCAGATCCTCGAAGCCCGAGCCGCCCACGCCGACGCCATCCTCCTCATCGTCTCTGCCCACACCGACGCCACCCTCAGCGATCTTCGAGACGAAGCCCACAGCCTTGGCCTGGACGTCCTCTGCGAGACCCACGACCGTCAGGAGCTCCAGCGCGCCATCGACCTCGGCTTCGACCTCATCGGCGTCAACAGCCGCGACCTCCGAACCTTCACCGTACGTCCCGAAGTTTTTCTGGAACTCGCCCCCTGGATGCCTCGCCAGGCCGTCATGGTCGCAGAAAGCGGCCTCCGAACCTCCGACGATCTCGTCAAACTTCGCGGCGTAGGCTACAACGCCTTCCTCATCGGCGAAACACTCATGCGCCAGCCCGATCCAGCCGCCGCCCTCGCCCTCCTCCTCGATCGCGAGTACTCCAAAGAACACTAACCATGTGGATCAAAATCTGCGGCAACACCAATCTCAATGATGCCCAACTAGCCGCCGAGCTAGGCGCCGACGCGCTGGGCTTCATCTTCGCCGAAAGCAAGCGTCAGGTCACCGCCGCCGAAGTCGCCCGCATCACTCCCCACCTTCCGCAACACATCGAGCGCGTAGGCGTCTTCGACTCCCACAACGCCGACGAGATCGCCGCCATCACACGCGAAGCCGGCCTCACCGCCATCCAACTCCACGGCGGAGTCGATCAGCAACTAATCCATCGCCTGAACGAAATCTTCGAAGATCGAGTGAAACTCATCCAGACCATCCACTGGACAATCGAATCCAAAGACAGCGCCGCAACCGTAGCCTCACAGCTCAAGGAAATACATCGCGCAGCTATAGTGGGAAGAGTCCTCATCGACTCAAAAGTGGGTCAGGCAGGCGGCGGAACCGGCGTCAGCTACGACTGGAAAGCAGCCAAAGCCGTTCTCACAGAAAACGCCAACGGCCTCAGCATTATCGTCGCCGGAGGCTTGCACCCGGACAACGTCGCCGAAGCCATTCACGGCCTCACACCCTGGGGAGTAGATGTATCCAGTGGGGTGGAGAGAGAACCAAGGGAGAAAGATTCAGCAAAACTCGCCGCCTTCATCAAAAACGCCCGGCAGGCCAGCCAGCAAAACCAGCGCGCATCCTAGTGGTGCGGCGCGACCTCATGCACGTGCGCCTTTGGGACGCGGCTACGAACTACCTGCGGCCGCATATGAGCTCCACTCGTCGTCGGCCGTGCAAAAGCCAACGCTGGAGCAAGCATAAGCGACATCGCGATCAAAGCTTTTAATCTCATAATGGGCCCTTCTGCTACCTACATCTATAGGACGCGCAGAACCACCACGCGGATTCATTTTTGCCGCCAACTTCTACCCCGAAAAGCGGCCGGAATCCATCCCCAAAACGGGGCATACCAAGGCAGTATGACCCAAAACCCTTTTCCTGTCACCCAAATCCGCAGCCGGGGACCCCAATCGTAAACGGCAGCCCCAATCAGGGCTGATCCACCTTCATCCCTAACTCCTTGACCAGGAATGCATACTGATCCACAGCCAACTCCACCCGCTTGCTCAGCGGCATTCCACCCCCATGCCCGGCCCGCGTCTCTACACGAATCAGCACTGGATTCGGCCCCACCTGAGCCGCCTGCATCGCCGCAGCAAACTTGAAGCTGTGCGCCGGAAACACCCGGTCATCATGATCCGCAGTCGTAATCAGCGTAGGAGGATACGCAACCCCGGCCTTCACGTTATGCAGCGGCGAATACTTATAAATCGCCGCAAACTCCTCCGCATTCTCCGACGGAGCCCCATAGTCCGCCTTCCACGCCCACCCAATCGTGAACTTATCGAACCGCAGCATATCCATCACACCCACCGCAGCTAGCACCGCACCAAACAACTCAGGCCGCTGAATCTCACTAGCCCCCACCAGCAGCCCGCCGTTGCTTCCACCCGAGATCGCCAGCTTCGGCGTAGACGTGTACTTGTTCGCAATCAACCACTCCGCTGCGCCAATAAAGTCATCGAACACATTCTGCTTCTTCAGCTTCATGCCACCCTGATGCCAATCCTCACCATACTCTCCCCCGCCACGCAAACTAGGCTGCGCATACACTCCACCCATCTCCATCCACAACACATGCGACGCCGAAAACTCCGGCAGCAGCGAGATGTTGAACCCACCATACCCATACAGCAGCGTAGGATTCGTCCCATCCAGCTTGAGCCCCTTCTTGTAGCTCAAAAACATCGGCACCTTCGTCCCATCCTTGCTCGTATAAAACACCTGCTTCGTCTCATACAGCGCAGGATCGAACTTCAACTTCGGTTGCCGATAAAGCGAAGTCTTCCCCGTCTTCATATCCAGCCGATAGATCGTTCCCGGCGTCGTAAAGTTCGTGAACTGGAAGAACGTCTCCTTATCCTCACGCTTGCCGCCAAACCCCGCCGCAGTCCCAATCGACGGCAGAGTCATCCGCTCCATCAGCTTCCCATCACGCGAATGAAACTCCACCAGACTCTGCGCATCGGCCAGATAGTTCGCGATCAGCGTGTCATGAACCATCGACACACCGTCCAGCTTGTTCTTCGTCTCGGGAATCACTGTCTTCCAATCCGCTCGCTCCGGATGCTTCAGATCAATCGCGATCACCTTCCCATTGGGAGCATCCAGCGTCGTATGCACCCAGAACAACGTGCCGTCGTTATCGATTGGCTGGTACACCGCATCCGCCACCGTCACCAGCTTGATCACAGCCGCATCTGGATGCTCCAGGTCTTTCACCCAAAGCTCATTATTCGGACTCGTCCCCTTCGTCATATAAAGCAGCAGATAACGCCCGTCATCCGTCACCTGAGCCCCAACGTTCAGCTCCTTGTCATCCGGACGATCGAAGACCAGCTTGTCCTCACTCTGCTTCGTCCCCAGCTTGTGAAAGAAGACCTTGTGATAGTAGTTCGCCGCCTTCAGAGCATCCGCCTTAGGAGCGTCATACCCCTCATAGAAAAACCCGCTCCCATCCTTCAGCCACGCCGCCCCGCTGAACTTCGACCACTCGACCAAATCAGGCAGATCCTTACCCGTCGAAACATCGCGTACATGCCATTTCACCCAATCGCTGCCTGCATCGGCAATCGAGTAAGCCGCCAGCTTCCCATCATCCGTAATGCTCAATCCACTGATCGCAACCGTCCCATCAGCCGACATCGTATTCGGATCCAGCAGCACCTTCGGCTCGCCTGTCAGCCCTTCCTGCCAGTAGATGACGTTCTGGTTCTGCAACCCCTCGTTGTGCGAGTAGAAGTACCGCGTTCCCCGACGCGCAGGAGCCGTATACCGCTCAAAGTTCGTCAGCTCCATCAATCGGCTCAGCATCTTCTCGCGGCTAGGCACCGTCGCAAGATACTGCTGTGTCAGCACGTTCTCCGCATCCACCCATTGCTTCACCTCGGCCGAGTCCACGTCCTCCATCCACCGGTAAGGATCTCTCACCTTCGTCCCGAAGTAGTCATCCACCTGCTCTACCGTGTGGGCCTTGGGATACTCAGGCCTGGCGCCCTTATCGCCGGACGCGCCAGCAGCATGAGACATCGTTAAATCGGTGGAAAGCAGTGCAGCAGCAAGTATCGGTTTCATCAGTCGCATTCTCTCAGTACTCCGGCAGAAGAGTACTTACTCCCGCCGCTACGAGAATATCGTGAATTGCGCACTGTCATCTTGCGAACCTCAGCGAGAAGGGCTATAACAATCCCCTCTTCCAATGGGCCCCTCACAACAAATTTGAAATCCGAAGGAGTGCTGTTATGGCCAAATCGAAAAAGGCCTCAAAGAAACATACTGTCACATCCCCGGCGCTCTCAACCCGCAAGGTCGAGAGATTCGGCTGGGTTCCTGACCTTCCCGATCAACGCGACTTCCTCTACGCCGCACCCGCGCCGTATCAGGCCAATACCCCAAAGAGCGTCGATCTCCGCAAACAATGCCCCCCTGTTTACGATCAGGGCCAACTCGGTAGTTGCACCGCCAACGCCATCGCCGCAGCCATTGAGTTCGATCAGATAAAAGCCAGCCTGACCGAATTCACGCCATCGCGCCTCTTCATCTACTACAACGAGCGCTCCATGGAAGGCACCATCAACTCCGACGCAGGCGCACAGATCCGCGACGGCATCAAGAGCGTCGCGACCTTGGGTGCTCCCCCCGAATCCGACTGGCCGTACAACATCGCAAAGTTCACCCAGAAGCCGCCGAACGCCGCCTACACCGATGCCAAACAGCATCTCGTCGTCCTCTATCAGCGACTCATTCAGGAACTCAACACACTCAAAGGCTGCCTTGCCTCTGGTTTCCCCTTTGTGTTCGGCTTCACCTGCTACGAATCCTTCGAGAGTAAGGCTGTAGCCAAATCCGGTATTCTCCCCATGCCCGGATCCGGCGAAAAAGTCGTAGGTGGTCACGCAGTCGTCTGCGTCGGTTACGACGATGCCTCCCGCATGTTCTGGGTCCGCAACTCCTGGGGCAAGAGCTGGGGTGTCAAAGGCTACTTCAAGATGCCCTACTCCTACCTCATCAACCCGCGCCTGGCCTCGGACCTCTGGACCATCCGCAGCGTGCAGTAGCCATCACCCCTTCATCACAGCGACCGGGAACGACGCTGTCTTCCCGGTCGAGCTTTTCTCCCACGCACGCACCGACTCAAACCGCAGCTCGCACCGTCCCTCAGCCTTCGCTGCAAACACCCACACCCTCTCTCCACCAGCACCCGGCACGCCCGAACCCGGCTTCGCCTCATCGTCCTCGACAGCAAGAATCCCCGCACAATCCCCACCCACCTGCCATCGATACCCCGTAGTCCTGTTTTCCGGCAAAGTAATCCGAACCCGCTCCCCAACCTGCATCGTGACAGGCCGACCCGCCGCCGCTTCATCCAGCTCAATCATCGCCGCACCTCGCGTGCATCCCTGCACCGCGCCCAACGCAAGCACGCCTAAGAAGGTCGCTCCCGCAAACCCGCTCCACCATCCGGTCGCACCAGAATGATAGTCCACACTCACAGCGCTCCATATCCTTCGTTCCAAACTTATGTCATCCTGACCGAAGTGATGTCTCTATCAAACCTCCGACCCTTTCTTTCTCTTCTCCTGGCCGCCACCGCCCTTGCCCAATCCCCCCAGGACAACCAGCCCTACACCCTCAAGACCCAATCCAACGTCGTCCTCGTCCCCACCACCGTCGAGACCAAGCACGGCGACATCCTCTACACCCTCAAGCCCGAGCAGTTCGTCGTCGAAGACAACGGCGTCCCCCAAACCATCCACCTCGACCAGGACACCGATGCCCTCGGCCTCTCCCTCGTCGTCGTCATCCAATGCAGTCGCTCCGCCATCATGGAGTTCGCCAAATTCCGCGGCCTCCTCACCATGATCGACGCCGTAGCCGGTGACGCCCCACGCGAAGTAGCCGTCGTCACCTACGGCTCCACCCCCGAGCTCCTCGGCGACTTCTCCGCCGACCCTGCCGCCGCGGCCCACGCCCTCTCCCAGCTCGAGCCCTGCGACGACGACCCCAACGCCGCCACCCTCGATGCCGTAGCCTACGCCACCGGCCTCCTCGAAGCCCGTCAGAACCACTACCGCCACGCCATTCTCCTCATCAGCGAGACCCGTGACCACGGCAGCGAGATCAAGCCCGCCAAAGTCATCGCTGCCCTCGGCCGCACCAACACCGTCGTCGACTCCGTAGCCTTCGGCCCCGGCAAAACCGAGATCCTCAACGACCTCCACTACGGCGGAGGCAGCGGTCCCTTCGGCCTCCTCATCATGGCCGTCAACGCCATCAAAAAGAACGCAGCCCACGAGCTGGCCTCCCTCTCCGGCGGCGAATACATCAACTTCAGCACCCAAAAGGGCTTCGACAACGGCCTCCACCAGCTCTCCAACCACATCCACAACTACTACCTCATCAGCTTCCAACCCCACGCCGAAGCGAACGGCGCTCCAGCTCCCGGCATGCACTCCATCCGAGTAAAAATCCCCGACTACCCTGACGCCAAAATCCGCTCCCGCGAAAGCTACTTCAGCGGCACTCTCGACACCATCCCGCCAGAAGCCCAGTAACAACCCCGATTCAGGGGCTAAACTACGCTCCGAATTATTAAAAATCCAAAAAAACAGTATCCGCACACCGAAGCGGGTAATTCTAGGTGGCTTGGACGCATCTGAAAACAATGTCCGAACAAGCGCCGGGCTGTCGATCTGGCGCGCCTGTACGTTTGGCAGGATAATGAACGGCGCAGCGAATAACCTCGTCTACTCGTCGCGGCTGCGCGCGTTTTTCGGGCCACGCACAACTCCTGATTCGTGATCTGGCAAGAGCCTTGGAGGAATCAATGGCACAAGCCGCAGCAGAACAGCGAAGACTTAAGGAAGCCGGCCAAAAACTTGTCCCCTGGAAGAAGTGGGGACCCTACCTCAGTGAACGGCAGTGGGGGACAGTCCGAGAAGATTACAGCGACAACGGAAACGCCTGGGACTACTTCACACACGATCAGGCGAGATCGCGGGCGTATCGCTGGGGCGAAGACGGCCTGGCGGGAATCTCAGATGACCATCAGGTCCTGTGCTTCGCGATTGCCCTGTGGAATGGCAAGGATCCAATTCTGAAGGAACGGCTCTTCGGGTTGACGAACAGCGAAGGCAATCACGGCGAGGATGTAAAGGAGTACTACTTCTACCTGGACAGCACGCCGACACACTCGTACATGAAGTATCTGTACAAGTATCCGCAGGCGGCCTACCCGTATGAGGACCTGATCAGGACGAACCGCGAACGTGGGCGAGGTAAGCCCGAGTACGAGTTGTTGGATACGGGTGTGTTTAACGAAGACCGTTACTTCGACGTGTTGGTCGAATACGCGAAGGCCGGTGCGGAGAGCCTCGAAATTAAGATCAGCGTGTCGAACCGCGGACCAGAGGCAGCGACGCTGCATCTATTGCCAACGCTGTGGTTTCGAAATACGTGGATGTGGTCAGACGCAGGCAGCAAACCGGTGTTGAAGGGCGCACAGCACAAGGGGTTCAGCGTAATCACGGCCCACCACACTGACCCGGTCTTTCAGGAGTCGCTGGCTGACTACGGCTTGTACTGCGAGGGAGACGCCCCGCTCCTGTTTACCGAGAATGAGAACAACAACGAAAAATTGTTCGGAACCCGGAATGCTTCTCCGTATGTCAAGGATGCCTTTCACAACTACATCATTCACAACCAGAAGGAGGCAGTGAATCCCGCGCTCGAGGGAACAAAGGCGGCTCCTTATTACACGCTGAATGTTGGGCCGGGAAAGACGGAGGTTGTGCGTCTGCATCTCGGACGGGCCGTCGCGGAGCTGGAGGCGCGGCCGTTTGAGCACTTCGACGGAGTATTCGCAGCGCGGCTGAAGGAGGCAGATGAGTTCTACGACGGGATCACGCCGGAAAAGGTAAAGGCCGATCCGGATCGCGCGATGGTCATGCGCCAGGCGCTGGCCGGAATGCTCTGGAGCAAACAGTATTTCTACTACGACCTGAATGTCTGGCTAAGAGAGCACAAGGTAGCGCCGACAAGCTCGCCGGAGATCAGACAAAGAGTCCGGAACGGCGAGTGGTTCCACATGTACAACAACGACATCATCTCGATGCCCGACAAGTGGGAGTATCCCTGGTACGCAGCGTGGGACCTGGCGTTTCATATGCTCGCATTCCAGACTGTGGATCCGGATTTTGCCAAATCGCAGCTGATGCTCATACTGCGAAACGATTATCAACATCCGAATGGTCAAGTACCGGCGTACGAGTGGAACTTTGGCGATACGAATCCACCCGTCCATGCCTACGCCACGATGCAGATTTACCTGAGCGACAAAGAGAAGAACAATGGCCAGGGCGATCTGCAGTTTTTAACCTACGCATTTTCGAAACTGCTGGTGAACTTTACATGGTGGCTCAACAGAAAGGACCGCGCAGGGAACAATCTGTTTGAGGGCGGCTTCCTCGGCCTGGACAATATCGGCGTCTTCGACAGGAGCGCACCGATCCCAGGCGGTGGACACCTGGAACAGGCCGACGGAACCGCATGGATGGTGTTCTTCAGTCAGCAAATGCTGCGGATTGCAGTGGAACTCGCGCTGAACTATCCCGTTTTCGAGGAGTTCGCGATTAAGTTCTTCGAACACACAATGTGGATCGCCGGAGCGATGGACCGGATGGGCAACGCTCAGGACAAGATGTGGAATGAGGAGGATGGTTTTTTCTACGATGTCCTGCGGATGCCGGATGGACATGCATTTCAGATGAAAGTGCGATCAATGGTAGGACTGCTGCCATTAACTGCAGTGGCGATCTTTGAGGAAGATATCCTGGAGAAGCTGCCGACGTTTCGCGAGTATGCAAAGAACTTTTTGATGAGGCATCCGGAGCTGGCGACGAACCTTCACATGCCGTCCGCCCCGGGAGTCGCTGGGAGACGCTTGCTGTCCACGGTGAACGAAGACAAGCTGCGGCAAATTCTGACGAAGATGCTGGACGAGAAAGAATTCTTCGGCCCCTATGGGATTCGCGCACTCTCGCTCTACCACCGAGACCATCCGTTTGAGTTCGACATGGGGGGGCAGAAGTCTTCGGTGGGATATCTTCCTGGAGATTCAGACAGCGGAATGTTCGGAGGAAACTCGAACTGGAGAGGCCCGGTGTGGATGCCGGTCAACTTCCTGCTATATACCTCGCTGATGCGGCTAGGAGCCTACTACGGCGACGCATTCACAATTGAATGCCCGACGGGCTCGGGAAATCTGATGACCCTGTTCCAGGTAGCCAAGGAGCTGGGAGAGCGGCTGATCGGAACCTTCGTCAAAGATGGCTCAGGTAAACGGCCCGTGTTTGGAGACGTGGCAAAGTTTCAGACTGATCCGAACTGGCGCGACAACGTACTGTTCTACGAGTACTTCCACGGCGACACCGGAGCCGGCGTTGGAGCCAGCCACCAGACCGGATGGACGGGATGCGTAGCGCGCATCATTCAGGGGAATGGAGCCTTCAAGGAGGAAGACCTCCTCGAGCGTGATGTTGAACGGCGCGCGATCAGGCTTGGACAAGGTCAGAAGGTCGACACGACGAGCGCTGCAATCACAAAGCCGTGAGAGTCTTTGCTGAAAGGAATTCGAGTCCTAAAAAAGGGACGCCCCAATTAATCTGGGGCGTCCTTTGAAAACCGCTACAGCAAAAACAACTACTCAACAACCGGCAGGCTGATAAAGCTCGCCGTACCTGGAGCACCCCAGACACGCTGCGTAGCCTTCTGATAATCCGCTGGCTTCGCATCGAAGATATTCGACACAAAAGTCTGCGGATTCCGGTCGTACAGCGGAAACAGCGTTGACTGCACCTGCACCATAATCCGGTGCCCCGGCTGGAAGACGTGGTTCACATTCGGCAGATCGAACTTCACCAGCTCCGGCTCATTCGGTTTGAACGCCTCTGGATGTTCGAAGCTCTTGCGATACCGCCCGCGGAAGATATCCAGCGATATCGGCAGCTCATAGCCGCTCATCGGCGCCGTCACTGTCGCATCGTCCGGATACACGTCGATCACCTTCACGACCCAGTCGCTGTCAGTACCGCTGGTCGAGGCATAAAGGTTCACCTCAGGAACGCCGCTCACTCGCGTCGCCGCAGTCAGTGGATCGGACACGTAGGTCAGCACGTCGGGTCGGTCATCAACAAAGCGCTGATCCTGCACCAGCCATGTCTGCCACGTGCCCACATCTCCCGTCCGCGGCAAGAACGGCACCGGCTTCGCGGGATCGGAAACATATTCCGCGAACTTGTTGCCGCCGGCAGCAGGCGCGTCGAACGACAATTTCCCATCGGCCTTCAGATACAGCGGCTTCGACTTGCTCGCGCACCCCGCGTCACAGCTCAGAGGCCACTTCTGCAAGCGGTCCCAGTGATCCTCGCCCGAGTTGTAGATCAGCACTGGCGGAGTGTTGGCCTTCGGTGCACCCTCCCTCAGATACTGGTCCATAAACGGGAACATCACTGAGTTGCGAACGTCCGCCGTCGTGTCGCCGTCCCACGTGAACGGCCCCATCACGTGCCCTTCACGGTTGATCTGGCTGTGGAACCACGGCCCAATCACCAGGAAGTTCTTATCGTTGTTCTTATCCTGCGACTCCCACTGCTTGTAGGCATGGTTCGCGCCATACATGTCCTCTTGGTCCCACAGTCCCTGCAGCCACATCGTCGGAACCGTCAGCGGCGTCTTGCCGATCAGCCTGTCCAGACCTTGGCTCTGCCAGAAGCCGTCGTACGCAGGATGCGCCTCTACCGTCTTCCAATAAGGCAGTTGATCGTGACCCAGCGAGCGCGCGAAGTTGCCCGCCGAGCCCTTTTCAAGGAAGTTCACATAGTCATCATGGTGCTCATGCAGAACCCTCGGCCCAGCGCCGCGCGCAGCCGTCTGCGAAGTGAAATAGTCCAGCATGCGCTGCCGGAACGCGCCGTAGTGGAACCAGTCGTCGCCCATCCAGCCATCAACCATCGGGCTCTCGGGAACGGCAACCTTCAACGCCGGATGTGGATGTAGCAACGCCATCACCACCGTGTAGCCCTCGTACGACGAGCCGATCATGCCCACCCGGCCATTGCTCTCCGGCAAATTCTTCGTCAACCACTCGATCGTGTCGTAAGCGTCCGTCGTGTCGTCCGCGCCCGTCGGGTTGTACGGTCCAACCGGCGGCGGCGTCATCAGGTACACACCCTCCGATCCATACTTGCCGCGAACGTCCTGATAGATGCGGATGTACCCAGCCTTCACAAAAATCTCATCGGACAAGCCCAGCTCATCGATCATATGAGGCGACTCTGCCTTCGCTGCAGCCCCTCGCCCTCCACGTCCTGCCGCCGCAGCAGCAGGTGGTCCGGTAGGCACCGGCGCACTGCCCGCAGTTGCACGCGCAGCCGAAGCGCGGGCCGCAGCGTTGTAGCACGTCCGCGTCATCACGATCGGAGCATTCTTCGCACCCTTCGGAATCACGATCACGGTGTACAGCTTCACGCCGTCGCGCATCGGAATCATCTCCACACGCTTCTCGTAGTCGAACTCCACCTTTGGCGCTTTGTAAGGCGTCCGTTCAGGTGGCGTAAAGCTCGCCGGAATATCGTTTACGACTGGCTTCTCTTGCGCGATGGATGGAAGACTGCACAAGGCAACAGCTAGCCCTGTAACTGCAACATGGCAGAACGATCTCATAGAACTTTTTTCCTTGGAGCCCTCCTGGTGACGGGCCGATGAAAGTTTTAGAAACTATACCATCGCGCAGAAAGCCGCACGAGGCTTGAAGATCAGAACGTCACGCTCTCCATGCCTCCGTCAACGAACCCGCGTCTGCAACACGCCGCGCATGAAAATCTCCTGCACTTCTACTTTTGTATTTGACAGTCGTTCCCCACATCAGGCTAAATGTTGTCGTTATTTAGTCCGCTCTACAAACATAATCTAAAACCTTGAAGACATTCGTTTGTCTAACGAATCTCTTCTCATGCTCCGCCTCGGCTGCGACATCGCAGAACCGCGCCCGGACGTCTCCCCGCACACACAATAAAAAGTCCTAACAGGAGTAATGATCCGATGAGAACTTCACGCAGAGTCGTTGCCGCATTTCTCGCAATGGTCGCACTTATCTTTTGCAGCTGCCCTATAACCCAGGCCCAGACCACACCCTTCAAGCATCCCGGCGTTCTCGTCAGTCAGGCCCAACTCGACTACATCAAGACCATGATCGCGGCGCACACCGAGCCCTTCTACTCTGCATTTCTCAAAGCGCAAAACAGCAACATCGGCCAGCTCAACTACCAGATTCAGGGCCCACCGGCGACCGGCATCATCGAGTGCGGCCCCACCTCGAATCCCAACTTCGGCTGTTCAGCCGCCGACAATGACTCTAGCGCCGCCTATCTCCAGGCCCTCCTCTGGTACATCACCGGCAATCAGACTTACGCCAACAACGCCATCGCCATCCTCAACACCTACGGCTACAACCTCAAGGGCTATACCAACTCCAACGCCCCACTCCAGGCCGCATGGGACTCAGAAAAATTTCCCCGCGCTGCTGAGATCATCCGCTACACCAACGCCGGATGGGCCGCTGCCGACATCCAGCAGTTCAAGACCATGCTCTCCACCGTCATCCTGCCCGGCATCATCAACGGCTCGACCTCCAACGGCAACTGGGAGATCAGCATGATCGAGGGCATGATCAACATCGGTATCTTCAACGACGACGTCGCGACCTTCAACAAGGGAGTCCTCTACTGGAAGCAGCGCATCCCGGCCTACTTCTACTACCACACCGACGGCGCTGCACCCGTACCTGCTCCTCGTGGCACTGCAAGCTGGTACGGACAGACCGTCTTTGACTCACGCGTCGACGGCATCTCGCAAGAGACCTGCCGCGACTTCGGCCACGCCCAGTACGGCATCTCCGGCGCACTCGACGCCGCCGAGACCGCGCGCATCCAGGGTGTTGACCTCTACAATGACGCCTCCAGCAACGCTCTACTCCGCCTCACCTCAGCACTTGAGTTCAATGCGAAGTACCAGCTCGCCAACTCCTCCACCGTGCCCAGCTACATCTGCGGCGGCACCGTCACCCTGCAGGTCTACCCCACCGACGAGATCGGCTACAACAACTACCACAACCGTCAGGGCCTCGACCTTCCGCTGACGATCCAGTACCTCAATCAGGTCATCCGTCAGCTCGCCAACCCCACCGAGTACCACATCATGGTCTATGAAACCCTTAGCCACGGTGGCGACGCCTCGTTTCTGCAGCCCTTCCTCATGCGCAGCCCCTCGACCGCAGCATCGATCCGCGGCGGTAGCAGCACCACCTTCACCATCAACATCATCCCCGGCAGCGACCCGAACCCCACCGTCGCCTTCAACGTCAGCGGACTCCCCGCAGGCGTAACCTACAGCTTCAGCCCATCGACGGTCACCGGCGCTGGCTCATCCACCTTCACCATCACCGCCGACTCCACGACAGCCTCAGGCGTCTATCCACTCACCGTCACCGGCATAGGTGCCACCGCTACGGAGACCTCCAACCTTCCCCTCACCCTCACCGTCAACGCGGCCTCCTCCGACTTCACCATCGCCGCCTCACCCTCAGTCATCACAGCAGTCGCCGGCGATATCGCGAACTTCACAATGACCTTCGCGACATCCACCAGCTATCTGGGAAATGTCGCTCTCAGCGTAACCGGCGGCCTTCCTGCCGGAGCGAGCGCGACCTTCTCCTCGCCCACCATCGGCAGCGGAGCCCCAACCTCAACCTTGTCCGTGGCAACCCTCGGCACAACCACACCCGGAGCCTATCCCATCACGGTCTCCGCAACCGACGGCTCCACCACCCACTCAACCACTGCGCTGCTCATCATCAACTCGCTGAGCAACGCCTGCATCCAGCAACTCGGCAACAACTGGATCAGCGGCACCATTCCCACCCAGACCGGAACCTTTACTGCTGAATGGGATGCAACCCCCTCCACAGCGCTCAACAACTCCAACGTCGGCCTCTCCCTCGGACCGCAGTCAGCCTTCACTGGCCTTGCGATCGCAGGACGCTTCAATCCAACCGGCCAGATCGACGCGCGCAGCGGCGGAGCCTTCGTAGCCGCCAACACCATCAACTACGTAGCCGGTCTGAAGTATCACTTCCGCGCCGTCGTCAACGTCCCGGCAAATACCTACTCCATCTACGTCACGCCGTTCGGACAGAGCGAGCTCACCGTCGGCACCAACTACGCCTTCCGCACCGAGCAGAAGGGCATCACCAGCCTCAATTACTGGGACGCCATCTCTCAAGTCGGAACCGTCCAACTCTGCAACCTCGTAATCGATACGCCTCCCACCCAAGGCACGGTCCAGTTGGTAACAACCGCTGTCTTGAACCTGTTGGGCGACGGCACCTACGAAGCAACCATCACCGTGAAGAACAACGGCACAGGCACAGCACCTGCTGTGCAGCTGACAGGAGCGACGCTGGGCACCGCAGCCGGTTCGCCCCTACCCGTGGCGCTGGGCGACATTCAGCCCGGATCCTCGGCCATCACAGCCGTCGTCTTCCCATCCTCAGCCGGTGCACCAGGAACGGCAGCAGCGGAGCGTTACACAGGAACCTACACCGGCGGAACCTTCGGCGGCAGTATCCGTGCAACTCTCCCCGGCGGCAAATAAACCACTACATCTACAACTAGCGAAACCTTAGACCAAAGGAATAAATGATGAAGAAAACGGCCCTTATCCTCTCAATGTTTGTGCTCGCAGTGCTTCTGCTGGTCATGCCAGCCTCGGCGGACACGATCAGCCTCGTCCTCAGCAACCCGGTGCAGTCCGCTGTACCGGGTTCTACCCTGTGGTTCGACGCCACAGTCTCAGCCCCGCTCTCAAACGCAGCGACGGTCTACCTGAACAGCGACGACTTCGGCATCACCGGCACAAGCACCATCGACGACTCCGGCTTCCTGTCCTACTTTGTCAGCGTTGATCCCGGCGAAACTCTGACAGCAAACCTGTTTTCCGTCACCCTACCGCCTGACCTCGCAGTCGGCGTCCCCTACAACGGATTCTTCACCCTCGTCGGAGGCGGTCCAAACGACTTCAACAATCTCGTCACGGTCGACTTCCAGATCAACACTGTCCCCGAACCCGGCACCTGGGTCCTGCTCGCAACCGGCCTCGGCGCCCTCGCGATGGCGATCTTCGGTCGTCGTTCTCTGGCTCAAACAGCCACAACCTAGACAAGACAAACCTGCAAATCAAAGGGGGCTTCGGCCCCCTTTCTCTTTTTCGTGCCTCAAATCTGTTGATGCTGTTTATTTACCATGGTACATTGGTATCAATGAGCGAGCGAAAAGAACCAAAAGACGTCCTCGAGATCGAACGAGTTCAAACCGGTGTTCGCATCGAGAAACGTCTGCTGAAAGTCCTGAAGGCTATCGCGGAACTAAAAGACATGAGCCTGGGAGATCTGCTCGAAGGCATAGTCCTGCACGCCTTCGAAGGCAAACCCCCTTTCTCTGCCAAGACATTGGAAGACATTGACCAGTTCCGAAAGCTCTACGGAATGACGCTTCGTGCGTCCGACAGCCACCATTTGAAGGAGCGCAAATGACCCCGTCCACAATCATCTTCGCGATGGTAATCCTAAGCGCGACCAACCTGCGAGAGGTGCAAACGATGCAAGCGACATACGATCTGGCGCACGTCAGCAACACCTTCCGTTTCGAAGTCGCTGCCCCCCTCAGTCGCGTGGCCCCGCTCTTCGGTCCTGAGGCAGAGCGGAACTGGGCTGGCAAACACTGGAACCCGGTCTTTCTCTACCCACAGCCCGCACACGACACCCAGGGGGCGGTGTTCACGGTCCAACACGGCTCACGCAACAGCGTCTGGGTGAACACGCTCTTCGATCTGCCCGCCGGAAGAATGCAATATGTCTCGTTCATCCCTGACGTCCTCGTTACTACCGTCGACGTAAAGCTAACCCCTATAGGCGAATCCCATACGTCAGTCGAAGTGACCTATGTTCGAACCGCGCTGCAACCTTCAGCCAATGACGACGTGCGAGCACTCGGGAGCAGCGATCATGACAGCGGTCCGCAGTGGCAGGAGGCGATTGAAACGCACCTGGGTCTGAACCGCAAATAGAACTACATCTTTCGCAGCCTCATAGAACAAGAAAAAGACCCGGCGAGAGCCGGGCCTTTTTCTTGACGAAACATCTCGTCTAGCGACCATGATGATCGTCATGGTGCTCATCGTGGTGGTTGCCATGGTCCTCATGGTCCCAATGGCCTTCATGCATCTGCCAGCCGTTGGCGTAGTGATCATAGTGCGGATGGCTCCAGTAGGCTCCAGCATAAGGAGGCCGCTGCCACACGCCCGGAACCCAAACATACCGCCCGCCACGAACTCCCCAGTAGCCATCGACCCACGCATAGCCGGGGCCGGGCATAGCAGGCCGCACCTCATACCGAATCGGCGGTGGAGGAGTGCCAATGGTGACTGAAATCTGCCCAAACGCTGGGATCGCCATAGCCGAAGCCAAGATACTGCCATACAACCATTTTGCTTTCATAGTGTTAGTCTCCATTTTCATATACTGCCTTTGGACTCTGATGCCGCTCCACGGCAAGCGGCTGTTCGCAAAGAGAACACTTCTCCGCCCTAAAACCGTGGATAAATAAAGTTGCCTGAAGCGCCGATTTTTGGACACCAAAAAAGTGACCATCAGCTATCCACGTTTGCCACACTTTCCACCGCTAGTTGACCACAAAAAACCATTAGAATCAGTGGGTTTTCAGGCTTTTGGGCATTAAAAAAGTGTGTAAAAAAAACTAAACCGAAGTCTCGTCTTCTTCCAGAGGAAAACGCGTTCCGCGACGGCGGTCGAAGAGCTTGCGGATGACCCAGAAAGCGATCAGGCCTACGAGGATTCCACCCATCCCTAAAACGAGCTGCAGGTGCAGGTGCACCTCCCGCGTGATGGTGTCCAGGATTGCAGGGCCGTACAGGATCGTAATGATCGCCCAGATCAGAAACCGCAGGAATTTGCCCACGAGAATCGCGCTGAAGTACCACAGCACCTTCATCTCAAAGACTCCGGCGGCGAACTCAAACAGCTTGATCGGCGTTGGCGGCGGCATCATGGCAGGGATCATGATGGCGAGAAACTCCTGCTTTTCAAAGCGGTCGCGTAGCTGCTCGTAGCGCTTGCGGTTGATCCGCTTGAGCAGAAACAGTTCTCCGCCAGCGCGGCCAATATAGTAGAAAACAAGGCTCCCGACAGCCGAACCCAGGGCAGCCATGAAGCAATACAAGATAAATCGACGATGATCGTGGACGACGAAATCGATCAGCAGAGCATCGATCGGCAGGGGGATGGCGGCCGAGTCAATGACCGCAAGCGCGCCGATGCCCCACACGCCGAACGGCTTCAGCAGGGCCAGCATGCCAGCGTTCAAGGCGCTCAATTTATGAAAAAAACCAGAGGGAGAGATCTTCACGGGGTCCTGTCTATTTTACCTGCTGGACGGCTTATCAAGGGCCACAGGGTGCTCGGTACGCCCGGCCAATAAATCGAGGGCATGGGGCAAAAGCGGAAGAATCGCCGCAAGTGAGCTTTGCGCCCCAGCGGGACTGCCCGGCAAATTAACGATCAGTGTGCTTCTGACGCTTCCGCAGACTGCTCGGCTTAGCGCGGCGAAAGGGGTATGGCGCAGACCTTCGGCCCGCATGCGCTCGGCAAGGCCGTCGATCAGCCGGTCGCAAACCTGTCGGGTCGCTTCGGGGGTCACATCGCGGGGCGCAAGTCCTGTGCCACCAGTGGTCAGGATCAAACGAGCCGTTCCGGCATGAAAGAGAAGGGCTGCGGCAATCAGATCGAGTTCGTCCGGCAGGATCGCCGCCTCGACAGCAGACACCCCTGCTGACTCGAGTCCCCCCCGAACTGCCGGGCCTGAGAGATCGAGTTGTTCGCCTCGGTAACAGCGGTCGCTGATGGTCAGGACGACGGCGCGGAGATCGGCGGGGAAGCTTGGAGTCATCCTGAGTAGTGTACGGGTCGGGGGACTCCCTCCCAGACAATCCTTTTACCGGAATCGCCCCAAAAGATGAGAAAATGGTAAGTGACTACGCAACCGGGCGGGGCCGAATATTGCGACCCGGATGTGGTTTCTCTGTAGTCTTACGCAACTTTCGCGTTTCGCAGCCGTCACAACAAGATAGCTCATGCCCTCTCTCGAAACTCCGCCCAAGTCCGCGCCGCCCAACACACCCGTCAAGGTGCGTACCAACCGCTACGGCGTCCTCGAAGAGCAGGAGCTGATCCATCTCCTAGATGCGCTAGACGACGAACGCGCCCGTGCCCGATTCCGGGAGTCCGTCTACATCTCGATCATCATCTGGCTGGCGATCGGCTGGTTCGTGCTGTACGGCCCACAGGTCATCTTCCATCAGCCGCGGCTCATTAATCCGGCGGATGTGCTCAAGCAGCGCGACAAGGAGCTCACCTTCCTGGACATGCCCAAGGACGTGAGCAAGCAGTTGGAGAAAAAGCCGACGAACGTCATCAGCGATAAGGACCGGACGCAGCAAACTACTAAACCGACACTGGACAAGAAGACGCTGGAGCAATTGCAGGCGATGCGCAGGGCCGGAGCTCCCGAATCCACGCCCACACCGCCCGCGCCGCAACCCCAGCAAGCCGCCCCGGCTCCGCAACAGCAAACACAGCAGCAACCACCTCCGCAGCCTCTGCCGCAGCATCCACCGCAACAGGCCATCGTGGAAGCTCCAACGCCTGCTCCCACCCGTCCCAACTTCAGTACACCCAACCAGACCGCCGGCGATGCCATCCGCCAAGCCGCCCAGCAAGCAGCCCGGAACCACGGCCAGGACGGCGACTACGGTGCAAGCATTCCTGTAGCGCACCAAGGCTTGAACACGGGCGTCGATATTCTCTCCGACACAATGGGCGTCGACTTCAATCCTTACCTCCGCAAGATCATCCGGGAGATCTACAACGCGTGGCTCCCTCTGATTCCCGAAGAAGCAAAACCGCCGCTAAGCAAGCAAGGTGAGACGCTGATCCGGTTCACGATTCTGCCCGACGGGCGCATCGGCGCGATGAATATTGACGCGTCAACGCAGGATCAGGCGCTGGACCGCGCGGCCTGGGGCTCGATCACCAGCGTCGGCCAGTTCCCGCCGCTGCCCAGCCAGTTCCACGGTCCCAACCTCGAACTGCGTATCCACTATCTCGTCAACAAGCGGCCTGAGTAGGTGCGGATGGCTGCGTCCGGTTCAACGCAAATGTCGCATAGCAGGCAACAGGAACGGCGGCGGCAGGTTCGCGGCCTCCTACTGCTCGCTCTGGTCATCTTCATCTTCAGCCTCCTTCGCGGAGACGTGCACCGCATCTTTACACCGGGTTGGTGGCGCCTGTGGTGAAGGAGCCTGACCATCCTCTGATTGTGCTTGTAGGTCCCACGGCAAGCGGCAAGACTTCGCTCGCGATTCACCTTGCAGAGGAGTTCAACGGCGAGATCGTGAGTTGCGACTCGGTTGCGGTCTATCGCGAGATGGAGATCGGCACGGCCAAGCCCTCGCAAGAAGAGCGTGCGCTTGTGCTGCACCACATGATCGACATAGCGTGGCCGGACGAGCCATGCACTGCGGGTGACTATAGCAGGCAGGCTCGCGAGGCTCTCTCCGGTATTACCGGACGGGGACGGCTTCCGATCGTAGCTGGAGGTACCGGTCTCTACCTGCGCTCTCTGATCGATGGGCTATTTCCGTCACCACCTACGCATCCCGACCGGCGTGAACGGCTTCGCACGCTCGCTACGACACGTGGGGCGATGTATCTGCACCGTATGCTGACACGGCTGGATCGTGTGGCCGCCGAGGCGATTCACGTCAATGACGTACCCAAGGTGATCCGCGCCATTGAGGTCTCGCTCGCCGCCAGCCAACCGCTGACGAAACAGTGGGAGAAGGGTCGCGATAAGCTCACGGGCTATCGCATCCTGCGGTTGGGGCTGAACCCGCCGCGCACGCGTTTGTACGAGCGTATCAATCAGCGCGCTGCTGCGATGTTCGACCGCGGTCTGATTGAAGAAACTGCGCGACTGATTGAGCGGTATGGTGACGACTGCCGTCCTCTTACCTCGCTTGGGTATGCAGAGGCCTCCGCTGTAATACGCAATGAATTCACACGTGAGGAAGCAGTCGCTCAGGCTCAGCAAGGCCATCGCAACTATGCCAAACGTCAGCTCACATGGTTCCGTCGCGAGCCTGATATGCACTGGCTTCCCGGGTGTGGTGGAGATGACGACGTACTGCAGCAGGCTCGGGAGCTTGTGGTGCAGCATCTCAATGGGAAGTAGCTTTCCCTTCGGCTTTTGCATCGAATGTGACAGTGGTGTGGTGTACAGTAGACCCAACTGGGAATGAAGTCTCCCATTAACCGCCCGCAAGGGATGATGACTTCTGCCAAGTGCTTTCGCGTAAGAGAACATTGAGGCAGGAGATCATGACCTATCTCTGGATCACCATTGGGAGTGCCTTGGGCGGCCTCCTACGCTACGCAATCACACGCGCAACCCTCAATCTGGACAACGGCTTTCCCTTCGGCACGGTGCTGGTCAACGTGCTTGGCTGTTTTTTGATCGGGTTCTTCGGTACTTTTACGCTGCCGGGCAGTCGGTATGCTGCGCCAGAGAACATGCGGCTTTTTGTGATGGTAGGGGTCTGCGGCGGCTTCACGACCTTCTCGGCCTTCAGCCTGCAGACTTTTGATCTGGTGCGATCTGGTGCGTGGGGACGCGCTCTGGCGAACGTTATCGCCTCGGTCGTACTCTGCTTCGTTTCGGTGGCGGCAGGCCATCTTCTTGCGCATCGTACTGTAGCGCGAACGGAAATCGCTCAAGATCGCATAGAAGAATACACAGGCTGATAGCACCAAACGAAAAGGCCCATCCATCGTCGGATGAGCCCTTTCTGTTTCCTCTGTATGAGCTAAGACGGCTGAACGACGAGGTCGTCCGCAAGCTTGAAACGCACGACGGATTCTGCAGGAATATCGATGTCGCGATTTCCGGTGAGGCCAGCCGCGGCCGTGCCAGCACCTGCGCCGGCAAGACCGCCGATCAGAAGGCCGGTGCCGCCGGTTGCTATACCACCGATCAGCATGCCAAGACCGCTGCCGCCTCCGATGATTGCGGCCGATCGCTTGCCCTTGCCCTTCTTCGTGCGGGTGAGGCTACTGGTGTCGAGTGGATAGCGTGTTCCGTTCAGCGTCATTGAGGTCAACCGAAGCTCCAGTATCGACTGACCTTTGAAGTGTCCTCGCTTGTGCGATGCCGCGACGATCCCGCCCACTGGCGTTCCCTTCGGAACGATGACGTGATCATTGGGACCTACAACCGGCTCGACCAGTTCTCCATCAAAGTGGTCGCCCGCCTCGCTGGTCTTCACGCTAAGGTGCTGGTTGATGCGAATGGAAAGAGGCGTTCCGGCGGGAATCTTCACGTCAGCGGGCACGATGACTGGATTGCCGCCGGGAACAGGAGCTGAAGCGGTTTGATTAGGCGCGGCTGTCTGATCGGCACCTGCGGGCTGTCCAGCGAGTGCAGGCTGTCCAGCGACAGCAGGAGTGTTCGCTGGAACACTGGCCGCTGGAGTCACAGTCGTCGTCTGGCCCGGAGCTGGAGGCTGCACTGTTGTCGTGGTAGTGTTGCCATTCTTGTCGACCGTAATAACCTGCTGGGGCTGTCCGGTAGCGGCGGCTTGCTTCTTTGCCTGCTCAATCGCCGCATCCTGTTTCGACTGGCAACCAACAAAAAGCGTACAAGCCAGCGCCATCATGGCAACAGGCTTCATTACCTGGGGAGTTTTCATTGTATTCGGGCCTCATTTCTTGCAGAGTCTCGCTCATTGTTACATCTGACGCAATATGACGAACTTCGCTGTCATAGTTTGATGCTTATTGACTGCCCGAGACTGCCCGCCTCCAAAAGGTTTAAAATGATCTCTATGTCTACTGCAGCCTCGACTCGTCCGCAGCTTGCTCATTTGACCGAACAACTTAACGATCTCAAGCAACGCGGAACGTACTTCAAGCTGCGCATCCTGGAGGATGAACAGGGCCCAGTCTGCACCTATGACGGCAAGCATGTCATAAATCTTGCCTCCAACAACTATCTTGGTCTCTGCGACCATCCCAAGCTCCGTGAGGCCGCCATCGCTGCAACGGAGAAGTACGGCGTCGGCTCGGGTGCCGTCCGTACCATCGCCGGAACCATGCGCATTCACATGGAGCTTGAAGAAAAGATCGCTGCATTCAAGGGCGTCGAAGCCTGTGTTGTCTTCCAGTCCGGCTTTACGGCCAACGCCGGTACAGTCTCATCCATTCTTGGGAAAGAAGATTTCATTCTCTCCGACGAGCTCAACCACGCCAGCATCATCGATGGAGCTCGGCTCTCGCGTGCGAAGATCAAGGTCTTCCGCCACAAGGATGTTGTCCACGCCGAAGAGCTACTCAAAGAGATCCAGAGCGAGCCCGGCCGTAAGCTCCTCATCACCGACGGTGTCTTCTCCATGGACGGCGACGTTGGTCCGGTGGACAAGCTCTGCGACCTCGCCGACAAATACGGCGCCATCATGATGGTCGACGATGCCCATGCCAGCGGTGTTCTTGGCCGCAATGGTCGCGGCTCGGTCGATCACTTCCATTGCACCCAGCGTGTCGATGTGCAGGTGGGCACTCTCTCAAAGGCCATTGGCGCACTTGGCGGCTATGTCTGCGGATCGCGCGACTTGATCGACTACCTCTACCATCGCGCGCGCCCGTTCCTCTTTTCGACCTCGCACCCACCCTCAGTCGCTGCCACCTGCATCGCTGCCTTTGATCTGCTGGAGTCGGAGCCGGAGCGCATCGAGCG
>Ga0209060_10000154_pt1 | contig 169267 bp, 157 predicted proteins | sample Coa_R1_8_FD_187155 | JGI IMG/M metagenome (GOLD analysis project Ga0209060, IMG submission 187155) | Surface soil microbial communities from Centralia Pennsylvania, which are recovering from an underground coalmine fire - Coalmine... | ecosystem: Environmental > Terrestrial > Soil >...
AAACGTGGAAAAGCCCATAATGAAGCTCTTATCGCCTGCGCCCGAAAGCTTCTGATCTACGCAAATACCGTCGTCCAGCGCGGAACCCCTTGGGTCGATAGACCTGCCTCCGCTTAATGGTTGCTACAATGCGCCAAGCGTGATCGAGCCGAAGCCGGTCCTACCGCCGAAACTTCGGCGTGACGCGATCCCGCTGAGCGTCTTGCCCCGTGCCGTGCCGCAAACCTCGGATGCAAAACCGCATCGCGAGAACGAGATCGCTTGTTCACCTCTCCCCGCCGCGCGGGGAGAGGTCGTCGCGCGAAGCGCGGCGGGTGAGGGGGCGCCGCCGCGAGTCTGAGCGGTGCGATAAATTTGAGAGGACGAGGTTGAGCAACACAAATGATTCTCAGGCAGCGGCAACGCCCCCTCACCCCAACCCTCTCCCCGCACGCGGGGAGAGGGAGACGCAGGCCCGCGCCCCTCCACCGCGCTGCTGTCGCAGCGCGGGCCCCCCTCCCCTCCCCGCTCCGCTGCGCTTCGGGGGCGGATAAACGCGACCGCGCCGCTATGCCGCTTTTCTTTGCGCCGCACCTGCCCTAGCCTGCGGCGCCAAGGCGCAAACGCCGCAACGACAAATGCTTTGGGGGGGAAACATGGCCGGCGAAACCGAAGTTCAAGTCTCGCACCTTTTGGACGAGCACGGGCTCGGCGCGTTCCAGATCAAGCTCATCCTGTGGTCGACCTTGATCGCCTATATCGACGGCTACGACATCGGCGCCATCGCGTTCGCCGCGCCGCACCTCATCCGGGCCTGGCACGTGGAGCCGAAATCGCTCGGCCTGGTGCTGACCGCGAGCAATTTCGGCGTGCTGTTCGGCTCGCAGATCTTCGGCTGGTTCGGCGACCGCTACGGCCGCAAGGCGGCGCTGATCGCATGTAATCTGTTGTTCGGCGTCTTCACCTACTGGGCCGCGTACTCGACCAATCTCACCGAGCTGTTCATCCTGCGCACCATCGCCGGGCTCGGCATCGGCGGCGTCATTCCCAACGTGGTGGCGATCAACGTCGAGTCGGCGCCGCGCCGCATGCGCGCCACGCTCGGGATCATCGCCACCGGCATGGTGCCGATCGGCGGCGCGCTGGCCGGCTTCGCCGCCGCGGCGCTCATTCCGCATTACGGCTGGCCGGTGCTGTTCTATATCGGCGGCGTGGCGCCGGTCGTGTTCGCCATCATCGCCTATTTCGGCATGCCGGAATCGATAAAGTTCATGGCGCTGCACGAGCATCATCGCGACAAGATGGTGCGGCTGATCCGGGCGATCCGTCCGGATTTCACGGTGCCGCCGAACGCGCGCTTCGTGATCGAAGACGAGCACCAATTTCCCAGCTCCAACCCGCGCTATCTGTTCCACCATGGTCTGCAGGTGATCACGCCGCTGACCTGGCTGATGTTCATCCTCAACCTGATGGGCTATTTCTTCCTCATCAGCTGGACGCCAACGCTCTTGGTGGCGGCCGCGCACGCGTCGCAAACGGTCGCCGCGCTGACCGGCGCCGGACTGCAGGTCGGCGGCACGGTCGGTTCATTGCTGCTGTGCTGGTGGCTGCAGCGGCAGCGCTTCTTCGGCATCGCGATTCTGTTCCTGGTCGCGGTGCCGGTGGTGGCGGCGATCGGCTATGCCGGCCTGTCGTCGACCACCGCGCTGGTCGTCGTGGCGTTCCTGGCCGGCGCGGTGGTGCTCGGCATCCAGTCCGGCATTAACGTCGTCGGCGCCATGATCTACCCGACCTCGCTGCGCGCCAACGGCTCCGGCTGGCAGCTCGGCCTCGGCCGCTTCGGCGCCATCATCGGGCCGTTGGCCGGCACGCTCTTGGTCGGCCTGCCGATCCAGCATCTGTACCTGTTTGCCGCGATTCCGTTCGCGCTCGGCGCGGTGGTGACGTTCACCATTGACGCGCTCAACAAGGCCCGGCTGCGCGCGCATCCGGAATGGGCGAAGGGAGAGTAGTTTTTTGACGCGTCGGCGCGCCCGTCAGTTTTCTGGCGGAGCGCCGACGCGCGCGACTCGACGAAAATTTGAGCCGAATGCGCCGTGGAATTTGGCCGAATGCGCTTGGCTTCGGGAACGTTCCGTCATTGTTCGCAGCGGACAATGCACCGGTCTGCCAGCGCAGGAGGCTGTGATGAGAAAGCCGCTGATTGCAGCAGTCATTTGCTTCGGCATTCTGTACGTCGTCGACGCCATGTACTTCGACGGCTGGTATTTCGCCGCCACCAATCAGGCGTTCGGACGAGCGTGGGCGCTGAACTGGCGCTGACGTGCTGAGCTTCGGCCTGTCTGTCGCCATCCGCGCAACCGGATGATGCTGTGATCGCTGCGCTCGCAGCAACCGGATCAGAACGGCTCGTAGCTCCGCAGCGCCGGGATCACTTTCTCGCCGAACAGCCGGATCGAGCGCATCAGATCGGCTTCCGGCAAATCGGAAAAATTGAACTCGCCCATGAACACGTTGAACACGCCCTGCACCGCCGCGGCGCGGATCTTCGCCGCCACGGTTTCGGCCGAGCCGATGAAGACGAGATCGTGCTCGCGCAAATACGCGGCGTCGAACAGGTGCTGCATGATCTCCGAAGCGCCGGGCTCGCCGCGGCCGACGAACATTTTGGCGTGCTCGGCGGCGCGCTGTTCGAACGTGTCGCCGGGCTTGGGCGGCTTCAAAAAACCCTCATAGGCGCGGCTCGCCCGAAACGCCGCGACTTCGAGGGCCTTGTCGTCGCTCTCGTCGACATAGACCACGGTGCAGTAGGCGATGCTCGGCTTGTGCGGCCGGCCGGCGGCTTGCCAGTCGCTCAAGAATTTGCGGTAGCGAGGCGCCGCGTCGCCGCGCGGGTAGACCAGAAAATAGCCGGGGCTGATGCCGTGCCGTGCGCAGAATTCCAGCGTTTGCGGATCGCGGCTCATCATCCATAGCGGCGGATGCGGGCGCTGCACCGGCGGCACCGCAATGCGGGCGTTGTCGGTATGGAAGTCGTGGCCGTGGAACGAGAACGGCTGGGCCTCGCCGAACGCCGCGCGCAGGTAATCGACGAATTCGAGGGTCGGCGATTTGCGCTGGCCGTAATCGAGGCCGAACGGGCGGAAATATTCGGCATTGATGCCGGGCACCAGGCCGAGCTCCATGCGGCCGCCGAGCATTTGATCGACGATGGCGATCTCCTCGGCGAGGCGGAGCGGATGATAGAGCGGCACGATATAGCCCATCGGCCCGATGCGCAGCCGCTTGGTGCGCGCCCCGGCGCCGACCGCATAGAGCGACGGCGCCGACATCCAGCTCTCGTCGGGACGAAAATGATGCTCGACGCAGAACGAATGATCGAAGCCGAGCTCGTCGCACAATTGCAGCTCGCGCCACAGCTGCTCGTAGCGCTGGTGCGGCGTCATCCCGGGTTTGCCCCAGATGTGGGAGAAATGCGAGAATCTCATGGGAATTCGTCAGCCTTCGGTTCTTTTTCGCGCACCATGTACGATTGATAGCACGACCAGCTCTTTTCGCTCCTCGTCGACTCGATAAACGATGATGTAAGGCGATTCGACAAGCTCGCGCGTGCCCTCGACCAACCCGGGCCGTCCCATATGCTAGTTCGTCAGTTTCGAGGAAACTGATCCGCTCATACAGTTTCGAAACCATTCGTGCGGCAGCGCGGGGATTGTCCTTTGCGATCCAATCAGCGATTCGATCAAGATCGGATTCCGCCGAACTATGGACAAGGACTCTCATACACCGTAGCGGCGGCGTAGGCGCTCGTTAAATTCGGCCAGTGTCAGTATTTGCGGATTGACCTCTGCAAGCCGGCGGCGGACTTCCGCCGCCTGCTCATCCGTCAAACACACATCGCTCTTGTCCTGCTCTTCCATGAGCTCGACGACATGTGCGACGTCTTCCTGGCGGGTCGGCGGCCAAGTCAATACGCGATCAAGGATTTCTTTAACTTGATCTTTGGTCATGGATACCTTCTTCCAGAAAAGTAATGACCTGCTCACGGCTCACCGAAGGAAAGCCTTCGAGAAAATCGTCGATCGAATCGCCGGCTTCCAGATAATCGAGCAGCGTCTGCACGGGCACGCGCGTTCCGGAGAAAACCGGCGCGCCGCCCATGACGTCCCGATCGCGCGAGATGATCGCCTGTTTCATGGCCTATATGTAGCCACAGCCCGGCATCGATGCAAAGTCAGAACTGACTGAATACCTGCCATCCAGATCAAGCCCTTGACGTAATCCCCACGACGCCAACAATACCGGCCATGAACGAGCCAACCAGCACCCGCGCCGCCGCCAAGGCCTCTTGCTTCGACTACCTCGACCGCAACGCCGCGGCGGTCGCCTGCCTCAACGACAACATCTTCTATTTCGCCGAGCTCGGCATGCAGGAGGTCGAGACCGCGAAGCTGATGACGGCGCTGCTGGAGGAAGCCGGCTTTACGGTCGAGCGCGGCATTGCCGGCTTTCCGACCGGGTTCTGCGCCACGTTCGGTTCGGGCGCTCCGGTTGTGGCGCTGCATACCGAATACGATTCCAACCCGGACAATTCGCAAGTGTCCGGCGTTGCCGAGCACAAGCCGATCGTCGACGGCGCGCCGGGCCATTGCGAAGGCCATAACGTCAACGCCGCGGTGCTGGTCGCGGCGGCGCTGGCGGCGAAAGCCGCGATGGCGAAGTTCGGCCTCCGCGGTACCTTGAAGATCTTCGGCGCGCCGGCCGAGGAGCAGCTGGTCAGCCGGCCGTATTTCGTCCGCGACGGCTGGTTCGATGACGTCGATGTCGCGTTTCATAACCACATCGCCGGCAATTTCGGCGTCGGCTACGGCCTCATTCAGGCGGCGCTGGTCTCCGCGACCTTCACGTTCCACGGCGAGACCGCGCATGCCGGCGTCGCGCCGTGGCGGGCGCGCGACGCGCTCGACGGCGTGGTGCTGATGGACATGGGGCTCGCGCAATACCGCGAGCACATGACGCCGTCGATGCGCATGCATCGCGTCATCACCGAGGGCGGCGACCAGCCCAATGTGGTGCCGCGCCGCGCCTCAGTGTGGTGGTACTTCCGCGACTTCACCGCCGAGGGCGCCGGCAAGCTGTTCGAGCAGGCACGACGGATCGCCGAAGGCGCCGCGCTGATGTCGAACACCAAGGTCGAGGTCGACGTCATGAGCGCGGTGTGGCCGGTGCGCGGCAACCGCACCCTCGCCGAACTGGTCGAGCGCGAGATCGAGCGGGTCGGCCTGCCACGCTGGAGCGACGAGGAAGATGCGCTGGCGCGTGCGCTACAAGCCAAGGTGAACGAGCCGACCGACGGCCTGGCGCGCGCCTACGTGCCGATGCACGGAGAGAGCGAGCAACGCACTTCGGCCAACGACGCCGGCGATATTTCCTGGAAAGTGCCGATGGTGAAGCTCTACTTCCCGGCGACCGTGCCGCATATCAGCTTCCACCACTGGGCGGCCGGCGTGCCGCTTGCCACCTCGATTGCCCACAAGGGCGCGGTCGCCGGCGCCAAGGCGCTGGCCGCTTCCGCGCTCGAATGTTTCGGCAATCCGGCCGTTGTCGAGGAAGCGAAGCGCACGTTTGCGCAAGAGCTCGGCGGCACGACCTACAAATCGCTGCTGCCGCCTGGGCAAAAGCCGCCGATCGATCTCAACCGCGCCACGATGGAGAAATTCCGGCCGCTGCTGGAAAAGCATTATTTGAAGGAGAAGCCGCGGTTCGTGCCGTAAGCCAGGCGGCCGCGACGTTTCCTCAGCACTGCCTATGTTGATTTTCTCGATCAGACAAAACCGTCGACGAGCGAAAGTCCGGAACATCAGCCGCGGAAAACTGCCTCACTCCTTCGCGATCGACTCCTTCAAAATGTCCTTCACCTGCGGCGAAACGGTGCGGATGCGGTCGAAAATCTGCTCGACCGTCTCGGCATTGAGCAGGTCCGGGGCTTCGCCGGTGATCTTGCGGTAATCGGCGATGAAGGCCGGATCGGCGGCGACTGCGGTAAACGCCTGACGCAGCGCCTTGACGGCTTCGGGCGGCGAGCCCTTGGGTACGAACATGCCGCGCTGCATCTTGGTGGCGATGTCGTTGGTCAAGATGAGCGCGTCGTATTTCGGCCCCGACGGCGGCTTGCCGAACGCTTTTTCGTAGAACGCATCGAAGATCGGAATACCGGCCTGCTGCAGCGCCGGATTGCCGGCCGGCTTGCCGTCCGGCCCGACGACGGTGAACTGAAACAGCACGACGCCGACGCCCGGATTGATGATCTGCGGAATGACCTGGGTCTGATAGCCCGGCAGCGAGCTGCCGGTGAAATTGATCTCGTTCTGCAGCATGGCCTTGTTGACCTGCGCGGTGCCGGGAAAGCCGGTCACCATGTGATACGGCAGGTTCATGACCTCGAGCGCCAGCCGCAGCCGCGTATCGTGCGACGAGGCGCGGCTATAGCCGCCGGCATAGATGTTGCGCGCCCGCGCAAAATCCTCCGGCGTGCGATAGCCGCCGGGCACGATGTCCTTGCGCACATACGCCAGATTCCAGCCGCGCGCGGCGGCAATCGGAACGAGATCGTCGATCTTGATCTTGAGCACCGGATCGTCGGTGATCAGCACGGTGGCGCTCATGGTGAAATAGCCGAGCGTCAAACCGTCCGGCTGCGAGCCGATATTGAGCCCGAGTTGGTTCATCGCGGTCACGCCGCCGGCGCCCGGCATGTTGCGGATGATGATCGTCGGATGCCCCGCAATATATTTGCCGAGATGCTGCTGATAGACCCGCGCCTCGGTATCGGCATTGCCGCCGACGCCGTAATTGACCAGAAGCGTCAGCGTCTTGTCCTTGTAGAACTGCGCCAGCGCCGGCGCGGCCGGCAAAGCAAGCACAGCGGCAAGAAGCAGGCGCGACACCATCCTCATCGTTTTTTGCCTCCCTCGGCGGCAGTCGCCCAATCGCGCGATAATCTAATCGGAAACGCGACAGCAGACCATGGCTGTGCGCCAACGCTACACATTGCCGCAATCACGCCTGGCGGAGTCCTGTGAATGTCGTGCGGCGCTGCGTTGCGCCATGCCTTGCCGCTGAATGCTTGCGTGTCTATAGCGGCGGCAACCCGTGCTGCGATCGCGATGGGGCGAATAACCCGAAATCACGATGGCCAGAGAAACACCTTCAGCGCGTCAAATATCGCCTTCAGATGGAACTGGCCCTGATAAACCGGCGGCGGCGCGGGGCCGCGCTTGAGCAGAGTACGGATTGCCTCCCACGCCGAGCGGACCGAGCATTCGATGGTGAAGGCTATCTCTTTCGGCATATCGACGTATTGGCCGATGAGTCCGAGATTGGTCGCGCCCTTTGGAACAGGGGGAGGCATGTCGCCGCGGCTCCAGGTGAGCCAGACGTTGTTGACGTAGGGCATGTAGCACGGCACGCAAATCGATGACGCCATGATCGCGGCCAACTCCTTATCGAGTTGCAGGTGCCGCAGCACTTCCTCCAGGATCTCGGCGCCGGTGCATTGATCCATGCGCTTCTTGACGAAGTCGCCGCTGCGGTCGGGATAGAGACCATAGCCCCACCACACGCTGGTGCCGGCCGGCTGGCCGACGATTTCCGGCTGGTGGAAGACGGACAGCGACACGACCCAGCCCGAGTCTTTTAGCGTGACCAGTCCGCCGCGTCCCGATTCGCTGCCGGTCAGCGCGGTCATGTGGTTGGCGAATTCGGTCCCTGTGTCGGTGACGGTGAAGGTCACCCAGAGCGAGTCGGGTATCCGCGGCGCACCGAAGAAAACGTCCGGCTTGCCGAAATCTGTGCGCCCCATCGCGAGGCGCTGCCACAGCGCCCAGGACCGACCGCTCGGTTGCGGGCTAGGCACCTTGGTCATCGATCCCGGGGCGAGGTCGGCCGCCTGCGATCCGGTCGTCACCAGCACGATATCCTCCGGCGCGACTGCGACCGACATCGCGGCGCCGCCGCGTTCGTAGTCGAGCCGCTCCACGGTGATGCGGCCGGGCGACGGCGCCAAGCCGATGTCCGACACGAAGGCGCCGGTGAGAAAGTTGACGCTGCGCCGGGTTAACCACCCGACCAGCGGTTCTATGAAGTTTTGGTGTTGGTTGAGCGGCGTGCGCATCACCCCCGCCATGTCCGACAGGTGTCCGAACAAATACAGGAAGCGGCACATGTAACGCCGAAACTCGATCGCGCTGTGCTGCGGTAGCGAGCCCATGATGGTCGACCACAGCAACCAGAATTCGGTCGAGAAAAATCGTTGCGGAAAATACTCGTCGATGCGCCGCCCATTCAGCAGGCATTCGGGCGTCAGCACGACCCGCGCCAGCCGCAGGCCGTCAAGGAGGCTCAGCCCGAAACGCGGACCATGCACGACGGCGAGGTTGCGGTCGAAAATATGCGCCCTGTCGTGGTACGGCTCGCTCAAATTGAAGTCGAAGAAGTCCTGGGTGACGGAAATGGCGGGATTTCGTTTGGAGCGAACCGAGTCGAGCAGGTCGAACGTGCAGCGGAATTCCTTGTCGAACACGGAGCCCGGCAGGTCGTAGCCATCCTGCGCGCTGCCGCCGAGAAAGAACCCGCCGCCCAGCACGTCGTCCGCTTCGTAGATCGTGATGTCCGCCCCGGACATCCCCGCGTTGCGTATGAGCAACGCCGCCGCCGCCAGTCCGCCGAACCCGCCGCCGACGATATGCGCCTTCATCGGTCTCCTCCCGGGCCCTCCCGAGCCGCGGCCGCCTGAGCAACCATGGGTGGCAAGCTTAGCAGAGAACAAAAAACTTTCCAGGCGGCGCTACGATCATGGCGCTCCCGTCCGGAAACTACTTGTTGTCGGTCACGGCGCGGATTTCCGCTGCGGATCATTTCCAATCGCCGCGTCTTGTCGGCCGATGATGATGCGTGGCTCGCGCAAGCCTGCGCAGCCCGTTTTCGCTAAAGCTACGGCGGGCAGCCTTCCCTCGCTTCGCAAGCAAAGGCTGGTGCCCGTGGAGGGAATCGAACCCCCACTCCTTGCGGAACACGATTTTGAGTCGTGCGCGTCTACCAGTTCCGCCACACGGGCCTTGGGCGTCTCTATATATTCGGCGGACGGCGGCGGCAAAAGGAAATCGCGCGGACGGCCTCGACAAGCGACTTGTTTCCACCTCAATGATCGCCAAATTGATGCGAGCCGGCAGGCCTCGCCGGCAGGCGCCGCATGGCCGAGGGCAGATTGTGGACCAGACCCTGACGATCAAGCCTGCGCCGCTGGACCGCGCCCATGGCGGCCGCGCCGTCGCCGCCGCCTCCGCGATTTTCACGCTCAGCGTGGCGACGCTCCTTGGCGCCTGGTTTTTCCAGTACGTGCTCGGCTACCTGCCCTGCCACCTCTGTCTCGAACAGCGCATTCCGTATTACGCCATCATCCCGCTGTCGCTCGCCGTGGCAGTCGCGGCGCGGATGCGCGCGCCGCAGGCGTCGGTCGCCTTGGGCCTTGCGATCCTCGGCATTGCGGCGTTGTGCGGCGCCGCGCTCGGCGTCTATCACGCCGGGATCGAATGGAGTTTTTGGGCCGGCCCGTCGGATTGCACCGGCTCGCTGTGGGACCTCAAATCGGGCGGCTCGATTTTCGAGCAGCTCGATTCCATCCATGTCGTGCCCTGCGACAAGGCGGCGTGGCGCTTTCTCGGCATTTCGCTCGCCGGCTACAACGCCCTGATCTCGCTATTGATGGCGGCCTGCGCCGGCTTCGGCCTCGCTTCGGCCAAGCAATAAATTGAATTGCGGTGCGTCTGCGAGCCGGGCAGCCGCGCGGCACCGCGTTGCAACACCCCCCTCGATCAATTAACGTCTGGAACGCGATCGTGCATTCGCCCGATCGCCGAGCGGCACCATGCCCGCCAATAACGATAGGCCGCAGCAAGCGGCGACCTTCCAGGGAGAACGCCATGCCATTCGGCAAACGGGCGCGCGGCCGCCGCGCAATTCTTTCAGCCGGCATTTTGGGCGTGGCTGCGGCGCTATCGCTCGGCGGCGCGCACGCGCAAGACAAGCAATTCGTCATGAAGATCACGGCGCCGACCATCAACGCGACGCCGGACACCTACGGACGGAATTTGGCGGCTGCGATCGAGAAGGATTCCGGCGGCCGCATCAAGGCCGAGGTCTATCCAGCGAGCCAGCTCGGCTCGATCCCGCGGCAGATCGAGGGCACCCAGTTCGGCGCCATCCAGCTGGCGGTGCTGCCGCCGGAGTTTTTCGTCGGCCTCGACGAGCGCTTCGAGGTCATGGCGGCGCCCGGATTGATCCAGAACATGGCGCACGGCCAGCGCCTCGCCGCCGATCCCGCCGTGGCGAAGCTCATTCTCGGGCTTGGCGCCAACAAAGGCTTGCGCGGGCTCGGCCTGTTCCTCGCCGAGCACAACGAGATCATCGCCCGCAGCCCGATCCGCCACCTGGCCGATTTCAAGGGCAAGAAGCTGCGCATTTTCGCCTCCGATTTCCAGTCGGTGGCGCTGCAGCGGCTCGGCGCCACCCCGGTGGCGATGACGCTCGGCGACGTGCTGCCGGCGATCCAGCAGGGCGCCATCGACGGCGCCTATGCGGGCGTTCAGGTCTTCACCGGCATGCATTTCTTCGACGCCGCCAAGGCCGTTACCCTGGTCGATCAGCCGGCGATCTTTTTGGTGGCCGAGGCGAACGCCAAATGGCTTGACTCGCTGCCGGCGGATTTGCGCGACATCGTGGTGCGCGACGCCGCCGCGCAGTCGGTCGCCATCAATCCGGTAGCAGTCGACATCGTCGAGCGCGCGCACAAGGGCTGGATCGAGCACGGCGGCGAATTCATCAAGCTGCCGGCCGACGAGCAGGCAAAGTTTCTCGAGCTCCTGTCGAGCGTCGGCGACGACGTCTCGCAGAAGAAGCCAGCCGTCCGTGATGCCTACGAGACCGTGAAGCAGGCAGCACAGCGTTTGAAATAGCATCTGCGTTCGCAGCCGCCGTCACAGCGGCGACTTGGGACTTTGCTGAACAAATCGCTGCGGAGGTGGCAATGCGGGTCACCCGTCGTGTCGGCGCTGCAGGCATCTGCAGCTTCGCGCTTGCCGTCATGCTCGCCGCGCCGTTCGGCGCCCACGCGGCCGACGACAAGCCCTATGTGATGAAGATCGGGCTCGCCACGCTCGGCGACGCGCTGCATCAATACGCCAACGATTTCGCCGCCGCGGTCGAAAAAGATTCCAATGGCCGCATCAAAGTCGAAGTCTATCCGGCCAGCCGGCTCGGCCCGATCCAGCAGCAGGCCGAGAGCGTGCAGTTCGGCGCCATCCAGTGCCAGATCGTGCCGCCGGAATTTTTGGCCGGCATCGACGAGCGTTTCGAGGTGCTGACCACGCCGGCGCTGGTCACCTCGATGCAGACGGGGCAGCGGCTCGCCGCCGATCCGGCGGTGCAGAAGCTGATGCTCGGGCTCGGCGCCGACAAGGGTCTGCACGGCGCCGGGCTGTTCATGATCGCCCAGTCGGCGGTGATCGCACGCAAGCCGATCCGCCACCTTGCCGATTTCAAGGGCAAGAAGATCCGCATCCTGGCCTCGCAGTTTCAACGCGTGGCGATGCAGCGTCTCGGCGCCACGCCGAAGCCGATGACGCTCGGCGAGGTGCTGCCGGCACTGCATGACAACGCCGTCGACGGCGCGGTGGCGAGCGTCGCCGTGTTCGCCAGCATGAACTTCCGGCAGGCCGCGCAATACATCACCGAAACCGGACAGCCCGCTATCTTCGGCATCGTCGAAGTCAGCAGGCGCTGGTACGACGCGCTGCCGGCCGAGCTGCGCGATGTCATCGACAAAGCCGCGAGCCGGACCGCGACCGCTGCAGGTCCGGCGATCATCGCTTCCAACGAGCAGGCCCGCCGCGGATGGCGCGAGGCCGGCGGCGAGCTGATCAGCCTGCCGGCGGACGAGCAGGACAGTCTTCTCAAAATCGTAGCGGGTGTCGGCGACGAGGTCGCCAACGCCAAGCCGCAGTTGAGCACTGCCTATAAGATAGTCACCGACGCGGCGCAGCGCGTTCATTAAGGGAGATTCCCGTTGTTCCTCGCATGGCGATCATCTACCGTCCGCGCGGGACAGCACTGCGGCTGCGGTCAAACGCCGCGTTCACGCCAATGAAGGACGGCCAATAACGAGCAGCCTGAAATGCTAAGCTGACAACGCTGCGCCAAGGCGCGCAGGACCTGACAGGGAGGAAGACATGCGCATGAAGGACTGGGGAATCCTTGCATACGCCCTCGCCGGAGCGGTCGTGTTCGCTTCGCCATTCGCACCCGGCACGGCCCGCGCTCAAGACCAGACTCCACAAAAGACCTACGTGATGAAAATCACGTTGCCGACCTTGAACGATACCGTTCACCAGGTTGCGAAAAACTGGGCGGCGGCCGTCGAGAAGGATTCGGGCGGCCGCATCAAGACCGAGGTCTATCCGGCGAGCCAGCTCGGTTCGATCGCCCGACAGATCGAAGGCGTGCAGTTCGGCTCGATCCAGGCTTCGCTGATCCCGCCCGAGTTTTTCGTCGGCGTCGATCCGCGCTTCGAAGTACTGGCCGCGCCAGGTCTCGTCGCCTCCATGGAGCATGGCCAGCGCGTCGCCGCCGATCCGGCGGTGCTCAAGCTGATGCTCGGTCTCGGCGCCAACAAGGGACTGCACGGCGTCGGACTGTTCATGGCGACGCCATCCTCGATCATTTCGCGGACCCCGATCCGTCACCTCGCCGATTTCAAGGGCAAGAAGATCAGGATCTTCGCCTCGCAATTCCAAAGCGTGGCGTTCGAGCGGCTCGGCGTTACGCCGGTGGCGATGACGCTCGCTGACGTTTTGCCGGCGTTGCAGCAGGGTGCGATCGACGGCGCCGACGCCGCGCTTAACGTCTACGTGCCAATGCACTTCGTGGACGCGGCCAAATACGTCACCGAAACCAATCAGCCGGCCATCTTCATCATCATGGAGGTGAGCCAGCGATGGTTCGCCACTCTGCCGAAAGACCTTCAGGACATCATCGAGCAAGACGCCGCGTCCGAATCGGTGAAGATCAATCCGTGGGGCATCGAGTTTCGCGAAAAGATGCGCAGGACGTGGGGGGCGCAGGGCGGCGAGCTGATCAGCCTGTCGCCCACCGAGCAGGCACTGATGATGAAGACGCTCGCCAGCGTCGGCGAGGACGTTTCGAAGAGCCAGCCTGCGCTGCAAGAGGCCTACGAAACCGCGGTCGCCGCGGCAGAGCGAACGCACTCGCATCAGGGCGAGTGACCTGCCGATTTCCTGGATGCCGGCCGATCGCCTCTCCGCCATAACCAGGCGCGGCGCTCGGCCGATCCGTGACGCAAGCGGAGACACAACGGGTAACACATGATCGAGGCGATCGAAAAGACCATTGCCGGGCTTCTTTTCTTTACCCGCAGCGCATCGGCGGTCTGTCTGATGGCGAGCGTGCTGATCAACTTCGCCAACATCATCGGCCGCTATTTCTTCAGCGTCTCGATCCCGTGGGCCGAGGAGATCATGCTGTTTCTGATGGTCGGCTGCGTGTTCACCGGCTGTTGCGCGGTGGCCTGGCACGGCCGGCAGATCAAGATGGACGTGCTGGTTTCCATGCTGCCGCCGACGCTGCGTCACCTGCTCGCCTTGCTGTCCGAGCTGGTGATGATCGCGGCCGCCGTAGCGGTCACCGTGTTCGCCCTGCCGGTCATCGTCAATCTCTGGGATTTCGACGAACGCAGCCAGGCGGCGAATTTTCCGCTGGTCATTCCGCAAGCCATGGTGCCGATCGGCTACACGCTGATGGCGTTGCTGGTGGCGATCCGGCTCTTGATCACGGCACGGCGCAGCGCTGCCGGCGCCGCTGATCCGGCGCAGCATTAAGGCGAGAGCGGCCATGGCCTATCTGGTCTATTTCGGCCTGCCCGTGGTGCTGCTGGCGATCGGCTTTCCGATTTTTCTGATCCTGTTGGTGACCGCCATCGTCGCGGTCTTGACCGTCACCGACATTCCGACCGACGCGATCCAGACCTATATGTTCGGCGCGCTCGACAATTTCCCGCTGCTCGCGGTGCCGTTTTTCGTGCTGGCCGGCGAGATCATGGCGCAGGGCGGCATTGCCCGGCGCATCATCAACATGGTGATGGCGATCGTCGGCGGCGTGCGCGGCTCGCTCGCCGTCACCACCGTGGCGGCGTCCGAACTGTTCGGCGCCATGTCGCACACCGCGGTCGGCACCGTGGTCGCCATGGGCCGCATGATCTATCCGTCGCTCAAGGACGGCGGCTACAACGACCGCTTCGCCGTCGGCCTGATCGCGTCTTCGGGCGCCATCGCGGTCGTCATCCCGCCGTCGATCGCGATGATCCTGTACGCCGTCTCGGCCGAGCAATCGGCAGTGCAGCTGTTCACCGCCGGCATCCTGCCGAGCATCCTGATCGGCGTGATCGACGCGGCGTTCGTTATAATCTACGCGCGCATCAAGCGCGTGCCGCTCGGCGACCGCGCCCGCTGGGACGTGATCTGGAAGACCAGCAAGGAGGCGAGCTGGGCGCTCGGCACCCTGGTGGTGATCTTCGGCGGCATCTATGGCGGCGTGTTCACGCCGACCGAGGCGGCCGGCGTCGCGGTGATCTACTCGCTGTTCGTCACCATGGTGATCTACCGCGAAGTCGACGGCGCCCGGTTCTGGAAAATCTTGGTCGACTCCGCGTTCTTGATCTCGCAGATCCTGCTGATCGTGACTTCGGCCGGCATCTACTCATGGCTCCTGACCACCAGCGGCATTCCGCAGCAGATCGTCGCCTCGATCAACGCGCTCCATATGAGCAAATGGGAGCTGCTGCTCATTCTCAACATTGGGCTGTTGATCGCCGGAAGCTTTCTGGAGCCGCCGGCCGCGATCCTGATCTTGACGCCGCTATTGCTGCCGATCGTGCGCGGCGTCGGCGTCGATCCCATTCACTTCGGCATCATCGTCGCCGTCAATCTTTCGCTGGGCATGTACACGCCGCCGTTCGGGCTCAACCTGTTTTCCTCGCAGGCGATCTTCAACGCACCGCTAAGCCGCATCTATCTCGGCGTGCTGCCGTTCCTGTTGCTCAATTTCGTTGCGCTGCTGATCATTACGTACGTTCCGGAAATTTCGATGGTGCTGCTCAATCACTGAGCCCAATAGCATTTGTTGTCGACCTCATCCTGAAGACGGCCCCGAAGTGGCCCTCGAAGGATGAGGCCGGGATGCAGCCGAAATCGGGCTAGCCCGATTTTAGTAATGTTGCAGTATTCATGCAGCGCCGCGTGATCCTGCTATTCGACCACGCTGCAATCATGCCGACAAATCGTCCGGAATCCACTAAGAGTCAGAATTCAACGCCGTTGGCATTAGAAAGGCAGAACGCCACCTTTTAGGCCGTGAGTCCAAGTGGCAGTGTTTTTCTTCTTGTTGCACCTAACTACATAGGAATCGACCCTGTTATACTTTTGCGGCGTCTCCGAGATTTCCTTGAAGCGATCAATCGCCCATACCGTGACCGTGCCTGTGAAAGTACGGCCGTACTTGTCGGGCTTTCCCGGATTATTTTCCGATTCACAGACCTGATCCGGATCCGACCATGCCTTGTCGGCCAGAAACGCATTGCGCGCCAACCCATGACACATCGAGGCAGCAGCCGAGATGGTGGCACCGTTGACGTTTGGAGATTGCTTTGCGCTGTAGCTGGCACTGCTTCCGGTCATAGGCCCGTTACCATTTGGCCCCGTAATTGGATTAAACCCAGTCTGTTGCGCGTCCTTCCAGGTAACAAATGCCCAACACGTGTAATTATTTGCAGTTTTGGGCGGTGCCTGTGCGTTGGCACCTGTCAGCGCCAATGCCGCCAAGGCCACAAATGACGCGCACACTATTGGTGAGAGTTTCATCTTTTTCCCCCTGCCTATTGGTTCATATTTCGCTGAGTGTAGGTCCGAAGAGTCGTTGACCGGATTCCCGGATGACCCCCGAACAGCGCCAATCCTGGGCCTTTTTCGGGATGCCCGCAAGCTAAAATATATCTATATGATAATACAACCTATTGTCGCCATGTGCGCCGCCGCGATGACGAACTAACGCCCATTGCGCAAGCGTTTCCAAACAAAACGGCCCGACGATCTCTCGCCGAGCCCGGCCGTACCTGTTTTTGTTGGCGGCTCAATTCGCTTCAATGACCCCGTGCCCGGGCGTATACGCCGCTCGCCCGCAATCCTGAAATCGTAGGTTACCGCTGTGTTTCCTCGGCGGGTTTTGATGGCACGCCGAAACGCAAGAAATGCTTGTCGATGGTGGGCGGTACAGGATTTGAACCTGTGACCCCTTCCATGTCAAGGAAGTGCTCTCCCACTGAGCTAACCGCCCGATCAACCTGCATGTAGCGTCGCACCCGGCGCCGGGTCAAGGGATACGTCAGCGTCAAAGAAAGTCGTTTCCCGGATGCGGTGCAGCGCGCAGCGGTGCATCGCTGATCCGGGATCGTTCCACACGCGGAGTTCTGCAGCGCACCACTTCGTGCTGCGCTGCGCCCGGGAAACGCAGCTATTCTCAATACGTCGCGCGCCCGCCGGAGATGTCGAAGACGGCGCCGGTCGAGAACGAGCATTCCTCCGAGGCGAGCCAGGCGATCAGCGCCGCCAGCTCCTCGACCTCGACCAGGCGGTTCATCGGGATTTTGCTGCGCATGTAGTCGATGTGCTCCTGCGTCATCTGCAGGAACATGCCGGTCCGGGCGGCGGCCGGCGCGATGGCGTTCACCAGCACGCCGCTCGTGGCCAATTCCTTGCCGAGCGACTTGGTCAAGGCGATCAGGCCGGCCTTCGATGCCGAATAATGCGAGGCGTTCGGGTTGCCTTCCTTGCCGGCGATCGAGGCGATGTTGACGATGCGGCCGTAGCCCGCGGCCACCATGTGCGGCACCACGGCGCGGCAGACCAGATACGGACCGATCAGGTTGACGTCGATGACGCGCCGCCACACCGCCGGCTCGAGCTCCCACAGCGGTCCGTTGCCGCCGGCGATACCGGCATTGTTGATCAGAATGTCGATCTTGCCCGCTGTCTCGATCAGCGCCGCGACGGCTTTGGCGATGCTTGCTTCATTGGTGACGTCGACGACCGCGGTGCGAACGCGCCCACTCTGCTGCAGCGACGCAACCGCCTCATTCAGCGCCGCGGCATCGACGTCCCACAGCACCACCGAGGCGCCGGACGCCAGCAGCCGCCGCGCCGCCGCGTAGCCGATACCGCGGGCGCCGCCGGTGACGATTGCGGTGCGGCCTTTGAGGTCGATCTGATTCATGGGAACGGCCGCCGCGACGGTCGCGTTTGTTAAAACTTGACGCGATCGGCGCCCTTGAGCCCGAGCATTTGCCGCGCCTCGTTGGGCGTGGCGATCTCGTAGCCGAGCTCTTCGACGATGCGGCGGATTTTCGCCACCTGCTCGGCATTGCTGGCGGCGAGCTTGCCGGGGCCGATATAGAGAGAGTCTTCCAGGCCGACGCGCACGTTGCCGCCCATCATGGCGGCGTTGGTGCAGAAATTCATCTGATGGCGGCCGCCGGCCAGCACCGACCACAGATAATCCTTGCCGAACAGGCGGTCGGCGGTGCGCTTCATGAACAGCAGGCAATCGAGGTCGGGGCCGATGCCGCCCAGAATGCCGAAGATCAGCTGCAAAAACACCGGCGGCTTGAACAGGCCGCGGTCGATGCAATGGGCGAGATTGTACAAATGCCCGGTGTCGTAGCACTCGTGCTCGAACTTGACGCCGTGGCCTTCGCCGAGCGTCTTGTAGACCTTCTCGATGTCGCGGAACGTGTTGGGGAAAATGTAGGAATCGGAGTTGAGCAGGTAGCTCTCCTCCCAGTCGTATTTCCAGTTCTTGTAGCGCCGCGCCATCGGATAGAGCGCGAAATTCATCGAGCCCATGTTGAGCGAGCACATTTCCGGCGACAGCTGATTGGCGGCGGAAATGCGCTGGTCGACCGTCATGGTGACGGCGCCGCCGGTGGTGATGTTCACTACCGCGTCGCAGGCCTGTTTGATGCGCGGCAGGAACTGCATGAACACGCCCGGATCGGGCGACGGCCGGCCGTCCTTGGGATCGCGGGCGTGCAGGTGCAGGATGGCGGCACCGGCCTTGGCGGCGTCGATCGCCTGGGTGGCGATCTGATCGGGCGTGATCGGCAGCGCGTCCGACATGGTCGGGGTGTGAATCGAGCCAGTCACCGCGCAACTGATGATGATCTTATTCGCCATGGGTCGCTCTCCCTCTCGCCCGCCCGCGCCCGCGCCCGCGCCTTGATCGCCGCTCGGCCGCTGCCCCGCCTTGATGCCCGGCCGGTGGCGTCATCGTCAACAGGGTCGCATGGCGATCAGCGCCCGTGTCTCAAAGACCGCGCGGTGACGCTGTCGATATCGCAAGACGAGAAGCCCATGATCGACATCGACGCGTGAAATCGCCGGCGATCGATCTTGCGCACATTCAGGCAGGGCGGAAACGGCAGGCCCTGGAAGTACGCGCACAATGCCGTCTCGCTCGCGCGAACCGTGCCGGCCGGCAAGCTGCCGGCGCGCATTTCGCCCTGGCTGCCGACCCTGATCTTGCCGACCACCGAGCCGTCGGGCAGCAGACGCCCCTCCCCCATGGTGCCGTCGGAGCACGTCAAGGCGAATAGCTTGCCGAGCATGAAGGCCAAGGCCTCCCGGGGCCGCAGTTCCTGGGCGAGCGCCGAAGTGGCTGCCAGAGTAAAGACGCAGAGAAGCGCAAGGCGTACGACCATTGGCAGCTCCCATCAGCTTTGCGCGGCGCGGCAGTATGACCATGGACCGGCGTGCCGGGCGGATTACAATCCGGCGTCCGCCGCCACGACCACATTATCGATGACCATCATCATAACAGACGAGGACGTGCGACGCCTGCTGCCGATGCGCGACTGCATCGAAGCGATGCGCACCGCGTTCCGCGATTTTGCCGACGGCAGCGCGGTGAACCGGCCGCGCATGCGGTATCTGGCCAAGCATCCAGACCCCGAGCGCCGCTACCTCGCCAATGTCCACGTCGGCGCGGTGCCCTCAGCCGGGATCGCCTGCGTGCGCGCCGGCTCGCAGATCATGCGGCCGCCGAGCGCCGCGCGGGAGCGGCGCACCTACGAAAATCCGCAGGCATTCAACTGGGGTTTTGTGATTCTGTTCAGCATCGAGACCGCCGAACCGCTGGCGCTGCTGCACGAGTTTCATCTGTCCGGCATGCGGGTCGGCGCCACGACGGCGGTGGCAGTCGACGAAATTGCGCGAGCGGACGCGGAAGTGCTCGGCCTGTTCGGCACCGGCAAGCAGGCGCGCTCGGCGCTGGAAGCGATCGCGCTGGTGCGGCCGATCCGCCGGGTCCATGTCTATAGCCCCAGCGCCGAGCATCACGCGCTGTTCGCCCGCGACATGTCGCGCGACGGGCTTGCGGTCGTTGCCGTCAGCGAGCCGCGCGAGGCGGTGCGCGGCGCCGATGTGATCTGCTGCGCCACCACGGCGATGAAGCCGGTGTTCGACGGCGACTGGCTCGAAGACGGCCAGCTCGTCGTGTCGATCGCCAATTCGGACGTGACCAACAAGCGCTCCGAGGTCGATCGCCGAACTTACGAGCGCGCCACCTGCGTCATCATCAACGACTGGGAAAGCGTCGTCGACAACGATCAGACCGAGCTGCTCGAGCCGATCCAAGCGGGCTTGATCAGCCGCGACGATGTGCACGAGCTCGGCGCGCTGCTCAACGGCAAAGTCAGTATCAAACAAACGCCGCGCGGCGAAGCGCGCAAGGGCGTCATCTACTACAAGAACAATTCGGGCTTGGCGATCCAGTTCGCCGCGGCGGGCGGCATCCTGTACCGCAAGGCGATCGCGGAAGGCTCCAACAAGGTCATCCCGACCGAATGGCTGGGCAGCGATCTGTCCGCCTACTATAAGGCCGGCTTTCGACCGTCACCTTAAAGGACTCGCTATGAAATATCGCATTCGCTACGCCGCTTTGGCTGTTGTGGCGCTCGTAGCAACCGCGCTGCCCGCGCACGCCGACGACGTCGCGGATTTTTATCGCGGCAAACGCATCACGCTGGTCATCGGCTACGGCCCGGGCGGCGGCTACGATCTTTATGCCCGCATGCTCGGCCGTTTCATCGGGGCGCACATTCCGGGCAATCCGATCGTCGTGCCGCAGAACATGCCGGGCGCCGGCAGCCGCAGCGCCGCCAACTGGCTGTACAAAGTGGCGCCGCAGGACGGCAGCGTCATCGCCTGCCTGAGCCAGGCGACGCCGACCGATCAGGCGCTCAGCGAGCCCGGCGTGCAATTCGACGCCCGCAAGTTCAATTGGATCGGCAACCTCAACGTCGTGAACAACATTCTCTACGTCACGGCGGCCAGTGGCGTATCGACGTTCGCGCAAGCCAAGAGCAAACCGCTCGCGATCGGTGCCAGCGGCGCGACCTCACCGTCGGTGCTGTATCCGCAGGTTTCCAACAATCTGCTCGGCAGCAAATTCAAGATCATCGCCGGCTATCCGGGCGGCGGCGACATCAACATCGCGGTGGAACGGCACGAGATCGACGGCCGCGGCAGCGATTCCTGGGATTCCATGAAAGCCACCCATCCGGACTGGGTGAGGAGTCACATCATCAACATTCTGTTTCAGGTCGGGCCGAAGCGCGAGGTCGATCTGCCGGACGCACCGTTATGGACCGAGCTTGCCGAGAACGACACGCAGCGCCGCGTGCTGGCGCTGCTGTCGGGCGACGTCGCGGTGGGCCGGCCGATCCTCACCGCGCCGAACGTTTCGGCCGAACGCGTCAAGGCGCTACGGCAAGCGTTTGCCGAAACGATGCGCGATCCGCAGTTCATCGCCGCCGCCAAGCAGGCGAACTTGAACATGCATCCGATGCTCGGCGAGGAGTTACAGCAAACGGTCGAAGGTATCGTGTCGGCGCCGCCGGACGTCGTCGCGCAGGTGAAAGCCGTGCTCGCCACCAAGGACGTGCAGCGCAAAGGGCAATAGCTCCCTGGTCGGCTCATCTGCTTAGCCTTCGAACGCGCTGCGCCAATAGGCGCAACGGCGCGGTCATCCGCCACGAGGTCGACGCGCGGAGCGCCGCGCATTCAGCTTCGCAAGATCGGCGCAACGCTTTGTCGGCCTCGTGCTCCAGCCGCAGCGCTTTTATCTCGGCCTGAAGGAGAGTCTCGCGGGCCATGGCGGCGTCCCGCTCTCCCTGCATCTGCGCACGCTGCTCGCGCTCGTGTAAACTCTGCCGCAGCAGGCGGTCGCCGAGGTCCGGCATGATGTCGCGCCAAATGCGCGCCGCATAGTCGGGCGATTCAATGATCTCGGTCCAATGGCGGAGCTCCTCCCCGCGCTCGGCTGCGGTCCAATCCTTGCGGTCGGGTGACGGGAAATGCAGCGCGATCGGCCAACGCAGAAATTTGGCGCGACACCACGATTGGCGCAGGAACCTGTGCCACATTGCCTGATCGGCGGGCAGTCCCGGAGCGGTGGTCACCCAGCCCTCGGGCAGCCGCAGAAAGGCGTCGAGGCGATGCGCAACGAAGATCGGACCGAAGCCATTGCAAGCCCATTGCCCAAACCCATGCGGCCGCCATTCCAGCCACGGCGCCACAAATTCCGTCCGCTCGAGATCGAAATAGTGCGCGCGCACCTTACCGTCGGTATCAACATTGACTTGGATGGCACCGACAAAATCTGCCTGCTCGAGAGCGCGTTCCAGGACCTCGATATGCCGGGGCAGCCAAAGGTCGTCGTCGTTCTGATGAAAAATGAATTCGCCTTTGGCCTGCCGTATGACATAATCGCGGTTGAGTTCGCCGCGTGCCGGCGCCTTGGGCAGATCGAAGAAGCGTATTCGTTCGTCGGCGCGCATCAATTCGGCAACGACGGCGCGCACCTCCTCGGTTGCACCGTCGCCGCAGATCAGAATTTCGAGATCGTCAACGCCTTGCCGCTGTACGCTGCGTACCACGTAGGGCAGGGTCGACGCGTGCTCATGGGTCGGCAAAAAAACGCTGATGCGAGGCATGGACGGGATACGCTTCTCATTCCATGGTTTTTGCGCGAACGCGTGGACCATTGCATCTGTTAGATGCAAGCCGAACGTGCCGCTGAAGTTGTCATCAACTGACGGCGGCCGTATTATAATTCATCGTCTTACCTGAAGGTACTCTATGAATTCAGCCGGTCTAAAAGACTCGCAAACCGTGGTTCGCGGCGGGGCCAGAGCGGATGCACCGAAAATCGCCGGCGTTGCGATTCACGAACTCGGCAATGTGCTGACGCGGAGCGGTTGCCTGACCGAAATTTTTCGCTCGGATTGGCTCGATCCGAGGCTCGTAGTCCGGCAGGTGAATTGGGCGATGATGAATCCCGGCGGCGTGACCGACTGGCATTGCCACGCCGAGCAGACCGATCACATCGTCGGCGTCGGCGGCACTATCAAGCTTGCGCTTTGGGATGATCGCGAGGCCTCACCTACCAAAGGTGCAACCGAAATCGTGCGCATCGGCGCCATGCGGCCGGTGCTGGTGATCGTGCCGCCGCGGATCTGGCATGCATTGCGCAACGAGAGCGGCACTGCCGCGGGCTACATCAATTTCATCGATCGGACCTACAATTATGAGCAACCGGACAATTTCCGAATAAGCCCCGGATCGTGCGAGATTCCCGACATTCTCTAGGCCGTTGCTATGGCCCGCTTCGGCGACGACTTTTGCTTCACTCTGGTCACCAGAAATCCGGGCCTGGCACATCTCGGCGATGCGGCCGGCATCGATCGCATCGGAATCGATATCGAGCGGCTCGGCAAATCCGCGCGACAGAACGGCATGGTGAGCGCGCGAATTTCCGACCATGAACTATCTGATCTCGGTCTGCTTGCGCCATCCGTGCAGCGGGCAGCCCTGTTCGCGCGTCTCAACCCGCTGCATGCCGGCAGCAGGCAGGAAGTTGAGGCCGCGCTCTTGGGCCGCGCAACCGTGTTGATGCTGCCGTTTTTTAAGACCGCCGCAGAAGTCGATGAATTTGTCGGTCTGGTCGGCGGCCGCGCAAAGATCGTGGTGCTCCTGGAAACGATGCCGGCCGTTGTGCGCCTGCATGACATTCTTGCGGTGTCGGGGATCGATGAGGTGATGGTCGGACTGAACGATCTGCATCTCTCGGCCGGAATCACTAACCGCTTCGAATTGATCGCCTCGGATGTTCTGATGACGGTCGCGCAAGCGGTACGCGCTCAGGGCATTGGATTTGGCTTCGGCGGCGTGGCCCGACTGGGCGATCAGTCTTTGCCCATTCCCGCTGATTTGGTGCTGGCGCAACACGTGCGCCTCGGATCGACCTCGGCATGGATTTCGCGGTCGTTCTTCAATTCCGGCCTGCAGACAATCGACGTCGGTATTGAGATCGCCAGGCTACGCGAGCGATTGTCGTTCTGGGCCGCACAGCCGGAAACGGCGCTTTTGGCGCAGCGAGATACTCTTCGACGCCTTGTTCGGTGATGCCGCCGGTCTAACGATTCAGTTTCGACCTATTCAACGCCGGGAAAGCGCAGCCGATCAATAAATGGCAATCGGCCGCAAGAGCGGCGATCAGTAATGATACTCGAAGCCGAAATGCATGCCCTGCGTTTCCAATCCGTTGGTCAGCTTTCCGGACTGCGACGCACTGGTGTTGCCGTTGGGCTGCTGGTATGGACTTAACGCGCCTTCCAAAGTCGCCCGATTGTTCGGCACGCCCATACCGCCAGTAAATTTGAATCCGGGAGACGGCCCGCCGGTCTGCGGTTCGCCCGCGCTGCGCTCGTTCCGGTGGTTGGTGTTGCTTCGTTCGGGCGGCGGCTTGCTCGGCAGCGGCAGGGGATCGGTTGCCTGAGCGAAACCGCCGCCGACCGGGTATTCTGGAAGCTGCGGCGCATGCGCGATTCCGTCAGCCTTGGCGGCTGCGCTGTGGCAGGACGGCGCGCCCTTGCGGGTGAGGCAGTGCTTGAGCGGATTGTTGCCCGGCCGCTGCGCATCGACGCGCTGGAACGATGCGGTTCCTTCACCGAGTGCCGGATGCATGAGTGGAGCAGAGAATACACCGCGCGCGCCAAATACGAGGGCGACCACAGCCAACGGCACGGTACAAGCGGTCAAACGCCAACGCATGGCGAACTGTATCTTTGATTGGGTGTTGTGAAAGCTTGAAAATTCCCCCGCGTGGTCACCATATAGAATGGGGCCTCGCCGGTCAAACAAGCGCTTGATATACTGTGCAAAATAGCGTTATTCGCCAATCTCGGGTGGTGCCGGGCGGCGACACGCGGCGGGTGCGCTCCCGAGATCAGGGTTAACGATGTCATCTCCCCTCAACCGGCCGCAGGAGCGTCCGGAGGAGACAGCCGGCGGTGCGCCGCCCCAACGCCCAGCCATGGCCGCCGCCGAAGCCGGCGCGGCTGAGGACGGCGCCGCCGCTGCAGTCCAGCCTCTGCCGCGTCGGCCGGACCCCGGCCTGCTTTCGCTGGCTTCGATTGCCAGCCACTACCGTATTGCCGCCGATCCGTTCCAACTCGCCCATGACCTCGGCCTCGGCGCCCGCGAAGCCGCCGGCGAGGACATCGTTCGGGCCGCTACCCGCATCGGGCTCAAGGCGCGCCTGTTGGCGAACCAGGCACCCAAGCGGCTCGCCTCGGCCCCGACGCCCGCCATCCTGCGTATGCAGGACGGTGCCTATCGGATTCTGGTCCAGCGGCTGGCCGATGGCCGGCTGCGCACCGCCGATCCGATCAGCCGCACCGTCAAGGACGAAAGCGTCGACGAGGCCGCGGCGGCCTGGGCCGGTGAGATCGTTCTCATCGCGCGCCGCTTCGGCGGCGCCGGCGTCGATCCGGCGACGTTCGGCTTTCGCTGGTTCCTGCCCTCGATCTGGCGCTACCGCGGACCGCTTGCTCACGTGCTGGTCGCGTCTTTGTTCGTACAGCTGTTCGCCCTGATCACGCCGCTGTTTTTCCAGATCGTCATCGACAAGGTCTTGGTGCACAAGGGCTTGTCGACCCTGGTGGTGATCATCGTCGGGCTCATTGCGATCGGCCTGTTCGACGTCACCCTGCAATATCTGCGCTCCTACGCGCTCAGCCACACCACGAGCCGCATCGACGTCGAGCTCGGCAGCCGCGTGTTCGATCATTTGCTGCGGCTGCCGCTCAGTTATTTCGAGACCCGGCCGACCGGCCAGACCGTGGCGCGCGTGCGCGAAGTCGAGACGATCCGCAATTTTCTCACCGGCCAGGGTCTGTCGTCGGTCATCGACTTGTTATTCGCGATCGTCTTCGTCGCCGTCATGTTCTTATACTCGACGGCGCTGGCGCTGATCGTACTCGCCTCGGTTCCGCTCTACCTCCTGATCGCCTTTTTGGTCCGGCCGGCGCTGCGGCAGAAGATCAATGAGCGCTTCAACACCGGCGCGGCGAGCCAGCAGTTCCTGGTCGAGTCGGTGTTCGGCATGCAGACGCTGAAGGCGGCAGCGGTCGAGCCGATCCTGCGCAACGAATGGGACGACCGCCTTGCCGCTTACGTGAAAACTTCGTTCCAGGCGGTGATCCTCAGCAATCTCGGCCAGAACGCGTTTCAATACGTCAACAAGGTGACGACGGCCGCGGTGCTGTTTTTCGGCGCCAAGGCGGTGATCGACAACGACCTGACAATCGGTGGCCTGGTCGCTTTCTACATGATCATGAACCAGGCAACGGCGCCGATCTTGCGGCTGTCGCAGCTATGGCAGAGCTTTCAGCAGGTGCAGATTTCGGTGCAGCGGCTCGGCGACATCCTCAACAGTCCGCCCGAGGCGCAGCGGCTCGCCAGCGCGCATCTGCCGCCGATGCGCGGCGCTATCAAAATATCCGGGCTTAGCTTCCGCTATCGGCCCGACGGTACCGACGTGCTGCGCGACATCAACCTCGACATTCCGGCCGGCCAGGTGGTCGGCATCATCGGTCATTCCGGTTCCGGCAAATCGACGCTGACCAAGCTCGTCCAGCGGCTCTATCGCCCCGACCGCGGCCAGATCCTGATCGACGGCGTCGACATTGGCCAGGTCGACACCGCCTGGTTGCGCCGGCAGATCGGCGTGGTGCTGCAGGAGAACGTGCTGTTCAACCGTACCATTCACGAGAACATCGCGCTCGGTAATCCGGGCATGCAGCGCGGCCAGGTGATCGCTGCGGCGCGGCTGGCCGGCGCCGACGAGTTCATCGCCAAGCTGCCGCTCGGCTACGACACGCCGATCGAGGAGCGCGGCGCCAATCTGTCCGGCGGCCAACGGCAACGCATCGCCATTGCGCGGGCGCTCGCCACCCAGCCGCGCATCCTGATCCTGGACGAGGCGACCAGCGCGCTCGATTACGAGAGCGAGCGCATGATCCAGAACAATATGCGCCGCATCGTGCACGGCCGCACCGTCCTCATCATCGCGCATCGGCTCGCCGCGGTGCGCAATTGCGACCGCATCATCGCCATCGAGAACGGCGTGATCGTCGACGAAGGCACCCATCAATCGCTGCTGGCGCGGCCAAACAGCCTGTACGCGCGGCTTTGGCGCATGCAGCAGCACGACAGTAATGCGTAAAGTGAGAACGGCATGAGTCTGGTGCAATCGGACACTTCCGCGGCAAAACCGGCCGCCGCCGGCGGCGGCAGGGCGCTGGTCCCGGTCAAGCCGTCGCCGCTGACCGAAACCGACCGCGAATTCCTGCCGGCGGCGCTGGAAATTCTGGCGACGCCGCCGTCCCCGGTGGCGAAATCGCTGTTGCTTGCGATCTGCGCGCTGTTCTTCGGCGCGCTGCTTTGGTCCTATTTCGGCTGGATGGACATCTATGCGGTGGCGCCCGGAAAGATCCAGCCGGACGGCGGATCCAAAGTGGTGCAGCCGGTCGACGCCGGCAAAGTCGTGGCGATTCGGGTGCGAAACGGCAGCGAGGTGAATGCCGGCGACGTTCTGGTCGAGCTCGATCCGACCGAATCGGCTGCCGACCGTGAAGCGCAGGCGCGCGACTTCGAGGCGGAGAGCGCCGAGGCGGCGCGCCGCAAGGCAGCGATTGCGGCGGCCCAGACCGAGGCCATGCAGCCGCTGCCGATTGCGTTCCCGGCCGGCATCAGCGAGCCGGTGCGCCGTCGCGAAGAGGGCGTGCAGGCCGCCGACCTTGCTCAGCTGCGCTCGACCATCGACGGCTTCAAGTCGCAGCGCGCCGAGAAAGCCGCCACCAAGGCGCGGCTGCAATCGACCATCGCCGAGCGGCAAAAGCTCCTGACCCTCTCGAAGGAGCGCGTCGCGATGCGCGAGAAGCTCGACAGCCTCGGCGTCGGCTCGCGCGCCCAGACCATCGAGGCGATGCAGACCTACGAAACCCAGCTCACCACCGACACCGATGAGCGCGGGCAGATTCTTGAGGCCGAGGCCGCCATGGTGTCGCTCGACGGCAAGATCGAGCAGGCCGTGACCCAGTTCATCGCCGACCAATCGCAAAAACTGTCCGAGGCCGAGCACAAGCGCGATCATGCCGAGCAGGACTTGATCAAGGCGCAGTCGAAGGCCACCCACACCGCGCTCACTGCGCCGATCTCCGGCACCGTGCAGCAGCTCGCGGTGTCGAGCCTGGGTCAGGTGGTGTCAAGCGGCCAACCGCTGCTCACCATCGTGCCGTTGGACGAGCCGCTCGAGATCAGAGCGATGATCGCCAATCAGGACATCGGCTTCGTCGACGTCGGCCAAACCGCCGTGGTCAAGGTCGACTCGTTCCCGTTCACCCGCTACGGCACCATCGATGGCACGGTCGAAAAAGTCTCACGCGACGCGGTCGACGAACGCGACGCGACGGAACTGAGCGATGCCATCAACGCCGCGCGCCCGCAGGGCGCCGCACCGGCCTCGCCGGCCAAGACGCAAAATCTGGTCTTTCCCGCCACCATCCGTCTGGCCAAGCGCTCCGTTGATATCGGCGGCAAAGACGTGGCGCTGATGCCCGGCATGGCGGTGACGGTCGAGATCAAGACCGGCCAGCGCCGCGCCATCGATTATCTCTTGTCGCCGCTGCGCGAAGTGGTGAGCCAGACGGCGCGAGAGCGATAGCGCAGGGCTTAATCCGGCTTGTAGCCGTCGGTCAGCGTCTGCAGGAAAGCGATGATGTCGCTCTCGTCCTGCGCGGTCATCGCCGGCGCCTCGCCGAGATGCCGATCGAACGGCGGGTCGGCGACGTCGATGTTGACCTGAAATCGCACTGGCACGTCATCGTACTGCAGCACCGTTCCGTTCGGTCCGCGCCGGTAGACCTTCTGCGGATCGGTGTCGCGGAAGTTATAGAAGTCGAGCACCTGTTGCAGCGTCCGGAAGACACCGTTGTGGAAGAACGCCTTCCGTATCGCGACGTTGCGCAGCGTCGGCGTCGCGAACATGCCGCAATACTGGGTCTGGTCCGCCAAGTCGCTGCGGCTCGGTCCGCAGATGCCGAGGTCGAAAAACGCGGGATCCTTGTTGACGGCGAGCGCCAGATTGCGCGGTGCGCCTAGCGCCTCGTACTGATGATCGGTGAAGAGCGGCGCCAAGCCGTCGCGGCTCGGCTGGTCCAGATGGCAGCCGGCGCAATTGGCCTTCTTCGGGTCATTGAACAGTCTATAGCCGCGCATCTCGGCATCGCTCAGGCGCGCCTTGCCCTCGAGCCAGTAATCGAACTTGCTGGTGTAGGGGTGGAAGCTCGGCTCCTCGACCTGATAGCGCCCGACCGCGAACATCGCTTCCTCGACCAAAAGCTCGGGATTGCCGAACACGCCCGGGCCAAACAGTTCGACAAAAAGTTTTGCATAGGACGCGTTGCGCAACTTCGCCGCCACGGTTGCAGCGTCGCCGCCATCCATCTCGCGCGGGTCGAGCAGCGGCATGATGGCCTGATCTTGAAGCGTGTCGGCCCGCCCGTCCCAGAACAGGCCGCCCTGCGGAACCATGTTGGCCGCCGCTTGCGCGGATGCCGCGCTTTTTTGCGTGCGCTCCGACGCATGGCCCAGTGCGGCCATCTGCGCGAGATCGACATTTTCGGCTTCCGGATCGTCAGGGCCGATGCTGAAGGGCGGCTGTCGTTCGAGATAGGCAAGCGATGGCACCGCGCGCGCGCCTTGGATCGACAGCTTGGGACCGCCCAGCATGACCGGGCCCTCGTTCGGCGGCCCGTAGGCATGTTGTGGGCTGTGGCAGGAGGCGCAGGACAGCTGGCCTGACGAGGACAGATCGGCGTCGTAGAAGATGTGGCGGCCGAGCTGTGCCATCGCCGACAAAGGCGCTGCACGCGGCCGGATCAGATGAATCGGATTGGGGTTTTTGCCGGCCGAATCTTGCGGTTGCGCGGCATGCTGGGCGCCGGCCAGGATAAACAGGCCGGCGCCCAGCAACGACAGGTACGACAGACGCATCACGCTGCGTTGCGCGATCAGTGGCGGTCCGGCGGCGCCGGCGAAACCACGATGCCGGACTCCGGATCGAGGAACAGCTGATTGCTGTTCTGGCCGCGATTCTGATCGCCGTGATCGAAATCGAACATGTCCATGATCGATCCGGCGCCGGCATCGAACGAGCCGCCGCCGAGACGCTGGCCCTGGAGCCAGTTGTCTTCGATGAAGCGCACCACGGAAGCCTGCGAGATCCGCGTGTGGCTTACAAAGTTGGGCTTGGCGTAGGGCGAAATCACCAGGAACGGAACGCGGGTGCCGGGCCCGCAGCGGCCGTTCACCGGCTTGCCGGCAACGCCGTTGGGCTGCGGCTGCGTCGCCGCTCCCTTGCCGCAGAGACCCGGACCGTTGACCTGATCGGCTGTCGGATCATACGACGCGCTGACCGGCGTGGCGTAAGCGTGATCGTACCAACCGTCGGAGTCGTCATAAGTCACGATGATCGCCGTATCCTTCCACTCCGGCTGCTGTTGCAGGAAGTTGACCAGATCGACCACGCCCTGCTGTTCGTCCAGCGGATCGGAATTGCCGGGGTGACCGTCCTGATAGGCCGCCATCTTGACGTACGACACCGCCGGGAAGTTGCGGGCCTTCACGGCGGCAAAAAAATCCTCGAGATCGTATTCGTGATTGGCAGGGTCGGCCGCTTTACCGTCGATCTGCATGCTGCGGCCGATCGCCTGGATCGCGCTCGGACGCGCATGCGTCGGATTGGCGGTGGAGGCGAAGTACTGGAACCAGGCGTGGTGCGGGATGTAGTCGGTGATGGCAGCTCCGATGACCTGCGTGAAGGTACTGCGCTGACAGCCAGTGGTGCCGTTCGCGTTCTTGGCTTGCAGATCAAAGCCGCCCATGAAGCTGCCCCAGCTGATCTGGGCCGTATTGAGCAGATCGCCGATGTTCTTGCTGGTCATCAACACCTGATTGGTCGCGCTCGAGCAGGCATCGCCGGCGGGATCGATATCGCCGATCAGCGTGAAGCCGCCCTGGCCATCGGCGATCGAATTTGCGTTTGGCGCCGTGCCTTTGACCTGCACCGCACCATTGTTTTGCCCGGCGACAACTCCGAGCGCACCCGGCGACGATGGGCCGTAGGTGTCGGTATAGGCGTTGTCGTTCATCGCAAAGTATTGGGCGTAGTTCCACAGCGCCGTTACGGTGTTGCCGTCGAAATAACCCATCACCTGGCCGGTAGTGCCGAAGGCGCCGACCCCGCCGGGCGTGCCGCGGCCGGTAAATTTCGGAAACAGATCGGCGTTGCCGTTGTCGTAAGCTTCTTGCTCCGGCGTGTAGGCGTGGTTTTGCGACTTGGTGTTGGCCTGCGTGCGATCGAGACGGAACGGGTTCGTCGCACCGGCGCCATTCGCCGGATTGAGATTCGGGTTGTTGGTGAGCAACAGAGGATTTGCCAGGTAATTGTTCGTCGCCGGCGTCCCCTGCTTCGCTACGAACGGGATTTCGCCTTGCGGGTTTGCCGCATTCGGATAGGTGCCGAAATAATGGTCGAACGATCGGTTCTCGCCGAAGATCACGACAAGATGCTTGATTGGCGTTGCGGTGCGATTGTCAGGCCCATTGCCCTGATCTGAATCGGCGCGAGCTGAGCCGGTGCAGACAGCGGCAGCAGCAACCAATATCGCGGCGGTGGAAAGCAAAAGCTGTTTCATTGTGGTGCCCCAGATACGTCGCTCCCTGCGCGTTCTAGTTCACCAGCCATGACCGGCCTGTGTCATGTTTGTTACGAGACGGAACTGCGGTGCGTGGCGCACGAAGGCTGTGCAGATCGTGGAAAACGATTTGAAAAAGCAATCGCTGTCGTAATTCCGTCGTCGCAGTCGCCGCGACCCCAGTCGGACGTTGCGACAATCGCAACGGGACACGGCTGGTCCTGCCTCGTTCCGCGCGCGCTGTAGCGAGGACAGGGCAGCATCACGCATTCGCGTTCACGGTTGGAATTGCCTTCGCAACCGATTAGACTCCGCATCCGACGGAGATGCGCGACAACGTTGCGGATAGCATGCTCAAGCGATCAGGCAGGCACGGCATTACGGCGCTCATTGTGAGCGCGGTCATAGGATTTGCGGCGCTTGGCCCGGCGCACGCCGTGACGGTGCGCCAGGGCGTGGCGGCCCTGCAACGGCGCGACTACAGCAGCGCGGCCGAAATCTTCAATGCCATCGCGCAGCGCGGCGATCCGAACGCCCAAGCGTATCTGGGTCTGCTGTACTCCAAGGGTTTCGGCGTGCCGCAGAATTACACCGCCGCGGCGTTCTGGTACCGGCGAGCCGCCGAGCAGGGCCATTCCGGCGCGCAATACATGCTGGGCCTGCTGTACGATAAAGGCTTTGGCGTGCCGCAGGACGTGGTCGAAGCCGAGAAGTGGCTCATTCTGTCCACCGCCGGCGTCAATGGACGAGGCGCCGAGGATCGCGCTCGCATCCGCGACGCCGTACGCACCAAAATGACGCGCGGCGAGATCGCCAAGTCGCGGCTGCGCGCCATCGAATGGGGGCCGCATCGCGAGCGGTGACCAATCGCCGATGCTTCGCGCTAATGCGCGGCCATGATCGTCTGCGCAACCCAGCCGAGCCAGATTGCCGGAGCAAAAAACAAGCCGAACGGCAGCCGCGTCGTCGTCGTGACCGGCCGATGCAGCAGGTAGCGCCATACCACATAAGTGATAATGGCCGACAATGCAGCTGCCTCGATGACCCATGCGATCACCGCCCAATCGAGCCAGGCACCGGCCACCGCCGCGAGCTTCACGTCGCCCATGCCGAGTCCGCGCCGGCCGCGCAGCCACTGATACAGCAGCATCAGCGCCAGAAACGGCAGCGCCGCAGCCAACGCGCGCAGCAGGCAAAGCGTCATCGCGGCGACGAGCGGTTCGGCGCCGAACAATGCTTCGAACACCAAGCCGAGCAGGAAAGCCGGTGCCGTCAACACGTTCGGCACCAGAAAATGCCGCGCATCGCTGAGCGCGATGGCGAGCATCAGCAGCGCCAGCGCGGCGCCGAACGCGCCTTGGAAATTGGGGCTGAGCGCGAAGCTGACGCCGACACCTAACAGGCCGGCCGGCGCCACAACGGGAAAAAATTTGCGCAACGCTGCCGGGTTATCGGGACCGGACCACCGGCCCGTTCTGTATGCCGGGGTAATTGCGGCCGACGAGATCGCCGTTGAGCTTGGCGCGCATCTCCTCGGCGATGCGATGCGCGTCGAGCGGATCGCGGATCACGCTCGGGCGAATGAAGATGATCAACTCGGTCCGCGTTTTCGTACCGCTTTGCGTCGCGAACAGGTCGCCGATGCGGGGAATCTGATCGAGACCGGGGATGCCCTGGCGCGAGCGGTCAAATTCATCCTTGATCAGGCCGGCCAGCAGCACGGTTTGGCCGTTCGGCACCGCAATCGAGCTCTTGATGCTGCGGTTGGAGATGGTGGGGGTCAGGCTGTTGGTCGAGCTCGGCGATACGGCGCTGTCTTCCTGGCTGACGTCGAGTACGACGGTGCCGTTGGCGCTCACCCGCGGCACGACCTGAAGGATGATGCCGGTGTTGCGGTAATCGATGGTGTTGACCACGGTGTTGTTGGCGGTCAGCACGGTGGCCGACCCGGTCGAGATCGGCACCTGGTCGCCGACCTGCAAGGTCGCCGGCTGGTTGTTGAGAACGACCAGCGACGGGTTCGACAGGATCTTGGTGCTCGTCACGTTATCGAGCGCGCTGAGCACGACGTTCGGCATGTTCTGCGAGCCGATCAGGAAGTTGAAGCCGGGCACGACTTGCGACAGGACCGTGCTGCCGAGGCTGGTGGTGCTCAGCAGCGAACCTCTGTCCGCCGGCAGCCCGATATTTTTGCTGCCCAAAAAATACTGCACGCCGTAGGTCAGCGTGTCGTTCAGTGTCACTTCGGCGATGGTGGCTTCGATGGCGACCTGCACCGGCGGCCGGTCGATCTGCCGCAAGGTCTGGGCCACGATGCGCTGCGCTTCCAGGTTGCCGTAAACCAGGATCGAATTGTCGGTGACGTCCGGCGTGATGCGCAGATTGGCCAGCAGGGCTTCGCCGCCATGCGTAGCGCCAAAGGCGCCGCCCGGCTGGTTGGCGCCGGTTTCGCCGCCGAGAGCGCGCGGTCGCAATGCGCCGCCGCCCTGCAGCCCTCCGGCGCCGCCGGCATTCGGCGGCTGCGGAGCGACTGCGACGGCCGTGTTCGAGGCCGGGCTCGGCGGCAACGCGCTCAACGCGGCAAGCGGCCCGCCCGAACTGGTGATCGAAACCCGGCTTCCCGGCGCAAGCTGACTCTCCGCCGAGTTCAGCGAGTCGGCGGTTTGGCCGAGCAGCATCTGGGACAGCAGCGTGGCGATCTGTTTGGCGTTGCCGTAACGCAGCCGGTACACCTTCAGATTCGCGCCTTCCAGATCGGCGCTGTCGAGGCGGTTGATCCAGGTCGCTGCGGTTTTCAGGTAAGCCGGCTTGCGGCTGACCACGAGGATCGCATTGAGCCGGGAGATGGCCTGGAATTTGACCATGTTCTGCGTCAGCCCACCCTGCCCCGCATCCATGATCTTCTCGATCTCGGCGATCACCGGTTCGGGCGTGCTGTTCTGCAGCGGGAATACGCCGACCGATTGGCCGCGCATCCAATCGCCGTCAAAGCTCAGCACGGTTTCGACCGCGGCGCGGCGATCGGTGCCGGTGCCCTGAATGAGCAGCAAGTTGCGCGCATTGTCGACGCGTACCGCATTCGGCTTGACGCCGAAGCCGTCGAGCAATTTCAGAACCGCCTGCGCCGACACGTAGCGCAGCGGAATTATGGTCACGCCATAACCCGGCTGCGTCGATTCGGCGGTCTCCAGCACGCCGTCGCCAAGCGCATCGGAGGCCGGGACGAGGCGATAACCTTCATGGTCGTGCAACAGCGCCACATTCGACATGCGCAACGCGCTTTCGAGCACGTACAGCACGTCGGATTTGGCGACCGGACGGCCGGATGCCAGCGTGATCGTGCCTTGGACGCGCGGATCGATGGTGTAGCCGACGCCCAAAATATCACTCAGCACCACCTTGGCGACCGTGGTCACTGGCGCATTCTCGAAATTCAGATCGTAGCCTTCGCCGGCCGGCGGGTTGCCGCTGCTATTGTTCGGCGAATCGATGCCGGCGCTGACGTTGCCCAGATAGACGGCCGCGCGCGACGGCCGCGGATTGCCGCCGGCGTCGACCGGATCGCCTTGCCGCGCCGACAGATCGAGCGAGCGGATCTGGTCGGTGACCGATTGCGCGCGCTGGTCGGCGGGCAGGCTTTCGATGGACGGCTGCGAAAAGAAACAGGCAGTGAGCCCGACCGCAATCGCGCCGAGCACAAGCCACCGCGCAGCCACCGGACCTAGTCGTCGCACGCGGATTACTCCCCACCCACCCGTCCAACCTAGCGCATGTGGCGGGCAACCGCAAAAGCTGTGTGACGCGTACCGGGCCGGCACGGCCACTTTTTTGACAACAAATTGCGCCTTTGTTAGTAGTGGGACTGCGGGGCTAAATATCTGGGTTGTATCGAGTTTTCCTGCAGTCAGGACCCAGGCATCACAGGCATGCACGGCGCGTCACGCGAGACATTCGGCGCCTATTTGGTCGAGAAGTATGCGTTGCCCCGGGCCGTGCGTGGCATGCCCGGCGGGCACTCCGGCGCGCCAGGCGTGCGGCCATTGCGCGAACTTTGGGAATCGACCGAGCTGTCGGCGGCGGAATTCGCCGATGAAATCGCGCACTTTTTCCGCCTGCAGCGGATCGGCCTGCTGGAACTGTTGGCCGGCGAGCCGCAGGTCGACGGCTTCTCCAAGCGCTTTTTGCGGGAATCCATGGTGTTTCCGTTCCGCGCTCCGGACGGCGGCATCCGGCTCGCAGTCTCAGATCCGCTCGACACCGCCGCCATCCGCGCCGCCGAGATCGTGTTCGGCGGCAGCGTCGATCTTGTCGTCGCGTCGTTCGAAGACATCACCACCGTGCTCGAGCGCCAGGATTCCGGCGCTGCGACCGAAAGCGCGGCGCGCGAGGGCGCCGGCGGCGACGAGGACATCGACAGCCTGCGCGACCTCGCCAGCGGCGCACCGGTGGTACGGGCGTTCAACGATCTGCTCGAGCGGGCGATGGAACTGCGCGCCAGCGACATTCACATCGAGCCGTTTCGCAGCGGACTCACCGTGCGTATGCGCGTCGACGGCGTGCTGCGCGCGATGCCGGCGCCGGCCGGAATCATGCCGCAGGCCTTGGTGTCGCGCATCAAAATCCTGTCCGGGCTGAACATCGCCGAGCGGCGGCTGCCGCAGGACGGCGCCGCGCGATTGCGCGTCGGCCGTTCCGAGATCGACGTGCGCGTCGCCACCATGCCGACCCAGCACGGTGAGAGCGCCGTGGTGCGTCTGCTGCCGCGCGACCGCGGCCTGCTCGAGCTGAGCAAGCTCGGCCTGGCGAGCCGCGACGACGGCAAGCTGCGCAAACTTTTGGCGCTGCCGCACGGCATGATCGTCATCACCGGCCCGACCGGCAGCGGTAAGACCACGACGCTTGCCACCATGCTGTCGATGCTCAACGAGACGACGCGGAAAATCCTTACCATCGAGGATCCGGTCGAGTACGAGATCGCCGGCATCAACCAATCGCAGATCAAGCCGTCGATCGGGCTGACTTTCGCGACCGCGCTGCGCGCCTTCGTGCGGCAAGACCCCGACGTCATCATGGTCGGCGAAGTCCGCGACCCCGAGACCGCCCATATCGCGATCCACGCGGCGCTGACCGGTCACTTGGTGCTGACCACGCTGCATACCGAGACGGCGGCCGCCGCCGTGCCGCGGCTGCTCGACCTCGGCGTCGAAGGCTATCTCCTGAAATCGACCTTGCGGGCGGTGATCGCGCAGCGCCTGGTGCGGCTCCTGTGCGACCGCTGCAAGACCCAGCGCAAGCTGTCCGCGCAGGATCTCGCGCTCGATCCGCGCTACGGCATCGTCGGCTTTGCGGCGGGCGACGTCGTGCATGAAGCGCACGGCTGCGAGCGCTGCGGCGGCACCGGCTATCGCGGCCGCGCCGGCATATTCGAGGTGCTCGAAGTCGCCGACGAGGTGCGCAACCTCGTCGGCTCGCAATCCGACGCCAACACGCTCGATCACGCCGCCATGCGCGCCGGCATGACCACGATGCTGGACGACGCGATCGCCAAATGCCGGGCCGGCCTGACCACGGTCGCCGAAACGCTGCGCGTCACCACGGTGCGGTGAAAGCGATGCCGAATTACCGCTATCGGGCACTGAACGGCAGCGGCGAGCTCGTCAGCGGCGCCATGACCGCGCAGTCGGCCGCCGAAGTCATGGCGCGCATCGAGCGATTGGGCCTGGTGCTGGTCGAGAATCTGGCTCCCGACCAGGGCGCCACGTCGCAGCGCAGTTACGGCCTGTTCAACCGGCCGCGGCCCGAAGACGTGACGGTTTTCACCCGCGATCTCGGCCTGCTGTTGCGCGCCGGCGCGCGCGTCAACGACGCGCTCGACCTGTTGGCCGGCGATCGCGACATCGGCCGGCTGCGCCCGGTGATCGCCGCCGTGCGCTCGCACGTGCTGGCCGGCGAAACCTTTGCCGACGCGCTGGCACACCATCCCGATCTGTTCACGCCGATGTACATCGCTTTGATCCGGGTCGGCGAAGCCTCCGGCGCGCTGGATAACGTGCTCGAAGTTCTGGCCAACGAGCGCGGTCGCGCCGAGGCGTTGCGGCGCAAGCTCGCCGAAGCGGTGCGCTACCCGGCCTTCATTTTGCTGGCGGCCGGCTGCGTGCTGGTGTTCTTTTTGACGTTCGTGCTGCCGCAATTTGCCTCGGTGTTGCACGACCTCGGCGCCAAGATCGATCCGGCGCTGGCGGCGTTTTTGTCGCTCTCGGCGTTTTTGCGCGGCCATTCCAGTACGCTCGCCGCGATACTGCTGGTCTGTTTGTCGGCCGGCTGGCTCGTTCTGCGTCGCGCCTCCGTACGCGCCGCCGCCATGGCGGCGTTGGTGCGCCTGCCGCTGATACGCCGCGTCATGCCGTATTATCGGGCGCCGCTGTTCTGCCGCAATCTGAGCGTGTTGCTTGGTAGCGGCGTGCACCTGACGACGGCGCTGCGCATTCTGACCGACATCATGGCGACGACCGGCCCCGCCGATATTTGGCAGCAAATCGTCGAGCGTGTGCGCCACGGCACCAAATTATCCGATGCCTTGGCGGAAAGTGACACATTACCGCCAATGGCCGTGCGTATGCTGCGGTTGGGTGACGAGACCGGTCAGCTGCCGGTCCTGGCCGGCCGCGTCGCCGACTTTTACGAGGCCAAGCTGCAGCGCACGCTGGATCGTCTGGTTGGCATTGCCGGCCCGGCTGCTATTATCGCCATCAGCTTGGTGGTCGGCGGCCTGATCGTTTCGGTGATGACGGCGCTGACGTCGGTGAGCGCACTCATCAACTAAAAATCGACGGCGAAAGGGAGATGCCGATGACACGGATGGTGGGCAGGCTCGGCAAAGCGACGCGGCGCCGCAACAGCGAGGCGGGCTTCACTCTCGTCGAAATCCTCGTGGTCATCACGATCATCGGCCTCATCATGGCGATCGTCGGACCGCGGGTGCTCAATTATCTCGGCGAGTCCAAGGTCAAGGCGGCGCGGATTCAGATCGAAAGCCTCGGCAGCGCGCTCGACCTGTATTACCTCGACATGGGCCGCTATCCGAATTCGAGCGACGGCCTCGCCGCGCTGGTGCAGCGGCCGGGCAATGCCGAGGAATGGAACGGGCCGTATCTTAAAGGGGGAGTCGTTCCCAATGATCCGTGGGGACACGCGTATATGTATCGGTCCCCGGTCGAGCACGCGCCGTACGAGATCGTCTCTTACGGCTCCGATGGCCAGGAGGGCGGCGCCGGGACGGCGGCCGACATTTCCAGCCTGCAGACCGCCGTTGCGCGGCATTGAACGCGGCACCGGGCAGGACGGCTACGTCCTCCTCGAAATCGTCTGCGTGCTGGCGATTATCGGATTGCTGGCGGCGGTCATCCTGCCGGCCATTCCGCGGGCAACCGGCCGCACCGGTTTGCAACGTTATGCGGTGGCGACAGCGGCTTTGCTCGAAGGCGACCGCGTCGTGGCGCTGCGCCAGCGCGCACGCGTCGCGACCCTGATCGATGCCGAAACCCGCACCATTCGCTCCGGCGCCGGCGATCGCGTCGTACAGTTGCCCGATGACGTGCGGCTCGACGCCATGCTGCCGGCGCACTGTTACGATCGCCCGACCGGCATGAGCATTGATTTCTTTCCATCGGGCATGTCCTGCGGCGGCGTCCTGGCGCTGACGCATCGCGGCGCCGAATACGAAATCCGCGTCAACTGGCTCACCGGAGCGATCGATGTGCTCGGCGCCACGCGTTGAATTTTGTCGCGCCGTGGGGCGCGGCCGGCGTCGTGCGCTGCGGGCTGTGACGCAAAGCGCCGCGGCCAGCGGTGGCTTTACGCTGATCGAAGTCGTGGTCGCGATTGCCGTGCTGGCGCTGGTGCTCGGCGCCATCGGCGGCGCGGTCGGCACGACGGTGAAGGGACTGCGCAGCGTCGATCGCCAGCTGCCGCTGCTCGAGACCGCGCAGGGTTTGCTTGCCGCGCTGCCGGATCGCACTGCGTTACGGCCCGGCGCGCAGAGCGGAACGACAGGCGCGGTGCAATGGCGCATCGACGTGGCCCCGCTCAACAGCGCCTTGTTCGGCGCCGGCGCGCCGCAATCGGCGAAGTGGATGCCGCTATTGGTGACGGTGAGCGTCCAGGACCGCAACGGACCGCCGGTTCGGCTCGACACGATACGACTCGCGCCGAGGTCCACGCCATGAGCACACGGCGCACCATGCCGGAACAGCGCAGCGGCGAAGCGGGCTTCACGCTCATCGAGATGCTCATCGCCACCATGCTGATGGGGCTCATTCTGGCCGCACTCGCCACGGTCACCGCGCAGTGGCTGCCGAACTGGGATCGCGGCATGGCGCGGCTGCAACGCGACGAACGTTTTGCCTTCGCACTGAGCCGTATGGTCGCCGACTTGTCGGTCGCGGAGGCAGTACCGGCCGCCAACGCGACGCGTGTTGTCCTGTTTGACGGCGCCGAGCTCGGCGTCACGTTCGTGCGCACCGCTGTCGGCCCGAACACGCGTCCCGGTCTCGAAGTGGTGCGGTTTCGCGAGGTTTCCGATCGCAGCGGTCCGCAATTGATCCGCGAGCGTGCACTCTACACGCCGTCCGACCGCGGCGCGCTGCTGCGCTTTGCCGATCCGGTCGCGCTGATCGGTCCGCCGTTCCGGGTGACGTTCGCCTACGCGGGCGCCGACGGGTTGTGGCATTCCACGTGGGCAGGGACCGTACAGCTGCCGCTCAAGGTACGCATCACCGTTCGCGACGGCATCACGCAACAGACACTGGCGCTGTCGACCGCAGCGCTTGTGCATGTCGATACGCCGGCGGCGTGTGCGACTGCCGGCAACGTCAATCAATGCCTTTTACAGCTGACCCAAGAGACGCAACGCCCCGGCGGTCCAGGCCCAGAGGTGCGCTGATGTCAGTCCTGAAAAGCATCGCAGAAACGGCCAAAGCACCGGCGCGCCAGAGCGAGGGCTTCATTCTGATCGCGGTGCTGTGGATGTTGCTCGCGCTGACGATGCTGGTGACCGTCTACGCCACGTTTGTGACACGTTCGGCGTTCGCGGTCGCCGCCAACACCGATGCCATCAAGGCGGAGCCACTGATCGCGGCCGGGGTCGAGCTTGCCGCCTATCGCCTCGGCGCGGTGCCCGCGAAGGATCGTCCGGCGCTCGGCCAGTTTTCCGCGCGGGTCGCCACGGCGCGGCTCGCGGTGGCCTATGCGACCGAAGCGGCTCGCATCGATCTCAATGCCGCGCCAAAGGAGCTGCTGGCCGGCCTGTTTGTCGCGCTCGGCGCCGCGCCGTCGCAAGCCGATGTGTTTGCCGACCGGATCGTCGCCTGGCGCACGCCGGTGACGCCGCAAGACATCGATGTGAACCCGGAGAATTCGTTCTATCGCAGCGCCGGATTGAGCTACACGCCGCGCCACGCGCCGTTCGTCCACGTCGACGAATTGTGGCTGGTCCACGGCCTACCCGCCGCCTTTGTGCAGCGCATGTTGCCGTACGTCACGGTGTTCAGCGGCCAGGGGCAGGTCGATGCGCTGGCGGCGGCGCCCCAGGTGCTCGCCGCCTTGCCGGGCGTAACCCCACAAATCCTGCAGGCCGTCCTGGCGGCGCGCGATGCCGGGGCCCTCGACCATGCATCGCTGCAGCAGCTGGCGGGGGGTTCGACAGCGGCGCTTTCCGCGGGAACCGAGGCCAAAACATTCCGTGTCGGCGTGCGGGTCGATTTCGAAAACGGCCATCAAAGCGCCGCCGAAGCGGTGATCCTGCTGCCGGATGACGGCCCGACGCCGTATCGTGTACTGTCCTGGCAGAATGCCTTCGATGGGGCGGCGGATCGGCCCCGGGACTTTGGCCGGTGATCAGCCGCATCCTATTTCGGCCGGCCCGCCACTGCCGAACTCAGGTACGACAGCGCAGTCCCGACGCCGTAGAGCTGCTCCGAACTGACAAAGGTGCTGTCATGGGCCACCGATGCAGGCGTAAGCTTTTCAGCTCCGAGATCGACAAGGAGATAACCCAGCACGCGATCGGCTTGTCGTAGCGCCTCCGGACTACCATGAACCCGCTGCAATCTTCGCAGCCACTGAACGGCGCACTCGATGGCCCAGGGATACCACAGGAAATTCTCCGTGATGTTTTGGGTCATAAACTTGCCATCGAAGTTGGTGAAGTCCTGCCAATTCGTTCCGGCGATTATCGGATAGTCGCTGCGACGGCCGACGAGCGAATTGAGGTGCCGCGGGATTGCCAGCAGAATCTCTTCCGGAATCGCCACACTGGCTTCATCCTCCGCGCGCAAAAGCTCGCTATAGATTTGCAGGGTCAAACCGTCAGAAACAGGCCCATTGTTGCTGTTGCTGGCGTCGTTGAGATGCACTCGCCATCCGAGCAATGGACCGGTGGTATCAAACTGACTGTTCAGCCAGGCCGCGGTCGATCGCAGCAACGTGTCAACTTGCAGCTTGTCACCGTGCCACGCCAGGCCGGCATCGCGGACTTCCAGCAAAGCCAGCAGGGCCAAAGTCGACGTGTAAACGGAGTGGCGATCGGGACTATTCTGCTGTGCAAACGTGTTCCAGCCGCCGTCGTTGATTGGGCGATAGAGATCGGCAACGGACTGAGTGTAGTCCAATTCTTGCAACAAGCGTTTGCGCGTCTCGTCATCGAGGTGACCAGACGCACTGACTGTTGAGAGCGCGGCAATCGCCCAGAACGCGGGCTCGGCGATAGGATAGCTGTTGTCGTCCCTCAACCAGCCGAATTTCGTCCCGTGCTGCTCGACGAGGAGGTTCTGCTGGAACAGATCGTTCAACGCTCCAATGTAGTCAACGGCGGACAATTCATCGACCGCTGACGAATGGAACCTTGCAGTTATCGCCTGGGTGGTCAGCCATACACTGGGAGTGGGCGTCGGTATGGCGCGGGATTGGTTTTTCACCATCCATTTGCGTGCAGCCAATTCGCCATTGAGTTTCTCGATCATCCGGCCGGCGCCAGCTTGCGCTGACTGGAGCATCGTGCCGACGTCGTGGACTGGTCGAAAAACCGACAGGCCGAAGTGATCCATGTACACCCGCAAAGTGTCGGCGCCTGGCAGGGAGATGCCGTCATCTGCAAGCGCTACATAACCTAAGCCAAGCGCAAGGCAGGCAAAACTCGCCGCTCCAAGCTGCGTTAACCTTCGTCTGAGCTCGGCGCCTCTGCAGGCATCCAGATAATCATAATCCAATTTTCCCAATCGTTTTTTGTACCGAACGTCCCGCGTCAAACTGCGCGTTTCGTTCAAACGTTGGCCGCGGTGATCGAGGAAGGCGGCGCTTCTTTGATTACGATGCCAGATCAGCGCTGCAGATTGCAGCGAACGAAGCACTTCAAGGCGAGCACGCTCGGGCTCCAGCCACGATTTCAATCTGGCCCATTCACGAAACAGCGCTTCGTGCGCCACCTCCACCGTACCGCCTTCCGCATCTGCGCCTCGACGAACCAATAATCGCCATTGCACAAAATGGTGCAGCAATTCTTGTTGCTCTTGGGTAAGGCTGCTCCATTGAGCGACGCAACGTATTGTCGCCCCTTGATCATTGACTTGGGCAAGGCCCGGCACGAAGGTCGATCGACACAAGCTCACCACGTCGTCCGAGAGCGTCGCACCGGGGATCGGAGCATCGTTTTCCGGATGCATCCCGCGCAAAGCGCACTCGGCCGCGTTTTCGATCAAGCCTGTAAGCCGGCCGACGTTCTGATAATGGACTTGCGTGAGCATCCCGGAATCGCCGTAGAGGCGCCAAAGCCGCTGCAGCGCAAAGGCAAGAAGCGGCAAAGCATCGTCCTTCGGCGTGTCCTCCAGGAGAGCGTCGGCGAGCCCGCTCTCGATGGTCACGCCGTAACGGCTGGCCGGGGCCTCGATGACATCGGCGAAGCGGAACGCCGGCAGAGCCCGCAGATCGTAGCCCCGCATTTTCACGTCTCTGAAATGCCGGTGCCGCTGCAGCTCGGGAAAGCTGTCGGTACGGATGGTCAATGCCACCTGCCATGACGACGCGTTTGACGTTAACAGGACGCGCAAATAATCGGCGAGAGCTTCGTTACTGGGACCGTCTGCGCGTGCCAACTCCTCCGCCTGGTCTATGCCGACTAGAATTGTCGCGCCCGGCCGGTCGGCGAGCCGGCGCATTTTCGCCCCCTCCTCTTCCAAGGCTTTGAGCAGGCGCTTGTTGCCGTCGGCCGTTAATTGCACGCCATGGCGTTCGGCATCGGACCAGACCTTAAACAAACGATCGCGAACAACTCCGTACGCTTCGGACTTGGCAGAATCTGCGCTTGTGCGCGCCAGCGCTTCAGCGAAATTCAGAAGCGGATCGGCTCCCGGCCGAAATGCACGTAGCGGGAGCCAAGCCGGAGCCTCCCGACGCAATCGCGGAATGATTCCGGCCTTCAGCAACGAAGACTTTCCAGCGCCCGAAGATCCCAGGATCGCGAGCGGTCGCCGGTCTCCTTCGGCGCGCATTTTGCGCAGCTCTTCCAGCACTTCGGCAATCTCACGACTACGGCCGTAGAACAGCGCAGCATCTGCATCGTCATCACTGAACGACGCAAGGCCGGGAAACGGCGTCGGCCGGATCTTGCGGTTTATCGGAAACGCTTCCGGGTCTAATCCGATCCGCGTCAGCGCGCCAGCAGCACGCAAACCGCCTTCCAGGCGACGCTCGACCTGCGCATCTTTCGCAAGATCGAGCTCGCCGTCGTTACCGACGCAGCCCGTTAGGTCCAACCCTTGATACTCGGCCAATACTTTGGCCAGGCGCTCGCTTTGCAGCGCGTGACTGCTGGTTAGAGCCAGCAGCGGAATGACGGGCTTGCCCATGTACCAGGCCGCCTTGAACTCGCCGAAGCATTCGTCGGACGCAAGCCAATTGTCGGTAACGAGGCAAATGATGACGCGGCACGCGCCCGCAGCATCACGGAGCGCCTGCGCCCACTTCTCACCGCCCAGGATGTTGTTGTGGTCAATAAAAACGTCAGTGAAGCCGCGCCTGCGCAACCATGCTTCGAGCGAGGCTCCCGCGGCGTCGTCTCGGCTGGAATGGCTGACAAACAAAACGGCCATGAGCTACGATCCGCCCCAAGAATACGGCGGATCATGGCCGTACTCGCGGGCGCTCTGCAACACGGGCCCACAGCTTATTCGTTTCCGATTTGGTACAACTTGACCGTTTGGATCTGCCTCACCGCGTATTATTTTGCAGCTCAGCATCGACAATCCGATTGGGCGAGGCGTGCGCCACGCGATAGAGCAGCGCCTTCGGCAGGCGCCCGCCAATCCGGGCGCGCTGGCGCTGCCGTAAATTGGGCAAAAACGCGTCGTTTCTACACGTACGGGCCACCTTGGAAGGGGCGCCGTCGAAGGAACGCTCTACTTCCGGGTGACGGCTCGGCGCCCTTCGTGTACTGTCCGTATAGAATGTCTTCGCGGGGGCTGATCGGCCTTTGGATCTTGGTGGGTGATGGAGCTGGTAGGCAGCATTCGCGAGATTTTTGTGCGTTGGACCGACGCGGTTGCGCTCGCCGTCGTCGCGCTCGTCGAACGCGTGATTTCGCCCCGCGTGGTTCGGCTCGTGGAGGCTGACGATCCGGCGGGCGGATTCAAGCTGCAGAGCGCCAATAGCCCGGCAAGTGGGCGTATGCGCCTCGCCGAAGGCCGGTTTATCGGCGAAGGTGCATCATCGATCAACGGCAGCCGCGTCGAGCTGGTGCTCGGATCGGACAAGTTTTTGCTGCGGCCGCTGGAGCTGCCGGCACGCGCCACCGAATTCATCGACGGCATCGTGCGCGCTCAGATCGATCGCCTGACGCCGTGGAGCGCCGGCGAGGCGGTGTTCGGCTGCACGCCACCGACTAACGCTGGCGGCGGCAAGATCACGACCACCATTGCGGCAGCGCCGCGCGCCACGGCCGAGCCCTACGTCGCGGCACTCGCGGCGCTCAAGGCGACCTCCGTCGCGATCTTCGCCGCTGCGCCCGAAACCGGCACCGCGCCGATCAAGGTTTTCGAACGCCAGGGCCGCGGCGCTCTCGAACGCTCGCGGGTGAGCGGCGGCCTGCGGCTCGTGCTCGCCAGCGCCGCGTTGCTCGCCGCGCTGGCGCTCGTCGGCGAGACCGTGGCGGGCCAGTATTTCGACAATCGCCGCGCCGAACTCAACGGCGAGCTCACGGCGCACCGCCTCGCGCTCCGGCTCGACGGCAGCGGCAGCGACCGCTCGCCGATTGCCGCGCTGGCGCATCGCAAGAACCAGACGCAGGCGAGCGTCATCGTGCTCGAGGAGCTGTCCCGCATCCTGCCGGACAATACCTATGTCACCGAGCTGCGCATTGACGGCAACACGGTGCAAATCGTCGGCCTCACCGACGACGCGCCGTCGTTGATCCGGCTGATGGAGCAATCATCGCATTTCGCCCGCGCCACGTTTTTTGCGCCGACCACGCATGCCCCATCCGAGCGCGGTGACCGCTTCCACGTCGAAGCGAAGCTGCAGCCGATCAACACGGTGAGCCGATGAGCGTCAGCGCAAAGCTCGAGCGTGCGCTCACCGCCTCGCCGACCATCGCGGCCGCCCTTTACGGCGCGGTGATCGTGGTGCTGCTGGTGACCACATGGGCGGCGGCAGCGGATCTGTACGGCCGGGCCAGCGCCGCGTCGGAGACCGCCGCGCTGCTCGATCAGTTGCGTGGCCGCAAAGCCGTCGTCGCGGCGGAGAACGGCCCGATGAACGGCTCGCCGTTTCTCGACGGTCCGTCGGTGACGGTGGCAGGCGCGGCGCTGCTACAGCGCGTCTCGGCCGCGATCGGCAATGCCGGCGGCACCATCCAATCGTCGCAGGTCGAGGTCGCCGGCAACTCGGCCGGCGCGGTCAGACTGGTCATGAGCGCGGAGCTCGATCTCAACGGCCTGCAGCGCCTGCTCTACGACCTGGAAGCCGGCATGCCGTTCTTGTTCGTCGAACAATTGGACGTGCAGGCGCCGCAGACCGCCAGCACCGCGTCGGCCGGCGTCGGCCGCATGCACGTACAGCTCGCGGTCGCCGGCGAATGGCGGGGAGCGGCGAAATGACATCGCACCAACGCTTGTGCCGCCTGCTCCTTGCCGTCTGCCTGGCGACGCCGGCGCTCGCGGCGACGCCACCGAACATGACCGCCGATCTGGGCAGTACGGACGGCGACATCGATCGCGCGCCGCTCGGCGGCACGCGCAATGACTTGCCGCTGCGCGGCGCCCAACCGGCGGCCAAACCAGTACTCAGCGCCAACCCATTGTGGGCCATACCGCTTGGCGCGCTGACGGCGACGCGCGAACGGCCGTTGTTCTCGCCGACGCGGCGGGCGCCGGCGCCGGTCGTCGCCAACGCGCCCGCCGTGCCGCAACCGCCGCCGCCCGCCCCGGCCGTGGTCGAACATCCCGATCTCGTCCTGGTCGGCACGGTGACGGGAGAAGCCCACGACCTCGCGGTGTTCGTCGAGCCGGCGACGCACAAAACCGTGCGTCTGCTCACCGGACAGGATCACAAAGGCTGGGTCTTGCAGTCAGTCGCGGCCAAGAGCGTTACGCTGCATAAAGGCAATCGAAGCGAAACCTTGGCCCTGCCGCCGCCGTCGGCGACGGCCGGTCCGACGCCGGTCATTTCGGGTTTGCCCCCGGCGCCGGCGCCGCAACCGATAGCGCCGCAGCCGGTCCGCGCTGCGGGCGAACCTGAAAGACCGGCACCACAGCCGGCAGGCTGCATGCCCGAGCCGATTGGTTGTTGAGCCGGTCAGACGGCTGGTCAGCCAAATAGCCGCGGCGTTCGCGGTCTCCAGCGATGTCAGTATGCCGCGATCGATGCGCCTCCCATTTCCGCGGATCGTTGACGATCGGCCTCGAGCTCATCGCAGATCCAAAGAATCCGCCGCGCGTAATCGGTGAACCGGTACACCGAGCGTACGCGCCGCTCCGCCATCTGGCCCATCGCGGCAAAAGCGGTCGGGCGCCTCACCACGGCGCACACCTGCTGCCCCATCGCGTCGAGATCGAGATATGGCACGACCATGCCACAGCCCTCTGCCAGGGCTTCGCCGGCTCCGCCCGCGCGATCGAACGCGACCACCGGCAATGCGCACGCCATCGCCTCGTGCACCACGCACGGAAAAGGGTCATCGCGCGACGTCAAGGCGTAGACGTCTGCGGCTTGGAAATAGCATTCGGGATTGTCCGTTTCGTCGATGAGCTGAACATCGGCGCCGAGGTCGAGCAGCGCAATGTCGTGCTGGACGAACTGCTTGAACTCCGTCGGCCGCGCGTCGCCGCCGACCCAGAGAAAACATACCGGCACGTCGATCTGCGATCGCACGCGCGCCGCCAACTGGACGAACAGATCGAGCCCCTTTCGCGGCTCGCGCACGCCACAGCCGAGAACGATCCTGACATCGGCGGAGAGACCCAGCTCGTCACGCACCGTCCTGCGGGCAGCGGCCTTGTCGCCGAAACCGAAACCGTCCTTGAGCAGCCCCTGGGGCACGACGTCAGCGTCGGCATATTTGGGAAAGAGCCGCGCCGCGGCCAGCTTCACGGCGTGCGCCGGAAAGACCACCCGATCGGCAGCGCGATGCACGGTTCCGCCAACCTCATCGCCGTAACGGCTCATTCGCTCGTGCACGAGGGCGACGATGCGGGCAATGCCGGCACGGCGGGCCTCTTTCATCAGGCGCCACGTCTCGGCCGAATTGCACAGGGCGAGATCGGGCGCCGGAATAGCGATCTCGTCAAGCAGCTGCCGCATTGACGGACCGTTCAGTGCGCCGTTCCGGTTGACCAGCACATGCGCCAGGCGCCTGTAATCCTCCAGCAATGGCCCGTCCCGCTCCAGCACAAGATAAAGCTCGGCGCCGGTGAGCCGACCGAGCGCCTCCATCAGGGCGAGCAGAATGAGCGGGGCGCCGGTTCGAGTCGCCTCGTGGCCGACAAACAGGAGCTTTCGTCTCCCGGGCGCCCCGAATAGCTGCGCCGCTGCCGGCGGCGGCTCGCCGGTCTTGGGATGGAGCAGGCCCGTTCTCCAAATCCGGTGCCAGTTTGTCGACGCGTCCTCGGGAGCGAAAGCTCCCCGGCCGCCCGCGCGCAAGTAATGGATCAGCGGATTTTGTCCGGACCGTGCAACATCGCCGTTGAGCGCCAGATAGGCGACGGTGGAGAAATCGGGCCGCGGATCACGTCCCTCGCGCCAGCCGTGCTTCAGGTAGTGCACGACGGGGTCCATTCCCGCCGCAGCCACGTCCGGGTACTGCGCGAGATACCACGCCTGGTCCACCCCACCGCCGCCGCGCGCGAGCGCATCGTCGCTTGCGGTCATGAGCTGCACGTCTTCCGCTTCCATGGAACTTTGCGAGCCGCTCGGCCGAGGTCAGCCGGAACTGTGATGAGGACTACGGCAATCGCAAACGAAGACCACCAGCATGATACGGTCGCACCGTGCGGCCACGACGGCCACGGTTTGCGCCGGGATGTTCTTCAATGCGACCTCCGCGCCGTGCTATTGGGACGACCTTAGCAACGAGGAGGGTGCAATAACAACCGCCATCGGTTGGTTCAAGCAAGCGCCTGCTCGAATTCGTGCGCGTGCTGCAAAGGTCGGCAGCACAGTGCGCGCGGTTCAATGGTGGGATTACAAGCTCGTCCCGATTCTTTCGGTTTTTTACGCGACCGCCTTCGTACAGGATGTTTCGCTGGCGCGAATCTGGCCCTCGTTGGTCGCACTGTTGCTCGCGATCGCGCCGTGCGCCGCCTATGTGAGTCTCGTCAACGATATCACCGATCGCGCCGACGATCGTCGCGCTGGCAAGACCAACCGCATGGCCGACCAGCCGCCTTGGCTGATGGTGCTCTTGCTGGCGGCGCCGATCAGCGTTGCGGTTCTTTTCAGCGCGCTGTGGCGCGACGATCTTCCGCTGCTGGCGGTTTACCTCTTTGCGTGGGCGGCGTTCACGCTCTATTCGGTTCCGCCCGTTCGGCTCAAGCGCCGGGGCATTCTCGGAGTCGTGGCCGACGCGAGTGGTGCACACCTTTTCCCGACGCTGGTCGCCGCGTTGCTCGCCTTCCGCGCCGGCGGCAAAGCGATCGATCCGATCTGGATTGCCGCGCTTGCTGCCTGGGCGTTCGGCTGCGGCCTGCGCGGGATCCTGTGGCATCAGCTCTACGACCGCGAGGCGGATCGCAAAGCCGGGGTCGCGACCTTCGTGCAGCGCCACTCGAGCCGTGCCGCCATGAACCTCGCCGCCTACGTGGCGCTGCCGCTCGAAGTGATCGCGCTCGCGATACTGCTCTGGCGGATGCACAGCCCATGGCCGGTTCTCACCCTGCTGCTCTATGTGGCGTTCGCGCTGCTCCGGTGGCGCGTGTGGAATGTGGTCCTCGTCATCGCCAAGCCGCGCAAGTCATATGGGATTCTTGGGACAGAGTACTACACGCTGCTGTTCGCGCTCGGCGTTCTCATCTCATGTGCGCTGCGCCATCCAGCCGACTGGGCGGTGTTGCTCGCACATCTGGCGGTCTTTCCGGGTCCTGCCGTCGTGTTCACGACCGAAGCGCGACGCCTGCTGCGCGACGTCGTTCAGTCGGAAAGGTAGCCGCAGGCAAATGCGGTAGAGCAGTTCGTCGCGCAGCGAAGTCGCATTCATTCTGGGGTCCGGCACGTTCTTCAATGCGGTCCTCACGCGTGCTACTGCTCAAGCTCAACGGAGGTTTAGCTCGCTGATCCCTGCGGTTTCCGGCGTGACGTGCCGAATGCGAACGAGCGCCCGCGCTGACGGGAGGGTCCTATAGGAACGATCGACCGGTTGCAGCCAATGATGACTCGGGTGAAAGCGCGCGTCGCAGCCTTGCGCCGTATGGTCGGCGTCGCGCGGTCGGAGGACTACAAACCATCGGACCGTCGGGATCCGAGTGCGACAACCGCCCGTGCGAACGCCGGCGCGCCGGCACTGGACCTGGCCATCGTAAAGGCGGCGGCGTTCCTGCGGCAACGTCTCCGGTCCGGCTCATACGGTCTTGCCGCCATGGGCAGCGATGGAACGCCGCGGTTTCCGGACGACAAAGGACACCTGTTCGTCGCAGCATCAATTGTCGAGGCGATGGCGGGGCTGTTCGATGAGATCGATAGAACCATCGTCCTCGTCCGCATTCTTTCCGAGGAGCAAGACGGCGTATGGGGATATCAATCGCCAGGGATGCTCTACACGGATGAGACGCGGCCTTTTCTGGTCGATTCCGACGACTCGGCGTTCGCGTTCCGCACGCTGCATCGTCTCGGTGTGAACCGGGAGCCGCGCGCCCTCATGCGTTTCTATCGCGAACCGGAGCGGCTGTTCGTGACATGGGACACGCCCGGTCCCACCTCGTTGGCGACGGAGGCGGCGCTGCGAAACAATTTTCGGGCGCACCCGGAGGTGAACGCAAACATATTCCTGGCGCTCCGAGGCACACACTTCGAGCAGTTCGTGAACTACGACATGCTCTTGCAGGCGCAAGATGAGCGCGGCTTCTGGAAATCCTATTTCTACCCGACTCCTCTGTACGCCACACTGCTGGTGCTCGACCTGACGCGAGGCAACCAGGCATTCGTTTCCGCGACGGAGCGCGCCCTCTCGTTTATTGCCGGCTCGCAGAACTCCGACGGTTCCTGGGGCGCCAACAGCGACCCCTACGAGACGGCACTCGCCGTCGCCGCACTCGCCGGACATCAAGCCCACGCGGCGGCGACACGCCGGGGCGTAAATTACCTGCTTTGGGTAATGGCAGGAGACGGCTCCTGGACGTCGGGAACATGCGTGTGGGAGGCCTACTCCAGCGAGCATGATATCTGGCGCGGCTATGATACGCACCGCGCTTTTATCACAGCGCGATGTATGATCGCGCTGCGGCGCGCCGCCGGTCAGCTCACGCCATCGTAACCGCCTCAAACTGCTCGCGCGCGCCACCACGCGACGGTTTGCTCGATGCCGACGTCGAACGGCGTTCGTGGCCGCCAACCGAGGATGTCGCGCGCTCTATCGATGGCGAGGACGGAAACCGGAACGTCGATGGACCGCCGCTCGGTTCGCCGCACCGCCAGCTTGACGCCCAGCTTGGCTTCGATCTCAACGATGACTTCGCGGAGATCGCGACCTTGGCCGCTGCCGATGTTGAATATCCGCTGTTCGCTCTCATCGGCGGCCGCCAGCAAGAGCCCGTCGATGACATCGTCGACATAGACGTAGTCCCGGATCGCCGATCCATCACCCCAAATTTCGAACTCTTCGTTCTGCAGTGCGCACGAGATCAAAGCGGCTATGACGCCCTGGTTTTTCCCGGGCATCTGGAACGGCCCGAACGGATTTGCGACGCGCAGCACCCGGAAGCTCAAACCGTGATGATGCTCATACAGTTGCAGGTATTTTTCGATGGTCAGCTTGCTGATGCCGTAGGCGCTGATCGGATCGGTGGCGGCCGTTTCCGGCGTCGGAACCGGCGCCGTCGGGCCATAAACAATTCCTCCCGATGATACGAAGACGATGCGCCTGACCTTAAGCGTCCGACTGATTTCGAGCAGCGCCAACGACGAAATGACGTTTTGGCGGACGTCTTCCGCCATGTTGGCGTCGGCGGATTGTGGCATGTAGGTATGGACAAGGTGGAACACGGTATCGCAGGTGGCAATGGCGGATGCCAAATCGGCGGTGTCGCAAAAATCGCCCTGCCGCCATTCGACGCCTGCAAGATCTTGCCGAAACAGACAGCGTCGGCCGAAGGCGCGCACCCGGGCGCCGGAAGCGGCGAGGCGCCGGCACAAATTCACCCCTAGAAAGCCGCCGCCGCCGAGCACAACGCAGGTGGGCTCACGCGCGGTCATCGATGCGAAACGTCGACAAGGCTGTGCGCCACCCCGTGACTGCGACGATCCATCCTCGAGGGGTGCAAAATCAGCCGGCCCCCGGCACGGGTTGCTTCGGCTCGGAATGCTCCGGCCATACATTGTCGACGGCGGCGAGAGCCGGCGCCGTGCTCGTCCCAGGCAACACCATTGTCCGTTCTGGAAACAGCGATCCGAGAAGCGCGTCGGCGGTCGCCTCGAGCGAGAACTTGCTCACGAAGCGGGAGCGCGCGGCGTCGCCCCAGGTCCGTGCCGCTGCCGGATCGGCGAGCAAGCGGCCGATCGCTTCCGCCAGATGGTGGATGTCGCGCGGCGGCACCGTCAGCCCGCAGGCACCGTGCACGATCGCCTCAGCGCAGCCGTCGACGTCGGTGGAGACGATAGGCAGCCCGTGCGCCATGGCGTCGAGCAGCGCCAGCGGCAGGCATTCCATCGTCGAGGACTGCACATAGACCGAAGCCTCGGAATAGTAATGCTCCAGTTCGCTGGCCTCGACGACGCCGACGAGCCGTACTTTGCCGCGCAGGTCCGGCCGATGAATCCGCACCAAGAGGTCGCGGGTCAGACCATGCCACGACGGCGGCGGGCATCCGACAATGACCAGCTCCACGTCATCGTCGATCAGGCCGACAGAGCGGCCGTAAGCGAAAGCCTCGATCAATGTCGGCGTGCCTTTGCGCGGCGTGCCGGCGCCGACCGTGAGCACCATCCGCGACCTTCGCCGCGCCGGCGGCGGTGCGCCGTCATGCGGCGCGGCTTTGCCGTTTGCCAGAGTGGACGGCATGCCGCTCCAATAACGCACCTGCCCGTCGTAGCCGTAGTTCGCCCAAACGCGCCGCGTTCCATCCGAGCCGAACAGGAAATTGACATTCGCCTGCTTGCTGGCCTTCTGGAAAATCTGCCGGGCGGCTGGCTCGCGCATCGCCAGAGCGGGATCGTAACTTTCATGGATGTACCAGCTGATCCGCGCAGCCCGCCGGAATTGGATGATTGGCAGCGCAATCGGCCAACTGGCGAATGAATTGATCAGGACGTGATCGCGGACGTGAGGATAGAGCTTCAGCAAGCGCACCACGTTGAGCGTTCTGACCGCTGCCGCCCGCAGCGCGCCGCGGCGGTCGAAGCGACTGATGAGGCGTGCCCATTTGAGCAGAAATTGACCCGATGCGGTCTGTCGCAGAAGCCGTCGTTGCAGCACCTTCACCGGGATGCCGATGCGCTCGAAATCCTTCCGCAGCGGCCCATCCGTCAGACTGATCAAGTTCACCTTGGCGCCGGCCGCCACCATCGATCGCGCGACATCGAGCGCCAACTTCGGCGCTCCGGTCCGGCTCAGTTCGTGACTGACCAAGGTGATTGCCGCTCCCGCGGCAACGGGTGACCGCTTCGCGACTATCGGCTGGGCGGATTCGGCGCGTGGTGCGCTTTTCGGCTGCTCTATCAATCCATCGATTGCCCGGTTCAGCCCTCTGCTCATGGGACCGAACGCATGACTCATGCTCGACGGCCAGTTCGCGAAAGTCGGCGCGACGGGGTTGCGCGGCCGCTCGGCCAAGGTGGCGATGAAATAACGGCGGTAGATTTGCTCTAGTTCGGCGTCAATCGCTTCATCCGGCACGCCGATCGTATTGGCGTCGTGAAGCCGATACCAGTAAAGCGGCCGGCGAACCAAGGCCGGCTCTTCCAGCTCCAATGACCTCATCAGGAAATCGAGGTCATGCGCATATCGATAATCGGCGAACGGACCGACTTCTTCGTACAGCTCGCGCCGAAAGAAAAGGTTCCCGGTCGCCACCGCAATGTTGCGCGTCAGGAGGACGAAGCCGACGCTCGGACTGATGTCGAGTTCCTGCATCATGGCGTCGTAATACCAGCTGCGCCAGCGATGCTCCGGATCAAGCGGCTTATCCTGCGCGTCGATGGGCTCGACATACGTGAACACCAGCCGGCTGTTCCGACTGCGCGCCGCCGCGACACATTCCTCGATGCGCTCCGGAAAATACGCGTCGTCCGAATTCAAAATGGCAATGTAGTCGCCGCTGGCCTTTGCGATTCCCTCATTGATGGTGGCCGGCGCGCCGCGATTTTTTCGCGCGCTGAAGTCGACCGAAATACCCTTGGGCGGCGGCGTGCCTTTTAGAAATTCGCGGATCGTGTCCGCGCTGCCGTCCGTGGAGCCATCGTCGATGATAATCAATTCGATAGGTCGATGAGTCTGCCGATAAACCGACCGAATAGCATTGTTGACAAATTCCCGGTGGTTGTATGACGGAAGCACCACGCTGACTAGCGGCCTGGGCTCGCGTGTTACTTGCATCACATTCATCTCGATACACGCATTGCAATCAGCTTGCCCGGACGCAAACTTCCGCTGTGCTGTCGAGCGTTTTCCGCGACAAAAAGAATGATAATGCTCCCCGCAGTCAGAAACACGAAAATCTAACCCGGCCAGCGCATTTTGCAAGTACGGATTTCCGGCGGTAATACTGAGTTATGCACGCGATCCGTTGCGCCGGCGCGGAGCATTTCAAGGCGTCTCGTCCGGCCGAACGAGTGGAACTTGGCTGCCGCTACTCGTCTTGCGGCATCGCGTGTTGACCTTTCCCGAGACGAAAACCTATGGCCGCGCGGATCGTGGCGGGCACCGCGGTAACCTTTCATTCGTGTCGACTCGACCGGGCGTTTCACCGGCGTGCGGAATGCGTTATTGTGCGTCGTTTGGCGTCGTCCAGCTGATTGACGAAAGAACTGGATGAGTTGACGTGCGCACCTGGTTCGGACGGCGGCGGCCCGAAATCTCGGTCATCGTCGTCATTCACAATATTCCCCGCGAGGCGCCGCGCACATTATTGTCGCTTTCAGCCGCCTACCAGCGCCACATCAAGCCTGAGGATTACGAGGTCATTGTCGTCGACAACGGTTCGAGTCCGCCGCTCGATCCGAACTTTGTCCGCGGCCTCGAAGGCAACTTTCGTCTGATCCGAATCGATCCTGCGCCGCCCTCGCCGGCCCACGCCGTCAATCGGGGAGTCGCTGCGGCCCGGGGCGCGGTCATCGGCGTGATGATCGACGGCGCGCGCATCGCGACACCGGGACTTCTGCACTTCGCGCGCCACGGCGCGCGACTCTACGAAGCCGCCGTGGTGGCGGTGCCCGGCTGGTATCTCGGCTACGACTTTCAGCGCTGGGCCATGCTGGCGGGCTACGACCAGGCGCGCGAAGACGCGCTGCTCGCTGCAATCGACTGGCCGCGGGATGGCTACCGCCTGTTCGAGATCGGCACTTTGGACGAATCCTCGGTCGAGGGCTGGTTGCTGCCGCTCGCCGAGACCAATGCGCTGTTCATGCGGCGCGAATTATGGAACGCCCTGCACGGTTTGGACGAGCGTTTCGATTTCCCCGGCGGCGGTCTCGTCAATCTGGATGTTTACGCGAGGGCGCTGGAGCTTCCCAATTGCCAATTGGTCCTGTTGCTCGGCGAAGGAACCTTTCATCAGGTGCACGGCGGCGTCGCGACAAACCGGCATCCGGAGCAAATGCCCGAGAGCTGGGCGAAGTGGGACGAACAATATAAGCAAATTCGCGGCCGTCCCTATGCGATCCGCAGCCCAAGCCGGCCGCCCACCTATTTCGGTACCCTGCCGCGTCAAGCGCTGGTCCATTTCGTGCGCTCGGCCATCGCACCGATCCGCGGCCACACCGACCTCACTCTGGGCCACGCATTCGATCCACAATTGTGGTCGTTGTCCCCCGCGGCGCCGGCGAAAGATCCCAACATCGCCGCGCTCATCGCGCTGGCACAGCAACAATTCCGTCTGGGTCGATATCCGGCCGCCGTCAGCATTGCGCGCCTGATCCGTGAGCGGGCGCCGGACGAGCCCGAACCACAGCGATTGCTCGCGCTGGTCGCCTGCGGGCTGGATCAGGGTCATCCCATGGAAGGCGAGTATTTTCTCGCCCTCGGAGAAGCCTACCGACTGTTGGGCGACAGTGAGCGTGCGGCTCTCAACTATCGCAAGGCGCTGACGTTCGATCGCAATCTTAATGCTGCGCAGCACGGCTTGGCGAACCTGCGCGTGCCGGCAAGCGCGCCTCAAAGCAAGCCGGATTTTTAGAGGCGCGAGGTTCGATTGTGACTACGGCAGCACGGCAACTCTATCTCGACCTCCTGATGCGGACTTTGGCGAATACGATCTATCAGGATTCGTCGATCCATCCGGAAAATGAAGGCCCCTTCCAGGCCGAGCTGAGAGCCGAAGGCCGCGACTGGCCGGCGCTCGCGCACACCATGGTCGGGCTGCGCCGACTGGAGAATGTCCGCGACCTGGCGCAGCGGGCGCTGGATGAAAAAATTTCCGGCGATTTCATAGAAGCCGGCGTCTGGCGCGGCGGCTGCTGTATTCTGATGCGCGGCTTGTTGGCGGCGAACGGCGTAAGGGATCGCAAAGTCTATGCCGCAGACACATTCGCCGGGCTGCCGCCGCCCGACCCGCAAAGGTACCCGCAAGACGATTCCTGGAATTTTCACCGTCACAAGCAGCTTGCCGTCTCATTGGACCAGGTGAAGACCAACTTTGGCCGCTATGGCCTGCTCGACGAGCAAGTCATCTTCGTCGAGGGCTCGTTCAGGGACACCCTGCCGTCGCTCCAGGCCGGGCCGTTCGCGCTGATCCGCCTCGACGGCGATTGGTATGAGTCGACTTACGTGGCATTGGAGGCGCTTTATCCGAAACTTTCGCCTGGTGGCTTTGTGATCATCGACGATTTCCATCTTATTCCGCCTTGCCGGCAGGCCGTCATCGACTATCGTTCAAAACATAAAATTACGTCCGTCATGCACGACGTGGACTGGAACGCTAGCTGGTGGCAAAGGGAATGATGCCTTGTCCGTCTCTGCAGGCACATCGATCGCGGCAGCGTCCGCAATGGAACCGCTGAAAATCCCCGTCAGGGACATCGAGCTTTGCTTATGGGAGACGCTCGATGCTTGCCCCGGCAGCACCGATCGACTGATTTATCTTTATAAAGACCGCGCCTTTCTGCACCGCCTCGAAGCTGTCGCCGAACGAATTCAGCCAAGGCATATGATCGAGGTCGGTATCCTCGATGGCGGCAGCACGATTTACTGGCAGCATCGCTTCCAGCTGGAGCGCCTCATCGCATTCGACATCGAAGCAGACGCGCCGCATTTGCGCCGCTACGTCGAGCGCAACAACCTTGAGGGAATCGTTCGCGCCAATTTTGCCGTGGCTCAGGACGATGGCCCGGCTTTGCGAGCAGCCATCGCCGAACAGGCACTCGGCCCCTTGGTCGATTTTATCGTCGATGACGCATCCCACCAGTACGCGCAGACGCGGATGACCGTCGAGATCCTGCTGCCATTCCTTCGCCCGGGCGGCGCCTACGTGATCGAAGACTGGGCCTGGGGTCATCACGTCACGTGGCCGTCGGGCCTATGGGCCGAGCGCCCGTTGATGTCCCCTCTGTTGAGCGAACTGACCTTGGTTTGCGGATACGGCTCGGGCGTGATCGATCGGATCGAAATCGATCCCAATTTCGCGGTGCTGTGGCGCGGCGCGGCGACCTTGCCCAAGGACGGCGAGTTCAGGTTGGCCGACCATTACGCGGCACGCGGACTTTCGCTCACGCCGTAAATTTCAGCGCGACGGACTGTTGTTCGTGCCATCGCACCTGTGGCAAACTGAAAGCGCCTTTTCTCTGGTGCATGAATGCCCAACAATTACATCGTCTTGCGCAACAGTCCGAACTGGCTGTCGTACACCGAGCAGCAGTCGCGCGACTTTTGCACCCGCTTCGCGCTTCCTGAAAACACCATCCTCGATTTTATTTCGATTTGGGATGCCGCGCTCGACGTCGACTACAGGCATTTCCGCCACGTTATGAAAGACACCGCGCTTGCCCTTTTCGAAATGGTGCATGGCTCGATCTTTGTTGAACATGCGAATTTTCGCACGATCGTGCTAAACCCGGACGATCTGGTGGTGTTCGTCGACGACGACGATTGGCTGATCCCGGATCTGTTCGTGCGTCTGCGCGACGCGCCGGACGCTCACGATGGCATGAAGTGGGGCTCGATTCGGGTTGGCCCGGAATTCTCGGCGTCACCAGAGGCACCGACGCACGGCGTTTTGTATGCTCGGCCCATCGACCAAATCCTCTACACCAACAATTACGCCGTCACCGGACGCGCGCTCAACCGCGTCGGCATAGATCGGGTGTTCGAGCATCGGGATGCGCAGCGGCAATTCGATGCCGGCGCGTACCGGCCGGACACGGTGTCGCATTATTTGTCAGCCGCCAATAAGCATCCGTGCTCGACCATGGCGGCGCTGTTCTTTCTGAATTTCGCACCGTTCCGGCGCGATCCGCGCGCGGAAATGGCCCGCTTCGCCGACGCGCTGGCACAATCGCGGCTTGAGCCGAATACGCTCTGGATTGCCGAACCTCTGCAGACGCTGCATAGTTTGGTCGAGGCCGCCATCGGCCGGAGCAGCGGCGTCGCGCGACAAAGTTTCATTGCTTAGCTCGACTGCGCCGCAGCCTACCAATCTGACGGGATAGTTCGGGTCAATGCCGCAACGGCAGATCATATTCGTCTTGGGCATGGGGCGCTCGGGGTCATCGGCGATAACGCGGGTTTTGTCGTTGTGCGGCGCGCACCTGCCCGAACCGCTATTGGGCGCAAGCGAAAGCAATCTACCGGGTCATTGGGAGCCGATCGACGCCATCAATATCAACAACACATTTCTGCGCCGCTACGCGGCCAGTTGGTATGATCCGACGCTGCGTTTGCAAGGCGATATCGTCTTTTCGGCGCAAGAAAAGGAAACGTTTATCAAGCAGATCTGCGGCTTTCTCGAACGGTCGCACGCCGGGCCGCTGCTCGTGATCAAAGAGCCGCGAATCACGGCACTGGCAGGCTTCTGGTTTGAAGCCGCGCGCAGGACCGCGATGACCGCCAAGGTCGTCATTCCCATCAGGCATCCCGATCAAATAGCCGCTTCGCTTGCCGCTCGCGACGGACTCTCCGCTGAATTGTCCGCCGTTTTGTGGTTGAAATATAGTTTGTTGGCCGAGCGCAGCTGCCGCGAACTGCCGCGCGTTTTCGTCGAGTACGCCAATCTGCTGAGCGACTGGCGCAAACAGCTCGGCCGCATTGCGGAGCGCCTGGCCGTCGATTTGAGCGACGCCGACGAGGCCGCCGTCGATCGTTTCCTGGATCCCAGCCTGCAGCGACAGCGATCGTCCGGCAAACCGAGCGATATACTCGGCCAGACCTGGACATCGGATACATATATGGCGTTGTCCGCAGCCGCCCGTGACGAACCTCTGAACTTGCCAAAGCTTGATGCCACGTTCGCCGCCTTCGCCGCGTGTGAGCGAACGTTCCGGCATGCCGTGGCGGAGTTCAGCCAGAGAGACTTGGATCCCTTCCTGTGACAGGCGATCGAGCGACCGAGATGCGAGACGCGGCGGCTTCGGCCGACAGCGCGCGCGAGCTCTATGCCGACCTGCTCGTTCGCAACCTCGTCGACGGCATCTATGGCGAGCCATGGGCCGGACCGTGGCGGCCAGGCAATAAATTCGATCGCGGGCCGCACCCGCAGGGCCTGCTAGGACCCACCGTCGCGCACACGATGGTCGGCGTCGACCGGCTCAATAATGTGCGGCGGCTGATGCAGGCGGCGCTCGACGAAAACATTCCCGGTGATTTCATCGAGACGGGCGTGTGGCGCGGCGGCTGCTGCATCCTGATGCGCGGCATTCTCGCGGCCAATGAAATACGCGATCGCAAAGTATACGTTGCCGATTCATTTGCCGGCGTGCCGCCGCCGCGACCGGACGTCTATCCGGCTGACCGCGATTTGCGTCTCGATCTCAGCACCGAGCTGGTAGTTTCGCTCGCCGAGGTGAAGGAGAATTTTCGGCGTTACGGCCTGCTCGACGATCAGGTGGTGTTTGTAGAAGGCTTATTCAGCAAAACGTTGCCCGCGCTCGACGCCGGACCCTTCGCGCTGATCAGACTGGACGGCGACCTCTATGAATCAACCTCGATTGCGCTGCGGTGCCTATATCCGAGGCTGTCGCCTGGCGGTTTCCTGATCGTTGACGATTACGGAGTGATCAAGGCGTGTCGTCAAGCGGTCGACGACTACCGCGCGGAGCACGACATCGATGCGGCGATCAACTGGATCGACCGAACCGGCGTATGGTGGCGCCGCCCGCCGGCGCGGCAGAGCCTGTGGACCGCAGCCACGAAGTGGTTGCGGTCCCGCCGGGTGAGACCGTGATCATTTCGCACACGCATCGTTTCATCATGATGGCGCCGTGGAAGACGGCAAGTCAGACGCTGCAGGCGCGTCTCAAGCCATACGATGAGAGCCCCTACCCAAAATTCTATTATTTCAATCCGCACCTCAATCGCGTCGTTCATCAGCACATCACTTGCGCGGATCTCGTTAGCTTGCCCGAGGGCCGGCTGGGTTACTTGCTCGGCGCGTTCGTGCGCAATCCCTACGACCGGGCTTATTCGGGTTTCTGGCAGCTGCAAAGGGGCATGGTGGAGCAGCAGAAGTGGAGCTATCCGGACCCTTGGATCGGCGATCTCGTCAGAAAGCAATGGTCGGAGCTGCATGCCCAATTCCGTCAAGCCGAATTCGATTTCGACAAATGGATAAGCATCATCGGCGACGAGCAGGTCTATGAAATCGGCAACAATTCAAGCTTCAACCTGCATCCGGCGCATTATTGGACGCATGTGGCCGGCAAGAAGATCGCCGGCTTTGTCGGCAAGATCGAGGCCTTCGAGAGCGATTTTCAGCGATTTATCTCTGAAGTGGGAATTGAGCAGGTCGAGATGATCAACGCCAACGTCGCCGATCTGGAGGGCGATGCCGAATCCAATCCGTTCGGCTATCGATACGTCAATCGCATGAATTCGGCGTCGCGAAGCCGGATCAACGATTTGTTTGATCGCGATTTCGAACTGTTCGACTATGAAAAATGCTCGTACTGACGCGTCGTTAGTCCTTGTCGCTCTCGCCGGAGCGGCGTTGTCGCTGCCCGAGGCGCCGTGACCCTGGCGTCTGCCACAACGAACAGAAAGCGTTTGCAGCGAATCGCAGCGGGCTGGTGATCCGCCAACTGAAGCTGTGCTTGATGGCCTCGAGATCCGCCTCGAGTTTTTCGCCGCGCAAGGCGGACGCCGCCGCCGTCGCGCTCAATTCGGCGGCGTGGTTGCGTTCTGCGGTCAGCTCGGCCTGCAGCCCGACTAGCTCCGCAACATTGGCAGCGTGATCCGTTTTCACCCGAGTCAGCTCCGTCACATGGCCGGCGAGGTCCGCTTTAACCCGGGTCAGCTCCGCCGCATGGCCGGCAAGGTCCGCTTTCGCCCGGGTCAGCTCCGCCGCATGGCCGGCAAGGTCCGCTTTAACCCGGGTCAGCTCCGCCGCATGGCCGGCAAGGTCCGCTCTCGCCCGGGTCAGCTCCGCCGCGTGGGCGGCAAGGTCCGCTTTCGCCCGGGTTAGCTCCGCCGCATGGCCGGCAAGGTCCGCCTTCTTGAGCTCAAGCGCCTTGCCTAATTGGAGCCGTTCGATTCGCTCCGTCACCGCCGAGCCAAGTCGCGCGTAGGCTTGGCGAATCTGGAGGCTGAGGGGTCCGTCAGCGTCGGCATCGAACAGCGCGCGCAGGCGCGGGCCGATCTCGTCGCCCACGGCTATAATGCCCAGGCCGTGCCCGTGCTCGAACTCGAAATGCCGGTATTTTTCCCGCAGCTCCGACCACAGCCGCCAAACGTCAAAATCGTTCTTGCGTTCGTTCACGTCGTGGAACACGACAATGCCGCGGCTCGACAGCTTGGGCAGCCACACTGCGAAGTCGTGGCTGACGTTCTCGTAGGCGTGCCGGCCGTCGATATGCAGAAGATCGATCGAGCGATCCGCAAACGACGGCGCCGCGGCGTCGAAGGTCGTGCGCATCACGCTGGCAAAGGCCGAATAATGGGCTTCGTTGTAACCGTTGACCGACTCGAACACCTCCTCGCCGTAGTGTCCGGCCTGATCGTCGCCTCGCCAGGTATCGACGGCGACGCAACGCGTCGGGAGTTCGAGGTTCTGGACCGCCTGGCAGAACGCGAAGAACGAGTAGCCCCAATGAGTGCCGAGCTCGACCAGCAGCGAGGGCCGATGCGCGTCGATCAGCCAGTAGGCGAACGGGGCATGCTCGATCCATGCCGACTCGCAAAGATGCTCGGGAAACCAGAACGAGGCCGGCGAAAGAAAATCGCCGATGGCGCGGTGCGGCAGAGCAGCCTGAGGCGTCGGCATAACTACGTCGACTTTCACATGAAGCGATCAGGTTTCGCGCATTGTCGCGCCGGTTGCAGAAATACTTCTCCTCGGAGCGGACCTGTCAATAGGACAGTGCGGGACATGAAAACGGTCAGCCCGATGGATGTGGGCCAAAACCGGCAATCCGCAGCCGACCCGTGCCTATTCCACCTATTCGAAGCCGGATGCTATACCCCCGATCGTGACCGCGTCCGAACTCACACTCACGCTGCCCCAGGCCTTCAGTCGCGCAGTTGTTGCTTACCGCGGCGGCAGGCTTGGCGAGGCCGAGCAGATCTGCCGTCAGATTGTCCGGGCCAAGCCTGATTTCTTTGACGCGCTGCATCTTCTTGCCCTGGTCCAATCGAGCCTGGGCCACAAGGAGGCGGCGCTGGCGAGCTATGAGCGCGCGCTCGCGCTGCAGCCCGACCACGCCGAGGCGCTCTCCAACCGCGGTCTGCTTCTGCACGAGCTCGCGCGTCATGGCGAGGCACTGGCGAGCTACGATCGCGCACTGGCGACCCGGCCGGATTTTGCCGAGGCATTGTTCAATCGCGGCAACACCCTCCTCGATCTGAAACAAAACGACGCGGCACTGGCAAGTTACGACCGGGCGCTTGCGGTGCGGCCGGATTATGCCAAGGCACTGGCAAACCGCGGCATGGCCTTGCAGGGGCTGGCGCGCTGCGCAGAGGCTCTCGCCAGCTACGATCGCGCGCTCGCGATCCAGCCCGATTATCCGGAAGCGCTGTTCAACCGTGGCAACGCGCTGCGCGACCTCAAGCGGTTCGCCGATGCGTTGGCGAGCTACGACCGGGCGCTTGCCGTGCGGCCCGACTATGCGGATGCGCTTGTCAACCGCGCCGTCATCCTGCACGAGCTGCGGCGCTACGACGAGGCGCTGGCGAGCTGCGAGCGCGCGCTCGCGCTGCGCGGCGACCTTGCCGAGGCGCTCTCCAACCGCGGCAACATTCTGCGCGAGCTGCGGCGCTACGACGAGGCGCTGGCGAGCTACGACCGGGCGCTGGCGCTGCGGCCCGATTATGCCGAGGCGCTCACCAACCGCGGCCTGACGCTGCATGGAATGAATCGCTTCGACGAGGCGCTGGCCCATCACGATCGCGCCCTTGCGGCGCGGCCAGACCTCGCCGAGGCGCTTTCAAATCGCGGCCTCGCACTGCACCGGCTCAAGCGCACCGAAGAGGCGCTGGCAAGCTACGAGCGCGCGCTGCGCATCCGGCCGGACTTCCCCGAGGCGCATTGCATGCTCGGCGTGACATTGATCGAGCTCGGCCGGCTGCCGCAGGCGCGCGCCGCACTGGAACGCGCAATCGCGCTTGCGCCGGGCGATGTCCGCTACCACCGCAATCTCGCCGACATCACGCGCTTTATCCCCGGCGACGCGCATCTGCCGGCGCTGGAAAAACTGGCCGGCAGCGAGGCCGCGCTGTCCGCGGACGAACGCATCGAACTGCATTTCGCTTTGGGCCAGGCTTATGAGGATCTCGGCCGTCACGGCGACGCATTCGCTCAGTGGCTGAACGGTAATGCGCTCAAGCGCCGGCAGGTGGCCTATGACGAAACCGCGACGCTCACGCGGCTGAACGCCATGCGCGCCGTGTTCACTCCCGATCTGATCGCGCGCTGGCAAAACGTCGGTCATCCCTCCCGCTTGCCGGTGTTCATCCTCGGCATGGCGCGGTCGGGCTCGACGCTGGTCGAGCAAATTCTTGCCAGCCACCCGCAGGTGTTCGGTGCCGGCGAACTCGACTATTTCGCCGAAGCGGCGAGAGCGAGCACGAGCAAATTCCGGGATTCGCCGGAGCAGATCTCGAGTCTGACTGCGCAAGATTTTTGCGCGTTGGGCCGGCGCTATAGTGCTGCGCTGGAAAACCTGGCGCCGCGCGCCGGCCGTATCACCGACAAGATGCCGGGAAATTTTATTTTTGCCGGCCTCATTCACCTTGCTTTGCCAAATGCCGCCATCATCCACACCGTTCGCGATCCGGTCGATACCTGCGTGTCCTGTTTTTCCAAGCTGTTCAAGGAACAACCGCACACCTACGATTTGGCCGAGCTTGGCCGATACTATCGGCATTACCAGGCTCTGATGGCGCACTGGCACCGGATCCTGCCGCCCGGGCGCATTCTCGACGTCCGCTACGAGGACGTTGTCGCCGACCTGGAAGGCCAGGCGCGGCGCATTATCGCTCATTGCGGGCTGCCGTGGGATCCGCGATGTCTCGACTTTCACAAAACGGAACGGCCGATCTTCACCGTCAGCGCCGCGCAGGTGCGCCAGCCGATCTACAACAGCGCGGTCGGCCGCTGGCGCGCGCACGCGGTCGCGCTGGCGCCGTTGTTGGCCGAGCTCGGTGGGCCAAGTGAGCAGCGATGAACGGCGAAGACGCCACAGCTGAAGCGGCATCGCGGCAGCCGCCTCGGATCGACATCGCCAGGCTCGATCCCGAGGCTGTCGCCGCGCTCCTTGGTGCGGCCCGCAAGCTGCACCAGGCGGGCCGGCTCGCCGAAGCAGAAACGTGGTATCGGCGTTTTCTCGGCGTTCGGCCCGACGACGCCGATGCTCTGGACTCCTTCGGCGCACTGGCGCAGCAGACCGGGCGCCATGACTTGGCTGCCGCACTGTTTGGCCGCGCCGCCGAGGCTTGCGTCAAACACGGGCGCCTGGAGGAGGCGCTGGCCAGCTGCGACCGGGTGCTCGCGCTACGCGGCGAGGTTGCCGAAGTGCTTTGCAACCGTGGCAATATCCTGCGCCGGCTCGAGCGGTTCGACGAGGCGCTGGCGAGCTACGATCGCGCGCTCGCGGTGCGGCCGGATTACGCCGACGCGCTCACCAATCGCGGCCTCGCGCTGCACGATCTCGACCGTTTTGCGGACGCGTTGGCCAGCCACGAGCAAGCTCTGTCCATCCAGCCGAATCTGGTCGAGGCGCTCGTCAACCGCGGTTTCGCGCTCCATGCGCTTGGCAGGCTGCAGCAGGCGCTGGCCAGCCTGGAGCGGGCCGTCGCCCTGCGGCCGGACAGTGCCGTGGCGCATGATCTCCGCGGCATCATTCTCACCGGCCTCGGGCGCCTGCCGGAAGCCCGCGCCGCCTTGGAACGGGCGGTCGCACTGGCACCGGGGGACCTCAAGTACCGACACCATCTCGCCGAAGTCCATTCCTTCGTCCCCGGCGATGCGCATCTGACGGCACTGGAAAAGGCGGCCGAGAATGCCGCCAACCTATCAATCGACGAACGCATCGACCTGCATTTCGCTCTGGGCAAAGCCTATGACGACCTCGAGCGGCATGCGGAAGCGTTTGCGCAATGGCTGCAGGCCAACACGCTCAGGCGCGGCCGGATTTCCTACGACGAGGCGGCGCAGTTGCAAAGGTTCAACAGGATTGCCGCGCTATTCACATCGGAGCTGATCGGGCGATGGCAAGATTCCGGCCATCCGTCGCGGGTTCCCGTCTTCATCGTCGGGATGCCGCGATCGGGCTCGACATTGGTCGAGCAAATTCTTGCCAGTCACCCGCAGGTCTTCGGCGCCGGCGAGTTGGTTTATTTCGACGAGGCCGTGAAGGACGCTGGCACACGGTCCGGCGTTTCGGATGAGCTGCTCGTTTGCGGCATGAAAGCGGACGACTTCCGGGATCTTGGCGCGCACTATCTTGCAAAACTTCAAGCCCTTGCGCCCGACGCCGTCCGCATCACCGACAAGTTGCCGGGAAATTTCATGGTGGCGGGGCTCATTCACCTCGCTCTGCCGAATGCGACCATCATTCATACGGTTCGTGATCCGCTCGATACTTGCCTTTCGTGCTTTGCCCGATTGTTCGAGGGACAAGAGCATACCTACGATCTCGCCGAACTCGGCCGCTATTATCGGCATTACCAGGCATTGATGGCGCATTGGCATCGGGTATTGCCGGCCGGCCGCATTCTCGACGTCCGCTACGAGGACGTCGTGGCCGATCTGGAAGCCGAGGCCCGGCGCATCGTTGCCCATTGCGGGCTGCCCTGGGATCCGCGCTGTCTCGACTTTCACCAGGCCGAGCGCCCGGTCATCACCGCCAGTGCCACTCAGGTGCGCCAGCCGATTTACACCGGCGCGATCGGCCGCTGGCGCGCGCACGATCAGGCGCTCGCGCCGTTGCTCGCGGAACTGGGGCTAGCCGGCGCGCAACACCCACAAGACGCCAGCGCGCATTACGATCGAGGCAATGCGCTCTACAGCCAGGGCAAGATCAATGAGGCCGCCGCCGCCTATCGCGACGCCGTGGCAATCAAACCGGACTATGCGGAGGCTCACTGCAATCTCGGCAATGCACTCAAACAAAGGGGCGAACTGAATGAGGCCGTCGGCGCCTATCGGGCGGCGATCGCCAACAAGCCGGATTATGCCAAGGCGCATTACAATCTCGGCCTCGCGCTGCGCGAACAGGGCAAGCGCGACGAAGCGGTCGAGGCGTGGCGCCAGACCGTCATGCTTGATCCGAACATGGCGGAGGCGCACTCCGACCTCGGCGTGGCGCTGCAGGAGCTCGGCAGATTCGACGAGGCAGTCGCCGCCTATCGCCAAGCCATTCGCATCAAGCCGGATTACGACAGAGCCCATCACAACCTCGGCATCGCGCTCAAGGAGCAGGGCAAGATCGACGAGGCGATCGCCGCCTGGCGCCAGGCGATCGGGATGCGGCCGCGCAGCGCCGAAGCGCTTTCCGACCTCGGTCATGCGCTGATGCTCGAAGGCAGGCTCGACGAGGCGGTCGACGCCTGCCGGCAGGCGCTCCGCATCAATCCGGATCATGCGGAGGCCCACTGCAATCTCGGCAATGCACTGCGCGACCAGGACAAGCTCGATGACGCAATCGCCGCCTACCGCGAAGCGATCCGCATCAATCCCACGGTCGCGGAATTCCATTCCAACCTCGGTGTCGCCTTGGCCGAACGCGGTAGGCTCGCCGAGGCCGTGGCGGCGCATCGAGAGGCGATCAGTCAAAAGCCGGATTATGCCGTCGGCCATTCCAATCTCGGCGTCGGCCTGCAGGAACAGGGGAAGTTCGACGAGGCGGTCACGGCCTACCGGAAGGCGATCAGCCTCAAGCCGCAGTTTGCCGAAGCGCACTCCAATCTCGGCAACGCCTTGTGCCAATCAGGCCGCCTCGATGCGGCGGTCGCGGCGTGCCGCGAGGCGATCGGCATCAAGCCGGACTATGCCGAGGCGCAATCCAATCTCGGCGTCGCCCTGCAATACCAGGGCAAGCTCGACGAAGCCGCCGCCGCTTACCGCAAAGCGATCGACATCAAGCCCGAGCACAGCAAGACGCTTTCCAATCTGTTGTTTTGTCTGAACTACGATGAGACAGCGAGCAATGCCGAGCTGTTCGCCGCGCACCGGGAATGGCAGGAGCGCTATGGAAACGGCGCCGTTCGCTTCGCTTCGCATGACAACGCACGCGACCCGCAACGCCGACTGCGGATCGGCTACGTGTCGCCGGATTTCCGCGTGCATTCGGTGGCGTATTTTCTGGAACCGCTGCTGGCGGCCCACGACCGGCAGGCGGTGGAGGTGTTCTGCTATGCCGATGTCAGCCAGCCGGACGGTCTGACCGCGCATTTGCGGCAGCTTGCGGAACACTGGCTGGTGAGCGTCGGGCTGTCGGACGATGAACTCGCCGAACGCATCCGCAGCGACGGCATCGACATCCTGGTCGATCTCGCCGGCCATACCGCCGACAACCGGCTGCGGCTGTTTGCCCGCAAGCCGGCGCCGGTCGAGGTCAGCTGGCTTGGTTATCCCAACACCACGGGACTGACCGCCATCGACTATCGGCTGGTCGATGCGGTGACCGATCCGCCGGGGGACAGCGATGCCTGGGCGAGCGAGCGCTTGTTCCGGCTCGAAGGCGGCTTTCTCTGTTATGGCGGTTTCGAGGACCTGCCGGACGCCAAACCTCCGCCCAGCTTAACGAGCAGCAGGGTGACGTTCGGCTCTTTCAACAATCCCGCCAAGCTGTCGTCGGCCACCATGGACGCCTGGGGGCGCCTGCTGTCGGCAGTGCCGGATGCGCGGCTGCTGCTCAAGGGCAAAGCATTGACCGATCGGGCGACGCGGGCGCTCTATCAATCGCGTCTGATCGAGCGCGGCGTGCCCGCTGAACGGCTCCAGCTGATCCCGGCGCTGCCGAATCCGATTTCGCATCTCGCGGCTTACGAATTGGTGGACGTCGCGCTCGATCCGTTTCCCTATAACGGCACCACCACGACCTGCGAGGCACTGTGGATGGGCGTGCCGGTGGTGACGCTACGCGGCGATCGCCATGCCGGCCGCGTCGGCGCCAGCCTGCTGACGCAGATCGGCGTCACCGATTTGATTGCCGGCTCGGTCGACGAATACACGGCCATAGCCGCCGCGCTGGCGCGCGATCCGGCGCGCCTTGCCGCGCTGCGCCAGTCGCTGCGCGCGCGCATGAAAGCCTCGCCGCTGTGCGACTCGCGCGCCTTCGCGCGCAAGATGGAAGCCGCCTACCGCACCATGTGGCGGCGCTGGTGCGAGGCAAATCCGGCCAACCGATTAACATGAGTTTCGATGCAACGGACGGATGCGCGTAGTCTCTGCAACGTCGCCAAATCGTTGTTTGGCCGCGGCCAGCTCGATCTGGCGGCCAAATGCTATCGCGAAGCGATCGGCCTGGAGCCGGCGCAAGCCGAAATCCATTTTCATCTCGGCAACGTGCTTTTCGTCCAAGGCAACATCGATCAAGCGGGCGACTCGTATCGCGAAGCCATCCGATTGAACCCGGACTATGCCGAGGCCCACCTCAACCTCGCCAATGTGCTCCGCCCGCAGGGCAAGCTCGACGACGCGGTCGCCGCTTACCGCGCGGCGATCAAGCTGGTTCCAGGTTACGCCAAGGCGCACACCAATTTGGGGGTGACGCTGCAGGAGCAAGGCCGGCTGACCGAGGCCGTGGCGGCAGGCCGCCATGCCATCGCGCTCCAACCCGACCTCGCCGAAGCCCATTCCAACCTCGCGGTGGCGATGTGGCACCAGGGTAAGCTCGCCGAAGCGGCCGCCGGATTGCGTCGTGCGATCGCACTGCAGCCGGATCAGGCAAGGGCTTTTTCCTTTCTGCTGTTCTGCCTGCAATACGACGACACCCTCACCGACGATCTGTTCGCCGAGCACCGTGCCTTCGGAGCACGGTTCGGACACCCGCTGCCGCCCCACGCCGCCTACGCCAATGACCGCGATCCGAACCGGCGGCTGCGGATCGGCTATGTGTCGCCGGACTTCCGTTGGCACTCGGTCGCGTTCTTTGTCGAGCCGCTCTTTCAGGAACACGACCGTGAAGTAGTGGAAGTGTTCTGCTACGCCGACGCGAGGCTGCCGGACGGCGCCACCGCCCACCTGCGCGGGCTTGTCGAGCATTGGGTAGACAGCGCCTGGCTGCCGCACGATGCGCTCGCCGAGCGTATCCGCAACGACGGCATCGACATTCTGGTCGACCTGACCGGCCACACGGCGAACAACCGCATGCCGGTATTTGCCCGCAAGCCGGCGCCCATCCAGGTGACGTGGCTCGGCTATCCCAACACGACCGGTCTCGCTGCCATGGACTATAGGCTGGTCGACGCCGTGACCGATCCGCCGGGCGAAGCCGATGCTGCCGCAACCGAGACTTTGCTGCGGCTGGACGGCGGCTTTCTCTGCTATGGCGGGGTGGGCGGAGGCCCGGAGCCAACCGAACCGCCGTGCCTGAGCACCGGCGCCGTGACGTTCGGCTCCTTCAACAATCCGGCCAAGCTGTCGGGCGCTACCTACGATGCCTGGGCGACGTTGCTGGCGCGTTTGCCGCAGGCTCGGCTGTTGCTCAAAGGCTCGCCGTTCGGCGACCCCGATACGCGGGCAATGTATCTGGCACGCTTTGCGGAGCGAGGCGTGAGTGCGGACCGGCTAGAGCTGATGCCGCGGCTGCCTGCTCCGGATGTGCACTTTTCAATCTACAATCAGGTCGATATTGCGCTGGATCCGTTTCCCTACAACGGCACCACCACCACCTGCGAGGCTCTGTGGATGGGCGTGCCGGTGGTGACGCTGCGCGGCAATCGCCACGCCGGGCGCGTGGGCGCGAGCCTGCTGACACAAATCGGCTTGACGGAATTCATCGCCCATTCGATCGAAGATTATGTGGCGACCGCCGTTGCACTGGCGCAGGATCCGGCACGCCTTGCCGCGCTGCGCCGGGCGCTGCGGCCGCGCATGCAGGCCTCGCCCTTGTGCGACGCACGCGCATTCGCGCGCAAGATGGAGGCCGCATTTCGAATGATGTGGCGGCGCTGGTGCGAAGGCGGCAGCGACCTCCCCTTAACGGAAGAGGCCGACGGCGACTAGCAGCTCACGCGGCGGCGGCGCGCGGTGCAGGCGTGGCGATAATGCCGAGGTCGAACGGCACCGCGATCCGCGGTTGCTCGCTGCGAGTCGGCACCACAGAATGAAAGATGTGGGAGGGAAACAGCGTCGCCACGCCGGCGACCGGCGTGATGTCGCGATGGCCCCAGCACGGCACATAGCCGCCAGTCACGTCGGCGCATGACCCAACGACAAGGGCGCCGGCGCGGCCGTGAGCACCGTCAGAACTGTGCGGCACAGCCACGTGGTACACGCCGGATACGTACGCGAACTTATGCAGGTGCGAGCGGTGGCCCTCCTCTTTTCGCACGACGTTCCCGGCGGTCCGGAGAAATCCTTTACCCGGCGCAGGCGGCAGGACTGTCTGCAGTCCGCGGCGGGGAAAATCCGCAATGAAAGCCTCGATCGCCGACTGCAAAAATTTGGCCAAGGCCGGATAGGCGCGTGAGCCCGCGACGTTGAGCTGCTCGGTACGGTAAAATCCGTAAACGTTGGTGTGGCGCAGGACGGGGTTGCGGATGATCTCCTCGGCAAGCAGCTCGTTGAAGCGCTCGATGCCGCCGAACTCGCTCGGCGGCTCGAAACCGACTCGCGCCACGTGGCGATCGAGATCGACCAGCCGTCGCGCTTCGTCGGTGCGACCGACGCGGCTCAGTGCGATGGCGCGGAAGCCGCGCACCAGCGTGCAGTTTGCATAAGCGGGAGGAAACTTGTCGCAAAGCGCCAGCAACCGCGACCCGTCAGGGTCCGACACCAGCCGCAGCAGCAGAGACTCCGCCGCCGTATAGGCGTAATCGCTCGCGGCAACCGCCTGCCAATAGGCGGCGGACGCTTCCGCCGCGCGATTGAGCAAATTGAGCGCGTCGCCGCGCAGACGGTGCAGATCGCTGTCGCCCGGCGTCACCTCGCTGCCGCGCTCGCAGACGCGGAGCGCCGTTTCGGGCCGGCCGAGGGTGACATAGCAGAACGCGAGATTGACGAATTGGCGGAACTCGCGGGGCTCAAGCTGTTCCGCGTGCTCGAATGCGGCCGCAGCCTCACCATATTTCGCTCGCGCCAACAGATCCTGCGCGTGCCGAATGAGCTGCTCGGGATTCTGCGATTGAGTCGCAGCCGCCGGCTGGCGCTGAACAGCCCCGTCTGCATCCATGGGAGTTGATCCTTGGCCTGTCCACGTCATCGGACCGTCACGGTCATTATCATAAAAAGGCAAAACTGCGGCAACTGAGCACTGCGCCACTCGCCTCGACAGCCCTGATTTGCGGCGAGCATCCGCTAGTCGGAATCCAACCGCGCTGCACCATGCGCTTGCCCCCGTCCAGGTCAGTGTTATAGCCTAGACGGCACTACGGGTGGGAAGCTGCGCCCAGCGCCCTTGCGCCTGCCTCTTTCGATATCCGCATCTGCACGGGAGGATGGTCCATGCTCACGATCAATCTCAGCTACAATGGCGCGCCACCGGCAACGGCGATGGCCGACTTCAGCGCGGCCGCTGCCATGCTGGAACACGTGATCTCGGACAACATCACCATCAACATGACCGTCAATTGGTCAGGCTCGGGCGGCGGCGCCTCGGCCGGTCCGGTCAGCGAGCAGGTGGAAAACTACAGCTCGCTGTACAGCTATCTAACCAGCCATGCGTCGCCTGGCGACACCACTTTTACCGGCTTGAATGCGACGGCCATTAATAGCTCCACGACAATTGAAGTATGGCGTCCGGAGCTCAAGCTACAGGGCATCGTCAACGGCAATGATACCCACAACGACGGCAGCGGCAGGTTCTCGACCGACATCTCGCAATCGCTCCTGACCGGCGTGGCGTTGCATGAATTCGGCCACATGCTGGGGCGCGACTGGCTCGGAACCACGCCGAATACCTTCGATCTGTTTGCCTACAACGGCACGAACTCGCATAAAACCACCACCGGGTTTGGCGCCAGCTATTTCTCGCTCAACAACGGCACTACCCGATGGGCCAATTGGAGCAACTCCTCCGACGCCAGCGACTTCAACAACGACATCCTGACGCCGAACGATCCGCTCAACGCGTTCTACAACTCGAACACGTTCCAATATCTGACGCCGATGGATTTGGAGGAGCTCGACTCGCTCGGCTATCATCTCTCACAACTCTCGCCGTCGGCGGACTCGCATGACTTCAACGGCGACAGCGGCGGCGACATTCTGCTGCAGAATGGCAGCGGCGATATCGCCATCGACAGCAACAAGACGGGAAGCTTTACCTTTTCCAACCTGGCGAACACTCCAGGCTGGACGGTCGTGGGCGCGGGAAAGATCTCCGGCAACCTCGATGCCGACGTCGTCTTGCAGAACGGCAGCCAGTTCATCTATGGCAGATCCACCAACGGTGCCGTTTCCAGCTTCACCCCAATCGCGGTCGCGACCGGATACAACGCGGTGGGCGTCGGCGACGTCAACCGCGACCTGCATGCCGACGTCGTGCTCTTCGATCCCTCCACCTGGCAAACCGTCTACGCCAACATGGCGAACGGGGTGTTCTCCGGCTGGGTGCCGGTGGCCGTCACCACCGGCTGGAATGCCGTCGCGGTGGGCGACATCAATGGCGATGGCAATGCCGATGTGGTCATCCAGAGCGGCGACAACCAGATCGAATACATGAACATGAGCGGGGGGACGCTGCAGGGCTTCCACTTCGTCGCCCAGGCGACCGGCTACAACGTGGTCGGGGTCGGCGACATCAACCGCGACGGCTATGGCGATATCGTCCTTCAGGATCCAACTACCAGCGACATTGTCTATGCCAACATGGCGGGCGGCAACTTCACCAACTGGGTCGATATCGGAATCAACACGGGCTACCATGTCATCGCCATCGAGGACGTCGCCAACACCGGCTATGAGGATATCGTGGTGGAGAACGCCAGCAACCAACTGGCGTATTACAACACCACCCCCGGCAGCACCGGCTGGGTCTCCATCGGCACTGCTTCCGGCTATACCGGTCACACCGGCCCGGACGCTGGCAGCACGGACGGGTCGTCGTCCTCATTCATGGCGTCCGACCCGGGACCGTCTTCAGGCGGCGACGGTTCGCAGTTCATGACGTCCGACCCAGGGCAGCCCTCGTTCATGGCGTCCGACCCAGGACCGTCCTCCGGCGGCAATGGGTCTCAGTTCATGACATCCGACCCAGGGCCGTCGCTGTCGTCGTTCATGGTGTCCGACCCAGGACCGTCCTCGGCGATGCCGCAAGATCCAGGGCCAGCGTCGTTTGTGGCGCAAGACCCGGGACCGGGCTCGTTCATGGCACAAGATCCAGGGCCGACCTTCGGCGCCGGGCCTGTGCACGTCGCCGATAGCGGGCAGCCAGGCGGCTCTCCGGGATGGGTCGGCCCCGACCCCGGTTGGCTTGCCGCCATGCACCACTAGCCGGTAGCGCGCAATAGGCGCCCAGCTCGGCTGCATCGCAGCCGACCTGTGCGGCGTTGTCTGCTTCGGGCGGGACACGTGTTCCGGAGTCCCATGATAACCGCAAAGCCGCTGGCGCCAGCTCTTATCGCAATTGCGCTTCTTTCGTCGCAGCCAAATGGTGCGCACGCGTCGCTGACCCTGGCGATGACGGGCCATACTTTACCGTCGTTCACCGCGTCGCCTACCGGCGGTAACGCGCCGCTGGCGGTGCAATTTGAGGCCGCTCTTGCGCAGAACAAGACTTACACCGTCGACTTCGGCGACGGGTCGAGTTCAGAAGCACTCAGCCGGGCCGCGTGTCGAGCGGAACTTTGTCCGACGCCTGGCACGCCTCTGGTCATAGCCCGGCACACCTACACGTCGGCCGGCACATACAGCGCCGTGCTCAGTGATTCCAACGGAGAACGCACGACCGTAACGATCGTCGTCGCAGGCGGCCGCTAGATTAGACTAGCAGCCACTTACAAATCGATCGCATCAAGCTGCCGGAACGGCGGCGCCGGCGCGCAGAACGAACAAGCCCGTTCACGCATCGCGGACGATGATGGTGGCGCTGGTTCGCAACGCCGGTGCGGGCAGGCGGCCTTTTCGTGCCGCAGCCGCCTCGGCGCGGTTGGCCCACAGCACCAACGGGATGTTGCAAACGAGCAGCAACATTCCGCGGACGACGCCAAGCAGCCGTCGGCTATCGATCCGGTTGAACGCCGCCGAATAAAGCCTGATCGCGCGCATCGAGGCCGCCGAACCGGTAAACGCCACCCGGCTCTTGCTGAGCCCCAAGCCCAGCGCGCCGACGGGACGCCCGGCATTCATGTAAAAGCCGATGATCGTGCCGCCCGCACGCATGTACGGCTCGAGCGTCCCGAGCAGTTCGGAGAGCCGCGAAAAATCATCGGCGCTCAGTTGCACGACGCACAAGTCGAACTGCTTATGCGGTTCGAGCGCCTTGTGAAGCAGCTCCGAACCCAGCCCCGCGGGCGATACGTGGGCAATTTTGCCGGGCAGTCCCAATTGCCCGAGGAAAGCTCCGGGGGTGTCGACCACAAGGAGGGCATTGCGGGCCCCGCCGGCTCTTGCCGCCTCGATCGCCACCAGCAAAGGCTGCGCACAGGACCAGAACGGACTGAGCACGCTGACATGCGGCCAGCGGCCGAATATCCGATAGTAGGCTGCGCGCGCCAGACCGCGCGGCCAAGCTTCGGCGGAAAGCTTTTCGGGAGTAAGCAGGGTGTCCTGCGGAGACTGCCAGGGCACCTGAAACCACGGAATGTCGGAAAGCGGCTGGCCGGCGGGCGGCGGCGCCGGCTCGGCGGGCTCGCCGGGTTCGAGGTCCTCTGCGGTCCGCCAATGGACGATGGGAATCCCCGCCGATTTCACCCGGCGCCGCATTAGTTGTTCGTACTCGTCGCGCGCCTTGCGCAGTTCGCCGTGTTCGCCAACGGCAAATTCCTGCTCGGCGGCGGCTATCGCGAGTTGCAATTTGGACTTCTGGCGCTCGGCCTCTTCCCGCTTGGCAGCCAATTTGATTTCGATCGCCTTCAAAATGCTGCGGCCGAGGTGGACATCCGTGCTTTGCGGGGCGGCTTTCAAGGCCTCATCGGCGAAGATTCTCGCCGCCGGCGGCTGCTCGGCGAGCTCCGGCGTCGCCACGTCGTCGAGAACGGCGGCGGCATATTCAGCCACTTCGCGATCGATCTCTTCGAGCCTGGCCTTCAACAGTTTGAGCCGTCGTGCATGAGCCTTTTCGGCGCCGTCCAAACGCCACCACAGCCGGTCGGCCGCCAGCATGCCCGCGGGAGGCGGCTCCAGCTCGGTCCGTGCGCCGAGCTTGGTGGAGAGGTAGGCATGCCGGATCTTCATGAAATCGGGCCAATGATAGTCCCATTGCGGATGACCGAGGTGCGACGGAAACTCCGGCGCATACGACAGCACCTTGGTGACGAAGGCATCGAGCTGCTGGTGTGCCGCTGACGCCGTCGATGGAATATCCGCCGCGTGCAGGATCAATGGCCGATGGGCGAAGCTCACCTGATAGGGCGTGACCCAGATGATCATGCGCTCGGCAAGATCGCGCGGATCGGCCGGACCGCGGACGATCTGCTCCTGGGCGACGCCGCCGCTGCGCAGCTCGAGCATTAAGAACTCATCGGAATCGCCGAGCAACTTCACCTCGGCATCCGGGCACAACTCCAGCATCAGCCCGTGATCCCAAAAGGAATTGGGCTCCGCCAGATAGCGCTGCGGCCGCATGGCGACGATGGCCACCGGCATCTGCTGGCCGAGCAGTGTTTTGTCGTCGAGCTGCCAATAGAACTGATCGGCCTGCTGCAGATGAAAGCGCTCCTGATTGATGGTCTTGCCGCGGATCGTGATGTGGCGATGCCGCAGGATGAGCTCGGCCATCTCGCGCGGAGCAATGGCGAGTTGGGTCGGATCGGCGGCCAGCCGGCCCTTCAGCTCCGGGACCATGTCCTCCTTGACCGTGCAGTAGCTCGGCGACGCAACGATGCGCTCGCCACGCATGAGATGGCCGAGCAGATTGCGCAAGCTGCCGTCGGCCATGATGAAGTCGGCATTGAAAAAGATCAGCCAGGCGTCCGTCATCGCCGGGCCGAGATCGGCAAAGGCCCGGTGCAGCGCAAAGGTCAGCGCCATGCCGTACTTGTCGCTGCGGGTGATCAGGTCATCGAGGCCGACGAGCCGGACCGGACAGAATTCCTGCACTTTCTTGATCACCGGATCGCCGGCAATCTTGGCGAACAGCCGCTCCTCGGAAAGCAGCACCAGTTCGCATTCCACCTGCGCCGCAACGGCCGGCAGGTTGCCGGGCGCGAGCAGCGCCGGCATCGCCAATTTGAGCAACTCGTCGACATAGCCGTCGCCCCACGCGTAGCTGATGATGCGGGTGCGCAGGCGGGGTGATGCGGCGGAATTATCACTCATAGAGGACGGGCGTGCTTACTGGAGATTGGCAGCTGTTCGTTTCTGGGCTCGGCAAAGGCCGATCGATGGCAGGCTATCCTTGCCACAAAGGGGCGGAATCCCGCCAGTGTACGGCCGGCCGGTATAGATCCATTGGTCGCCTTCTTCGTTGTGCTGCCAACCATCGACGAGTCCATTCGGCTGGATTCGGCTTTGCAGGTACTGGTTCAGGCGATTGTATATAACGTCATAACCGATTTCGCTGAAATGGCCGCCGCAGCCGCCATCCGCGGTGACGACGGCGGTTCCGCGATCCGCAGCGGCCCAGCGAAAGTCGTTTTCCAGATCGATGACATCAACGCCAAGCGCTCGGGCGCTGTCAATCACTTCATGGCGCAGCGGTACGTCGCGGCCAAAGCAGATCGTTTCTTGCGCGGGAATGTTGACGAAAACGAAACGCCCGCCGTGGCCTCGAACCTCGGCGGCGGCTTCGGCGACAATGTGCTTGAAGAGCTCCAGTTGCTCCCTCGACGCCGAGACGGCAGGCGCCGCCGTCGAACCCATTGCCGCCGGTCGGGCGAGCAATTGCCCCCATGATTGGCGCAGCCGATACCGAGTCCGCTCCAAGGCTTGCAAGCGCGACCGCAGGTTGGCGCGGTCGCGGATGCGACGGATTGCACGGTCGTCAAGCGCGTTTATGGCGTCGTTGATTTGCGCTTGGCGTTCGGGAAGATGCTGGACGAACGACGGATCGGTCACATACCGCGCCAAAATCGGATTCTTCATCTCCCGAACGAGATCCGATGGCAGCAACGGTGCGCTCTGATACAAATCGTTGTTCTCGTCGTACACCCAAAATACGATGCGAGGATGAATCGGCAATAGATATTCGCGTAATCCCGCCAGCATTATCGGCGGACCGTTGCCGCCCTGGCCTAAATTAACGGTGCCCGGGTGTTCGGCGCGGATCTTCGTAACAAAATGGTCCTGCTGATTGATGCATTGGCCATAGACAAAAGAATCGCCCAGAAAAGCGATTTCCGGATTGGTCCAAGCCGTATCTGGATTGTTGAAACCGTATTGATCAGGCTCATAGGTGGCAAACGGTCGAGGGCCTTCCCGGCACATCACGACCGTCGCTCCAGTTGCCGTGCCGAGCGGCATGACTTTGTCGCCATTGGCAAGACGAAGGGCTCCGGCCCCGAAAATTAACGGCAAATATTGTATACGTGCCGGATGCCCGGTGGCTGTTTCCAACCGAACAACCTCGGACACCAGCTCATCCGAAACGCGCTCCTCAGGCGGCATCGGCGCCAGGGCTTCGAAGGCCCAAATCGCGATCATGATGGAGAGCGCCGCGGCGGTTACGAGTGCCAATCGCCCAGGCCATATCTGCGCCAAACAGACGACGGCTGCCAGCAATGCCATCAACAGGAAGACCGCGCTGTCGACACGATTTTCCGCGGCAACACCGCTAGAGGCGTAGAAGACCGCTAGCAGACCGAACACGCCGACGGCAGCGAGCCGGAAAATCCAAATCGACCAGCCCTTCGGTTTACCCATCCCTCGACTGCCCACCATGCGTTTCGGAGCATTCACCGTCGCAAGCCACAAGACCGGCGGCCGCCACTCGAGCCGTTCGGCGGTTTTCCAAAGCCTTACGCTATGTTTTTAGCACGCTAATTTGCCGTCACGAACCCCGGCAGGGGATCGCAGTCGGGGCGCATCGTGGTCAGGAAAGACGGGCGCTTCGACAGCGAGAAGCGCTTGACTGCAGCCAGCCACTGCGCTTGCTCGACCTCGTTGCGGCAGCGGGCGCGGCGCGGAACGTGCTGCCAGGTGCTGGCGGATCCCTTTTCGGCGATCACAAGGGTGAAGGCCCAGCCATCATAGCGGAGCTCCGGCGCGCGGCCGCGCTCGATCGCCGATCTGAGATCCACGGCCATGAATGCCCGCTTGGGGTCGTCCGGGAACTGCCACTTTGTGGCCGGGAAATTGAGCTGCACGTAGACCTGACAATCGGCGTAATCATTGGCGGCGTAATAGTCCAAAAACCATTCAGGAGGCATTCCGCAATAGGCGCCCTGCACGTCCGGCTTGGCGGCGTTGACCGAGATGACACGCCCGCCTGCCCGCAGCATGCGATTGTAGTTCATCAGCGCGACTGCGGGATCGTGCACGTTGTCGAGCGTACTGCCATCCACGATCAGATCGGCAATTCCCTGGAGGGAAGCACCTATCGGTCGGTTCATGTCATGGATGATGTCGGCGCCTTCAAAATCGGAGTGATCGACCGCATGCACCTCGGAAGCGCCGAGTGCGCCAAAAAAGGTGCGGTCGTTGACAAAGCCAATAGCCTTTTGCCGCGCTTGCAGGGTTTGGCGGTCAATCTCCACGACGTCATCAGGCAGCGGCAGTCCGTAGCGCATGAACATGCCGATCATGTCGGGCGCTGTCAGTTCCACGGTCTGCCGCCCGATCTGGACGACTGAGCCGTGAATTGCGCGATGGCGGTGCTCGCGGATGATCCCCTCGAGCAGGTAAACTGCCAAGCCCATGAAGCCCCCTTGCGGTGCATGGAGGAGTTACCACAGCGCGGTTGCCGTCCAAAGGGATGGACTCCGATTGCAAATTGGTTGCACATGGCGATCCGGCTTGCGGGACCTTCATGACACGATGATCAAGCGCCAACTCGCGGCTGCATTCGAGGTCGAGACCGCACATCGAGCCGAGCGCGATGCCGTGATGGTCATCGATGAGCGCCTCAATGCCACGGCGGTCAGCCCGGATAAACTGGCCTCGCATCTCCGGTCAGGAAACATCGCCGACGATGCTTGGCCGGACGAAAGAATGGCTCGAATGGTGGTCGCCTGGGACGGTCTGCGCCACGTCTTTGCGCCGCGCTCTGCGCTTGACTTAGTTTGCAGCCGATTGCTGCCGGGCGGACGGCTCATCTATGGCCAGCGGCTCAACGACCAATATTTGGCGCTGACGCCAAAATGGCTGCTCGACTACTTTGTCAGTGCGCAATATGCGGATTGTCGTGTTTATCTGCTATGGCAGCCTGAAGATGCTCCTGCGGTCGCCACGTTCGATTATCCATGGATGCGCGCGCGCGCGGAGCCCGTCTACAACGAGATGTGGGACAATATTACGTATGCGGACGGTGTTGTGCTGGTCGCGGAAAAAGGCGCCGGGGATCAGCGGGCCGGGCTGCCGTCGCAAGACGTTTATCGACCGATCGAAGAGTGGCAGCGATACGCCGAAGGCCTTGAACGGTTTGCCGCCTCGCGACGGCCCTGGCACTTGACAGGACCGGCCCCCGACCGAGTACCCGCCGGCTATCGGCGGTGTTGCGAAGATTGATCCACGGCGGTGAGCATCCGCCAAGTGTTATCGCGACGCAGCAGTGTGGGTCGGCTGCACCGACCGTTGAAAATCCGCGATGACACGAACCCAGAGTGAAGCAGCCATATCAAGGCCCGTTTCATCGAAGTGGCACTTGTCCCACCTGTGCTCTACGCCGATCGTATCGGTGTCCGGGCCTTGATAGATGCCGGCGAGCGGATTGACGACGCCGCGCTGCCCGGCGCGGATGTTCTCGGCATTGGCATGCGGACCGCCGCACAGCGTTGTCAGCGAGACGAAGAACGGCGCGGTCGCTCCGAAGCGGCGAAAGGTACGGATGACCTCCAGCAAATTCTTGCGGTATTGGCGGCCGTCCACGTCCCCCATTCCCTGATTGCCCTCGCCTTGTTGCCAGAGAATAAAGTCTGCGCTCAGTCCGGCATCGAACAGCCGCCTTATGAGCACCGGGATGCGGCGGTTGAACATGCCCTCTTCGGCCCATTGCTCGACGGTCGTGCCGCCCATGGCGATCGGCGCAAGGATCACGCGATCGAATAGACCGGCGTCGATCAGCTTGTCGCCGAGCCGGGTGGCAAAGTTGCCGCCGTCGCCCGAGGCGCCGAGCAACGGATCCGTGGCGCGGTAGCACTTGCCGTCATAGACATTGAAATTATCGACCCGCCGGCTGGCCGCATATCGTCCGGCGCCGTGATTGGCAGCGTTCGATTGGCCGACAACGACAATGACGGCCGTGCGTTTGCGATCGCCATCGATTTTGCAGCCGGTCTCCTGCCTGCCGCTCGGATCGTAGATGCTGCCCCAATTCTGGTCCAACTTCTCGTAGGTATCGAGCGCACCGAGAATGACGTCCGACGGGGTTCCGGAGCCGGCGCGAGAAGGCTGCGACGGCGAATGCTTGAACGCATCGTCGAGTGTTTTGGTCAGCTCGCGAAGCTGCTGCACGATCTCTACCAGTCGAGCATCAAGGCGAGACGAACTGACCTGTTCGGCAATATGCTTCAGCGTGCTCGTCTGGTAGCGCAGCACGCGCCGCAAGCGCACGGTAAAGATCACTGCAGCCGCGCCGGCGCCCGCTGCCAGCACGAGCAAGACCGCTGCGAGGACAAGCGTTGCCATGGTCACGGCCGAAGTTCCATTTCGGGCAAGCCGTAACGAGCGCTGGACGTGCGCGCAAGGGTTTTTTAAAAGACAACAGCACACTCCGCCTTGATGTGTTGCGGGCGGTCGTGGCATGTCAGCAAGCCTACGGCAGCGGCTGCGCGGGGCAATTTGTTCCGTCGATTGGGGGGAATTTGTCGGTCTCGGCCAATTCCGATACGGACATCGCTGAAACGGTTCAGCGCCCGTCGCAAGCGCGGCCGCGGCCGGCGCTCGGGCGCGTCTTTCTGGCGGCATTTGCGGCGCTGCTCGTCGTGCCGCTGGCCTCGATGCTGTATAAGCCCGGCTTCGTCAGTCCGCTTGACGAGCACCGTACCCCCGCCAAGTTTCCATCGCTAGCGATGCTGCGCAATGCGGGCGGAGATTTCGCCGCTCAAATCAACAGCTGGTTCGACGATCGCGTCGGTTTACGCGACCTGTTTATTCGCGCCAAGAATCAGATCGACTATTCGGTCTTTCACACCTCGCGAAAGGACTATGTCGGCCCGAACGGCTGGTTGTTTGAACGGGCCACGACCGACGCCCGGCTGAGGCTCGAACGCGCCAGCGCGGCCGAATTGGAAAACCTCGAAGCGGAATTCCTGAACCTCGAGCAGCGGCTGCAGCAAAGAGGCATTCGGCTGATCGTGGTCGGCTATCCGGACAAGTCGATGTTCTATCCCGAACTGTTGCCGTCGAATGCGCCGCATATTCCGCACGGCGGCAATTACGACAAATTGCGGGCTTTTCTCGCCGCACAGCCGGGACTGAACTTCATCGATGCTGAAACCATCCTCAATCGCGAAAAATCGCAGACCGCCGAACCGCAATATTACAAAACCGACATTCACGTGGCGCTGCTCGGCTCCATTCCAATCGTTCGCGCCATCATCGAACGCATCGCTGCGCTGGAAGGGCGTCCCGAGATACGCTGGAACGAGAAGTTCCAGGTCAACCACGATTATTGGTCGGGCGGCAGCGAGGGGCGCTTTTTGTCGCTGCTGTGGCCGGTCTCCGAATCCGTTGGATCTCCCTCGCCGATATACGAAGTCGGCCGTGACGAACCCGATGGTCGTTGGCTCGTCCCGGACCGCCGCGCGATCGGCGAGGTGGGGTTCGATAGCGTTCAGCCGTTCGATTTCGAGTACCGCTCGCGTCCTGAACTGTGCGCGCAGCGGCTGCCCGGTGCCGCGCTGTTCGGCAACTCGTTCAGCGATCGCTATTGGCCGCTCGGCCTGCAGCGCTATTTTTGCTTCATTCGCCGGGCGCGCACGCCCACCGAACGTCTGACGCCGTTCGTCGCCAACCTTCCTGAAGGCACCAAATATTTTATCTTCCAGTACCTTGCCGCCTATCTGCCGGGCGAGGGGCCGCGGCTGAAACCGTAGTAGCAGTCTCCAGGGGTAGCGATGGTCTTCAGCTCGCAACTGTTTCTGTACGGCTTCATGCCGGTGTTCTTTTCGCTGTACTATCTGCTCGGCGAACGATGGCGCAATTGGCTCATTCTCGCGGCTAGCCTGATTTTCTATTCGGTCGGCGCCGGCAGCATCGTGGTCGTGCTGTTGTTGTCGGTGATCGTCAACCAGTATCTCGCGGTGCGCATCCACGACGCGCCGCAGCCGCGCCGGCTGCAGCTGCTGTGGGTCGGCATTATCGTCAACCTGGCGGGGCTGGCGTTCTACAAATACACCGACTTCGTTTGGAATCTCGCGAGCGATCTTGCCGCTTCGTGGTCGCTGGGAAGACTTCCCGCAGCGCCCGCGATACCGCTGCCGATCGGCATCTCGTTCTTCACGTTTCAGGCCATTTCGTATTTGGCCGACGTGTATCAGCGCGTCATCGTACCGGCGCAGGGCTATGGCGAGTTCGCCGTCTACCACACCCTGTTTCCGCAACTCGTTGCCGGCCCGATCGTGCGCTATGCCGAAGTCAAGGCGGAATTGCGCAAGCGCCACGTCGACGAAGCTGCTTTGACCGAAGGCGCCTACCGATTTTGCCTTGGGCTCGGCAAAAAGATCATCCTCGCCGACAATCTGGGCACGGTGGCGGATGCGATGTTCGCGCTGCCGCCCGCCGAACTGGGCGCCGGCCACGCCTGGCTTGGCCTGCTGTGCTACACGCTGCAGATCTATTTTGACTTTTCCGGCTACTCCGATATGGCGATCGGCCTCGGCCGGCTGCTCGGTCTGCATTTTCCGGAAAATTTCGATCAGCCCTATCGCTCCGCCAGCATCACCGAATTTTGGCGCCGCTGGCACATGACGCTGTCGCGCTGGTTCCGCGATTATGTCTACGTCCCGCTTGGCGGCAATCGGCGAGGCAGCTTGCGCACCTACGCCAATCTCTGGAGCGTGTTCTTCTTGTGCGGCCTCTGGCATGGCGCTGGACTGACCTTCGTGGTCTGGGGGCTTTATCACGGCTCGCTTCTGGTCATTGAGCGGCTCGCCAACACGCTATGGGGCTGGCGTCCCGCAGGCGCCGTCGGCGTCATCACCAGCTTTCTGTTGGTCATGATCGGTTGGGTATTTTTTCGCGCAACCACGCTCGAACAGGCCATGCATTATCTGCAAGCGCTGTTCGGTCTGGGGCCGGCACCCGCCGGCTATCGCGGCGTGGCGGCTTATCTGACGCCCGATATGGTTTTCTATCTGGCGGCGGGATTGTTCTTCGCTTTTGTACCGTTCGAGCGGTTCGAACGTCTGCGCTTCGACCGCACGGCCGTGATGGCGAGCCAGCTCGCGCTGTCGTTCTGCAGCCTGGCTTATGCCACCCTGCTGCTGGCCGCCAACAGCTTCAATCCCTTTATCTACTTCCGCTTCTGAGGACGATTTCTAGATTCCGACGGGCAAATACCCGCTCACAGAAAATCGCCGCAACCGGTGCCGGGGCTCAGCCGAACAGTCGGGCTAAAAGCGACTTCTTCTGCGGCCAGTCGCCCGTCTGCGGTAAATCCTTGGGCCGCTCGGCCATCGGCGGAAACTCCTCGCCGAGCTGTATATCCACCGGCGGTGCGAACGGTTGGTCGCGCGTCTTGCGCAGCACGACCCAGGTGCACTCGGTTCCGGGAATGCTTTGATCCGTGCGCCAGACCGTCTCATAGCGATTGGCCTGGCACAGTAGATCGACAAAGCGGTCGGAGTAATGCAGCAGGCCATGATCCATGTAGCCGCCGCGCAGGAACAGCGAATAGATCAGGCCCTTCGGCTTGGCGAGATCGTGCAAGACGCGGAACGCATTGAACTGATTGATCACGTGTTCGGTGGTGCCGAAGTTGAGCACAAGGTCGAAATGGCCGCGCCAGCGCGTCGGCACTTCATCGGAATTCAGATCGAGCCATTCGCAATCCGGCGCCACTACGACGTCGAAGGCACGGTAGCTGAAGCCGACCGCTTTCATATGCTCGGTGATAAACGTGTTGTGGGCGGCCAGGCGCGCCACTTCTTCGTCGGACGGCGTCTTGCCGAAATGACTGAGGAAGCGCCGCACATCGTCCGGTACGGCGTCGCGCAGCTGGGTGCAGCCCAGGTCGGCAATGCTGCCACCGGCCGGCAGCAAGCCGCGGCGGTGCAGGTCGGCAATAATGTCGAAGTTGTCGGGAGAGGCGCCCATGAACGCGACCTTTGGCAGCAACGCTTGCAGCTCGTCATGTCACCGTAGCATCCGGCGTTGACATGCCGCAAGACGGCTAAAATGGAAGTCTTGTAATGTTAGGAAGCACTTAGCGTGGCGGCACAAGCATGGCGCCGCGTTCCAGCGCGAGGTCGGGTTTGCCCCGGCGCGAGGTGCGATCAATGGGCCATTCCGGATCTGCGGGCACCAAAGTAGGACCGATCGCCCCCTGCCGCGCCGCGCGGTGCAGCTCGGTTGTCCGAATCGCCCGCTGATCGGTGCGGTGCGCCGTATATTCGGGCTCGTAGGGCAAAACGAAACGCTTGGAGGGCCGCGACATGTCCACCTCTGCCGTCATCGCCCCCGTCCGCGCGGGGGGGAAACGCACCGCGTCGGAGCAATGCCTTGCAAAGATGAAATAGTGTTTCCCCGCCGGTTCCATTGGGGAACTTCGCTTAACTTTTCGTTACCGGAAATTGGGGCGCGCTCGCAGCAGTCCCGTTTCGCGGCGCCCAGCCCTGCCCGCGCGCAAAAATTCAGTGCTTGGCGAAGTGCTTCTCGACCTTGACGATCGCCTTCACCGCATCGCGGGCTTCGCGCTCGCCGTAGCGCTCGTTGAGATAGAGATTGAACGAGCGGTTACAAACATCGTGGGCGTTCGGCGCGTCGAAGTCGTCGGCGAGGTACGGCCGGATATAGGGCCAGTCCGACACCACGAAACGGTAATGCGGATTGAGGTCGATGCCCTCGGCGCGCACTGCCTCGGCAAACTCGATCTTGCTGCAGGTGATGGCGTCGCAATCGACCATCACCGGATAGAAGAACGGCGAGTCGGTCGGCGAGAACGGATAGGGCGTGCAGACGTCGGAGGCATCGACCAGCTTGGCGACGAAATCCGACACGAAGGCGAGTCGGCCGATGATGGTGCTACGCAGCCGGGCGAGCGAGGCGAGCCCGATGGCGCAGGAGATTTCGTCGGTGTTGTGGTTAAGCGCCGGGAACAGATAATTCGACGGATCGCGGTCGCTGAAATCGTCGCGCCAGCGCGGTTTTCCCCGGTCGGCGTGGGCGACGGCGCGGTGGTACAGCTCGAGATTCTTGGTGAACACCACGCCGCCGGACGGCCCGGTCATATGGGCCTTGCGATACATGGTGGAGAATGCCGCGATGTCGCCGAAGCTGCCGACGCGTTTCGCACGCAACAGTGCGCCGTGGGCCTGCGCGCAATCCTCGATCACCTTGATGCCGCGCGCATGCGCGATCTCGACGATCTTGTCGATCTCGGCCGCCTGGCCGGCGGCATGCACGACCATCACCGCGCTGACGTTGTCCGTGATGCGCGCGGCGAATTGTTCGGGACCGACATTGTAGCTGCCGGGTTTTGAATCCATCAGCCGCGCTTTGAGCCCATTGAGCACGATCGCCGCCAAGCTGCCTGGGTCGGTGATGGACGACACCAGCACTTCGCTGCCCTTGGGCAGGTCGAGTGCCGCCACCGCGATATAGAGCGACGAGGTGCCGGTCGCGACCGCATCCGCATAACCGCCGCCCATCATGTCGGCGAAGGCGCGGCAATACATGTTTTCGAAGTGGCCTTCGTAGCCGGGATCGAGGTTGCGCTCGCGGTAATAGTCGAGCACGTCGAGCACCATCTTGCGCTCGGTGTCGCCGAGCGCGAGCCGCGGCGGCATCGGCGTCTTGCGCACCTTCTCGCCGCCGTGAATGGCAAGCGTTGCATTCGGCGTCGGACGCGCCGGCGTCGGCTCGGCTTTGCTGGTAGCGCTGGCCGGGACGATCTCGTTCATCAGGCGCCCACCTGCTCGGCGATGGCGCCGACCTCGAGGCCGTGCGCGGCCAATAAATCGTCGTGGCTGCCGTAATTGTGGATGAAGGCGTCCTGCAGCGTGAAAGTGTCGAGCCGGCAGCGCGCCTGCGTATCCCAGGCGATCTGTTTGGTCTGCGGCGCCAAGCCACCCTGCGGCGCATGCTCCTCGACGACGATGACATGGCCGTGGCGGCGGAGCGCGTCGCGGATGCCATCGATATCGAGCGGCTTTAGCGTATGGCAAGACACGACCGAGACCGATTTGCCCTTGGCCTCGAAGCGCGCGGCAAGCGCCATTGCCTTCGGCATGATGACGCCGTAAGTCAGGATGCAGACGTCGGTGCCGCGTTTGATGTAGCGGAGCCTGCCGAAGCGCCACGGATCGACCGCCTTGTCGGTGAAGTTCGGTTCGCCAGCCTTGCCGAGCCGCAGATAAACTGGACCGTTCTTCTGCGTCGCGCAGTACGCGGTCGCCTCGGTGCATTCCGCCGGATCGCACGGCGCGATGATCTGCATGTTGGGCAGCGCACCGGCGATAGCGATGTCTTCCTGCGTATGATGCGTGCCGCCGAGCGTCGAATAGATGACGCCGGCGCCCATGCCGACCACCGTCACCGGCAGGTTTTGGTAGCACAGATCGTCGCGCACCATCTCGAACGGCCGGTACAGCGAAAACGTGGCGATGGTGTAGGCGAACGGCTGGCAGCCTTTGAGCGCGAGCCCGGCGCAGATGCCGATCATGCTCTGCTCGGCGACGCCGACATTGATGAAGCGGTCCGGATATTGGTCGCGGAATTTTCCCATGCTGCCGGCCGGCGAAATGTCGGCGACGACAATGTAAATGTCCGGATTGTTGGTAGCGGCTTTGTAGAGCGCCTCGGAAAACGTGTTCCTCATGACGCCACTCCCGCCGCCGCGGCGGCCGCGGCCTCGAGTTCCCGCTTGCCCTGCTCGTATTCCTGAGGGCTCGGCGAGCGATAATGCCAGATCGGCACGTTCTCCATGTAGCTGATGCCTTTGCCTTTGGTGGTCTTGCCGACCAGCATGAAGGGGCGTCCGCCTTGCCGGCCGCTGACCGCGGCAAACACCGCGGCGGCATCGTGGCCGTCGACTTCGGCGCACTCCCAGCCGAACGCCTCGAATTTTTCGACCAACGGATAAAACGTCGGATGCGTCTCCGAGGTGCGGCCGAGACTCTGGAAATCGTTGTTGTCGACGAAGGCGACCAAGTTCGACAGACCGAGCGAGGACGCCATCAGCACCGCTTCCCAGGTTGATCCCTCCTGCACTTCGCCGTCGCTGAGCACCGTATAGATGACGCCGCCGGTCTTGCGGCCGCGCTCGGCGAGCGCCATGCCGACCGCCATCGACAGGCCGTGGCCGAGCGCGCCGGTCGAAGCTTCGATGCCCGGATTGCCGTAATCGGGATGGCAGCCGAGCCTGCCATTCGGCTTGCAATAAAGATCGAGATCCTCGCGGCTGAGCACGCCCATGTCCTCGAGGATGACGTAGAGGATCATGCAGCCGTGGCCCTTCGACATCAGGAACGTGTCGGGCGAGGTGCCGTCCGGATTACGGCGCATCAGGCCGTGATAGATGGCGTCGACCATTTCGGTGCACGAATATGCCGAGCCGATATGCAGCGCCTGTACTTGTTGCGAGATGTCGAGGATGCGCTTGCGGTATTGCAAGCAGCGCGCCCGCGCGGCCGCCACGTCGAAAAAATTGCGGCGTGTCATGTCGTGCATCGTACGGCTCCCTGAACGGGGTCTTGGCTCGCGCCAGGGCCGCGCCGCCGCAGCGGTCGCGTGCCGCAAAACTCCTGTCGATTCAATAGCTTCGACCCCTCGCGCGCTCCGCCCGCAAGCGCGGCGGGGCAGTTTTAGGCCGTTACTCGATGATGGTCCAGTAATAATCGCCGGTGTAGCCGGCCTCCTCGAACAGCTTGATCCAGCCGTCCGGATAGTCGTGGAACTTGGCGGTCAGGACCCATTCCTCGAACAACGCCTTCTGCTCCGGCGTGCGGTAGGAATCGACTTGGACAAAGCCGCGGCCCGGCGCCAGGCGCTCGATCTCGCGCAGCGCCGTGATCAGTTCGGCGCGCTCGAGATTGTGCACGGTGTTGAGCGAAATGACGGCCGCAAAGCTGTTGTCCGGGAACGGCAGCTTGGTGGCGCTGCCGAGATGCAGCCGGCCGACCACTTCGGGCTCGCATTTCATCAACGCGTATTCCGAAATGTCGAGGCCGAAGGCTTCGAGGCCGGGACAGACCTTGAGCAAATCCTTGACCAAAAAGCCCTTGGCGCAGCCGACGTCGAGGATGCGGTCGCCCGGCTTGAGGCCGAAGTGCTTGACCATATCCTCGGCGACCGGAATCCAGCGGCCATCGTAGCGGTAGCCGCCATAGCCGTAGGTGCGCGGGCCGTCGAAGTAGAGCTCGCCGTATTCGCGCGAGATGGCGATGATCTCCGCCGTCTTGGCTTCGGCACGAGCGCAGACATTGCGCTTGCCGCGCGGCAGTTTCGCCAGCAGGTTCACTTCTCTCATTGCGGCGCTCCAGCCGATTCGCGCGCGGCACGGTCGAGGCCCTCGCGCAGCGGCGTGTAACGGAATTGCGGAAAAGCCTTCAGGCATTCGGTAACGTCGAAATGCCGATGCGTAATCGGGTTTTGCCGCGGCGTGCCGCGGATCTCGGTGGATTTGCCGGAAAGCTGCACCGCCAATTCGGCGATCTTTCGAAACGAAACCGACGTACCAGTCGCGATGTTGAGATCGCCGCGACTGCGATGCGCCAGCACCAACGCGGTCAGCCGGGCGACATCTTCGATGCAGACATGGTCGCGCTGCTCCTCGCCTTCGCCGAACAACGTGATCGGCTCGCCCTTTTGGGCGAGGCGGCGAAACCGATTGGGGCCGTAACCGTTATGCGGATCGCGGGCGCCGTAGAGCAGGCTCGGGCGGAGAATGGCGAGCGGTGTTTTAGCTTCGCTTTTGAGCATCAATTCGCGCGCCGCATGCATCATGCCATGCATCGACGACGGCTGGCGGCACGAGCGCTCGGTCACCGGGTTGGCGTCGTCGGCATAGACCGCGTCCGAGCTGATATAGACGAGATGCGCAACCGGCTGCGTCGCCAACGCACCGATGAGCTGCTCGGCCATGACCAGGTTTTGCATGAGCGCCGGCGAATTGCGCGCTGGCGCAATGGCGGAGACGAACACGACGGCATCATCGGCGCGCAGCAGACCGGCGAGCTTTTTGGCGACGCCCTCCTGCAACAGGTCGGCGTCCTTGCGCGTGATACCGAGCACCGGGACGTTGTCGCCGCCCAGCTGCTGCGCAATCGCGCCGCCGACAAAACCGCCGGCGCCAATCACCACAACGCGGGCCGGTTGCTGCGGCGTTTTTGTTTGATGGTCGAGCATGCTCACATGTCCTTGGCGCCGCGCGGTAGCGGCGCACCGAGCGTGAAATAGGAAAAGCCGGCGGCGCGCAGCGCGTCGCCATCAAGCACGCGAAACGGATCGACGATCGCGCGTCCGCGCATGGGGGCGGCCAGATCGGCAGGCGCCAGCGCACGAAACTCCGGCCATGGCGTCATGATCAGCAGCGCGTCGGCGCTGCGCGCGGCCTCGAGCGCGCTTGGTGCAGCGGTCACTGCCGGATGCACGACCGCGCTCGCCGGCACCGCCGGATCGTAGACCCGGATCGGCCAGCTTTGCAGTTCGGCGATCAGCGCCAGCGACGGCGAATTCTTGGTCGAGTGGGTGTTTTCCTTGTAGGCCAAGCCCAAAATGCCGAAGGTCGGGTTGGCCTGGCGCGGCAGGATTTCGCGATGGATGAGCCGCAGCACCCAGTCGCGCCGCACCCGGCTGTTCTCGACAAAGGCGGCGATCACCGATGCTTCGCTGCCGGCCGCTTCGGAAAGCCGCAGCACGGTGGCGAGATCGCGCTCCAGGTTGCCGCCGGCGATGCCGAGGCCCGGATTGAGATAACTGTACGCCCCGATGCGGCGGTCGAGCCGCAGCGCCGGTGCGATCTCGTGCCAGTCGGCGCCGATGCGCTCGGACAAATCAGCCAAGGTGTTGGCGACGCTGACCGAGGCGACCAGACAGCAATTGATGGCGATCTTGGCGAGCTCGGCGCTTTCGTAGCGCATCGGCAGGATCGGACAGTCGTAGGCGCCGAGCGCCGCCGCATAGGCGGCCGGCAGCGGCCGCGCCGGATCGGCGCAGCCGACGATGAAGCGCTCGGGTTTTACGGCGCGCTCGACGGCGCGGCCGAACACCAGCGTCTCGACCTGATAATAGAGCCGCGCCGGATCGAGTCTTATTTTGCGGGTGAAGCCCGGCGGCACCTGGCAAAGCACGCAGAGCAGCGCTTTCGGCCCAAGCGCCGAAATCACTGTTTCAATCAAGAACGAAATCCCGGACAGATCGCTGCTTCCGCGATCGTCGGTCGGCACGTCGGTGGCGATGTAGACGAGATCGCAAGCGGCCAGATCGCCGACCCGGTCGGTATATGACAGCTGCGCGCCAAAGCGCCCCGCCAGCTCGTCGAGGTCGGGCTCCACCACCGGCAGGCGGCCCGCCGCGATGTCGCGCACCCGGCCCGCATCGGCATCGTAGCCGATCACGCGCAGCCCTTTGGTCGCCGCGCCGACGGCCGACACCAGGCCGAGATGGGTGAGGCCGGCAAAGCCGACGGTCGGCGCTGTCACGCCTGCGCCTCCTTGACGGCCGCTTCGCCGAGCCGCCGCAGCGTGCGATTGAGCCACAGATCGTCGGCGAGGTCACCGACGCGGCGCGCGGCGCACAGCTCCTTGAAATACTCGTACTCGACGGCCCAGGTCGGATCGTCCTCGATCAGCGTCACGCTCTCCTCGGGCGGTCGGCCGCTCGGCAGCACGCGCGCGCGCAAGGTGAACGATGATGGGCCCCATTTGCACAGCGAGCTGATATGGGCCGAGCCGTGCTCGGCGAACACGTCGCAGGTGAAATGATTGCGCCAGCTCAAGAGCGTCATTTCCAGCTCGAGCTGCGGGCCGGGGCCGCGCGAGCCGAGCACGACGTGGTCGGGCGCGCGGTTCTCGAAGCAGCGGCTGGAGATGATCGAAAAGGCGTCGCCGATATCGCCGAACCAGAACCGCGCGGTGTCGAGCAGATGCGAGCCGAGGTCGGGCAGCACGCCGGCGCCCTGGTCGCGCCACTGCGAATCGCGAACCAGCCGCGCCGTGCCGTTGCCATAGAACATGCGGCAGCGATAAATCGCACCGAGCTTGCCGGACTTGATGGCGTCGCGCATGCGCACGAAATGCGGCTCGAAGCGGTGATTGTAGGCGGTGTAGCAGACCGCGGCGTTTTGCTTGGCCAACGCGGCCAGCCGCACGATGTCGGCATCATCGGCGGCCCACAACGGCTTCTCGACCAGCACATGCTTGCCTTTGCGCAACAGATAGTCGAGCATTCCCACCTTCGGTTCGTCGGGAATGCAGGCGAGCACCGCGTCGTAATTCGCAAGCGGCACGTCTTCGATACGGCGATACTCGGCTTCCGTATTGACCGGATCGACCGCGGCGACGAAATCGTCCCCGGCCACGCGCCGGCGCTTGTGCCCCTGCACACCAAGCCCGGCGACGACGACACGCATCACTTATAAATCCGCCTCAGATAAATCGGCTTCAGACGAACCGCGCGCGTTTTTCGACGCCGTGGAGCTTGCGCAGCACGTCTTCGGGGCCGATCGGAATGTTGCCTTCGGCCTCGCATTCAAGCGCAGCCGAGAACGAGCCGAGCACCGAGGCGGCGACTTCCGACGGGTCGACCAGCAGCGACAGGGTGGCGTAGGCGAGCAGCGCGTCGCCGGCGCCGACCGCGTCGACCACACGCTCGACGAAGCTGTCGACGACGAAGAAGGTGCGCGGATCGCGCTCGCGGCCGGCCCGGCAGGTCAGCACGCCGCGATCGCCGAGCTTGAGGATGATGGTCTTGCACTGCGCGTCCTCGTGCAGCTTGGCGGCCAGCGGACGCACGCCGGTGTCCTGATCGGCCAGCGCAAAGCGCGCCTCGCGCTCGTTCGGAGTGAGCAGGTCGAAACCCTTGAACTCGAGAATATTGCCCCAGCGGCTCGCCACCTGGCTGTCCGCGACCCGGAACACGCCGCGCGGAATGGCGCCGGTCAAGCCCGGAATGGTGCGGCGATTGAAGATGCCGTGGCGGAAGTCGCTGAACACCACGGCCCGGCCCGGCGAGCGCGCCACGTTGCGGGCGATCTGCTCCATCTGCGCGTCGGTGATGCTGCGGTTGTCCAGCGTATCGACCTTGAGCAGCCGGTAGTCGTCGCACACGTAGGCGTTCTTGTGCGTGGTCGGCCGCGCATGATCGATGATCGGCATGACCTTGACGCCGGCCGCGGCCAAATCCTCGAGCACGAAGTCTTTCAAGACGTCGTCGCCGAGCACGGTCGACAACGTCACCTCGGCGCCGGCGGCGCGCAGGTGCTTGGCCACCACGGCGGCGCCGCCGACGTAATCGGCGCGGCTGTCGAAGCGCACGCTCGGCGTCGGCGTCTTGGTCATGCCGCCGATCATGGTGGTGTAGGTGAGACTGTCGACGATGGTGTCGCCGACGACGTGCACCTCGAGCCCCTCGAACTGATCGACAATGCGGCGCAGGCGATCGAAGTCGAGACCCTCGGCTTCCAACAGCGCCAGCAGCTTTTCCAGCGCGATGTCGGGCGGACCGGTCTCGATCAGGTGCGACGACGAATAGACGATGTCGCCCGGTGTAAACAGGATCTCGCCGCCGTAGCTCGACAGCGCGTCGATCTCCTGCTGGGTCTTCGGATTGATGCTGCCGTCCTGATACTCGTAGCCCTTGGCGAAGTAGTCAGGCTGCAGCCGTGCGATGTTCTCTATCGGCGTCGGATTGGGATCGATGATGACGTAGTCGACCATTTCGAGCGCCGCCAGATTGAGCGCCCGCAGATCCTCCGGCACGAACGGCCGGTAATTGGCCTTGGTGATGTGCGCGTCGGCGGTCAGACTCGCGACCAGGATATCGGCCTTCTCCTTGGCATAGACCAGGTGGCGGATGTGGCCGGGGTGCACCAGGTCGAACACGCCGTGGCACATGACCACGCTGTGCTGCCGCGGCCGCGGGCCGAGCACCGAGCAAAGCTCGTCGACGCTCTTGATCTTGCGGCGATAGCCGCCGCTGAGACGCGTTTCCATCGCTCACTCCGCGGCAAGCGCCTCGAACCAGGTTCGGGTCGCTTGCTTGATCGAATCAGGATCCCACAGCGGCGCGTCGCGCCAATTCTCTATCTCCAGCATCATGGCGGCAACCCCCTCGTCGAATCCGATTCGCGGCTGCCAGCCGAGGTCGCGCCTGATCTTGGATATGTCCGCCCAGGTGACGTCCGGCTCGCCCGGCCGTTTGGGGATATAAACCACGCTGCCGCCGATCAATTCCACCAGCCGGTTGACCGATTGCGGATTGCCGGCGCCCAGATTCCAGATTTCTCCGGATTTTTTGCTCTCCGCCGCTAGCAGGAACGCCGACGCCACGTCGCTGGCATAGAGGAAATCGCGCTTCTGGGTGCCGTCGCCCACCACCGTGAACGGCTTGCCGGCGAGCTTCTGCTTGAAGAATACGCCGAACACCGCGCCGTAGGCGCCGGTGGTGCGCACCCGCGTGCCATAGGCGTTGAAGATGCGGATCGAATTGACCGGCAGCCGATAGACGCGATGCCAATGGAACGCCGCCTGCTCGCCCTGATATTTCGACAGCGCGTAGGGATATTGCGGCGCGATCGGGTGGTCCTCGGTGGTCGGCACCGCGGCGATACCGTAACACGACGACGACGCCGCGTAGACGAACTTGCGCACGGCGGCATGGCGCGCGCATTCCAGGACCCGCACCGTGCCCTGCACGTTGGTGTCCATGTATTCGATCGGCTGCTCGATCGACGGCACGATGTCGCCGATGCCGGCGAAGTGAAACACGTACGCGGCGCCGGCGAACAACGGGTGGTCGGGCTCAAGGCGCCGGATGTCGACCTCTTCGAACGACAGATCCGGATTGCCGCGGTGCTGGTGCAGATTGGCGAGCCGGCCGCCCCGCAGATTGTCGATGACGCGCACCCGATAGCCACGATCGAGCAGATGATCGACCATATGGCTGCCGATGAAGCCGGCGCCCCCGGTGACGACCGCGATCTGGCGCGCCGCGCTCATTGCACTCCGAGCTTCTTCATGGTGCGGACGTTGTAGTACCAGTCCTCGTCGAAGCTGTCCGGCAACAGGTAATTGCGGAACGCGTGGGTGAGGTCGCGCACCGCGTCTTCGACGCTGCGCTTGGGCGCAAAGCCGAGCACGCGCTTCACCTTGTCGGAATTGACGTGATAGGAGCGCATGTCGTTGGTCGGCGTCGTGGTGATCTTGATCTCGCCCTTCTCGGGCATCTCCTCTTCGACCACGCGCTTGACCATGCCGGCGATCTCGGCGATCGAATAGTTCTGAAAGCCGATGTTGAAAATCTCGCCGTGAATCTTGTCGTGCGGCGCCTCGAGCATCAGCTGATAGGCGTCGACCATGTCCTCGACGTGCAGGTTCGGCCGCATCTGATTGCCGCCGAACACGGTGATGACGCCCTTGTTGACGGCGTGATTGGTCAGGATGTTGACCGACAGATCGAGCCGCGTGCGCGGGCTGTAGCCGCAGATGGTGGCCGGCCGCACCACCACGCAGGTGAAGTCGTCGGCCTTGTGCTTCCACAGGATCGGCTCGCACATGCCTTTGAACTTGTTGTAAAGCGTCAGCGGCACCAGCGGATGCTCTTCGGTGACGTCCGGCGAATCCGACACGCCGTAGACCGAGCTCGACGAGCAATAGACGAAGCGTTGCAGGCCGGCCTTTTTGGCGGCGATCACCAGCGGCTCGAAGCAGTCGTAGTTGATGGTCTGCGACAGCTTTTCGTCGAGCTCGAAACTGGCGTCGTTGGAGATGCAGGCGAGATGCAGGATGGCGTCCTGGCCGGTCATCGCCTCGGCGAGCTTCGCGGTATCGCGGACGTCGCCTCTGATCACGCGCAGCTTGGGATCGTTGGGCAGCCGGCAGCCGAAGTACAGCGCATCATAGACCGTAACGTTGTAGCCTGCGGCCAACAGCCGCGGCGTCAACACGTGCCCCACATAGCCGGCCCCGCCGGTGATCAACACGTTCGTTACGGTCATTGACGTTCCCGGTTTGCCACCATGATTTCATAGCCCAAGCGCGGCATCGGCCGCCGTGCCGCCGCAACCGCCGCCCGCAGGTAGGGGAGCCGGTCGCTTGCGCCTTCCCGCTACCCGTTTGCTACAGTCGAGTTGGGCGCCTGCATCAAGCCACAGCGCGCACGCTCGAGTCCTCGACGGGATCACCGATCTCGAAGCCGGCCGCCACTGCGTCGCGCCGGAACATCTTCACGGTCTCGAGCGAATAGTCGTCCAAATCCTTGCCCACCAGGCTGAGCTTGGCCAGGATATCCTTGGTGGCGGTGATGATGTGGCAGCCGATCGCGTCGGCCTGAAAGACGTTGAGCAGTTCGCGCGGACTGGCCCAGAGCAGTTCGGCCTTCGGCCGCTGCTGCAGTGCTTTGACCGCCTCCGCCATCAGTGGCACGGGGTCGACGCCGGTGTCGGCAACCCGGCCGGCAAACACCGAGACGATCGCCGGCACGTCGGGCGCCAGATTGTCCGCGACGCGCCGCACCTGATCGACCGTCATGATCGCGGTGACGTTGACCACCACGCCTTCGGCGGACAGCTGGCGAATCACCTCGCCGGAAAATTCTCGGTTGGTGTTGGTGACCGGGATCTTGACGTTGACGTTCCTGCCCCAGCTCGCGATCGCACGCGCCTGGCGCAGCATGCCGGCAAAATCGTCGTCAAAAACCTCGAGCGAAACCGGACGATCCGGCACAGCGGCCAAAACCTTACGCCCGAATTGCTCGTAGTCGCGCACGCCGGCATTGCGTGCCAGCGTCGGATTGGTGGTGAAACCGCGGATCATCGGATTGGCGGCGAGCGCCACGATGCTGTCGAAATCGGCGCCGTCAGCGAACAGTTTGACGCGTAGCCGCTTCAGCCGCTCCATCACCGCCCCTCTTGCCCCATCCCGACCGGATGGCCCCGCAATGCTTCACTCTGGGCCGCATCTGGTTCGTGTGCCTGCCGCCTTAAAGGCAGCGGCAGATGCGCCGGCGGCGGCAAGAAAAGTCGAAAAATTTCAACTGGCTCAAGTGCAACGAGCCAGCATTTTCTCGGCTTAACTCAGCCGCCGTCCCCACGCCCGTAATGGTACATTTCGCCATAAGCGTCAACCTGAACCGCCGGAGGAAGGCGCGGTGTGGAGAGGCTCTGCATACACGCATTTCGGAACTGCAACAGCTATGTCACAAATGATACGTATAGCTGCACATTATGGGCTATTGCCGCACCTTATACTGCGCGCCCCCCATGCCGGTGCCTCCGCAGCGGGCATGTCTTATGGCGGACCGACACACATCGCCCGGGAACAGCAATCTTCGAAATAGGCTTCGGCCGGTAGAGTCTCGGTGCCTAGGGCGGCCCACGTGGGTAATTTTCGCCTTTCGCTGTCTCGGAGAACCGGTGCTCCTCTTACACCCGCGGCGGTTCCCAACACGTGGCCGCCATGGTAGAGACGGCCAGCGTCCGTCGTTGCCGCGCGGCCATGCAATATCCCGCAACAAAAGTTGATTTTTACGAGAACACCGGACCGGCGCCGGCCTATCTGCATGGCATCATGCGGCTGAACCCCGGCGCCCGAATCATCAAGTCGACGATCCGCGGGCCGCTGTTCCTCAACAAGAACTCGCAGGTCGGCCCCGACGTCGACGCCGGCAAATATTTCGGCATGAACGAAAACTGTTTCATCGCCCGCGCCACGATCGGCGCGTTCTGCGCGATCGGCGCCCGCACCGCGATCAACCCGTTCAATCACCCGGCCGATTGGCTCAGCGTCCACGAGTTCCAGTATCACCCGAATTCGTTCGACTGGGTGGACGAGTACAATGACTTCGTCCGGCTCGAGCGCACGCCGGACATGTTCAAGCACGTCACCGTCGGCAGCGACGTGTGGACCGGACATAATGTTAATGTCATGGCGGGCGTGAGCGTCGGCGACGGCGCCATCATCGCCGCCGGCTCGGTCGTCACCAAGGACGTGCCGCCCTACGCCATCGTGGCCGGCGTGCCGGCGACCATCAAGCGCTTTCGCTTTCCGGAGCGCACCATCGAGCGGCTGTTGCGGCTCAAATGGTGGGACCTCGACCTGTCGCAGCTCAGCGGCCTGCCGTTTCGCGACATCGATCGCTGTCTCGACATGATCGAGGCGATCAAAGCCAAGGCCGGCTTGGCGGCCGCCGAATGACGGCCGCGCGCGGAAAGGAAGCGGCGGCCCTGCTGCCGATCCTGGAGCGCTTTGCCGTACCGCGAAACGCGTCGCTCGTGGTGCACAGCGCCATCGCCCCGCTGAGCCGGCAGGGTTTTCGCGCCGAAGCGATGATCGAAACGCTGCTCGAGTATCTAGACGCCGGCAACCTGTTCATGCCGACCATGACCTGGCGCACCGTCACGCTCGACAATCCGCACTGGGACGAGGTGGCGACGCCGTCCCACACCGGCGTTCTCACCGAAATCTTCCGCACCCGTTACGCGGTGGCGCGCAGCATTCATCCGACCCATTCGGTTGCCGGCTGGGGACCCGCCGCGCCGCTCTTGCTGTCGCGCCATCACGTCGATACCACGCCGGTCTCCGGCAACAGCCCATACGGGCTGATGCGCGATTACCAGACCTACCTGCTGATGCTCGGCGTCGGCCTCGAATGCTGCACGGCGATCCATCTGCCGGAGGAAACCATCAACATCGATTTCTACGTGCGCCCGATCGACCAAGCGGAGCTTTATCACTGCCGCGACCGCCATGGCGTGGTGCATGACGTGCGCACACGCCGCCATCCGCGGCTCGACCGCGATTTTCCGCAATTCGCAATCCCGCTCGGCGAGCGCGGCCTGTTGGTGAGCGGCCGCATCGCCGGCTGCCCCTACACCATCGTCGCGCTCGCCGATCTGCTGCGCCACGTGTTTGCGGCGCTGATCGCCAACCCGCGCGCCACGCTGCGCCAGCCGCAGCCCGTTATCGCTTAGGACGTCGCATCATCGCCGATCGTCTCAGTGCTTATTCGGCGCCGGACGATAAGGGTCGCCACAGCCGAGCGGCAACTTCGAGGGACCAGCGTCGGAGCCCGTTGCGTTTTGCGACCAGTATTCCCGGCACGAGAGCGGCAACAAATGCCAAGTGAGCGGCCGTGGCGCAAAGCTTTCCGAAGCCGGCAGCGGTTTGCATTCGCCGACCGACTCGGGACCGCACAGCGCGCCCGTCACCCAGCGTGCGCCCGACAGGTTTGCGCCCTCGAAGTTTGCACCTTCGGTTTTTGCTCTGAATAAGAATGCGTAGCTCAGGTCGGCATTCCGCAAATCGGCATTGCGCAAATCGGCGCCGATGAGGAAGACACCGGCCATCTTGGCATAGCGAAAAGAGCTCTGGTGCAGATCGGCCTTCCAAAGATCGAGATCTTCGAGGTCGGCGCGGTCGAACATGGATGCCGACAAATCGGCCATGCCGAACAGCTGGCCGCGCAGGTCGAGGCCGGAAAAATTCGATCGCGGACATTTGAGCGGCGCTGTAAACACAACCTTGCATCCTGCGATTTCGACGCCTTGCGCATCCGCAGAGGCGGCCAGCACGCCGAAAATACAGTATGCTCCGGCGGCAAAGAGCGACAAACGACTGCACCGTAACAACTTCATCAGCCAAGCCCCCCGCACGACCGCGAGCCGATCGGCTGATCCTGATGTGTTGCTCCCCAGCTGAGCAGATCGTCGAACACCCACTGGGCGTAAAGCGCGACACCGTAATCGCTGTTGTGGCTGTCGAGAGGCAGATTGTAGAGCGCCGCCGTACGCAGCGGATCGCTGGGCAGCGGATAGCGGTCCGCCATTTGCACGATTTCGATGTGATGCGCCTTGGCGGCTGCGAGAAACTCAGTTTCGAGGCCGACGATATGCAATGGATCGCCGGGGTAACGCTGCGCCGTATCCTGTCTGATCCGGAGCTCGTCGATTTGCGGATGGTGCAGGACGATCAGATTAGGATTGAGGCAGCGAACCTGCTCGAGGGCGGCGAGACTATCCCTGATCGCCTCACCGCGATCCATCGTGGTGGTATATCTTTGGTATGCCGCAGCCGCGGTGAGGCGGCGACGATCGCCTCGGCCTAGCCTGGCAGTGATCGCGGCAATCATTTCCGAACGCAGCTCGTACCAGGGCAGCTCGTTCAAGACATTTTGTCTGAGAAAGCGGCGAATCTCGGGATCTTCGGCGAGGTGCATGCGCCCGCGATAGACGAAGCGGCGGTGAATATCGTCGGTGATGAAACTGACGACGACCAAATCCGGCTCGAACCGGCTGGCGCGCGCCTGATAGACCTTGGCCCATTGGACGATGCCGGTGCCGTCCATGCCGAAGTTCAGCACCCGGGTGTATTTTCCGCCGACGCGCTCGCGCCACTGCGCCGAGCGATTGAGGTAATCCTGCAAAAGATCCGGCCATCTGATGTAGTTTTGATAGCCGTTGGTAAACGAGTCGCCCAACGCCACAATGCGATACTCGTGCTCCGGCTTTGGCACCGGATAGGGCGCCGGATCGAGATCGTTGGCCATGAAGCCGTACTGATTGATGCTGAATTGATCCTTGAAGTACTGGTAATCGGTGCGGCTCGTGTTCGGCGTATAATAATAACCGGCTTCCGGATCGTACTGCGAGATGCCGCCGGCCTGCATCGTCGTCTGCACGAGCTGGAGAAGCTGATCGGAAATCCTATGATAAAGATAGATCCGATAAGCAGCCTCGGCGACGACGAACGAAAGCAGGATTGAAACAGATACGAGCGCCGCATTGACCAGAAATGTGCGCGATGCGCGTCGCCCAGGCATTTGGTTTTCCGTCAAAGCTCGGATTGGGGAACGCCCGACAAATCAACAAGAGCACGCCGCTTGCCGGCCTCGGCAATAGCACTTTAGCGCGGCGCGCTGAAATTGCGCCGGACTACCTCACATCGATCGCGTTGCGCAGCCCAATGGGGTTGCCGATGCGGTGAAGGTGCTCGATGCCGGCGACGCCGCCGGTACCGAGAATGTGCACCGAGCCGAAATCGAACAGCCGGCCCCACAGCGACTGGTCGACGTCGACACTGGAGACCTTGTCCATGTTCATCTCGGCGGTGTGCCGGTAGATGAAGCCGCGCTTGAAGATGATGCGCTTGTCGGTGACCGCGATCTCGGTGGTCCAGCGGATGAACCAGGCCTGCACGGCCGTGAGCAGCGCCGCGAGGCCGAACAAGATGGCGGTGCCGTACATCAGATCGGTGCGCGCGTTACTTGGCGCCAGCAACACGGATTCGAGGATGAGCAGCACGCCGCCCAGGATCACGCAAAAAATCGCGCGGTGATAGATGACCCAGCTGATGTGGCCGACCATGACGATCCGCTCGCCCGGCTGGATCACGCTCTTGACGTAGCTCATCGGAAAAGCCCCGCGGACGATTCGATCGGCTAAACATATCCTCCCCCGCGATAGCGGGGGAGGGGGACCATTTTGCGACGCAAAATGGTGGAAGGGGTTTCGGCCGCGCCGCTTCGCTTTCGCTGCAGGATTATCGTTGAGTCCCGAACCCCCTCCACCGCGCGTCGCGCGGTCCCCCTCCCCCGCTACGCGGGGGAGGAAAGAGCCGTTACGCCGCTTGCGCCACTGCCGCGCCGTTAAACGTCAGTCCCGAGCGGCCGGCGGAGATCGTCACCGTCTCGCCGTCCTTGACCTTGCCGGAGAGGATCAGCTCGGACAGCGGATCCTGCACCGATTTCTGAATCACGCGCTTGAGCGGGCGTGCGCCATAGGCCGGATCGTAGCCCTTGTCGGCCAGCCATTCGCGCGCCTTGGCGTCGAGCTTGAGCACGATCTTGCGCTCGTCGAGCAGCTGCTGCAGCCGTTTGAGCTGGATCTCGACGATCCGGCCCATGTGCTCGCGCTTGAGCCGGTGGAACAGGATGATCTCGTCGACGCGGTTGAGGAATTCCGGGCGGAAGCGCGCCCGCACCTCGGCCATCACCACGTCGCGCACCTTGTCGGTATCCTCGCCGTCGGCCTGCGCCACCAGATACTCGGCGCCGAGATTCGAGGTCATGACCAGGAGCGTGTTGCGGAAGTCGACGGTGCGGCCCTGGCCGTCGGTCAGGCGGCCGTCATCGAGCACCTGGAGGAGCACGTTGAACACGTCCGGGTGCGCCTTCTCGATCTCGTCGAACAGCACAACCTGATAGGGCCGCCGCCGCACCGCCTCGGTAAGCGCGCCGCCTTCCTCATAGCCGACATAGCCGGGCGGCGCGCCGATCATGCGGGCCACCGAATGCTTCTCCATATACTCCGACATGTCGATGCGAATGAGCGCGTGCTCGTCGTCGAACAAATATTCGGCCAGCGCCTTGGTCAGCTCGGTCTTGCCGACGCCGGTCGGGCCTAAGAACATGAACGAGCCGATCGGCCGGTTCGGATCCTGCAACCCGGCGCGGGCGCGGCGCACCGCGGTCGACACCGCTTTGACCGCCTCGTCCTGGCCGACGACGCGCTTTTCGATCTGCTGCTCCATGCGAAGAAGTTTCTCGCGCTCGCCTTCGAGCATGCGGTCGACCGGAATGCCGGTCCAGCGCGATACGACCTGCGCGATGTGATCGGCGGTGACCGCCTCGTCCACCATGGCGGCGCGGCCGTCGCCGGCTTCCATGCTCTTGAGCTTTTTCTCGATGTCCGGGATGCGCCCATAGGCGATCTCGCCGGCGCGCTGGAAATCGCCGCGGCGCTGCGCGTTGGCCAACTCGGCGCGCAGCTGGTCGAGCTCGTTCTTCAGCTTCTGCGCGTCCGAAAGCTTCTCCTTCTCGGACTTCCAGCGCGAAGTGAGATCCGCGGATTGTTTCTCCAGCGCCTTCAGCTCCGTCTCGAGCCCGTTGAGCCGGGCGCGCGAGCCGGGATCGTGCTCCTTCTTCAGCGCCTCCTGCTCGATCTTCAGGCGGATGATCTCGCGATCGATGGAGTCGAGCTCCTCGGGCTTGGAATCGACTTGCATCTTCAGTCGCGCCGCCGCCTCGTCGACCAGGTCGATCGCTTTGTCGGGCAGGAAGCGGTCGGTGATGTAGCGGTGCGACAACGTCGCGGCGGCGACCAGCGCGCCGTCGGTGATGCGCACGCCGTGATGCGCCTCGTACTTGTCCTTCAAGCCGCGCAGGATGGAGATGGTGTCCTCGACGCTCGGCTCGTCGACGTAAACCGGCTGGAAGCGCCGCGCCAAGGCGGCGTCCTTCTCGACGTGCTTCTTGTATTCGTCGAGCGTGGTGGCGCCGATGCAGTGCAGCTCGCCGCGGGCGAGCGCCGGCTTGAGCAGGTTGGAGGCGTCCATCGCGCCATCGGCTTTGCCGGCGCCGATGATGGTGTGCATCTCGTCGATGAACAGCACGTAGGCGCCCGCCGAGGACGTCACCTCCTGCAGCACGGCCTTGAGCCGCTCCTCGAACTCGCCGCGATATTTTGCGCCGGCGATCATCGCGCCCATGTCGAGGGCGAGCAGTTTCTTGTCCTGCAGGCTGTCCGGCACGTCGCCGTTGACGATGCGCAGCGCCAGACCCTCGACGATGGCGGTCTTGCCGACGCCGGGCTCGCCGATCAGCACCGGATTGTTCTTGGTGCGCCGCGACAGCACCTGGATGGTGCGGCGGATTTCCTCGTCGCGGCCGATCACCGGATCGAGCTTGCCGTCGCGCGCCGCCTGGGTCAGGTCGCGCGCATATTTCTTCAGCGCGTCGTAGGCGTTTTCGGCCGATGCCGAATCGGCGGTGCGGCCCTTGCGCAGGGCTTCGATGGCGGCATTGAGGTTTTGCGGCGTGACGCCGGCTTGGGCGAGAATCTTGCCGACCTCGCTCGAGCGCTCGAGCGCCAGCGCCAGCAGCAGCCGCTCGGCGGTGACGAACGAGTCGCCCGCCTTCTCGCCGGCTTTTTCGGCGGCGTCGAACACGCGCGCCAAGGCCGGATCGAGGTAGATCTGGCCGGCGCCGGCGCCGGAAATTTTCGGCCGCTTCGCCAGTGCCGCCTCGGTGGCGGCCAGCGCGGCGCGCGAATTGCCGCCGGAGCGGTCGATCAGCCCCGCGGCCAAGCCTTCCGGATCGTCGAGCAAAACCTTGAGCAGATGCTCGGGCGCGAATTGCTGATGGCCCTCGCGCTGGGCCAGCGACTGGGCCGCCTGCACGAAGCCGCGGCTGCGGTCGGTGTACTTCTCGAAATTCATGGCTAGCTCCCTCGGCCTATCCCGGTGCCCCCGAAAGGCGCAGCCGGAACATCGTCATTGGGTTATGGCTTGGATGGCACTGGCGCCCTGACGCAGATCAAAGCGACCATTTGTTAAGGCAACCGACACCGGCGGATCCCGTTGCGGCGATCCACCGGAATAAATATGGGGAGCCGACCGGCCGGGAAAAGCCCGCAGTAAAAGGATTTGCGACTGCCTCATCGGTTTTTTGCGGGGTCCGCCGGCTCGCTCTTCCTCCCCCTAAAAGGGGGAGGATACGTGGGGGTCGCGGCGCTGGTATAAACTGTAGATCATCGTACCTCGCTGCCGGGTGACGCCCACCCCGACCCTCCCCCGTTCAGAGGGAGGGAGTTAGGCCACTACGCCGTCAGAATGACCGCCACGTCGCGCGCAGATTTCCCGGCGAAAAGCCCCTACCGCTGGGTCGTGCTGGCGGCCGCGACGCTCGCCCAGGCCAGCGCGTCGTTCGCCATGCTCGGCCTGCCGGCGCTGGCCGGATTTTTGCAGCAGGAATTTGGCCTGACCGCCGCGGCGACCGGCCTCTTGCTGACCGCGTCTTACGCGGCCCCGCTGTTTGCTTTGCTGTTCGTCGGCGACCTGCTCGATCGCAAGAGCGAGCGGCTGATCATCGGGCTGGGCGCCGCCATCCTGTTTGTCGCGCTGCTGCTCGCGGCGGCGAGCAATAGCTTTGCCGCGCTCCTAGCGTGGCTGTTCATCGCCGGGCTGGGTTACAGCGCGACCCAGCCGGGCGGCAGCAAGTCGGTCTCGGCCTGGTTTCGCGGCGACCGCCTCGGCCTCGCCATGGGCGTGCGCCAGGCCGGACTGCCGGCGGGCGGCGCCGTCGCGGCGGCGATCCTGCCCGCCATGGCGGCCGCCTTGAGCTGGCGCGCCGCACTCGTCACCGGTGCCGTGGCCGCCCTCGCGGGCGGTCTTGCCTTCGCGTTGATCTATCGGCCGCCACCCGAGAACGCCGACGCCGCACCCCGGCGCGCGCGCTTGAGCGTAGCGGTCGTCGCCGGTTTGCTGCGCGAGCGCTGGATGCGCAACGCCATGGTGGCGGGGCTGGCGCTGGTCAGCGCGCAATACGGCATTCTCACCTGGCTGATGCTTTATCTACGCGACCACGCCGCCATCGCGCTCACGCACGGCGCCGCGTTTTTGTTCCTGGTGCAATTCGTCGGCGTCGCCGGCCGCATCGGCCTTGCCGCCTGGAGCGACCGCGCGCGGGCGGCGCGCTTTCGCTTGCTCACGCTGTCCATGATCGCGGTCGCCGCGGGCGTTCTGATCCTGATGCTCGTTCCGCCCGACACGCCGGAGCCGGTGCTGGCGCTGCTCGCCGCCTGGCTCGGCTTCTTCGGGCTGGGCTGGTACGGCCCGTGGGTCGCCTATCTGGCCGAAACGGCGCCGCCCGACAAAACCGGCCTGACGCTCGGCACCGCCATGGCGCTCAACCAATTCGGCATCATGGCGGCGCCGCCGCTGCTCGGCCTCGCCCACGACCTGTCCGGCGGCTACACCGCGCTGTGGGCCTGCATCATCGCCGCGCTCGGCGTTGCCTACGGGCTGACCCAGCTGACGCGAAAGCCGTAGGAAGCGCCGTCATTTGGCGAACAGCGCGCGCAGATTATTCGGCTGTTCGTGCGGCTGCCACGTCACATTGCCTATCTTCCAGGCTTTGCCGATCTTGACCAGCTCGAGCGTGACGACGCTCGGCTTATCGACGTTCTTGAATTTGACTGTCGCGCGCGCCTTGCCGGGGCCGGCGTCCGCCACAGCGATGTCCAGGTCGCTGATCTCCCAGTCCTGCCCGTCAACGAACGGATCGAAGTCGAGCAAGCCGACCTCGCCGCGGCGTGCCGCCTGCTTTCGATCTTTCACGATCAGGGCGGCGAGCGTTGGTTCGAAATAGCGGCGCACCGTGGCATCGCTGTCGAGCGCCAGACCGTTGCGGTCTTTGCTGACGTAAGTGTCATAGATTGCCGCGACGAAATCGTGCGCGGACGGATCGGCGGCGGCAAGCGGCGAAGCCGAAGCAACGACGGCGACAGCCAGAACCGCTGTGCTCAACAAGACCATGCGTCGGCTCAGCATCGGCAACCCCGGTTGTTGGCGATAGATGACATCACGCGGTAGACGACGATATCAGTCGGGTAACCCGTCCGGAAACGGTCAGCGCAGCCGCTCAGGGAGATTTTGGCTTCCATGCGCGCACCAGCTTTTCCGCTTCGGCGATCTGAGCGGGCGTCATTGCTGCGGCGGCGGCTTCGCGATTTTCGGCTGCGGGCCGGTTGTCCTGCGCCGCCGACAGCGCGAACCACATGTAGGCCGCAACGTCATCGCGCGGCACGCCGCGGCCCTTGGCATACAAGCTGCCGAGGTTGTTCTGCGCCTCGGCGTTGCCCTGATCGGCGGCGAGGCGATACCACCGCGCCGCCTCGGCATAGTTCTGCTGTACGCCGCGGCCGGTCTCGTACATATGGCCGACGTCGTTCTGCGAGTCGGCATCGCCTTGGCTGGCCAAAAGGCGATACCACTTCAAGGCCTCGGCATAGTTGCCATGTTCCTCGTGGAAGCGCGCCAGGGTGAACTGCGCGGGAGGCACTTGCCGGGCGGCCTTTTCCAGCCAGCGCACCGCCGCCGTTTCGTCCTTCGGCACGCCCATGGCCTGGAGATACATGACGCCCAGCGCAAACTCCGCCGTGGCGTTGTCCTGCTCGGCCGCCTTGCGTATCCACTGCGCCGCTAGCGCAGGATCCTTCGGCACGCCCTCGCCGTCCTGGTACATGATGCCGAGCAGCAATTGCGCATCGGCATTGCCCTGCTCGGCCGGAGCACGCAACAGGCGCAGCGCGGTTGCGTAGTCGCCGCGCTCGAAGGCGGCGTTGCCGTCCTCTACCGGCCCCGCAGAACTCGGCGAAACCAGCGCCGCGAGCGCGAGCGCGCCGGCCAGCAGGCCATAAAGCAGCGTCCTGGCGCACGCCGGCGCGACTATGGGCAAGAACCTGATCAAGAGCCTGATCACTTCGCTGCCACCAGTGCGGCGCCGAAGACGGCGAGATTTTCTTCGGCCTCGTCATCCTTGACCGCCAGCTCGGTCCGCTGCAGCTGGCCCATGATCTGCGCCCGGTTATCCGGCAGGATAAAGCCCGCCCAAGTCTCGACGGTATCGCGCATGGCGGCGCTGACGCGGCGGGCGTTTGTGGGCTTGAACCTGGCATCTGCCATGGTGCAGAGCGCGCCGTAGATCAGTTCGGCAAAGCCGATGCGCGCTTTTTTCAAGCCGGCCTCGCGTATCGGCGTGCGCTGCTCGGGATTAAGCTGCTGCCAGAACGCATGCATGGCCGATGACTCGCGCGCCGCGAGCCTGATCATAAAATCGGATTGGATCGCCTGCTGGTCCTGGTATTCCAGCACGTTGCGGGCGAACGCTGCGCCCGCCGGATCGACAGGCGGCTTGATGCCGAAAAACATGATCGCCTTGCCGGCCTTGCTTGCGGCGGCGGCCCAATCCAGCAGCCATGGAATATCATCGGCCCGCGGCGGCGGCAGCGTCTGCAATTGCCCGACGTCGAAAATCCGCGCCAAAAACTCCGCCGCCGGCGGCTTGGCGAAATCCGGCCGACCGCCGGTTCTCTCCACATCATCGAGATAAAGCTGCAATTGATCCGCCGCCGCCTTGGCCCCGGCGGCGAGGCCGGCGCCGTCGGTCTGCGCCAGCGCCGGCGATTGCAACGCGACAAACAGAAGGACTGCTCTGACGAAGCGCACGGCTAGCCCTCAACGCTCGCGGTCCCGGTCGCAAACGGCCGGCACCTCGCGAAAGCCTGGATTTTCATCGCGAGGATTAGTCGCAAGCGGCACGGCGAATGGTTCAATTTCAAAACGGCGCCGCTGCACACTCGAGCGCGGTTGAGATGGAATCGCTACAAGCGCGGCAAATTCCGCGCGCCCCCTCCCCCTTGTGGGGAGGGCTGGGGTGGGGGTCGGGAGGTGAGGCGCTAGCGTTGACGACAGCGAGTCACCTCGCGACCCCCACCCCTGACCGGGGTCCCCATCGCGCAAGCGCGATGGGGTGCCCCGCCTCCCCACAAGGGGGAGGGGAAAATCACCCCGCTTCCGGGGCGCCGGTGCCTTCGATCTGGATGCGAAAGCCGGAGCGCACGTTCGGCCAATAATCCCAGATCGCCTTGTGGTGGGTGCAGCGATTGTCCCAGAACGCGATCGAATGCGGCGTCCAGCGGAAGCGGCAGGTCCATTCCGGCTTGTTGCAATGATCGATCAGAAAGCGCAGCACCCGCTCGCCCTCGAGCGCCGGCAATTCGTTGATCTTCGCGGTGAAGTCGGTGTTGACGTAAATCACCTTTTTGCCGGTGACCGGATGCTTGATGATGACCGGGTGCACCGCGACCGGCGCGGTCGGCCCGAACACGCGCCTGCCGTCCTGGGTGGCGGTCAGGCCCGACAGATAGGACTGCATGCGCGGCGACAGCGCGTCGTAGGCCGAGTACATGCTGGCGAACATGGTGTCGCCGCCGCCGTCCGGCGGCACCGTGTGATTATAGAGAATGCTGCCGAGCGGCGGGATCGCGCCGCACGGCTGGTCGGAGTGAAAATTCTCGCCGGAAATCTGCGTCGAGGTTTCGTCGTAATGAAATTTCCGCACATAGGGATTGTCGGTGGTCTTGCTGATGGTGGCGCCGCCGACATGCTTGCCGATCTTGCCGAAATAACTCCCAAGCCTGATCTGGTCGTCGAAGCTGATTTTCTGGTCGCGGAAGAAGATCACCTGGTACTGGGTGAAGGCGCGGTGCAGCTCCTCGACCTGCTTGTTCGGCAGCGGTTTTGTCAGATCGATATTGCCGATCTCGGCGCCGATGTGCGGCGACGACGGCTCGACGGTGATGGATTCATAACTCATGCGGCTCTCCGTAGTGCGGCTTTAGAGCGTGATGTTTTCAGCGCGGTGCGTCGGCAATGGCACAGCGCGCTCCCTCTCCCCGGAGGGGAGAGGGTTGGGGTGAGGGGGTTCGGAAGATTGAGAAAATACTGCGCCTTCCGAACCCCCTCACCCTCGCTCGCTGCGCTCGCTCGACCTCTCCCCTCCGGGGAGAGGTGAAGTGGGCGTTCAATCCCGAAGCGGCCTGACTTCATCATACTTCAGTTGATCTGCGGGATGCCGGCGCGCTGGATGACTTCGGTCCAGCGCGCCACGTCGTCGTGCACGAACTGGCCGAACGCTTCCGGGCTCGAGCTCGCCACGTCGGTGCCCATCGATTGGATCAGGCTCACATAGCCCTTGTCGCCGGCGATTTTCACGGTCTCGGCGTTGAGCCGTTCGATGATGGCGCGCGGCGTGCCGGCCGGCGCGAACAGGCCGGTCCAGGCGCTGACGTCGAAATCCGGCAGGCCGGATTCGGCCAAGGTCGGAATGTCGGGTGCCGAGGACGAGCGTTCCTTGACGGTGACGCCGATCGCCCGCATGCCGCCGCTCTTGACCATCGGCAGCGCGGTCGGAATGGTTTCCATCATCATCGACACCCGCCCGGCCAAGAGATCCGGAAACGTCGCGCCGTCGCCCTTGTAGGGCACGTGCAGGATATCGATCTTGGCCTGCTCCTTGAACAGCTCGCCGGCGAGATGCGAGGCGGTGCCGACGCCGGCCGAAGCAAACGACAGTTTGCCCGGATTGGCGCGCGCATAGTCGATCAGCTCGCGCAAACTCTTGGCCGGCACCGCAGGATTGACGATCAGCATCAGCGGCAGCTTGTGCAGAATGCCGATCGGCACGAGGTCGCGCGCCGGATCGTAGCGCAAATTTTTGTACAGCGCCGGCCCGATGCCGAGCGTGCCGTTGGTGCCGAACAAGATCGTGTAGCCGTCCGGCGCCGCATGCGCCACCGACTCGGCTCCGATATGGCCGCCGGCGCCGGCCCTGTTCTCCACCGCCACCGCCTTGCCGAGATCGCGCGCCATGGCCGCCGCCACCGCCCGCGCCAACACATCCGACGCCCCGCCCGCGGGAAACGTGACCACCATGGTCACCGGCCGGCTGGGGTATGAGGCTTCCTGCGCCGTTGCGCGCAGCGATGCCGTGCCGAGCGATGCCACCGCAACAGCCGCAGCCGCCAAGACAAATCGGGCCGCACTCAACCGCATCGGAACGCCTCCCTCTCGTCGCTGCGGCCGTGCTCACCGCAGCGCATGAGCGGCCGCATCTTACGGACGTGCCGAGGCAGTTACAATTCCGCTCGGCGTCTTGCCTCGGTTAGCCGCCTCAAAGCTAGACGCGGACCTCAAACGTCAGGATTGGAGCACTGCCCAAGCGTCGAATTCAATTATCGGCTTCTTCGACGCCCCGCCAAATGTAACTGCCTGCCGTCGCCCGTGTTGCGCGGTTCCGGCATTTACTAAAGTGACCAAGCGCCACGGTGTTTCCCTCAACGAAGCTTTTATAATTTCGCAGGGGTCGACAGTACGGTCATTAATCGCACCAAACCTAAAAATCAGTCGCGCATCCTTATGGCTTACAATGGCGACATTGAGCCATACCCTCTGAAGATCGCTTATGAAACTCGAGATGCTCCGGTGTGAGACTTGTATGCCATAACTGTAGTCAACGTGATCAGCTCCTCCTAGGAACCAATTGCGCAACCATTGATCCGAAACATATGTGCGCAACCCATAATATGGAGGTGAAGTAACAATTAACGTCGCGGGACTTTCTGCACAGGCTTCTCTCAACGTGGAGAGATTTCGACTATCGCCGCACTTTACTCGATGCGCCACGGTGGGTAGCGGGCAGGTATAATACCGTGCAGCCCGCAAACGAATTATGTCTAATACATCAACATCTGGCGCGCGCAGCCCATGCTTCCGCCAGAACGAGACCGCATAGCGCGGCTTTGGCGCGTAGGTGCGTGGGGCTTGATTCGAAAAATATGAGCTACTCCCATCCACCTGCAGAGGTCCATGGAGAGCACCGAGCAAAATTCCGCGGAGTGCTTTCCTTGCCTCGCTTCGACAACTACGCATCAACGATTCGCGAAATTTACAGAGCGCTTTTAGGACGCGCGGCTTATAGGCTCGCGACCAAAACTGTCCGCTCGGCAATTCATAGTCCAGTCGAGATCGTAATATATTCCGTGCCTCCATAATAATTTGATTTGGTGAAATCCCATTGACTAGCTTTGCAGCGGTTGCGGCTACTGCAACCGGGCTGACGTCAACACCAAAAGTCGGCATGCCCAACAGACGAGCTGCAAAATTCGTAGTTCCTCGGCCGCAAAATGGGTCTAAAACAGTATGCGCGGATTCAGAATTTCGGCCGAGAATTGACAGCGGAAAGCTCAGCGGAAACATTGTGAAATATGGGCAGACGGCATTCAGTGACGTCTGCGCCGAGAGTCGCAAATAGTTCACGACTTCGGCCCCTTTTTCACCCACGAACGCCCAGTGCTGCGGTTCTTAAACGCGTGCCATCCCACACCCTGCTCGCCAAATAGATCGGTTAGCGCTGGCGCCACTAAATCGTAAGCTAACCGATCGGGGTCCGCCGCTGTCTTGGGCAATCTCGCTTTAATGCATGCCTTGAGGCCGCCCCACGGGAAGCCATCTCCCTCAAGTCCTTGACTGGCTTTCGTGTCTCCTTGAATTGCCTCTCTGGCCAATGCACGATACAACGCTTCATTGTCGATTGTTGGTTGAGCTTGTTCGTTTGCCGGTTCGTCGACGGATGGTCGGGAAGACGTCTCAATCGCGCCACGCTCAATGGCTTGTTTGCGAACGCTAGCCGCATCAGCTCGCAGGTTTCCAGCAAACGTTTCAACCGCCGAGCCGCCATATGTGGGATCGCGAAGCTTATAAAGGTCTTCGAACGAAAGGACGCGAAGTGCGATCGGATAAGCGCGATCCTTTTTCGCGGAACTCCAAAATACGCCCTGACCGACTATTGGCTCATTTAGCAGTGAGCTCAAAATGTCGTTACTAAAATGAGAATTCGCCTTTTTAACGTGTCCTAAGTCGCCAGCCGACAACAGGTGGAAAATGAACCAGTTGTCGCCCTGGCTGAGAATCTCATCTGGAATTGATCCCGGCTGCTGCGTAACCAGAACCGCGCCAAGATCGTACTTTCGACCTTCCTTGACCCAAGCTATAAACGGCTCTGCCGCAGCCGCACGTTCATTCAGTACCGACTGAGCCTCTTCGATAACCGCAATGGTAGGTATCGTCTCGGGTTCAGCCTTCGTGAACTCCTCCTGATTCTTTGAGAAGATTTGACGAAGGATAATCCCGGATAAGACATACCCCTGAGTTCCGCGCATTTGCGACACATCGACGACGCACAGTTTTCCAGCCCGTAAAGCATTCAACAAAAGTCCCATCATTTGACTGCTGGGATCATGCAACATACGCACTATTGTGGTCATGTTAGATCGGGCAGCAATGACTTCCGCTTGCTGGTTTGCTAAGTCGACATTCAAAATACGCGCGATGTCATCTGGGTCTGCGCCATTGCCTTCGGCATGGACAAGATCAATAAGCTCACGCCACCTGCTCGGTGGAAGACCTCTAAGCTTTGTCACGTTCTGCTGATCTTGCCGCTCTGGAGGCAATGCTATTGAGATGACGTCCGCAGGCCTAAGTTCGCGAATGTCTAGCTTCACCCTGCTCGCCACAAAGGCCTCATAGAAAGGGCTTGGCGCAGCGCGGGAGGTAAAAACGACCAGCTTATCCTCCAAGTGAGGAACATCGCATAGCCCTGGTCGCCCCTTGTCGTCAGGCCAGAAGTATTCCCCGTCTGGATCAAATATGATCGTGCCAACAGGGACCTCGCGCTCGCCGCGTTTCTTAACTGTCGGCTGCCGTCGATATAATTCACTAAATAGCAGCTTGTTCAGATTTGATTTTCCGAAACCTGCGCGCGCAAAAATGAAACTACGCCGCGAGATCAACTCCTGAATATTAAAGGTTACGCGAGCCTCCGGTGATTTGAGGCGCATCCACGCTTCTCGTTTCGCTCTATTGGGATCGTAAACGTACTCACCGAGGGCAAAGTGACCAATGCATACACCATCGTCATTGCTGCCTACGACCTCCTGCAAGACTTCATCCGACAGAAAAGCTACAGGACTGCCAACGTGAGGCAGACGTCGATGAGAGGGAACAAAGTCAAGTCGATTTCCAGAGCCGTTTCGGAGGACCCCGAGGACACGAATGTCAACGTGATATTTCAGATACTGCTCCCGCAAATCGTCCGGAACATGCCGCCCATCGCGAACAGCACGAATGTTAAATTCTTCACCGGCCCCTTGAGACAACTTTCCTTGAGAAGAGAGCGCAGTAATACGCCCAAGCACTGCTTCTTCTGGTGTTTCTAGTTGAACCAGAAGAAACTGCCCGTGCATCGGGATCGCATGAAGTTCCGGCTTATATGGGATCGCCAAATCCGCGTGGAATTCCAAACCTCCTTCTGTATAACCTCGAAAGACTCCCACAACGTGATTCGATGGGAACAGCTGCATAGGCACACCTCACTATCTGTAGCGTCCCTGCCCCGGATCGGCATCCTCCAGCACGAAGGCGTCAAGAGTATTGCCCTCCTTACCGAGGGCACGTCGCAAGCCGTTGAATATTGCGTCTTGCAGCATGTCCATATCGAAGTCGACAAGTGCTGCGCGCTCGTGTGCTTTTTGCAAGCATCGTGGATACAACGGCACAGGGAAGCCTTCGATTGCGTCAGCAAGTAAGTGTCCGAATATGCGGTCTGCTTGCGCCGCTTGTGGGCTGAAAATGTCAACCGGCCAAATCGGATCACGTGAGCGCGACCCGAATTTTGCGAAAAACATTTTACCTAACACGAATTTATTTTGTTCTCGACCAGCAATAACTCTATCTTCTCCTCGATAAGATTCCTCCCACTGATAAACCTCTTTCTCAAGCTCGTAGGGCACTTCAATGTATGCAGGGTATGTTCCCCTTAGAATTCCCTCCAAAGCAAATGCCAAGCGGTATCGACTCAGGACGGTGCTCGATTTCATCACGCCGACTAAAAACACCGAACGCCGACGGCACGCATGGCGTTCGATTTCTGCTTTAAGCAATTTGCCATATTCGATGAAGAGTTCACCAGCGAATGCTTTACTTCGTAAATCTCCATCGAAGACAATGAGTGTATCTGAACCGAAATCCATTTTTAGCAGGTCATAAAGAACTGCCCATTCTACCAGTTCGCGATACACCTGCACGATCGTCGCACTTCGAGGCAATCCCTCGTCATCCGGACGAATGAAGTGGCTAAGCTTTGGGAGAGAGTGAACTTTAAGCGCCGTCATTAGCCGACCTAACGAGGTGACTGGCTGGCCACTCGGATCAAACTGCCTGGCATCGAGTTCTAGGATCGGAGTGGTCGGCGTCACTACCTCTAGGCACAATTCATTGTCATTGCTGTCAACGACTCGCACGACCTGCACCATGAACGGATCAAAACGCAGAGAGTTGTTTCCCCCATCGGTAGCCACAAGTGAGACAGATGTGGCCGAGCGAGGGTGGATGCGCTTTGTTTGACTGACAAGCGGTCGCACATCTTTCCGCAGCTTATCGAGCAATAGGCGGTCAGAGGCGGTTCTGGCTTCAATTTCCGCCCTGAGTTGCCGATATGCGTTCTCGTCAATCATGAACCCCACCCTTGGGCCGAGTATACGACTCGAAGGGTAGAGCACAAGTTGAGCAGAGGGGCGCCGAGACGATGATTCGTTGATTTCGCGCCAATTCGCTGTGTTCGGCATACGCACGAATTCCGCACCAACTCAAAAAGCGCAGCAGAGTCAGCGCGTTCGCCTCCCACAGTGATTCGGCTTGACACTATCGCCGCACCAACTAAAAGCCCGCGCCGTCTCGCTTCCCTCAAGGACGCCGGCCGGTCACTCCGGCTGGCGGAGCGAGAGCGGTGCCCGCGGGCAGGGGCTCGTCACCTCCGCTCCCGGGCGGCTTCGGGAAAACGCCCGGCCGGCATTATGACCGGTCTGCGATCACATCGCTGGACTGGGACAGGCGGGGACGGCTAACCACCGTCTTTTAGCCGCGTCCCAGGAAGCGCGTCTGGAGCTGAGTGGCGGCGTTGGTTCGCTGCCATGAGAACCGCGGTGGAACGCCGGTAGGCGCAGCGCGCCCCGCTGGGCGCGCGCCGCACCCGTATGGTGCGGATCTGGTGGGTGGCGTCTGCCGGCGTTCCGCCTGCCTTGCTTTTATTTTTGTTTTCTTGCTCCCGGATATCGCTTCGCTCATCCGGGATACGTGCGCCAAGCGTGATCGAGCCGAAGCCGGTCCTACCGCCCGGTCTTATGAAACTTCGGCGTGACGCGATTTCGCTGGGCGTCTTTCGTGCCCGTGCCGTGCCGCAAACCTCGGATGCACCGCATCGCGAGAACGAGATCGTTTGTCCATTTGCATCCTCCCCCGCGCTAGCGGGGGAGGGGGACCATCTCGCGAAGCGAGATGGTGGAAGGGGCTTCGGCCTCTACGCTTCGCTATGGTCGAAGGAGATTCGTATGATGGAGAGGCGTCGAACGAGTCGTTTCACTTGCGCCGAAAGAGCTTCGTCGAGGCTTGCGCCCCCTCCACCGCGCTTCGCGCGGTCCCCCTCCCCCGCGACGCTGCGCGTCGCAGGGGCGGATAAGAAAGCGCCGCTAATGCCCGGAGCCGCCCGGGATCGGCGGGATGATGGCGGGAATCGCCGACACCGTGTAGCCCTTGACCTGCAGGGTCCAGTCCGAATCGATCGCCGCGTTGGCGCCGGCGTAGGGCAGATACAGCGTCAGGTTCGAGACATAGAGCGTATGGCCGTCCTTGCTGAAAGCCGGGCTCGCCGGAAACAAAAAGCCCCGGGCGATGCCGTTGCTGTCGATGCCGTTGAAGTCGCCGAGCTTGGCGATCACCTTCGGCACGATCTGGCCGCTGATCGGGTTTTTCGCCTTCGGATCGATGACGACGATCTCGTCTTCCTGATTGGCGCAGACCCAGATGTTGCCGTGCTGGTCGACGGCGATGCCGTCCGGCGCGTTGATGCCGGTGATCAGGATCGCGGGCGTCCCGGGCGTAAGCGTGCCGTTGTTGTCGGTCACCGGAATCTGGACGATCTGATGCTGCGCGGTGTTGGCCACGTACATGACCGAACGATCTTTGCTGAGCTCGATGCCGTTGGCGCCGAACGGCGGCGTCAATCCGGTTCCCGGCCCGAGCAGCGCCGGATTGTTGACCCACTGCGTGAACTGACAGCCGCCACAGCCGGGCGGCGCGGTCCAGATGATGCCCTGGAAGGAATCCGAGACGTAGACGTTGCCGGCGCGGTCGAAGGTGAGCGCGTTGACGCCGGGCACCGTTCCCGAGCCGGCCGCGGTGGGCACCGTGCCGAACAGCTGGAACACGCCGGTCACCGGATCGACGTCGAGCACGTTGGCGGTGCCGGAAAACCCGGAGCCGAAGTCGAGCACCAGGAGGTGGCGGTTGAACGGATTGAAGGCGAGGCCGAGCTGGTGCGGGCTGGCGGATGGCGAGCCGCTCAGCGTAACCTGGCGGATGACGTTGCCGCTCGGCGCGATGACGAACAGATCCGGCGCGCCGGTGGTCGCGCCCGTGGTGTTGAAGCCGAACGAGACGACGTAGACGTTGCCGTCCGGCCCGACCGTGAGGCCTTCGACGCTGCTCGGCTGCCCGGACTTCAAGTTCGGCAGCACGGTGAGCGTCTGCACGGTGCCGCGATCCCACGCCGCCGCCGGCGCCGCCCCGAGAAGCATGAGCGCAAGCGCCGAGCCGGCCGCCGCCGCGACCATCTTCGATCGTGTCATGTCTTCCTCCCTCAACTGTTTGGCTTGTACGACTGCTCTGCAAGCCGCCCAGCCCGTTGCCGGGCGCCGCAAGCTTACATGAGGCCAATGACGGCCGAAAGACGCGCGGTTGTGCGCACGCGCTCCTCTCCGCCTGCGGGAGCGTTATCCTCCCCGCGATAGCGGGGGAGGATGAAGATGCGCTCACATCTTCAACAGCCGCTGGGCGTTGCCGGACAGGATCTTGGCCTTGTCGGCGTCGGACAGCGGCACCGTCGCCATCCATTCCATCGCCGGCGGGTTCATCACGAACGGCCAGTCGACCGCGAACAGGATGTGGTCGACGCCCATCTCCATGACGCAACACAGCAGCGCCGGGTTGGAAAAGTTGCCGCTGGTGGTGATGTAGAAGTTGTTGCAGAACACGCTGCGGAACGACAGCGCCTTTTGCCCCGGCCGCGCCAGCGCCTGATCGATGCGCCACACCAGAAACGGCAGCGTCTCGCCGAGATGGCCGAGAATGACTTTCAGCTTGGGATGGCGCTCGAACACGCCGGACAGAATGAGCCGGATGGCGAGCGTCGCGGTCTCCACCGTGTAGCCCCACGCCGCCCGCGTCACGATCGGAAAGTCCTTGACGTAGTCGTCGTAGTAGAGCCGCCGCACGTCGGCCTGCGGCAGCGACGGATGGAAATAGATCGGCACGTCGAGCTGTTCGGCGCGCGCGTAGATCGGCCAGAACTTTTTGTCGTCGAGAAACATTTCGTTGGCGAGGCCGTGCAGCATGGCGCCCTTGAAGCCGAGCTCCTTGGTGGTGCGCTCGAGCTCGTCGGCGGCGGCTTCCGGCACCGCGGTCGGCAGCGCCGCGAAGGCGGCGAAGCGTTTTGGATTGGCGGCGATTGCTTTGTGCAGCCGGTCGTTGACGCGGCGGGCGAGCGCGGCGGCCTTGTCGGCCGGCAGTTTCTGCGTCGACGGCGCGCCGTGCGAGATCACCTGCACGTCGATGCCGGCGTCGTCCATCTCCTTGAGGCGGATGCCGGTGAAATCGTGCAGCCGTTTGCTCTGCTCGCCGGGCCGGCCGGCTTCGGTCCCCGTATAGGTCTGTTCCAGTTCCTCGTCCCAGTAATGCTCTTCGATGGCGATGACTGGACAATGCGGTTTGGAAAACATCACTTCTCCCCCTTCCCCTGCATACCCGCGGTTCCTAGCAAGTCTGTTGCGGGCCTGTCATGCCCGCCATGTCGGAACCGGAACCATGGCATGTCGGAACGAGTTGGTTTGGCCGGGTGAGTACGATGGAGACCACCATGCGGTTACTCGCGATTGCCGGCGTTTTGGCGATGGTTACCGGTTCGAGCGCCTTTGCGCAGGGCAGCTATACCCACCACGGCTTCTGCCTGCAGAGCGGATCGAGCAAGGAATGCGCCTACGATACGATGGCGCAGTGCCTGCAGGCCAAGAAGGGCAACAAGGACACCTGCGAGCCGAACAGCGCGCCGCAGAACCACTAGGACGTTCCCTACCTCGCCATTGCGAGGCGCCCGAAGGGGCGACGAAGCAATCCCGAGTCGGTGCACCGGCCCGTGGATTGCTTCGCGTTGCTCGCAATGATGGGTGAATAGACGAGGCGTCGTCACTCCGCCGCGGCACCGCGCGCGCCCGGCGGATGACGGCGGAAATAGTCGACATCCTCGGCGCTTTGGGCAAAACCGGCGCGGCCCCGCCAGTCGAGATGGCGCGCCGCCATGTCGGCGCCGTAGCGCACGCGAAACAACAGCGTGCGCTCTCCGCCGTTTTCGTATTCGTGCAATTCGCCCGGCGGATGCACCACGAAGCCGCCGGGCGCTACCGCCACCGTCTCGCTCGGCGTGCGCATGATGCCGCCGCCGGTAAAGCAGAAATAAATTTCGGTGGCGTGCGGATGACAATGGAACGGGCTGATCTGGCCAGGCTCCCAGCAGGCGACGGTGACGTCGCCGTCGGCGATCTTGCCGAGGATTTTTTCGACATGCTTTTTTGGATCGAACGCGGCCTCGCCCTCAAGGTCGAATACGTGCATGCCGGTTTCCTCCGCGCTCGCGTTGTTGATGGCGTTTTAATGTAGCCGAAAGCGGCGGCGCGAGCCAACGCCCCAGCTTAAGAAGGCATTAATCGCGGCCGCGTAATCTTGCCTCGGGATTGCGCCCGGGAAAGGCAAGCACCATGGCGGAACGACGCCGAGGGCAGCGGCAGAAAAGCTTTCTGCGCGGCTGTGTCTATTTCGACAAGCGCAGCAGGGCCCTCGATTGCCTGGTCCGCGACTTTTCCGAGCATGGCGCCCGCATCATCTTCTCCGAAAACGTCAGCGTGCCCGACCTGGTCGAGCTGCACATCCCGCAGAAGCAGAAGACCTTGCGCGCGCGGGTGCAGTGGCGCCATGGCGACGAAATCGGGCTCACCTTTCCGGACGCGGTGCGCGCCGCCGACGGCGGCGACGAGCTGGCGCTGCGCGTGGCGCAGCTCGAGAGCGAGATCGCCGGCCTGCGCAAGCTGGTCAAGAAGCTGCGCGCCGAGATGACGCCCGGCGACGACGTCGAGGCCGCGTGATCGCTTCAAACGAGCTTCTGCTCGTCCCCGCGAAAGCAGGGACCCAGCTTTAATGCCTTGCTGCCTTTCTGGATTCCCGCTTTCGCGGGAACGCGCGGAAGGGAGCCTCAATCAAAAATCCGGTCGCCCTGCAGGTCGATGATCTGGCGCGCCTTGTTGAGCGTGAAGCTCAGCGCGTCGTCGTACGAGGCGTAGGCGTCGGCGCGGATGAAGCGGTGCTCCTTGCGCACGCCGCCGATCTCGCGCTCGATGGTGCCGGCGGTCTGATAGGAGCCGCCGTCGTTCTTGTACGGCGCGGCGCGGATGACGTAGCCGTTGTACTCGACCGGATCGGCGACCTTGGCGGCGGCGGCGCCGGAACGCCGGCCGAACAGCGCGCTCCACAACGACATCGCGGGCTCCTCTCGCTGCGCTCGTGACCTGCGGCGGCAATGTTACTACACTGCCCGCCACATGACAGGCCGATTGAGGAGGACGCGATGCCCAAGGGCTACTGGGTGACCTGCTACCGCTCGATTTCCGATCCGCAAAAGCTCGCCGCCTATGCCAAGCTGGCGCCGGCCGCCACCGCGCCGTTCGGCGGCCGTTATCTGGTGCGCGGCAATCCGGCGTCGACCTTCGAGGCCGGGCTCAAGGAGCGCATCGTCATCTCCGAGTTTCCCAGCGTCGACAAGGCCACCGCCGCCTACAATAGCCCGGCCTATCAGGACGCGCTCAAAGCGCTCGGCGACGGCGCGGTGCGCGACATCCGTATCGTCGAGGGCTTGGAGTAGCACCCGCCCTGTCATCATCCGCTTGAGCGATGATGACAGGGCTCGCAAACCCCGCGTCAGAACGTATAGGTCTGCACGCGCGCCGGCGCGGCGTGGTAGCCGCGGGCGTAGAGCGCGACGGCGCGGCTCTCGCTGCCGCCGGCGGCGCGGTAGGCGCCGGCGAGATAGCGCATCGCGTAGCTCATGTTGACGGACGGATCGAGCAGGCCCGAAGCCGAGCCGCCATAACCCATGGCGCGCGCGGTGCCGAGCCGGATCTGCATCAGGCCGTAATTGCCGGCGTGCACGGCGCGCGGATTGCCGCCGCTCTCGCGTCGAACCACGCGCTCGGCGAGCGACAACGGCACGCCGGCAGTGCTCGCCGCCTGCGCGATCATGCCGGACAGTTCGGAGTGGCCGGCGAAGCCGCCCCGCGACGACGACCACGACGATCGCGGCGAGAAATCGTAATACGTCGACGTGTCACCCGTCGCCGCGCCGTTGAACAAAACAGCCTGCTGACGTTGCGCAAAACGCCGCTGCCGCGCGCTCTGGCGTTGCCAATTGTCCTGCTGCCAGGCGGTCTGTTGCCAGCTGTTCTGTTGCCAATCATGTTGCGATGACGCTTGCCGCGCCACGTGGCCGCGCCAGCCGTGCTGCCAATAAGTTTGCGGCGACTGCCAAGAGGCGTTCTGTTCACCCCACGCCTGCGGCGCCGCAGCGACCATGAAAGCGGAATGCCAGTGACCATAAGTGTGCGCGTAATGATGGGTCGCATGCGAAGCGGCGGAATGATGGTGATGATGACCGTGCGCCAGCGCCGGCTGTGCCAAAACGCCGGCGCCGAGCGTGAGCGAGAGGGCAGACAAATAACGCCATACCGCAACAAACATTGTTGTGCTCCACTGGTGGAAATGCCCTCTCACCGGCCTGATCCTTGTCACGGCCCAATCAGGCGAGGGTCTGACCATTTGTGGTGCGCGATGCGGTGATGTCGTGATTTTGGAACAAACAACAAGTTCGCTATGCGACTCTCCTGCCGATGTAATAAAACTTGATCATCCGACACCGGAACCTTCCAAGAAAGGAGCTGACCCATGCCGCAGATCCAGATTCTCAACCCCGACGTCCTCGGCAAACCGCTCGGGCAGTATTCGCAAGTAACACGCGTAAAAGCGTCGGAATTTCTGTTCATCGCCGGCCAGGTCGGCGCCGACCGGGACGGCAAAACCGCCGACGGCTTCGACGCGCAATGCGCCCAAACGTTCGCCAATATCGGCGCCGCGCTCGCCTCGCAGGGTGCCGGTTTCGCCAACGTGGTGGAGTTCACCACCTATCTGGTGCACTCGCAGGACATTCCGCGCTTCATGGCCTACCGCAGCCGCGAATTTCCAAAGCTGTTCGCCGGCGGCGCCTATCCGCCCAACACGCTGCTCATGATCGACCGCCTGGTGCGCGAAGAGTTTTTGATCGAAGTGAGCGCGGTCGCGGCGCTGTAAGAAGAGCATCGTCCTCCGCCGCGCCCGCGGGGGAGGATAAAGCTCAGTCATGCGTGAAGTTCGACGAAGGATAATGGCGCAGACCTTTTTCCATCGCAGTGGCGGGCGGCAAATGGCGCGGGCCGCCGTGCTGCACCGCGACCCAGGCGCGGTCTTGCTCGGCATGTGAAAACCGCTTCCAGCCGCGGGTGAGGCATCTGACCGGATCGCCGCGGCAGCATTTGTTGCGCCGGCAGACCCCGCGCGCGCAAACGCGCCACAGCGGCAATGATTCGCAATAGAGCTTCTTGATCGTCGCAAACGCGCGATTGCGCTGGCGCGCCTCCTCGAACTCATTGGGCGGCTCCTTGAGGACGCGGCGGCGGCCGCGATCTCTGACGCGTGGCGACGGCATGGCGGGGTTCTCCTTTGTTTGATTCGCCGGCGGACGGTGGCGTTTGCTTCGTGGGTAAGAAAAAATTCGAGCGGCGCGCTGCTCTTTCCTCCCCTGCAGGGGCACCCCACAAAATTCGCTAGCGAATTTTTTGGGGACCCATCGCGGGGGCGGATGAAATAGTCTCCCGTTCTCGCGATGCGGGGGCATCCGAGGTTTGGGCAAGAACTGTGACAAACGCCTCCCGGCGAGGGGGGCGGAGCGCCGACAGGCGCATACGCATTACAACCGCGCCACGCGCTGCGGCGTTACCGCCGCAACGCGCTCCGGGCGCGGCGCGCACCACGGACCGATCCGGTCAAAAACCCGGACCGCCCGCTTCGGGCGCGCTCGCCTCTCGGCGCTCCACCGCGGCTTTCCTCGCGCGGCTTTAGGCTGCACGCGATTCGGTCCAGGCCGCGCGTCACGCGGATAAGCGGGTTGGGCGTTACCCAACCATCATTCCGCGCCTAAGCCAAGCACCTGGCACCCCGACCCTAGTGTCGAGGGGGTCGATACCCGGACCGCCCGAGAACGGGGTTACAAGCCCCGCCCGCAGGAACCGCTCCCACCCCATCAGTCGGCTGTCACCGGTGACACCCCTCATGGGCGGGATAGTCGCACCGTAGCACGATCAGGGATTAATGTCAACAATAAAGTGACAGACGGCGCGCCGTTCGGTCGTGGCCGTCGAGTTTGTTGAGGGGATTGGTCAATGCTTTTGGTGTTACACTAGTTGCCTATGTTCTTGATATGTTCTATTCAGGATGTATGAGTATGGCATCGAGTACGGAGATCGAGTGGACGGATGCAACTTGGAATCCGGTGACCGGATGCACCAAGGTTAGCGCCGGCTGCGACCTTTGTTATGCGGAGCGCTTCTCCAAACGATTTCGTGGCGTACCCGGCCATCCCTTTGAAGCGGGATTTGATCTCACGCTGCGGCCGGAACGTTTAATGCAGCCGTTGAAGTGGCACAAATCGCGCCGGATCTTCGTGAATTCAATGAGTGATCTCTTCCATAAAGAGATTCCGCGATCGTTCATCGATCGCGTGTTCGATACGATGGAAAATGCCCATTGGCACACATTTCAAGTGCTCACGAAGCGTAGTTCCTTGATGGCGCGATATCTACAAGACCGATATGGCGCCGCCTACGCGCCATCGCACATCTGGCTGGGCGTTTCGATTGAAGATGCAAAGAACTTAGTTCGTCTTACACATCTTCGCGCAGCTCAAGCTTCTGTTCGTTTCGTCTCTTTCGAGCCCTTGGTCGGTCCAGTGGGGAAAATTGACCTCTCGGGGATCCACTGGGCAATTGTCGGCGGAGAGAGCGGGCCGGGCGCCCGCCCGATGGCAGAAGAATGGGCAATCGAAATTCGTGACCAATGTCGTGAGGCAAAGGTTGCGTTCTTCTTTAAGCAATGGGGCGGCGTCAGACCAAAGTCCGGGGGCAGGCTCCTCCGTAAGCGTCAGTGGAATCAATATCCGACAGTAGAAACGCGATCGGAGAGCCTAATCGCTGCGGAGTGACGGGGAGATAACGTGAGCGATCCATATTTGGACCGTGAGCAAACAAAAACAAAACACTTCCTTTTAAAGCATTATCTTCAAGCGCTCGCTTTTAAGGTCCTCCATTTCTTCGACCTTACATACGTCGACGGCTTCTCCGGACCATGGGAAACCGAAACCGAAGATTTTACAGATACATCTTTCATGATAGCGATCAGCGTCTTGAAAGATGCCCAGCGGCAAATTTTCGATCAGACCGGCCGCCGTCCGAAAGTTCGTTGCTTCTTTTCAGAAAAAAGCCGCGCAGCCTTCACAAGACTGAACGCAGCTGTAGCACAACACAATCGGCCACAAGATAATTTTGAGATCAAGACTTTTTTCGGTAATTTTGAAGATGCGATCGGCGACATCGAACGATTTATAGACGGGTCTTTCCCTCTCATCTTTGTCGACCCAACCGGCTGGACGGGGTATCCCCTCAACAAGATTAAGCCGCTCTTTGGTCGACCTAAGTGTGAGGTGTTGATCAATTTCATGTATGATTTTGTAAACCGTGCCGCCTCTATGCGGGATGAGAAGACGTTAGCCTCTCTGAATCCAATATCGGAGGGCCCGGCTGGGAAGATCGGCTCGATACGTCCTTGCCGAGGGGTAAGGCGGTCGAAAAACTGTTCCGCGATACACTGCGCGACGTTGGGAATTTCAAATACGTCGTTTCGACCAAGATTGACCGCCCAACCGCGGATAGGCCGCTATTTTTCATTGTATATGGAACGAAATCCGAGAATGGGTTGGACGTTTTCCGCGACATTGAATATCGCGCCCTGCGCGGGCAGGCCCGTGATCGAGCCAATGCCAGGGAACGCAGGCGCGAAGAAAAACGTGGCGCGCGCGATCTTTTTTCGGGAGTCGATGCCGACTTTCAAGAAGCGTCCATAGATGAGATCGTCGCAGAACAGAAAAAACTCGCTGCGGAGGACATTGTTCAAGCAATTGAAGGGATTGCAGTCCCTTTCAGTTATTTGTGGCCCAATATTCTTGAGAGGTATTTACTCAGGGTTACAAATGTAAAAGACGTGTGCGTTGATCTTGCCAGGGCGGGAAAAATTGAGAATACCTGGGGCGGCGGCAACAGAAAGCCTAAAGACAATGATCTTATCCGGCAGAAGGCTTCGCCCTAAGTGAGGATGCTAAAGACCTATGTGCAAACGCGACGCTATAGATAGATCGACGCACCAAGCGTGCACGCGCGGCCACCCGCGTCGGCCAGCCAATTGCCGAGATCGCGCACCGCGAAGCCGGCTGCGGCCAGCCGCACGCCTCAGTGCACCTGCCCCGCCGCTTGCCAGGCCTTGATCCAAGGCACCTCATGAACAAGCATCACGATATTGAGGGCGAGGTTGTCGCGGATGGCAAGAGCAAGCCCAGCCTCGATCGCGATTGCCGCAGGTATTGTTGCGACTGGCGGGACCGATGCAGCAAACAGGAAGCCTGCCACGGCATGCCGGTCTACAAGAGACCCCGGCTCAGGAGTCGGATGAGCTGGGTTTTCCCGGCTTGGGCTGGGTAATGCTCACCGGATCGGACCCGGCCATCGACTCTTCGAGACCTTGCTCGAGCTTGCGTTCAGCCTCGTCTTTCGGCTGTTCGCGCGCGGGCTTGCTCGGCACCTGCGGATCGGCGCCGCTTTTTTTGCTGCGGGGTGAACCATACTGCGCCTCCAAATAATGCGGTCGGCAATGCCGCCGCGAGCCGGCAGGCACGACTTTAGATGCGGGCGCCGTGGCCGAACAACAGAAACAAGATGACGATGATCACGACGATCCAAACGATGCTGTGACCGCCGCCGCCATAATAGCCACGGCGATAACCCCAATAGCCGCCGCCGCCGCCAAAGAGCAGGATGAGGATGATGATCAGAAGAATCAGCGTCACCGCACACCTTCTCGCCTGGGCATGCCCGCCCGGGTTAATGCGCGCTGGTCAAAGAGGTTCCAGCGCCAGGATGGCGGCGATGAAGCCGATCTGCCACCGCAGCGATGACAGGATCGCTTGGCGTCGCTGCGGCATCTGTTTGACGCGCTTTCGCATGGCGCAACTATAGGAATGTGCCGCCGACGATGCCAAGCTTTAGGACAAATTCGATACCGGGTAAGTCGCGCGATACAGGAAAGTGTCTTGTCGTCAGGCGGATGATTGCTCCGCCCGGCCGCACCTCGGCGGCGCGAAGTCCGACGACCGATATCGGCCGGCGTTCAAGAAAGTGGTGGCTAAATCAGCCGAGACCGCAATGGCCGGCGTTGGCGCGATGGCGCGCGTTTCACATCGCGCCCAACGCTGCGGGCGGCGCACTGCCGGGCGGGGCGGCGCTGATCTTGCGCCAGTGGATTTGCAGGAGGCGAGTGGTGGCGAAACCTTCGGGGGAGCGGACCTGGATGTCGATCTGGTCGTCGGTTGCGGCGCGGCGGGCGAACAGCGTGGCATCGAGGCCGAGCACGGCGGCGCTGCGGGCGTCGCTCGGCCAGGTGCCGAGGTCGCGCACCGCAAAGCCTGACGCGGATAGCCGTGCGGTGTAGAAGCGCTTGACGTCGTCGAGCGAGGCGCGCGTTGCGAGCTCGAGCACATGGAAGCCGGAGGGCTCGCGCGCCGAGACCACCTTGCTCGCCTGCACCACCAGCGCGCCGGGATAAACCGGCACCCAGTCGGGCCGCGGCAAATCCTGGCCGAACTGCATGCGGGTGCGGCTGCCGTCAGCCTCGATCGCCTCGGCGCTCCATGGCCCCATCAGGCGATTGACGAGCGCGGCCGCGTACGGCGCGCCGAACGCGATGGCGAGGACGATGAGCAGAGCGATGAGCCGGCGCATGCAGCCCTTATGCCGCGCGGCGCCGGCGCGCTCAAATCACGAGCGCCGCCATGGTTGGCGAGCGGTTAGCGTTCACCCTCAAGAGGAGGCCGAGCGGCACGAAGCTTACCGCGCGTCACGGATGGCCGATCCTTGGGCCGCGCCTGCGGCAGGCGCAGGATGGCTCTCCGCACCTGTGTTTCCGACCCGAGCCTATTCGCAATCGAGGCGCTCGCGGCATCGACTTCATCGCGCTCGGTGGCGGTAAATTCGGCAAGAACAACGCTGTTGCCGTCACGACCCCAACCCTGGCCCTGCACAACGATTCGCGGCGGGCTGTCGTCGCCCATGGACTCGGCGATGGTGCATGCCTTCAGCGCCGCCATTGCGAGTGCGTAGCGCACGCCACGGCGGTCGGGGTTGATATTGTAGCCGAACCACAAGTCGATGGTGAACGTGGTCATGCTTGGCGAACCGTCGCGATCGACGGTTTTCTCCGATCGGGAAGAAACCGTCAGCGCACGAAGTCAGCTCCCGCCGCACTCTTACTCACGCGCCTCTCGCCGTGCCACACACGCGTAACTAAGATGGCATCGTCAGGCGGAAGGATCCGATAGCGCACAATATAGCCGCGACGGCCGAAACGGACGACGATCTGTCGAATCCTCGCATCCGTTGTGGGCCTGCCGATATGCGGCATTGTCTCGACTCGATCCAGCGCTAGAGCATGATGCGTTTAGGTCGATTCAAACTCGTCGGGTCCTTGCTTCACCTCTCCCCGGAGGGGAGAGGTCGAGCGAGCGCAGCGAGCGAGGGTGAGGGGGTTCGGATGATGCAGAATTTTCTCAAACTTCCGAACCCCCTCACCCCAACCCTCTCCCCTGCGGGGAGAGGGAGCGCGCTGTGCACGCAGTTGGTGCCCCGACCTAAACTCATCATGCTTTAACGAGATCGCGCGCATGGCGCGAACAGCGGCTTGAGGGTTTCTGATTTCAAGAAAGGTGCGAACGCGCTCGATGTCGAGAATGGCCTCCGGCGTATGGAGGATCATCGGACCTTTCGCGGCGTGGGCCGTGGCAGTTCACGAGAGGTACCCCACGACTCCACCCAGGCCTTCACGTCGTCGGCCGGAACGGCCTCAGCAGTCCGCTCGAATTCGTGTAAACGCCGGAGGTCCTCTCCGACATCCGGCCCTTCAACGTCCACGACTGAATCGAGCAGAACCACGGCGTCGGCGACCACGGCCGCAGCGTCCTTGCCCTTTTCGGCCGCAAGTGCATTCAGCCGCGCGTCGGTTTCCGGATCGAGGTCGAATGTCCGGCGCACCGCCGCCATCGAAATGCTCCTAGTTGTCCAAAAAGCTCCGCAACTTGCGCGACCGGCTCGGGTGCTTGAGCTTGCGCAGCGCCTTGGCTTCGATCTGGCGGATGCGCTCGCGGGTCACCGAGAACTGCTGGCCGACCTCTTCGAGGGTGTGGTCGGTGTTCATGCCGATGCCGAAGCGCATGCGCAACACGCGCTCCTCGCGCGGGGTCAGCGAGGCGAGCACCCGCGTCGTGGTCTCGCGCAGGTTGGCGGCGATCGCCGCCTGGTCGGGCAGGATGGCGTTCTTGTCCTCGATGAAATCGCCGAGATGCGAATCCTCCTCGTCGCCGATCGGGGTCTCGAGCGACAGCGGCTCCTTGGCGATCTTCAAGACCTTGCGCACCTTCTCGAGCGGCATGCCGAGCTTTTCGGCGAGCTCCTCGGGGGTCGGCTCGCGGCCGATCTCGTTGAGCATCTGGCGGCTCGTGCGCACGATCTTGTTGATGGTCTCGATCATGTGCACCGGGATGCGGATGGTGCGCGCCTGATCGGCGATCGAGCGGGTGATCGCCTGGCGAATCCACCAGGTGGCGTAGGTCGAGAACTTGTAGCCGCGGCGGTACTCGAATTTGTCGACCGCCTTCATCAGGCCGATATTGCCTTCCTGAATGAGGTCGAGGAACTGCAGGCCGCGGTTGGTGTATTTCTTGGCGATGGAGATGACGAGGCGCAGGTTGGCTTCGACCATTTCCTTCTTGGCCTGGCGCGCCTCGCGCTCGCCCTTCTGCACCATCTGCACGATCTTGCGGAATTCACCGATCTCGAGTCCGGTCTCGGTGGCGAGCGTGTGGATGGCGCCGCGCAGCTCCCTGATGCGGTCCTTGTCGCGGGCGACGAACGACTTCCAGCCTTTTTCGGTCAGTCTCGAGATGCGGTTGAGCCAGCGCGGATCGAGCTCGTCGCCCTGATATTGGCGCAAGAATCCGTCGCGTGCCACGCCGTGGCTTTCGGCAAGCCGCATCAGCCGGCCCTCGTGGCTGACCAGCCGCTTGTTGATGTCGTAGAGGTGCTCGACCAGGGTATCGATGCAGGCCTGATTGAGCCGCAGCGACTTCACCTCCTGGATGATCTCTTCCTTGAGCTTGCGGTACTTGCGCTCCTGGCTGGGGGTGAGCGACTCGTTGTGCAGCTTGCCGGCGATATCCTGCTCCTGCAGGCGGCGCAGGCGCTTGAACGAGTCGGCGATGTTGTCGAAGGTCTCCAGCACCTTCGGCTTGAGCTCGGCCTCGATGGCGGCCAGCGACATCGAGTTTTCCAGATCGTCCTCGTCGACCTCGGCATCGGCGATGGCGGCTTCCTCGCCGGGATCGATGGCCTCGCCGTCACCGCCGCCATTGGCGGGCTTGAACGGCGTGGCGGCAGGCGGCGCCGAAGGCGGCGCCACGGTCTGCGGCGGGCCGCCGGCAAACGGCGCGGCAGCGCCCGGCGCGCCCGCCTCACCACCGGCAGGCGCGGCCGTTGCCGGCATGGTTTTGGCGTCGGGCCCCGCATAGGTGGCTTCGAGATCGATGATGTCGCGCAGGAAGCGCTTGCCCTCGTTGAGCTCGTCGCGCCAGATAATGACGGCCTGGAAGGTCAGCGGGCTCTCGCACAGGCCGGCGATCATGGCCTCGCGGCCGGCCTCGATGCGCTTGGCGATGGCGATCTCGCCTTCGCGGGACAGCAGCTCGACCGTGCCCATCTCGCGCAGATACATGCGCACCGGATCGTCGGTGCGTTCAGCCGGCTCGCGCGCCTCGGATTTTGCCACCGCCTTGGTGCCGGTCTCGACCAGCTCGCCGCCCTCGGCCTCGTCGTCCTCGGCCGGCTCCTCGCGCGCCTCTTCGTCATCCTCGGAATCGGCTTCCTCGGTCTCGACGACGTTGATGCCCATCTCGCTCATCATGGCGAGCACGTCCTCGATCTTCTCGGAGGTGACCTCCTCGGACGGCATCACGGCGTTGAGCTGCTCGTAGGTAACGTAACCGCGCTTTTTCGCCTGCTTGATCATCTTCTTGACGGCGGCGTCGGACAGATCGAGCAGCGGCAGCGCCACGTCGGGGGTTTCGGCGCCGTCCTTGTCGGACGGCTCGGCATTGGCCGGAGCGGGTTTTGGGGCGGCTTTTTGCAGCGCGGCCTTCTGCAGGATGGTCTTTTCCAAGACGCTTTTCGCCTTGCCCGCAGCAGTCTTGCTTTCCACAGCCGCGCTTTTCGTCGCCATCGTCTCTGTCTCCACCTACTCCGGCCGCTCGGCGCGGCCTCTACGTTCCCGAATCTCGCCTCACCTGCGCCCCGCCTCGGCGCGCGGGCCGGTCGGCGACGACAATGCGAGGCAGCACGCGAGGGCCGAAAAGTGCCCCTACCCTTACGCCTCTGTCACGCTTTCACGCGCCCCGGACCCCTCCGGCCCCCGAGCGCCCGCCAAAACCGGGGCGGCCGCCCTCTTGATCCGCTCATTGGGGGCCGGCCGGGCCCAACCACGGCCCGAAACTGCCCCCCTACCCTATGGCGAGCGAATCGCTGCTCGGGGAAGCTCGCACGGACCGCGTTAAGCGCCCGCTAACCGTGACAAACCGCGAGCGTTGTCTCCTATTCCGCACCGGGCCCACAAGGGTCTGCCGGCGGATTCCGCCATCACGCCTGCTGCGCCACTTAAAGCGACCGCGGGGATCGGCCCGACGACGCGCCGAAGCCTTCGACCAGCGCCTCGGTTCCATCGAGCGTGGACAGCCTCGCCTTGACGTCGCACAACCGAGCGTAGTTCGCCTCGGTATTGTCCTGGCCGAGCGCCGCTTCCGCGTCCTTAAGTTCCCTAGTTAGGGAATGCCATTGGGTATGCAAGGCAACGAGCTGCTTCCAGGTCAGTAAAACATCATCGGCCGCGGCGCCGGGCCGCGCGCCCCACACCGACGGCGTGGTGATGGCGCGCTCGATACGGCTCAACACATTGGCAAAACCGCGGCGGCTTAATTCGGCATGTAGCTCCGCGCGCTCGGCGTCGCGATCCTGCTCGCGATCTGTTTCGCCCATTTGGCCGAATTCCTCGGCCAGATGGGCGAACGCATCGATCAGCGCGCCTTTTAGTTTCTGGCTGTCGGCGTGACGGAACTCGGCGACGGCGAGTTCCTCCAGGTGATCGTGGAGGAGCCAGGGATGATTGAGCGTGGCTTGGAGGATCAGCGCTTCGCGAAGCGGGATCGCCGCGCGATGGCCGCGATGCAGCGGGCCTGCGGCAAGCTGCGCGCTCGCCGCCACGTAGGGCTCGCGGCCGAATAATTGCACCGGCGTTGCGTACCGTCCCGGACCGTTGCCCCGACGCGACCGCGGCTCGAAGGCTCCGCGCCGGCGCGCCTCAGGCGGCGCGAACATCTGCCGGAGCCGGCCGCCGAAATCCTGGCGGTAGTAACGCCGCACCGTCTCGTCGGCGATCGTGGCGGCAACCGCCGACAGCCGCGCCTCGAACGCGGCGCGCCGCTCCGGCGTGTCAAACGTGCCGGCTTCGCTTTCGCGGCTCCATAGAATCTGGGCGAGCGGCCGCGCCGCGGCGAGCACGTCGGCGATGGCATCGCGGCCGCCGGAGCGGGCGAGATCGTCGGGATCCTGGCCGTCGGGCAAGGTGGCGAAGCGCAGGCTTTTGCCGGGCTTGAGCAGCGGCAGCGCCAAGTCGGCGGCGCGATAAGCAGCGCGGCGGCCGGCATCATCACCATCAAAACAGAGGATCGGCTCGTCGCTGAGCCGCCACATCAGCGTAAGCTGGTCGGCGGTGAGCGCGGTGCCGAGCGGCGCCACTGTGGCTTCGAAGCCGGCGGTGACCATGGCGATGACGTCGACATAGCCTTCGACGGCAATGACCGGCGCGCCGGCGTGCGCGGCGGCGCGCGCCGCGCCGATGTTGTAAAGCGTCGCGCCCTTGTGGAAGAGCGGCGTCTCCGGTGAGTTGAGGTACTTGGCCGAAACGTCCTTCTCAAGCGCGCGACCGCCGAACGCGATGACGCGGCCGCGCCAGTCCAGAATCGGAAACATGATGCGGTCGCGGAAGCGGTCGTACGGCACCGCGATATCCGCACCGGACACCAGCAATCCCGCTTCGATCATGTCCTCGACCGGAATCTTTGCCGCGCCGAGATGCTCCTTGAGCGCGTAGTGCTCGGCCGGCGCGTAACCGAGCCGGAATTTTAGTTGCGTCGCCGGCGCGATACCGCGGTCGGCCAGATAGCCGCGGCCGCGGGCGCCGCCGCGCGCGGCAAGCGTCGCCTCGAAGAATTTGGCGGCAAGCTCGACTACCTCGTGCAGGGTCTTGCGCCGTTCCTCGCGGACCTGCGCCTCACGGCTCGCGACCGGCAGGGCGACACCGGCCATTTGCGCCAGGCGCTCGACCGCTTCCGGAAACGTCACGCCCTCCGTTTCCATGAGGAAATCAAAAATGTTGCCGTGCTTGCCGGAGGAAAAATCGTGATAAAAACCTTTTTGGTCGTTGACGGTGAAGGACGGCGTCTTTTCCTTGTTGAACGGCGATAGCCCCTTCCACTCGCGCCCGGCTTTCTTCAGCTTCACGCGCCGGCCGACAACCTCCGAAACCGGAAGCCGGGCTTTAAGCTCATCGAGGAATTCGGGCGAGAATCGCATGGTGATTGGCACTTTAGCGCAGCGGCCGAGGCAAAGCAGGGCCGTGTGGCTCGACGCTCCTGCCGGCGCCGCTTGTCCCGGTTATCCACATGGTTCAAGGGCGCATTAACGCGGCGCTGCGCTTCTACATTGCAGCAGCACTTTCCGCAGCAGCGCTCTCACCCGCCGCCGAGCAGCTTCTTCACCATCGCGCCGGCCTTGGACAAATCCATGCGGCCGGCGAAGCGGGTTTTGAGCGCCGCCATGGTGCGGCCCATGTCTTTCAGCGTGGCGGCTTCGAGCTCCTTGATCAGCGCCGAGATCGCTTCGGCGGCTTCGAGGTCGGACATGCGCGCCGGCAGGTAGGCGGAGATGATCTTGATCTCGTCGCGCTCCTGGTCGGCAAGCTCGTTCCTGCCGGCCTTTTCGTAGATGGCGAGCGATTCCTCGCGCTGCTTGATCATCTTGCCCATGACGTCGACGATCTCGGGGTCGGACAGCGTGGTGCGCTCGGCGCCGCTCGTCTCGCGCCTGAGAATTTCGGCGTTGATGAGGCGCAGTGTCGAGACGCGCCGCGCCTCGCCGGCCTTCATGGCTTCCTTGAGCGCACTATTAATGTCGTCGCGCAGCACGTTTCGCGTCCTTCCACCGATGGCATCGAATCCAAAGCCCCACCCCGTAGGCAGAAGGTAAGGGCCAGTTGCTTCCGCACACATAATACGTAACTAGGAGGCATGACCCAACCGCAAGATTCCGCCGCCGCCGGGCCCGGCCCAGGCGCGTGGGACGACGGCAAGCCCACCGCGCTCCTGGTGCTGGCCGACGGCACCGTGCTCGAGGGTTTCGGCCTCGGCGCCACCGGCCATGCGGTCGGCGAGGTCTGCTTCAATACCGCAATGACCGGCTACGAGGAGATCCTCACCGATCCCTCGTACGCCGGGCAGATCATCACCTTCACATTCCCGCACATCGGCAATGTCGGCACCAACGAGGAGGACATCGAGACCGTCAACCTCGCGGCCACGCCGGGCGCGCGCGGCGTCGTGGTGCATTCGGCCATCACCCAGCCGTCGAACTATCGCGCCACGCGGCATCTCGACGAGTGGCTCAAACGCCGCGGCGTGATCGGGCTCGCCGGCATCGACACCCGCGCGCTGACCGCGCTCATTCGGCAGAACGGCATGCCCAACGCGGTGATCGCGCATGAGCCGTCGGGCGGCTTCGATCTCGAGGCGCTCAAGCGCGAGGCGCGCGAATGGCCGGGCCTCATCGGCATGGACCTCGTTCCGACGGTGACCACGGCGCAGCGCTTCACCTGGGACGAGACGCCGTGGCGCTTCGGCGAAGGATATGGCCGAAGCAACGGCGCCGAATTTCACGTCGTCGCCGTCGACTACGGCATCAAGCGCAACATTCTGCGCCAGCTCGCCGGCCACGCCTGCAAGGTCACCGTGGTGCCGGCGCGCTCTTCGGCCGACGACATTCTGGCGCTCAAGCCCGACGGCGTGTTTCTGTCCAACGGCCCGGGCGATCCGGCCGCGACCGGCCAATACGCCGTGCCGGTGATCCGCACGCTCATCGACAAGCTGCCGGTGTTCGGCATCTGCCTCGGTCATCAGATGCTCGGCATCGCGGTCGGCGGCCGCACCATGAAAATGCACCAGGGCCATCACGGCGCCAACCATCCGGTCAAGGATCTGGTCACCGGCAAGGTCGAGATCACCTCGATGAACCACGGCTTTGCGGTCGATCGGTCGAGCCTGCCGGCGAACGCGGTGGAAACCCACGTGTCGCTGTTCGACGGCTCCAATTGCGGGCTCAAGCTCACCGACCGGCCGGTGTTCTCGGTGCAATACCATCCGGAGGCATCGCCCGGTCCGCAGGACAGCCATTATCTGTTCTGCCGCTTCGTCGCAGCGATGCGGGACTTTCGCGGCAAATGACCGCGCGCGCCGGGGCTTAGAAAATTTCAACCGCTGCTGCGGTACAGTCGCTCATGACCATCGCCTCCAAGCGCATCGAGCCGAGAACGCTCCGCTTCGCCGATGACGGCTTGATCCCGAACAATCCGGATTTGCCGCTCGTGCTCTATCGCGGCGGTATCGATCTCTCCGGCTCGCCCGATCCTGAGGCGGTGATCGAACGGACGTTCGCGGCGAACGGCTGGGGCAGTATGTGGCGCAACGGTATTTATCCTTACGTGCACTACCATTCGATGATTCACGAAGCGCTGGGCATCGCGCGCGGCCGCGCCACTGTGCGCTTCGGTGGCGACCAGGGCGAAGAGATCGAGATCGCCGCGGGCGACGTCGTCATCCTGCCGGCCGGCACCGGTCATCAGCTTATCGGCCAGCCGGCCCAGGAGCTTGTGGTCATCGGCGCCTATCCACCGAGCGGCCAATACGATCTGTGCCGCGGCAGCCGACTCGAGCACGACAAGGCGTTGGCCGCAATCGCGCAGGTGCCGCGGCCCGTCACCGACCCGATCTACGGCGACGACGGGCCGCTCCTTATGCTGTGGCCGGCATGATCGCCGATTGGCTTGCGTTCTGGGACAAGCCGCACGCGATCTATGTCAACGCGCGTCACAAGGACGTGCACTATCGGCTGATCGCCGAACAAATCGCCGCGCTGGTGCCGTCGCCGCGCGCGCGCGCACTCGATTACGGCTGTGGCGAGGCGTTGCATGCCGAGATCGTGGCGGCGGCTTGCGGCGAACTCGTGCTGTGCGACGGCGCGCCGAGCGTACGCGCCGGCCTGGCGTCGCGTTTTGCCGGCGACGCCAAAATCCGCGTGCTGGCGCCTGACGACGTCGCGCGTCTGCCGCAAGGCGCGCTCGACTTCATGGTACTGCATTCGGTGGCGCAATACCTGTCGGCCGAGCAATTGCGGGCGCTGCTGGTCACGTTCCGCCGCATCATCGCACCCGGCGGCCGCGTGCTGGTGAGCGATGTGATTCCGCCGTACTTCTCCGCCACAGCCGACGTCGTCGCGCTGCTGCGCTTTGCCGCCGCGCACGGTTTTTTGCTCGCCGCGCTCGGCGGCCTGGTCCGCACGGCCTTCTCCGACTACCGGCGGCTGCGCGCCCGCTTCGGGCTCGCGCGTTACGGCGAAGCGGACATGCTGCAGATGCTGTCAGCCGCCGGTTTCGCCGCCGAGCGCGCACCGAGAAACATCGGCCACAATCAGGCGCGCATGGCATTCTTCGCGCGGCCGCGGTGACGGCGGGCCCGGACGGAACTTTTGACCCGACCGAGCGTTTCCGATTTCGACCGGGGGTTTGCTTGTTCGGGCAGGATGCGCGTGCGTTTGCGCACCATGCCCGGCCCTCGGCAGGACGACGTGATCGACCAGCTCGTCCCGATGGGGAAGTTCGGGTGCCGTCAATGAGCGTTGCAGAAGTCGTCGGCGATCTGCAGTTCTTCCCGTTTGCGCGCAGTTCCATGGCGCTGGACGCGCCGCCGGCCTTCTTGGACATGCTGCCGGTGGCGATCTATGCCTGCGACGCCGATGGGCGCATCCTCTGGTTCAACAACCGCGCGGTCGAGATCTGGGGCCGGGCACCGCCGATCGGCGACGCCGCCGAAAGGTTCTGCGGCTCGTATCGTCTCTATTGTGACGGGCAGCGGACGCCCCGCCACGAGACGCCGATGGCGGCCGTGCTGCGCACCGGTGATCCGGTCCGCAGCGTCGAGGCCGAGGTCGAGCGGCCGGATGGCTCGCGCGCCTGGATCATGGTCCACATCGAGCCGATCAAGGACGACAGCGGACGGGTGATCGGCGCCATCAACTGCTTCCACGACAATACGCCGGTGCACGAAAGCGCGACGCAGCGGCTCGCCACCATCGTGGAAACCTCCGACGACGCCATCATCAGCAAGAATTTGGACGGCATCATCCAGACCTGGAATAAGGGCGCCGAGCGAATTTTCGGTTACCGCGCCGAAGAGGTCATCGGCCAGCCGGTGACGATCCTGATGCCGCCGGAGCGCTTCGACGAAGAGCCGGGAATCCTGGCGCGGCTGCGTCGTGGCGAGCGCATCGATCATTATGAAACGGTGCGCCGGCGCAAGGACGGCACCTTGGTCGACATCTCGCTCACGGTTTCGCCGGTGCGGGACAATTCCGGGCGCATCATCGGCGCGTCGAAGATCGCGCGCGACATCAGTGCGCAGACGCGCGCCGAAGCGGCGCTGCGCGACAGCGAGCGCCACCTTCAGGATCTGCTCGCCGCGATACCGGCGGCGATCTACACCACCGACGCCGACGGCACCATCACCTATTACAATGAAGCCGCAGTCGAGCTGGCCGGGCGGCGGCCAACCATCGGCAGCGACAAATGGTGCGTCACCTGGAAACTATATTGGCCGGACGGCACGCCGCTGCCGCATGACCAATGTCCGATGGCGCTGGCGCTCAAAGAGGGCCGGCCGATCCGCGGCAAGGAAGCCGTCGCCGAACGTCCCGACGGCACCCGCATCCCCTTCATCCCGTTTCCGACGCCGCTATACGATTCCAGCGGCAAGCTGATCGGCGCCATCAACATGCTCGTCGACGTCAGCGAACGCAAGCAGGCCGAGACACAGCAGCGCGTGCTGCTGCTCGAGCTGAATCATCGCGTCAAGAACAACATGCAGATGCTGCAATCGCTGCTCTATACGGCGACGCGGCAGACGCAAAATCCCGAAGCCCGCAAGGTTTTGGAAGATGCCGCCAGCCGGATCGCCGCAATGGCGGCAGCGCAACGGGTGCTTTACAGCACGACCGATGCCACGCGATTCAGCGCCGGCGAATTTCTCGAGGCGGTGTGCCAATCGGCCCAGCAAACGTTTGCGCCGAACGTCAAGGTCGTCTGGCAGGCCGATCCGGCTGAACTGAGCAACGATGTCGCCATGCCGCTGGCCCTGATCTTGAACGAGCTCTTGACCAACGCCGTCAAGTACGGCTGCCGTGCGCGCGGCGAGAACGCCATCCGCGTCGAGTTGACGAAAGCAGATGGAGAGGGCGGTTTTGTGCTATCCGTCGAGGACGACGGCCCCGGCTTCGATCTGCAAGCGGTGAAAGCGCAGTCGTCGGGGCTGAGACTCGTGCAGTTGCTGGCGCGGCAGCTGCACGGCGAATTCGACGCGATCAGCAAACCGCGCAGCCGCTGCAGCGTGCGCTTTCGCTAATCGCCGCCTCGGAAAATGGCGGCTCAACAATACGACGCGGCGAAGCAATTCGACAGGCGCGCCTCCTTGCTGTCGCCCGCAAGCGGGAGAGAGCGAGGAGGAGCCGCCGCGCTGGCCGAGTTACGCAGCGCGTCGCGTTCCGGCCTCGAACGTCTTTTTGGCGAGCCGGGCCAGCAACCGGCCGACAACCGGACCGAGGAATCACGACTCACGCGGCAGCGTGCAGCCTGCGAACGAAAGATTCCATCGGCGGCCATCGCTGCTCAAGCGTGTGACGGAGAGAGGCGCGATGTCGATGCGCCAGAAGGCTTGCGGCGGCGCTCCGATCGTGTACGCGATGGCTGCGCGAATGACAGCAGAGTGCGTAACCGCGATTGACCCGCCCGGATATGTTTGTTCGATGAGAAGCCAGTCGGCGATCCGCTGCATCAGGCTTAGAACTGATTCGCCGCCGTGCGGCGCTGTCGCCGGCTCACGCAACCACGCGGCTGCCACTTCCGGCTCGCACGCATAAACATCCTTGAGGCTGCGCCCGCTCCAGGTACCGTAATCGCAGTCCCGCAGTGCGGGCTCGACGGCGGCGACAAGTCCGAGCGCTTCGGCGGTTTGCCGGGTGCGCAACTCCGGACCGGTCAGCCGGCGATCGGCGTGCGGCAAGCGCCCGGCCAACGCCGCAGCGCCGACCTTGCCGCTTTCGTCAAGCGCCTCGTCGGATGGAAAGCAGGAGCCGCGCGTCGCTGCTGTCGCGCCATGACAAATCAGAATGAGGCGCGTCGTCACCGCGATACGTCGGCTAGGCGTGTCGCGCGTCTTTGGCGACCGCGTGCTGCGTCCACGCGCCGAATAGCAAACCGAGCGTCAGCCACATGATGAACTGCGCGCCAATCGAAGCCACCCGGAATTTCCACAAGACCACCGCCGGGAACTGCACCGGAACTTCGTTGACGGCCGGCAACAACACCCCTGCGGTCGAGACGATGACGACGTAGTAGGCGATAACGACGAGCGTCGAATTCCAATCGCCGAAGTGGCGGCTCAAAAGGCGCTTGAGGGAAAGTCCGCCGATCATCGCCGCGACCGAGATCGCCATCATGGCGAAATAGAGCGCGGTCCGCATGCCGATGGTTTCGGGCTCGCCGACCGCGGGCGGGCTGGCCGGATATTTCAGATTCGGCACCAGATAAACGGCGACGAAGCCGGCCGCCGCCAGCAGCAGGGACACGCTCTGTGGCGTAACCGCTCCCGGTATGCGCTGATAGGCGAAAGCAAAGGCCAGACCGAACAAGCCGCCGAAGGCGACCGAGTAGACCATCACCGCCGTAAACAGACCGAGGCCGGCCTGCACTGGCCGGCTTACCAATTCGTGTTCTTCCTCATGGGATGGAGCCGCCGTGGTGGCTTTGGCGGCTTCAACTTGGGTCTCGAAAGCAACGGCGATGTCGACTTGCGGCTCGCCGTAAATCTTCAGAAAGACGAACGCCAGAAGCCCCGCGACGATGCCGACCAGCATGCCGCGCACAAGAAGCGACCCGACCATGGGTGAGCCGGTCAGTGGCAGGGGAAGCCGAGTAGATGCCGTCCGTCGTGCACAAATTCGTGCACATACATGCCGCTGATGAGTGAGGTCGCGCCTTGCTCGGCGCCGACGAAATAGATCGCCAGCACAAGGAGAAGACCGCCGAAGATGGCCCAGGGCAGGACTTCGCGGATCGGGATGGCGGTCGGAAGCGCTGGCGCAAATGCCGCCAATGTCGTGTCTGTCATCGTATTCTCCTGGGATTACGCGTCCCGTTAGAGCTTCACGGCGTCACGAAGCGGGTCTGGCTCTCGACCGTACGGGCCGAATACAGTGGCGCGACCGCACCGGATTCTCACCGGATTCCTGCTTCGCCAAAACGCGCTACGATAGGGACATCGGCTTGCGCTTGTCAAATGCCGCGACCGAACCGCTCAGAGGAAATACCCGTTCGGCCTGCCGTCGCCGACCATCTTCTTACAGTTAGCGTAGAGCGCGTCGTAGACGATCCACTCCGCCGCATTCACGGCATGGTCGTCCTTGAAGCCGAGATGGCGAAAGCCTTCGGCCACGGCGTTGAGCCCGGGGCCTTCAGGCTGGCTGTAAAGCGTGTTGTCGGTGTCGGCGCCGTTGACGATCCGGCCCAGCAAGACCAGCGCCCGATCGTTCGTCAGATTGTACTTCTTCACGATCGCCTCGAACGAGCATTCCTTGCCGTGATGGCCGAGCTCGACGTCCTTGACGTCGTAGGGGATGGCGTTAAGGCGCTTGGCCTCTTGCATCACCTTGTCGGTCGGCACGAATACGAATTCGGCATCCTTGTCGACGAACTTTTTGATCAACCACGGGCAGGCGACGCGGTCGACTTTGACGTATTCGCGGGTGATCCATTTCATGGCGACTCTCCTTTGTTTGAGACGGTCGATCAATCGGCATCGCTGTAGACCGCCGCGCGGTGCGAACCGGGCAGGAACGCATAGAGCTTGCGGCGCTTGCGATCGAGCGCGAAGGTGTGGGCGCCCGCTTCGGTCGCCACGACTTCCTTGGTGGACAGCGACCGCACGTTGACGACGTTGATCACGCCGGGATCGCCGACGGCGACGTAGAGGTGCCCGAGTTGATGATGCAAAAACACCACGTCGGGCGCGCCGCTCAGCGTCACGTCGCCGAGCACGCGGCCGGTCGCGGCTTCCATCGCGATCAGAATGCCAGCGTCGCAGGCGCACCATAGCCAGCCGGTCGCCGGATCGAGGTCGAGGCCGTGCGGACCCCCGGCCGGCACCTCGTATTGCCTGGCTATCGCGATCGGCGCGCCGCCGTCGATGACGACGATGCGCGGCGGCGCCGCGATGTTGATGAAGAATGCGTCGTTGGCCGGATCGTAAACCGCCCAGCGGGTGCGCCCGGGCACTTGGATCTCGGCGGTTCTTCGTCTGCGCTCAACGTCGATAATCGCCACGGTGTACGAATCCGCAATCGCGGGATCGCCCACATTGGCGACCACGAGCGTGCCGCGTCTCCCATCGAAAGCCACGCCGTTGGGACGGACGCCGACGCCGATCTTAAAACCGTTGCGCTCATCGCCGGCCGCAAATACCGAGACGGTGTTCTCGCCGCGATTGGTGGCGAACACCAGGCCGCGCGCTTCCGACACCAGCGCGCCAGCCACTGCAGGATGGCCCGGCAGCGATTCGACGTAGCGGTCGTTCGCGCAGTCGATGACGTCGATCGCATCGTTGGCGGTGTGCGCGACATAGAGCCGGTCGGTCGGCGCATGAACGTCGGCGTGATCGAACCCGCCGCTCGCTTGGTGCGGCGGCAAGTCGATCTGATCGAGCAGACGCAGCGTCATTGCGGCGATCCTTCCTGTTCGAATGCTGCCAGGCAGTAGACGCTGTAAACGATGACGACGCTGCCGGCGGCAAAGGTGGCCAAAAGAAATGCCGGCTCGAACGCTGCCTGGCTGTTGACGCTGCAAACAATGAGGCCACAGCCGCCGCCAAAGCCGCCAAGGCTGACCAGAAGAAACAAGGGTAGTGCCAAACCATCCATAGGCCTGCTCCCGCAAAGAGAACCGGTCAGCGCTTGGATGGCGAATGCATCTAACGGGGAGGCTGCGTCGTCCCCATCGAACGTCGTGATGTCAGAATGTTTTATCGGTCATTCCGCAACGCTCCGCGGCCCGGCAAGCGGGCGACGTGCAGTGCTTGGGCGGAATGCCTTGGGTCAGCCGGGCGACTGCGATCAAGCCCGACGTTCTATTTGATGGCAGCACTTGGCTCCGCTGTCAAGAAATAGTCCTTCGGACAATCGAAACTTTCGATCGCAGCCGATCGGCGACATGGCGGGCGATGTTTCGCTGCGGGTGGCCCATACCTACTGGATTGTCTGCCCCAAGGCAGTGTCCAACATTCCGAAGATCGCAACATTTCGGAATTGGGTGCTCGCCGAAGCGGCCGAAGATGCCCGCCGCCTCAAAGCGTTGGCGTAGCGTTAGCTCGGAAAAATCAAGCACGTCGTCGTGCCGTGCGCGAGCAAGCGGCCCTCGGCGTCGGTGACGCGGCCTTCCGCGGTGCCGACGCGGCGGCCGCAGTTGAGGACTTTGCCTTCGGCCCTGATCCGGCCGGTCTCCGGCGTGATGGCGCGGACCAGCGAAATCTTGAATTCCAAGGTCGTGCTGCCGATGCCCTTATCGAGCGTCGAGCGGATGGCCAGGCCCATGCAGGTGTCGAGAAGCGTCGCGGTGAGACCGCCGTGCACCGTGCCCGACGGATTGAGGTGAGCGCCGGTCGGTTGCAGCGTTACGGCGACGCGACCGCTTTCGACCTCCACCACGTCATAACCCAGGGTCTGTGCCATGGTGTTGAGGGGCAGCTCGCCATTGACGAAGCCCTGGACGAATTCCAGCCCGCTCATCGCTTTCTGTCGCTCGGGACTGACCGTCCCGTAGGTCTTGGCGGCCATGTGTTACCTCTCGCTCTCAGCTTCGACAGTGCTGAAGACTGCTAACGGACGGCGGCAGCGAGAGCCACCCGAAACCTGCCCACAGGCCGCTTGCTTTTTTTGCTCATGGCAATAACACCGGCCTAGTGACCGGCGTTAGTTCCGCGCGCGGCTGATCCAGGCGAGCGCAATCAGAATAGCGCCGGCGAGCACGATGCCGATGAGGCCAATGGTGGCGAAGGCGATGGCGCCGGCGGCGCCGCCGAACACGAAGCCGATCGCGACCGACAGCACCACCCATAACCGTCGGCGCGAGGCGGCGAACGCGCTCGCCGCAGCCGCATCACCCGACGACCGCGCGCGGCGTCGCCAACACTTGATCAGCTCGGTGATCTCGATACCGAGCTGGGTCATGTTGCCGGTCATCACGTTGGTCTGCGGCACGCCGCGCAGCAGGAGCCGCACCGCCACGCTCTGCATGCCCATCGCCGCGGCGGCGAACAGGCCGGCGACGATGCCGTGCGGATCGGATACGTCGCTAACGGGCGGACCGAGCAGCATCATGCCGGCGAACACTCCGAGCAGCACCGCTTCGAGCGCCAGCATCAGCGCCAGCGCCGGGCGTCGGCATCCTTGAAAAGCGCCGACGATCGCCGCGGTCGCGGCGGCCGCGGCGAGGAAGGCCGGGATGGCGAGCAGCTTGCCGGCAACGCCGTAATCGTGGCGCACCAGCGCGGCGCCGGCGATGATCAAGCTTCCCGTCACCTGCGCGGCAAACAGCCCGAACAGCGCCAAGTAGGTGTAGCTGTCGACATAGCCGGCGACGAAGCTCAGCAGCATCGGCAGCACGGTTTGCGGCCGCGCCGGTTCGGACGAAGGATTGGCGGCTTCCGTCATCGTTCATCTCCGCGGAGCGGCTCGAAGCGCGGCATGGCGCGCGTCAATCGGTCGGCAAATCCTTGGCGGCGCGCTGCACGGCGTCGCGCAGCCAGCGGTGCGCCGGCTGATTGTCCAGCCAGCGCGGCCACGTCATCACGGTCTGCACTTCCGGAGAGGCAAACGGCAAGTCAAGCACCAACAGAGGCCGATAGCCGGTCAGTTCGCGGGCCACGCGCCGCGGCAGCACCGCGACCGCGTCGGAGGTGGCGAGGATACGGACCGCGGAGAGAAACGGCGCGCGCAGCGTGATCCGCCGCGAAAGCTTCTTCCGCGACAAAGCGGCATCGATAAAATCGGTGGCGTGGCGCGACGACGAAATCTCGAGGTGTTGCAGTGCCGCGAACGCTTCGATCGTCAGCTTGCGCGCGCCTGCCGCAGGGTGCGCGCGGCGCATCAGCGCGACAAAGCTGTCGGTGAGCAATGTCTGCCCGGAGAATCGTTCGCCCGGATTGGCGAACGGGCCGATAGCCACGTCGAGCAGCCCGCGGTCGAGCAGGTCGGCCATATTCAGCGTGCCGCTCGGCCGAAACTCCAGCGTGACGCCCGGCGCGGTTTTGGTAATCCGCGCCGTGAGCGGCGCGACCAGCACGATCGCCGCATAATTGTCCACCGCAATGCGAAAATTGCGCTCCGCCTTGGCCGGATCGAATTGCGGTGGCTCGAGCGAATGCTGCAGCTCGTCGAGCGCCCGCCTGATCGGCAACGCAAGTTCTTCGGCGCGCGGCGTCGGGATCATGCCTTTCGGGCTGCGCACGAACAGGTCGTCTTTGAGCATATGGCGCAGACGCCCCAAGGCATGGCTCAGCGCCGGTTGACTGAGCGCCACGCGGCTCGCCGCCTTGGTGACGTTGCGCTCCTGCATCAATGCGTCGAACACGACGAGCAGATTGAGATCGACGGCGCTGAGCTTCACGCTCGGTGCGACGGCCATGGCGGCCCCTCCTATTCAAATCGCACATATAGCGATGACGACAATTCATTTCCTTTATAGATGCGCGCCGCCTACCTGTCACGGCGAGAGATCGGTCCACCTCGACAAACGGCCCGCTCTCGGCGCGGCAACCGCACCACGGCAGTGGCTCGCGTCCAACCCGAAAACAGGAGAACTGTCATGACCACCAAGTCGAAATTCGCCGTTCTGCTTGCCCTCGCCACCCTGGGCATCGCCTCGCCCGCCGTGGCGCGGTCGCAGGCAGGCGCCGACTGGAACGCGCCGGCGCAGAGCCGGCAAGTCGACCGCGGCGTCGACAATCCGGCGCTGACCGGCGGCGGCAGCGCCGGCTACAACGTCAACATGAGCACGGATGTCTGACGTGACTGGAAGAGGGGGCGGGTCCCGGCTCGCCCTCTCTCCGCCTGCCGCACCGCTCCTATCTTCGTTCCGTCACAAAGCTTCGCCACGTCGCGGCACGCGATCCTAATAAGTGAACGTGAATGTCAGCCCCGCTTGCTCGAGCTTCGAGCGCTCGCCGTTCCAACCGGTGATCGCGTGCAGATAGGCCGAGAGCGACGATGCAAAATCGCCGTTGGTGGCCTCGGTGTTCGGGTTAGCGCCGTCCGCGGCCCAAGCGGCTGACGAAACGCACAACGCGATCGCCGGCACCAGTCTGGTCACCCACCTGCGGCACCCCATGACACCCCAGCGCCATTAGACCAGCGTGGAATATTCAAAACCACCATATGCCGATACATGCAACGAATTTCCCTTATCGCGAACTGGGGCCTATCTGCGTGCAGATGACATTGTTCACGATGCCGAGCGGAGATTTTCGCGATGCCTGTCCTACTCGCCACGATCCATACCGCGTCGACCGAAGCGGCGCGCAAGGCGCCAAGTGTCGGTACGGCTGGGCAGCGTGACATGGTCGCGCTCGAAACCAAAAATCTGTCACGGGCGGTCGACGGCAAAGTTTTGGTCGACGACGTCAGCGTCGCGGTCCAGACCGGCGAGCTTCTTGCCATCGTCGGACCAAGCGGCGCCGGCAAATCGTCGTTGCTGCGGCTTATCAATCGGCTCGACGAACCGACCGGCGGCACCATGATGCTCGACGGCCAAGATTTTCGCGCGCTGGCGCCGCGCGAGCTGCGCCGCCGCGTCGGCATGGTGATGCAGATGGCGTATTTGTTTCCCGGCACGGTGGCGGCGAACATCGCATTCGGTCCGCGCCAGCGCGGCGAGATCGTCACCGGCGACGGCATCGCCGCGCTGCTCGAGCGCATCGGACTGCCGGGGTATCAGGAGCGCGACGTCGGCACTTTGTCGGGTGGCGAGGCGCAACGCGTCTCGGTGGCGCGCACGCTCGCCAACGCGCCCGAAGCGCTGTTGCTCGACGAACCGACCTCGGCGCTCGACGAGGCATCGGCGCGCGGCGTCGAGCAGCTCATCCTCGACATCGTCAGGGAGCGGCGCATGACCTGCTTGATGGTCACCCACAACAAGGCGCAAGCCGCGCGCATCGCCCCGCGCACCATGGTGATGGCGCGCGGCCGCCTGCGAGGCATCGGCCCAACCGAGGAGATGCTCCGTGATTGCTGAACTCACCACCATGGCGACGGCCGACGTGCTGGTCGGCCTGGCCCAAGCCGCCGCTGCCATCGTGCTGTGCGTCGCCGTGGTCCTGCTGTGCCGCCGCTTTGCCGTCCACGTCGAGCGCGAAGCGGCCGTCTCGATCGGCCGCGGCTTGCTGCAGATGGTTGCGGTCGGCGTGGTGCTGGCGCTGCTCTTACGCGGCAATCTGCTGATCGGCGCCCTCATCCTTTTGTTGATGACGGTTGCGGCGGCGTTCACGGCGTCGCGCCGGCTCAACGGCGTCGCAGCGCCGGCGCTGCTGTCGTTCTGGGCGATCCTCGCCGGATCGGCCGTGGTGATCGCCTTCATGCTCGCGACCGGCACGCTCAAATCCGACATCACCATGCTGGTGCCGGTCGGCAGCATGATCATCGCCAACGCCATGAACGCCTGCGCGCAGGCCGCCGAACGCTTTCGCGCCGACGTCAGCTCGCATGTCGGCCAGATCGAAGCAGCGCTGGCGCTCGGCGCCGCGCCGGATGCCACCGTGGCGCCGCACGTGCAGAGTGCGGTCTATGCCAGCCTGCTGCCGCGGCTCGACATGCTCAAATCGCTCGGCTTGGTTTGGATACCCGGTGTGATGGCTGGCATGCTGTTGTCGGGCGCGAGTCCGGTCTATGCCGGCATCTATCAATTCATCATCGTGGCGATGATCCTCGCCGCGTCCGGCATCACCGGCATGGTGGCGATTTTGCTGATGCGGCGGCGCGCCTTTTCGCCGGCCGCGCAGCTCGTACTCCGACCCGGGCAGAAGCATACGGCGGCCACCGCATCCGCTGCTGCGTAGCAGCAGACCTCGGCTGTCGTCGCTACTCGGCGGCGCTGAGCTTAAGCCGGATCGGTGTGCTTCGGCCGTCGCGTCATGATGCAGCCGACGGGCACCAGCGTGAACAAGGCGATGAGAATGAGCCAGAGAGCGATATTGGTCAGCATCACACAGCTCCGGAGTCGTTGATTGAACGTCCGGTCGGCGGCCGCGTCATCGGTGCGTGCGCGCAGGCGCGCAACGGTCCGATCGGCCGTCGACCAACAAACGATGCTTCGAGGTGAGTGCTGCCCGCCGCGGGCATCAAAGGCTGCCGTTAATTGGCGGAACGCCGGCAGGTCCCGCGAGCAGCTCACGAACAGCTTAGCGCCCTTTCGAGATGTAAGCCAGCGGCAGCGGCGGAGCGGCCTGCGGCAAATTCAGACTCGTCATGCCCGGCCTCGTGCCGGGCACCACGTCTTGGGGACTGCGCCAGCGCAAAGGCGTGGATGGCCGGGTCAAGCCCGGCCATGAAGGATGCAACGAATGCGCGACAAAGAAACCGCCAAGGTGACGCCGTTTTTCACTCCGGCTTGATATTAGCCGTGCGAATCACCTTGCCCCATTTGTCGGTTTGCTCGGCAATGTAGGCGGCGAATTCCGCCGGCGAGCGCGTATTCACGGTGAAGCCGAGGCCGGCGAGATGTTCGACATGGGCCGGTTCGGCGAGCGCGGCGTTGGCGGCGGCGTTGAGCTGCGCGACGATCTCGGCCGGCGTGTTCTTCGGCGCGCCGAGGCCGTACCAGGTGCCCGCGTCGTAGCCCGGCACGGTTTCGCCGATGCTCGGCACGTCGGGAATGCGGCGCTGACGCGCCGCGGTCGTGACACCGAGCGCGCGCAGCTTGCCGGCGCTCAGAAATTCGAGCGCCGACATGTCGGCGAGCGCGGCGTCGACGCGGCCCGCCATCAGATCGGTCAGCGCCGCCGGAGAGCCGCGATACGGCACCTGCAGCACGTCGATGCCGGTCATTATCTTCAACATCGACACCGACAGATAGGGCGGCGTGCCGATGGCCGGCGAGCCGATGTTGAACGTGCCCGGCGCGGCCTTGGCGCGGGCGATGAAGTCGGCGAGCGTGTGCGCCGGAGACGACGGATTGACGACCAGCACGAAGGCGGCGCTGGCGAAGCTCGCGATCGGCACGATGTCGCGGGCAAAATGCAGGTCGGGATTGAGCGTCTCGTTGATCGGATTCGCGACCGTGACTTCGAGCAGCGTGTAGCCGTCCGGAGCGGCGCGGCCGACCAGCGCGGTGGCGATGTTGCCGTCGGCGCCGATGCGGTTTTCGATCACGAACGGCTGGCCGAGCCGCTCCGCCAGCCACTGCCCGACGAGCCGCGCCAGAATGTCGGGCGCGCCGCCGGCGCCGAAACCGACGATGAAGCGCACCGGGCGTGACGGATATTTGTCGGCCAGCGCGATGCGCAGCGGCATTGTCGCGGCGGCGGCGGCCGTACCCTGCAGAAAGCGGCGGCGGATGATCGACATGCGTATCTCTCCGTGACGGAACGTCGTCACATGAAGAGACCGCTCAAGTCAAAAGCTTAGCGTTGCATCCGCGCGCGGCAGCGCATCACATTCACAGGCGCGTCAAGCCGCCGCCTGCTGCGCGGGCATGGCCGCCGCCCGCAGCGTCCCCTTGTCTTCGACAAACTGCGCGCGCGCCCAGTGCCACAGCGTTTCGATCTCGCGAGCGGCGCTGCCGGTGCCGGAGAATTCGGTGACACCGAGGCCGGCGGCGATGGCGTCTTGAAAATCCATGCGCGCCGAAAGGAGCGGTTCGGCCAGCACGCCGAGCTTAGTCAAACCCTTAGCGGCTTCGCTGGCGCGATGGCTGCGATAGCTTGACGGGCACTGGTTGAGGACGAAGGCGGCCTTGCGCTTGGCCAGAAACACCGCGCGGAATGTGCCGGCCGTCGCCTCGACGTCGAGCCGCGTCGGCCGCGCCGGAAGGAGGCACAGATCGGCGGCGTCGGTCACCAGGCGCACGGCGGCGCTGTCGGCGCCGGCGGTGTCGAAGATTGCCAGCGTGAAGCCGACGCCGGCCAGGCCGTCGAGAATGGCGGACAACCGCGGCAGGCGTTCGCGTTCGAACGGCTCGACCATGACCTGATACTTGACCTTGGCGGCGGCGCGGCGTTCGCCCCAGCGTGCCAACGAGGCCTGCGGATCGAGATCGAGCGCGATCACCTTCTCACCGCTTGCTGCCGCCGCCACTGCGAGCGATGCGGCCAGCGTGGTTTTGCCGGTTCCGCCCTTTTGCGTGAGAAAGGCGATGCTGCGCATCAGGCCACCTGTTTGTTCAATGCCGAGCCGCCGCCGTCGAGCGTGAGCCTGCTGTATTGCGGCACGATGCCGGCGCTGCGATGTCCGTTGGGGATTTCGATGTCGACCGCGAGCGTCGAAACGGATTTGCCGCGGTCGAGCTTGATCTGCACCTTGTCGGGCTCGAACGGCACGTGGCGGCCGATCACCGCGAGAATCTCCTCGCGCAGGACGGCGAGCAGATCAGGCTCGGTGCGCGCGCTGCGTTCGTGCGCGAGCAGGATTTGCAAGCGTTCGCGCGCAACCGGCGCGGAGCCGCCGCGGAACAGATTGAAGAGCTTCATGCGGCCTTCCGTCCGAACAGCTTGGTGAAGAGGCTTCGGCTTTCGCTCGGTACATTCATGGCGACCTGCTCGCCCTTGAGCCGGCGCGTGGCGTCGAAGTAGGCGCGGGCCGGCGCGCTCAGCGCGGCGTTGACCGTCACCGGCGCGCCCAGATTGGAAGCGCGTAAGACTTCCTCGCTCTCCGGAATGATGCCAAGGAGCGGCACTGAGAGGATCTCAAGAACGTCGTCGATCGACAACATGTCGCCGCGCGAGGCGCGCCACGGATGATAGCGCGTGATCAGCAAGTGCTTGTCGACGCATTCGCCGCGCTCGGCTTTTTCGGTCTTGGCGTCTAAGAGCCCGATGATGCGGTCGGAATCGCGCACCGACGACACTTCCGGGTTGGTGACGATAATGGCGGTGTCGGCGTGCCGCATGGCGAGCGTTGCGCCGCGCTCGATGCCGGCCGGGCTGTCGCAGACGATCCAGTCGAATTTTTCGCGTAGCTCGCCGATCACCTTGCCGACGCCCTCTTCGGTGAGCGCGTCCTTGTCGCGGGTCTGCGACGCCGGCAAGAGATAGAGGTTCTCCAGCCGTTTGTCGCGAATGAGCGCCTGCGGCAGCTTGGCGACGCCATTGATGACGTTGATCAGGTCGAACACGACGCGCCGCTCGGCGCCGAGCACCAGATCAAGATTGCGCAGGCCAACGTCGAAATCGACCACCACGACCTTGTCGCCCAGATGGGCGAGCGCGGCGCCGATCGCCGCGGTCGTCGTGGTCTTGCCGACGCCGCCCTTACCCGATGTCACCACCACCACGCGGGCCGATGTCCGCTCGCTCATCGTCACGACCTTTCTTCTCTAGTTCATCGCTGAAATTTTCAGATTGTTGCCGTCGAGCCAGGCCTGGATCGGTCCGCGGCGCAGGCTGTCTTCGATTTCGTCCGCCGTCTTGTAGTAGGCGCCGATCGCCAACAGCTCGGCATCGAAGCGGTGGCAGAAGATGCGGGCGCGGCGGCTGCCGGCGGCGCCCGCCATGGCCTGGCCCCGCAGGGTGCCGTAGATGTGGATCGAGCCGCCGGCGATGATCTCGGCGCCGGAGGCGACCGAGCCCAGCACGGTGACGTCGCCCTCGATGAAGGCGACCGACTGGCCCGAACGCACCGGGCTGTCGATCAGGAGCGACGCGACCTCTTGTTTTTTCGGCGGTGCCGGCGCGGCAGGCGCCGCTTCGCCGGCGACCGCCGGTTCCGGCAGTTCGACGTCCTGGATGCGGCCGCCGCGCAGCAGCGGCGGCAGCCGTGCGTCGCCCGCCGGCAGCTCGACGCCCTCGATGCCGAGCACGCGCACATTGCGCGCCTGCAGGTCGCCGACCAGCCCCGCCACCTCGTCCGCCGACAGCTGCGCCGCCGACAGATCGAGCGCGACCGGATGGCCGGCGAAAAAGCCCTTGGAACGTTCCAGCGTAGCGTCGAGCACCGCCAGCCAATCTTCGATCGGCGGCAGCGGCGTGAACACGAAAGCGGTGTACGAGCGCGCCCGGAACGTCAGCGACTGGCGTTGGCGAATAAGGCTCGACACGTTTCGCCTCTCCGTTTTGGAGCTTCGATTCTTAATTGGTTAACAATCTGCGCTGCCATGGTTAACGGACGGTTAACGTCGGGCCAGGACGTTGGGCCGGCGTTAATTTTTGCCTCGCGTGAGGCCGAGCTGCCGATGACCCCCGAGCCGATCCGCGCGGTTTAAAAATACCCGATCGAACCTACATAGAGTAAGACCGCCACAGAATGAGAGCGGTTTTTAACGACGGGTACGCATAATTTGATGTTTCCCCCGACCCGTCGAACAGGAGACCAGATTGACCACCAGATCGGATGACGTGCGAGCCCGCGCCGAGGCGAATTTCAAGAAGGAAGAGCGCGCCAAAGAGGGCGCCAAGGCCATGATGGAATATCAGGCCAACAGCCGAAGGGTTCGTGAAAAGACCGAGCGATTGAAGGCGCTTCGCTTGGCGAAAGAGGCGGCCGACAAGGCAAGCGCCGGTTAAACCCTGCCGCCGCCTTGAAATAAACACATCGATGGCCCATATCGTGCGTGCGGCCTCATGGGCCGGCAGCGAGCCGCGTGTACGGGACCCGACTGTACTGAACGCTTCAGACGGCTTCTAGCTCGCTCTTTCCTTTTTCACCGGCAGCCCAGATCGCGCGGGGTGTCCTTTTTGACCCGCAACGCAGACCGCCGCGCATCGCGCTGGCGGCTGTGCAAGCGCATACCCAAGAAAGCTTCTTAATTGACCTCTTTTCATGACTGCGGCCTCAGCGACGCGATCACACGCGCGCTGGCCGAGGAGAACTACACCGTTCCAACTCCGATCCAGGCGCAGACGATTCCGACCGTCATGTCGGGACGCGACGTGATCGGTATTGCCCAGACCGGGACCGGCAAGACCGCGGCATTCGCACTGCCGATCCTGCACCGTCTCGCCACCAACCCGCGTCCGCCGGCACGCAAAAGCTGCCGCATCCTGGTGCTCAGCCCGACGCGCGAGTTGTCCGGCCAAATCCTCGATAGCTTCCGCACCTATGGCCGCCACGTGCGCGTCAAAACCGCGCTGGCGATCGGCGGCGTATCCATGGGTGCTCAGGTTCGCGCGCTGCTCAACGGCGTCGATGTTGTTGTCGCCACGCCCGGCCGGCTGCTTGATCTGGTCAAGAGCAATGCGCTTCGATTGAGCGAGGTCGAATGCCTCGTGCTGGACGAGGCCGATCGCATGCTCGACATGGGCTTCATCCATGACATCCGTAAGATCGTTGCCAAGCTTCCGGTGGAGCGGCAGACGTTGATGTTTTCTGCCACCATGCCTCGGGCCATCGCCGAGCTCGCCGCGCAGATGCTGCGCGGCCCGGTCAAAGTCGCTGTAACGCCGGTTGCCTCGACGGTTGAACGCGTCGAGCAGCGCGTTATTCGTGTCGACCGCGCCGCCAAGCCGGCAGTCCTGGTCGACGTTTTGCGCCGCGAAACGATCGACCGCGCGCTGATCTTCACCAGGACCAAGCACGGCGCCGATAAGGTCGTGCGTGGCTTGATCCGGGCCGGCGTTGGCGCCGCCGCCATTCACGGCAACAAATCGCAAAACCAGCGCGAACGCGTGCTTGCTGCCTTTCGCAAAGGCGAGGTCAAAACGCTGGTTGCCACGGACATTGCGGCGCGTGGCATCGATGTCGATGGCATCAGCCACGTCGTCAATTTCGACCTGCCGAACGTGCCGGAAACCTACGTGCATCGCATCGGCCGCACGGCCCGCGCGGGCGCGGCAGGCATCGCGATCTCGCTGTGCGACGGCGAGGAGATGGCCTTCTTGCGCGATATCGAGAAGCTCATTCGCATGACGATCCCGCTGAGCGACCAACGCGCCGATCACCGGTCGGCCGAGCCGCGCCGGGTTCCGGATGGCTCCATCAAGTCAGCTTTCGATGCCAAGCAGCAGCGCGGCGGCCGCAATGGTGTCGCACGCAAGCAAAGTCGCCATAACCAAGCGAATCATAACCGAGCAAATCACGGCCAAACGAACGAGTCTCCGCGCGGCATCGATACTGTCGGCTTCATGCGCGGCAAAGCCAGGCCGCAGCGCGACCGGGCCCCGCTGGTGCAGCGTTGGACCGGCCCTTCACAAGGAGCATGACGTGCCCAAGGAAGAACTGCTGCAATTCGAAGGCCGCGTAACCGAGATATTGCCCGACGCCCGCTACCGCGTTGAGCTCGAAAACGGGCATCAGCTCGTCGCCTACACGGCGGGCAGGATGAAAAAGAATCGGATCAAAACGCTGGCCGGCGATCGCGTGACGGTGGAAGTATCACCCTACGATTTGGAAAAGGGCCGATTGATATTCCGGCACAAAGACGAACGCGCCGTAACGGCGGCGCGTCCGCCGCAGCGTCAACAATTCCGGCGGCGGTGACGGCCATGGCTGATGATTTGCCTTATAGTGACGAAGTCCCTGCGGTAAACCCCGGCGGAACGATGCGAATTTTTATTTTCAAGTCCGAGGCAAGCCCGGAGCTGCGTGCGTTCGCCGCCGACCTGGTCGGCAGTCGGTTGCCGAAACAGTTCAGCCCCTGGCACGCGATCGGCGCGGTCGCACCGGATCGCGCCCCTCCTCATGCATTGTCACGTGGCGTGATCGAACGGGCCATCGAAACGCATGGTTTCCAGCTTTGGCGGATGACCAAGAAGGATTAGCGGCGAAAGCTCGCTGCCTGGCCATGCTCGACAACAGGCGCATGCTCTGCGGCGCCGAAGGTGCATCGCTATGACGGGCCAAACCCATAAGTTCCAAGTCGGGCAAACCGTGGATCTGATCCCGTCGATCTCCCGGTTCGCCGCAAACGGTCATTATGAAATCGTCAACCTTCGACCGGCTGACGGCGAGGTTCCACAATATACCATCAAGAGCCGACAGGAACCGCACGAGCGCGTGGCCTCCGAAAACGATCTGATACTTGCGGGCGAACCGAATCTTGATCGCGCGTGAGCCCGGCTAGCTCGCTGATAAAGGATTCCATTCAATCATGCGCTCAATGCCAAGCGTCGATGATCATTTGGTCGAATCGAGCGGTCGATTACGCAATGTGACGCGGGTTGAGGCGGCCGACCTGCGCGCCTTGGCTCGCAGCTTGGCACGGTATCGCGAGCCGAGCCATGGACGCAGCGTGGTCGAGGTTTTGATTACGGTGGTGTCGTTTGCGGGCCTTTGGTCGTTGATGTGGCTGTCGCTTCACGCCGGATACGAGCTTTGTCTGTTGCTTGCCCTTCCCACCGCCGGCTTTCTTGTCCGCCTGTTCATGATCCAGCATGACTGCGGTCATGGGTCGCTCTTTCGTCATCGATCGGCGAACGATTGGCTCGGGCGCATTATCGGCGTTGTCACGCTTACGCCCTACGATTTCTGGCGGCACACACATGCCGCTCATCATGCGTCCTCCGGCAATCTCGATCGTCGTGGCATGGGCGACGTCGACACGCTGACGGTCAACGAATATCTGTCGCGGTCGAGGTGGGGCCGGCTTCGATATCGCATGTATCGCCATCCATTGGTGATGTTCGGTCTCGGACCCGCTTACCTGTTTTTCCTGCAGCAGCGCCTGCCGGTCGGACTGATGCGCGTCGGCTGGAAGCCCTGGCTGAGCACCATGGCGACCAATGTCGCCATCCTGCTCGCGGCTGCCGTCACGGTGCGGATCGTGGGCCTGGGTCCGTTCTTGCTCATTCATCTGCCTGTCATGCTCATCGGCGCATCGCTTGGGGTCTGGCTGTTCTACGTTCAGCACCAGTTCGAGCACACGTATTGGGCCCGCGGAAAGGCTTGGAGCTTGCACGAGGCCGCCCTTTACGGCAGTTCACATTACGAGCTTCCAAGCGTTCTGCGCTGGTTCACCGCCAACATCGGCCTTCATCACCTTCACCATCTCTGCTGTCGAATTCCGTTCTATCGCTTGCCGCTCGCGCTTCGGCAGCATCCCGATCTCGCCGAGGTGGGCCGGCTCACGCTCGGTCAGAGTTTTGTGTGTGTGCGCCGCGTCCTTTGGGATGAAGCGTCAGGTCGCCTCATTACGTTTCGCGAACTGGCGAGCCGGTTCGATGCTGATCTGCCGCAAGGCGCAAGGCCGCAGATCAATGCTTTCTGATGCGCAGGCTGTTGCGTTTTATTCTCAGTGTTGCAAACGTCATGCAACTCCGGTAATGACTTGCTATCGACTTTGGCCGGACAATCGGGCCGTTTCGCCTTCGCTGAATGCCGGGCGCACGTTCAGACCCCTCCAAACATCGAAAATTCGGAGCTCAAGGCACGCCGTCGCGTGGCTTGAGACAAAAGTGCACCCAGATCAGCAAAAGGATAACTCAATGACTACGGGCACTGTTAAGTTCTACAACGACCAAAAAGGCTTCGGCTTCATTCAGCCGGATGACGGCGGCAAGGACGTTTTCGTTCATGCCACTGCGCTCGAACGCGCCGGAATGCGCGGGCTCGTGCAAGGCCAAAAGGTCACCTTCGATACCGAGGAGGACCGCCGCACCGGCAAAATCGCGGTGGGCAACATCCAAGCGGCATGACGCTTACCGACAACGGAACGAAACCGTCCGTTGGGGCGGTTTCGTCCGGGCAACGATCAAGTAACGACGCAGCACCAAAATTTTTACACCATTTGGAATAGTGTCGGCGACAACATACTCACATGATCGATCATGAGGACTTCTCGGTTGTTGTAAAAAACAAGGCACCGTCGCCAAAGCCCTGGCAATGGGAGATCTATCGTGCTGGCAGAAATAGCCCGGTCGAGCGATCGAAGGTCTTTTTTGAGACCGCGACGGCGGCCAATCGCGCCGGCAAGCTGGCCCTGCAATTGCTGTTGAGCGATTATCCTCAATAGAGGACACGCTTGCAGCGTCATCGCACAAGAAGGAGGAGCAAATGGCGACGCGCCAAATGAAAATGCCCGTAAAGGAGAGTTCGGAGCCGGAAGTCGAGGAAGTCTTCTCGCAACGCAAGCGGCCGGAGCGCGGCCGATTTTTGCTCCAAGTCGACAAGCAAACGAAAGGCTCCTACGCGACCTCGGAAGCCGCTCAGGCGGTGGCTTTGGTCATCAAAAAGAATTTTCCCATTGTGCACGTCTCGGTTTACGACAGCGTCGATAACTCGAGCACGCTAGTCGAGGCGCCGGGCGCCTGATCGTGACGAGGGCAGGCAGCTAGCGTCGCGGCTCCGACTTCTGCGATCGTCGGCCTCGTCCATTCAGCGCGGTTGCTTTAATGGAAGCTACCAGGCGCTTAGCCCGTTTTCGGTCCGGGTCGCTATCTGAGTGAACTCGGCACACGGTGGTCCGTGGACCGACCGAAGGCTTCGGATAGTAAGACACCAAGCGCCCGTAAAATCGCTACTGACCTGCCGGGAGTGCAAGCTCGAACTGCGGCTGTTCGGCATCGAGACCGAAACGGCCGAGCGCGAGCTCTACACCTTTGAGTGCACCAAATGCGGCCACCTCGAAGTCAGAGGCGTCAAGGTCAAGTAGGCGCCTCAAAACCCCTTCGGCAACGCGTGCACCCATTTGGCGCGCATGCGATCATCGAGCGCCTTGCTGGAGCGGGCGATGACAGGAAACGTCTTCTGCCGATTGAACGTGTCTTAGCCAGAACCGCCCTGGCAACACGATCACCTGGTCTTGAGGTTGACGGCCGACTCTTTCCCCCGGTTGCTCTCGATCTCGTACTCGACGGTTTGTCCCTCGTTGAGCGAGTTGAGGCCCGCCCGCTCAACGGCCGAGATGTGAACAAACACGTCCCTGCCGCCGCCAGAAGGCTGAATGAACCCATATCCTTTTGTCGGGTTGAACCACTTCACGGTACCAGTAGCCATTTCCGTCTCCAATGTTAGGCCGCGCACCATAGGGCGCGCGCCGCCTTGAGACAAGAACTACGAGCGGCACCGCGAGCCGTAATGCAGGTCTGCCGGCGCTTGGCGCTCCGCAACCGACGTTGCCCCCGCTTCGAATCTGGTCTAAAGACCCGCTCGCGCGGGGTCGAGCCCCGGCGCCGGCAGGCGTGCGTCAGCAAAAGTGGACACCGGTTTTGCGTCCGGACGCACGCCCACTTACGCGAGTGCGCTTTCCGGGCGGCTGACCGGGTATCCACTCAGCCTGAAAGCGCACGGGACGCGCGAGTGGCGCGCCCTTTTTTTGTGCCTGAAAACTAAGGACATAATGCCGAAGCGGACCGACATCTCCACCATCCTGATCATCGGCGCCGGCCCCATCGTGATCGGTCAGGCCTGCGAGTTCGACTATTCGGGCACCCAGGCCTGCAAGGCGCTCAAGGCCGAGGGCTACCGGGTGGTGCTGGTCAATTCCAATCCGGCGACCATCATGACTGACCCGGATCTGGCCGACGCCACCTATGTCGAGCCGATCACGCCCGAGATCGTCACGAAAATCATCGAGAAGGAGCGCTACGCGATCCCCGGTGGCTTCGCGCTGTTGCCCACCATGGGCGGGCAGACCGCGCTCAACACCGCGCTGTCGCTGCGCCGCATGGGCACGTTGGACAAATGCGACGTCACCATGATCGGCGCCACCGCCGACGCCATCGACAAGGCCGAGGACCGCGAGCTGTTCCGCGAGGCGATGACGCGGATCGGGCTTGCTACGCCGCGCTCGCATCAGGTCAAGACGCTGATCGCCGCGCTCGAAGCGCTCGAGGACATCGGGCTGCCGGCCATCATCCGGCCGTCGTTCACGCTCGGCGGCACCGGCGGCGGCATCGCCTACAACAAGGCCGAGTTCATCGACATCGTCGAACGCGGCATCGACGCCTCGCCGACCTCCGAAGTGCTGATCGAGGAATCGGTGCTCGGCTGGAAAGAGTTCGAGATGGAGGTGGTGCGCGACAAGAACGACAATTGCATCATCGTATGCTCGATCGAGAACTTCGATCCGATGGGCGTGCATACCGGCGATTCCATCACCGTGGCGCCGGCGCTGACGCTTACCGACAAGGAATATCAGATCATGCGCGACGCCTCGATCGCGGTGCTGCGCGAGATCGGGGTGGAGACCGGCGGCTCCAACGTGCAGTTCGCCGTCAATCCGGCCGACGGCCGGCTCGTCGTCATCGAGATGAATCCGCGGGTGTCGCGCTCCTCGGCGCTGGCCTCCAAAGCCACCGGCTTTCCGATCGCCAAAGTCGCCGCCAAGCTTGCGGTCGGCTATACGCTCGACGAGATCAAGAACGACATCACCGGCGGCGCCACGCCGGCGTCGTTCGAGCCGACCATCGACTACATCGTCACCAAGGTGCCGCGCTTTGCGTTCGAGAAATTTCCCGGCGCCGAGCCGGTGCTGACCACCTCGATGAAGTCGGTCGGCGAGGCGATGGCGATCGGCCGCACTTTTGCGGAGAGCTTGCAGAAGGCGCTGCGCTCGCTGGAGACCGGACTGACCGGCCTCGATGAGATCGCTATTGCGGGCCTCGGCCAGGGCGACGACAAGAACGCGATCCGCGCCGCACTCGGTACGCCGACGCCGGACCGCGTGCTGGCGGTGGCGCAGGCGATGCGGCTCGGCATGAGCGACGCCGACATTCACACCGCCTGCCGCATCGATCCGTGGTTTTTGGCGCAGATCCGCGGCATCGTCGACGCCGAAAACGAGATCCGGCAAAAGGGCCTGCCAGAGCGCGCGGCGGCGCTGCGCCGGCTCAAGGCGCTGGGCTTTTCCGACCCGCGGCTTGCTCGGCTTACCGGCTTGTCGGCCGACGAGGTGGCGACCCGCCGCCGGCAACTCGCGGTGCGGCCGGTGTTCAAGCGCATCGACACCTGCGCGGCCGAATTCGCGTCGCCCACCGCCTACATGTACTCGACCTACGAGACGCCGTTTGCCGGCCGCGCCGTCGACGAGGCGGCGCCGTCGGACAAACAAAAAGTTGTCATTCTCGGCGGCGGTCCGAACCGCATCGGCCAGGGCATCGAATTCGACTATTGCTGCTGCCACGCCGCTTTTGCGCTCAAGGATGCCGGCTTCGAGACCATCATGGTCAACTGCAATCCGGAGACGGTGTCGACCGACTACGACACCTCCGACCGGCTCTACTTCGAGCCGCTGACCGCAGAGGACGTCATCGAGATCATCGACACCGAGCGCTCGAACGGCACGCTGCATGGCGTCATCGTTCAGTTCGGCGGCCAGACGCCGCTCAAGCTCGCCGAACCTTTGGAGAAGGCGCACGCGCCGATCCTCGGCACCTCGCCGGACGCCATCGATCTGGCCGAGGACCGCGATCGTTTCAAACAATTGCTGCAGCGGCTAAAACTGCGGCAGCCGGACAGCGGCATCGCCACCAGCCCCGAAAAGGCGCACGCGATCGCCGCGTCGGTCGGCTATCCGATCGTGATCCGCCCGTCCTACGTGCTCGGCGGCCGCGCCATGGAGATCGTGCACGACACACATCAGCTCGATCGCTACGTGACGCGGCTGATGGCCGACCTCGACCGGCCGTCCGAGCTGGCGGTTTCGGACCAGCGGCCGCTGTTGATCGACCGCTATCTCACCGACGCCATCGAGGTCGACGTCGATTGTCTGGCCGACGGTGAAGGCAGCTACATCGCCGGCATCATGGAACACATCGAGGAGGCCGGCATTCATTCCGGCGATTCGGCCTGCTCGCTGCCGCCGCATTCGCTCGACCGCGCCACCGTCGCCGAGTTGGAACGGCAGACCCGCGAACTCGCCCGCGCGCTCCAGGTCGGCGGGCTGATGAACGTGCAATACGCCATCAAGAACGGCGAGATTTACGTACTCGAAGTCAATCCGCGCGCCTCGCGCACGGTGCCATTCGTCGCCAAGGTGACCGGCGTGCCGATCGCCAAGATCGCCGCCCGCATCATGGCCGGCGAACCGCTCAAGAGTTTTGGGCTGAAGCCGCAGTGCTTCGAGCCGAGCGCCGCACATCATATCGGCGTCAAGGAGGCGGTGTTCCCGTTCGCGCGCTTCGGACCGGCAGTCGACACCGTGCTCGGTCCGGAGATGAAGTCGACCGGCGAGGTCATGGGCATCGACCGCGACTACAACGTCGCCTTCGTCAAAAGCCAGCTTGGCGGCGGTTCGCGGCTGCCGAAGACCGGAACAGTGTTCGTTTCGGTCCGGGACGCCGACAAGCCGCGCATTCTCGAGGCCATCCGGCTCTTGGCGGACGCCGGCTTCGGCATCGTCGCCACCTCGGGCACCCAGCGTTATCTCGCCGTCAATGGGGTCGCGGCCGTCAAGGTCAACAAAGTGGCCGAAGGCCGGCCCCATATTGTCGACGCCATCAAAAACGGCGGGGTCCAGCTGGTCTTCAATACGACCGAGGGGGCCACCGCGCTGGCCGACAGCCGCTCGCTCCGGCGCGCTGCCCTCTTGCATAAAGTGCCGTACTACACCACTCTTTCAGGGGCTGTCGCCGCAGCGCAGGGCATCAAGGCTTATCTCAAGGGTGACCTCGAAGTGTGCGCGCTGCAGACCTATTTCGCGGCCGGGACGAACAATTAGGGTCGGCTCGGCCGGGGCGGCAGTACGGTAGAGACAGAGCTTTTGTCGCGCGGCCGGACAGGGTGCCGGCACGCGATAAAAGTTTTGACTCTGCGGCTTTGGAGGTTCGAGAGCGATGGACAAGATTCCGATGACCGCGGCGGGCTATGCCGCGCTGGAGGCCGAGCTGCGGCAATGCCAGCAGGTCGAGCGGCCCCGCATCATTCAGCAAATCACCGACGCGCGCACCCACGGCGATCTTTCGGAGAACGCCGAATATCATGCCGCCAAAGAGGCGCAGTCGCTCAACGAAGGCCATATCGCCGAGCTCGAGGACAAGCTCGCCCGCGCCGAGGTGATCGACGTCTCGAAACTGTCCGGCGATACCGTCACGTTCGGCGCCACGGTGACCTTGATCGACGAGGACACCGACAAGAAGTCGGTCTGGCAGATCGTCGGCGAGCCCGAGGCCGACGCCAAGAAGGGTAGGATCTCCATTACCTCGCCGCTCGCCCGCGCGCTGGTCGGCAAGAAAAAGGGCGCGCAGGTGGAGGTCGTCACGCCCGGCGGGGCGAAAGCCTATGAAGTCGTCAAGGTCGAGTGGAAATAACTGGCGACCGAATACACGCGCCGGATCAGGGCCGCCGCTTGGCGGCCCTTTGTCTTTCTCTGGACCCGGCATTCCCCTCCTTCCCCGCGAAAGCGGGAATCCAGGAGATTGCCAAAAATCTGGGTCCCGCTTGCGCGGGGACGAGCCCATTGCACTTGTCCCACAGCGACCCCTGCGTCGCTTGCATAGCTCGTAAAAATCCCTAAATTGCTCGCGGGGTGGCTTGCGCGCTGGCGACGGGGCCGGCCCTTTCCCGGCTGGACGAGACTAACGCCCTGACGTGCCGGGGCTTTCTGGCGGGTTGCGCGTGCGCCCGCGGCAACGAGCGGAACGAGCCGGTGAGCCAGACTGTCCAGGCCAAACTCGTCATCATCGGCTCCGGGCCCGCCGGCTATACCGCCGCAATCTATGCGGCGCGCGCCATGCTCGAACCGATTCTGATCCAGGGCATCACGCCCGGTGGCCAGCTCACCGTCACCACCGACGTGGAAAACTATCCGGGATTCGCCGATGTCATCCAGGGTCCCTGGCTCATGGAGCAGATGCAAAAGCAGGCGGCCCATGTCGGCACCAGACTCGTAGCCGACCACGTCAGCAAGGTCGATTTGGCGCGCCGCCCGTTCCGCATCGACTGCGATTCCGGCGACGTTTATTTCGCCGAGGCGCTGGTTCTCGCCACCGGCGCCCAGGCGCGCTGGCTCGATCTGCCGTGCGAGCAGAAATTCCGCGGCTATGGCGTCTCGGCCTGCGCCACCTGCGACGGCTTCTTCTATCGCAACAAGAAAGTGCTGGTGATCGGCGGCGGCAATACCGCGGTCGAGGAGGCGCTGTTTCTTACCAATTTCGCCAGCAAGGTCACGCTCGTGCATCGCCGCGATACGCTGCGCTCCGAAAAGATTTTGCAGGACCGCTTGTTCAAGAATCCGAAGATTGAAGTGGTCTGGGACAGCGTGCTCGACGACATCGGCGGCAGCGAGAGCCCGCTGAAAGTCACCCACGCGCGTCTGAAGAACGTCAAGACCGGCGCCGTGACCGAACGGGCCGTCGACGGCATTTTCATCGCCATCGGCCACTCGCCGGCGACCGAGCTGGTAGCCGGGCAGGTCGAGATGAAGCCCTCGGGTTACGTCAAGACCGCACCGCACTCGACCGCAACGTCGGTGCCTGGGCTGTTCGCCGCCGGCGACGTCGCCGACGAGGTGTACCGGCAGGCGGTGACCGCCGCCGGGCTCGGCTGCATGGCCGCGCTGGAAGCCGAGCGTTTTCTCGCCGCGCATGAGCAATTCCGCGCCGCGGCGGAGTGACATTGAGCCGCTCCCCGCGCGTGGGGCGAGGCAGAAAGCTAAAGTGATGGATTGGGATAAGCTCAAAGTCTTTCATGCCGCCGCCGAAGCCGGCAGCTTCACCCATGCGGGCGAGCAGCTCGGGCTATCGCAATCGGCGGTGTCGCGCCAAGTCAGCGCGCTCGAGCAGGAGCTTTCCGTCTCGCTGTTTCACCGCCATGCCCGCGGCCTCATTCTTACCGAGCAGGGCGAGCTGTTGTTCCGCACCGCCCACGACGTGTTCATGAAGCTCGAAGCGGCGCGCGCCAAGCTCACCGACAGCCGCGAGCGACCGAACGGCGACCTGCGGGTGACCACGACACCCGGCATCGGCGTGCACTGGCTCACCCCGCGGCTCGGCGAGTTCGCCGATCTCTACCCCGACATTCACATCACGCTGCTCACCACCGACGAGGAGCTCGACCTCGCCATGCGCGAGGCCGACGTGGCGATCCGGCTGCGCCAGCCGACCCAGCCCGATCTGATCCAGCGCAAGCTGTTCGCCGTGCACTTCCACGTTTACGCCTCGCCCGAATATCTCAAGCGCGTCGGGACGCCGCGTACGTTCGAGGATCTCGACGCCCACCGCATCCTGGTGCTCGGCGGCAACATCCCGCCCTATCTGCAGCGTTCGCGCTGGCTGGTCGAAGTCGCCCGCGACGGCAAGGGACCGCGGGTGCCACATCTCGTCATCAACAACATCCTGGGCATCCTGCGCGCCTGCCAGCGCGGGCTCGGCATCGCCATGCTGCCCGACTACCTGGTCGAGGAGAACGGCGGACTGGTGCAGCTGTTCGGTGAGGCCGAGGCGGTCGCGCTCGATGCCTATTTCGTCTATCCGGAAGAGCTGAAATCGGTGGCGCGCGTGCAGGCGTTCCGCGATTTCCTAGTCGCCAAGGCGCAACGCTGGAATTTTTAGACTGCTTCGGCTGCGCAGAGAGTTTGCTGTTCTCCCGCCGGGCGCGTAAACGCCGCGAAAACCTTGCTGCTTTTCGCATGGCTGGCATGTGGCGCTTCGCGTTGTGCGGCCTCAAGCCTGCTCGCATAGTCATGGTGCTGCGAGGCGATTCGGTTGCCCCATCCTCCCAGATGGCAACCATAATGCTGGCAGCTGTTCCCCTCTGGAAGGTGATCGTCGGCGCCCCCACGCCGGCGAACTGAACCGGGCCGCAACGGCCCGGTTTTCTTTTGTACGCCAGAATTGGCGCGCAACGGATATGATGACTGGTCGTTTTTGCTGGATCATTCCGCCACAAATCGATGAACCGATGAAAATCTCCATTCTCGACGACTATCACGACACGGTGCGCACATTGGATTGCTTCGCCAAACTGGCGGGCCACGATGTCACGATCTGGAATGATCACGTCCAGGACGTCGACGCGCTGGCCGGGCGGCTGCGCGATGCGGAGGCGCTGGTGCTGATCCGCGAGCGCACGCAGATTCGCGCGCCGTTGCTCGAACGGCTGCCGAAGCTGAAGCTGATCAGCCAGCGCAGCGTCTATCCGCATATCGACATCGACGCCTGCACGCGCCTCGGCATCGTCGTGTCGTCGAGCCAGCATGCCGGCACGCCGTCTTACGCCACCGCGGAAATGACCTGGGGCCTCATCCTCGCGGCCATGCGCAAAATTCCGCAGCAGATGGCGTCGCTGCAAGCCGGCAACTGGCAGATCGGCGTCGGCACCACCTTGCGCGGCAAGACGCTCGGCATCTACGGCTACGGCCGCATCGGCAGCGTCGTCGCCGGCTACGGCCGCGCCTTCGGCATGAACGTGCTGGTCTGGGCGCGTCCGCCATCGCTCGCCTCAGCGCGCACCGACGGCTATGCGGCCGCACCGTCGAAGGAGGCGTTCTTCGCCGAGTGCGACCTGATCTCGCTGCACATGCGGCTGGTGCCGGCGACCCGCCATATCGTCACCGCCGCCGATCTGGCGCGCATGAAGCCGACGGCGCTCCTGGTCAACACCAGCCGCGCGCCCCTGATCGAGCCCGACGCGCTGGTCAATGCGCTGCGCGCCGGCCGCCCCGGCATGGCGGCCATCGACGTCTACGAGCAGGAGCCGGTGCGCGACACGTCGCATCCGCTGCTCGCCATGCCGAACGTGGTCTGCACGCCGCATCTCGGCTACGTGACGCGCGAGGAGTACGAAGTGCAGTTCACCGACATTTTCGACCAGATTGTCGCCTACGCGGCCGGCAGTCCGATCAATGTCGTCAATCCGAACGTATTGAAGGCGGCGCGCTAGCCGTCACGCCGGCTCCAAGCCCTTCGATTTGATGACGCGCTTGGCCGCAGGCGTGGTCAGAAACGCGATGAGCTGGCGACCGGCATCGGCGTTTTGCGCGGCTGTCGGAATGGCGGCAACGAACGGGGTGACGCTCTGCAATTCGGCGGGCAGCGGACCGACGAAATCGATGCCCGGCACGGCCAACAGTTCGGCGATCTGCTGCACGCCGATCTCGGCTTCGCCGCGTTCGATGATGAGCCCGACCAGGCCGGAGGGGCCGCCCTGGCCGTATTTGGCTTTGGCGGCCATCTGTTCGGCAATGCCGAGCCGCTCGAACACCTTGGCCATGTGCACGCCGCTCTGGCCGCCGCCGACCGGCTTGCTGACCGCGACCGATTTGGCCGCGAGCAGCGCGCGCCTGAAGGCGTCCGCCGACGAGAGATCCGGCTTCGCCGCGCCGCGCGGCACGGCGACGCCGAGCGCCGAAGCCGCGATCGCAACCGCGGTCCCGGACTGAAGCTTGCCGCGCGCCACAAGATCGTCGATGCCGGCGCCGCTGACGATGGCAACGTCGGCACCCTCGCCTTCACCGAGCCGCTTTTCCAGCTGCAGCGACGGCCCGAAGGTGAGTTTAAGCCGGTGGCCGGTTGAGCGCTCGAATTGCGGCGCGAGCTCATCGAACGAGGTTTTCATCGCGGTCGTCGCCAGCACTGTCACGTCGCTCATCGCGCACTCTCCTTTTAGATCAGTCCGGGAATCCAGCGTTTGACGCGCCGGCAATAGTCCGCATAGGGCGCCCCGAAATGCGCCAGCAGGCGCTGCTCATCGCCGCGGACGCGAAGATGAAACCAGACGAGATTCGCCAGCAAAATCGCCAATGCCAGCCACGACCAAAAAGTCAGCGCCAGCCCGGCCATGAAGATCAGATGGCCGAGATACATCGGATTGCGCGTGTAGCGGTACGGCCCATCGTCGACGAGATGCTGCGGCGGTACGTCGAGCCCGGGGCCGCCGCCGCCATGCCGTCCACGATAGCGCCGGACCACGCGGTACTGCAGATAGCCCCAGATCAGGAGCGGAATGCCCCACGGGACCACGCGCAGCGTGCCGCCCTGGCGGACCATCTCAAAACCGATGACGACGACCGGATAGATCGCAAAGCTGCGCACCGGCGTGCTTTGCAGCCAGCGCCGGACCTTGGCGCCGAAGCTAACTTGCGGCCTAGCCGCGGCGGCTGCCGGACCATTCGGAGTGTCCATTGCTGTCCCGCTCGCCTTCCGCCTGGGCCGCCGATCTTGTGGCTCATCAACTATCTGTGAATTCTGCCCGGCCCGCAATCAAATGCCGCAGCGCACTGACACCTGACAAGCGAATTGACGTACAAGAGTTCATCCGCAAATGTCGCGACCAGCATTGTCGCGGACACGATACAGAGAGGGAGGCAACATGCTCACGCGCAGAGGTGTCGCTTACGCCGGCGCCGCCGGGTTGGCCGCGCTTGCGCTCGGCCGGCTATTCGGGCCGCGCCCGGTCAACGCCGCCACGCATTCCTACGAGGTGACCCACACCGACGCCGAATGGCGCAAGCTGCTTACGCCCGAGCAATACGAAATCCTGCGTCACGAGGGTACCGAGCGGCCGTTCACCAGTCCGCTGCTCGACGAGCATCGCGCCGGCACGTTCGCCTGTGCCGGCTGCGACCTGCCGCTCTACTCGTCGAAGACCAAGTTCGAAAGCGGCACCGGCTGGCCGAGCTTTTGGCAGCCGCTGCAAGGCGCGGTCGACGAATCCGAGGACCGCTCGTTCTTCATGGTGCGCACCGCGGTGTCGTGCCACCGCTGCGGCGGCCATTTGGGGCACGTCTTTCCCGACGGCCCGAAACCGACCGGTCTGCGCTATTGCATGAACGGCGTGGCGCTGAAGTTTAACCCGGCGCCACAAGGCGCGAGCTGAAACTCTACGTCCCGACTTTCAGCTCCGATACCAAGCCACGCAGCGCCGCGACAGTAGAGAGCGCAACGTTGCGGCCGGTGCGCGGATTTTCGCTCGGGACGGTGGCGATGGCCATCGAGAATCTCGCGGTGTCGGCGTCGACCTCGATGCGATGCGTGTTGCGATCGAGCGCCGGGTCGGCCCAGATTTCGAGCCGCGTGCGGTCGGGCCCGATGCCGGCGAGGCTCAGCGCTGCCGCAACGTTGACATTGGCGGGAAAACCACGGGCACCGTCGCGCGCGCTGCCGTCGAACACTTTCAATGGCTCCTTGAGGCCCTTCAGCGAAATGCCGCGCTCGACCAGATACGGAGCGCCCTCGAGCCCGTTCGGAGGCTTGCGCGTCACCATGGTGACGGAATGGATGGTGCCCTCGGCCGCCGCGCGTACCGCGTCGAGGCCGAGCAGGGCGCCGGTCGGCACCAGGATGCGGGCGCCGGTCGCTTTCGCCCGCTCGACCAAATCCCAATTTTCCAGAAGCTGGCCGACCGACAGCGGCATGAACAGCTTGCCGCGTTCGATCACCGCGGACGCCACGACGCGGAACAACGCCGGCGGCAAGCATTCGACCACGAGGTCGCAGGATTGCGCCAAATCCTCGGCCGCCATCACCGGGATGCGGGTGCCGACGCCCGGAAGATTGCGCTTCGCCTTGTCGACATCGCGCACCGATACAGCCGCAAGCACGAGCCCCGGAATGCCGGTTTCGATGCGCCGCGCCACGTCGAGCCCGACGGCGCCAAGCCCGGCCAAGCCGATCTTTAACGGTTCACGCGCCACGCTGCTCCCCTGCCCTGGCAGCCCCCACATCCGCCCGATATAAAGTCTCTAGGCGGCAGCCACGCCTTGCGCAACAAGGGCGGCGCCGCAGCCCGGCCGACGACGCCAATTGCCGTAACGCCATGACCAGCAAGACGCCGAGATCATTCATGACCAACATCAATCCCAATACCTTTACGACCCGGCCGGAAATCGAAGGCACGTTCGGCGTGGTGACGTCGACCCACTGGATCGCGACCGCGGTCGGCATGGGCATCCTGGAGCGCGGCGGCAATGCGTTCGACGCCGCGGTGGCGACGGCGTTCACCCTGCAGGTGGTCGAGCCGCATCTCAACGGGCCGGGCGGCGACGTGCCGGTCATTCTCTACGACGTACGCCGCGGCAAGCCGGACGTGATCTGCGGCCAGGGCGTGGCGCCGGCCGGCGCCACCATCGCGCATTACCGCAGCGAGGGTCTCGATCTCGTACCCGGCACCGGACTTCTCGCCGCCTGCGTGCCCGGCACGTTCGAGACCTGGATGATGCTCTTACGCGACTACGGCACCATGCGGGTCGCCGACGTGCTGGCGCCGGCCATCGGCTATGCGCAGAACGGCCATCCGCTGCTCGAACGCACCAACGCCACGATTCGCACCGTCGCCGATCTGTTCCGCCAACACTGGCCGACCTCGGCGGCGGTCTATCTGCCGAACAACGGCGTACCGGAAACCGGCTCGCTGTTCGCCAACAAGACGCTCGCCGCCACCTACAGCCGTATCGTCAAAGAAGCCGAGAGCGCCGACGGCGACCGCGTCGCGCAGATCGAGCGCGCGCGGCAATCCTGGTCGAAAGGATTTGTCGCCGAGGCGATCGACCGCTTTTGCCGCACCCAAGAGGTCATGGACACCAGCGGGCGGCCGCATCGTGGCGTGCTCACGGCCGACGACATGGCCAAGTGGACGCCGCACATCGAAGCGCCGCTCACTTACGATTATCGCGGCTACACCGTGTGCAAGACCGGACCGTGGGGCCAGGGGCCCGTGACCTTGCAGCAGCTCGCGCTGCTCAAAGGGTTCGATCTCGACGGGCTCGATCCGACGGGTGCGGATTTCATTCATCTCATCGTCGAAGCCTCGAAGCTCGCCTATGCGGACCGCGAGGCGTTTTACGGCGATCCCGACTTTGTCGAAGTACCGATGACGACGCTGCTGTCGGAGGCCTACAATTCCGAACGGCGCAAGCTGATCGGCGAGCGCGCGTCGCTCGAGCAGCGTCCCGGATCCATCGAGGGTTTTGGCGCGGTGATAAAACTGCGTCGCGGCGATGAGGCGCCGGCCGCCGCCGGCGCCGGCGAACCGACCGTCGGCAGGCTCGGCGCCGGCGAGCCGACGGTCGGAAAGCTCGGCACCATGCGCGGCGACACCGTGCATTTCGACATCGTCGATCAGGCCGGCAACATGATTTCGGCGACGCCGTCGGGGGGCTGGCTGCATTCGTCGCCGGTCATTCCCGAGCTCGGCTTCTGCCTCGGCACCCGCGCGCAAATGTTCTGGCTCGAGGAAGGCCACCCGGCCGCGCTCGGACCCGGCCGGCGGCCGCGCACCACG